>ERZ507072.123-NODE-123-length-58482-cov-27.412190_pt1 | contig 58482 bp, 54 predicted proteins | sample MGYA00512864_ERZ507072 | MGnify/ENA metagenome assembly ERZ507072 | reverse complement strand
TGAAATAATTTGATACTTACAAGTATATTCCAAATAGTCAGAATTGCAATAGGTATGACAAACAAAAATACCCGGCAGATTCTTTATGAAAAATCTGCCGGATATAGACCGGATGCCCTTGGGGCGTTCCATTCTGAAAAATTGCAGGGCAAATGCAAGCTGTGTTAACTGTTATGTAACCTTGTCAATCAATCTTCCAATCTTCCATGGTCGCAACCAAGCGAGAGATAATGCTCAATCTCCCCTCTCAGCACCATCTGTGCGTACTCCAGCGGTTTATTGTACAGCAGCCAGTCTAGTTCTGCCCGCTGTGCCGGGGTGTTGCCGTATTCGTCCTCCACGGCGATGCAGTCGATGGCAAGGGTAGTGCCATCCTCGAACCGGGCTTCCACCCGGTTAGTGTCCATGTTATAGTGGCAGGAAATCAATTTGTTCATACTAGAACCTCCTGTATGTATTCATCCTCTGAATCCAGTTGGTCGTGTCACTGCTCGTATGAATTTAAGGCAACTGAATTCATCACGAGTTATTATGGCACACCCCAAAAGGTTTGTGAAGATTATCGTCAAATGCTTGAAAATGCACTGAGAACTCAAGAATTGTGATCCCTAAAGAGTGGGAGCATTCCAACATAGGAATACTTCCACTTCTTTTTGTTGTCAGAACCACATATAAAATGACTGCTACATCTTGATGCGTGAATGCTATTGGGAATAAATAGAAGCAATATTAAAGCCGTTCACCGCACAGGTTTTCTAGCTCGGTGAACGGCTTTTTTCTGCCATATTTACAAATATGAAGAATCGAAGAAGTCTTTTAATGTAATTCCCAAACCCTGACAAATTCTTTCAATCGTCTCTACGCTTAACTGCCCTCCTCGACGGGCAGTACTTTGGATTGTGGAGTACGATATCCCGCATTTTTTTGTCAACACACACAGATTCATATCACGCTCTTGCATCAAATCCTGAACACGTTTGATCGTATCCACGAAAATCCCTCCCATCTTTTTAGTTCAAAACTTTTCCAACGATCTCAAATCTTTGCTCTGGAGATATAAGGATTGGCGAATATTTGGTGTTAAGAGAAACCAAAACCGGTTGGTTATGCACCACGCCATAGCTGTCGGTAAAGAACTCTGCTTGAGACTTATCTGGGGTATGTTCATCGTATTTTTTCAGATATCCGCAGTCATCATATACGAATATCCCGATATCCCCGCATTCAAGTTCTTCGCAGCGCTTCACCCATACGATTTGTCCGTCATGATAACGCGGCTCCATACTATCGCCACTAACGTATATCCCAAACTCAGTCCCTGCCGGAACGCTACTGGCAGGCACCTGTATCTGTTGAAACATTTCACCTTCAAGAAAAGCTCCTAGACCTGCCGATACTGGCAACTCTGATACTGGCATCGTTATGCAGTCGATTTTCGCAGGCTCTTCTGTGCCTGGCTGGTAGCGCCGAGATGCAATCAAGTCCATTTCGTACTCGGCGACTTTTTTTTGCCCGATGGCATTTAGAAGGGCGGGTTTCTGAAAGGTCTTTGTAAAGTAGGAAGGTCCTTCCTTGATGTTCAATGCGTGGCAGATCGCAACCAGTTGGTAGATGCTGGGAGTGGTGTATCCTTTTTCCCATTTACTGATTCCCTTGTCACTGACATCGACGCCATAGTGGCGGAGAAGTTCGGAGAAAGTTACAAGTGAATAGCCATTCCTTTTTCGTACAGCTGCGAGAATCAGACCAACCTCATTACTATCCCTTGCGGCGACTGCATCATAGCACACCGTAGATGGGGCTATGTGCATTTTGGTGAGCGCAGTTTTCTTTTTCATAGCAAGAACACTCCTTTGTGATCCGGTAGCTCTATTATAGTATAGAAAAGATAAGAAATCAACAAGAAATCTCCAAAATGGCGACAAATGCGTAATTGACATCTCCATAAAGTGGGTATATAATCGAATCAAATCCGCAAATAACAGCTTTTTGGTGTTGATTCTGGACCGAAATCGTGTATATTTGGCGTTTTTGAGAGGTGATAATATGAGAAAAGAAAATTTAAGATGCCCGATGTGCGGAACCATGAACTATGATGTAGATCTTGATGCAACCGACGGCTGGACAAAATGCCGTCTGTGCAAAGCAGTAACCTGCTCTATGGATGAGTGGAAAAAGCATACAGTGTCCGTTTCTCTGTTAAACGAAAAGCAGCTCGTGGCACGCAGTATGATTCGCAAGTAATACACGCTGCATTCTGATAAATCTGCAAAAAGGAGGAATTCTGATGTGTGGTGATTACAACCTTCGCCGTGAGAAAAGATACGTCGAAGTGGATGTTCGTTTTACTCCTGACGGCAAGATCCGTCCTCTTGCCATAAACTATGACAAGACTCGCACTTATGGAATTGATCGTGTCTTGGCAGTCAAGCACGGTACATCACGTTTTGGCGTGAAAGGACATTGCTTCACCTGCCTAATTTGCGGGCAGAAGCGGAATCTTTGGCTTGAAAAGGGCAAGTGGTTCGTGGAAGCCTACTGTGCCACATCAGAAGGTAGGGCTTCATAATGGCAAGATACTTATCGCGTGCAGAACTCTCGTGCATAGCAGGCAAATATATTGAAATGTACTATGCACTCTGCACTCTTCGGAATAAGCAAAAATGACCCCGCTCCTATTAACCCAGAGCAGTTTGCAAATTCTGTTCTTGGACTGAACCTGAAGATGTTGCCGCTGTGTAGCGATGGTCACATCCTTGGATTAACGGTTTTCCAGAGATGTAGCTTCACAGCAACCCTTGAGGATGGAACAAAGCTTGTTGAAGTATTTATGCCGAGGGATATCGTAATCGATTCTGCTCTTGCGGCAGACAGATGCACTGGATGCCGGAATTTCACAATAGCGCATGAAGCAGCACATCAGATTTTGGCTGATCTGTTTCCGAACGACTACGGAAAAGCAGTCAAGTGCCGTGGGCACATTGTCTGTCGGGAGAGAAACGGAAAGGCCTCGTGGGAAGAATGGCAGGCGGATACCCTTGCAGCAGAGCTGCTGATGCCAACATTTCTGATCAATGCCGAAATAGAACGTGTGGCGTTGACTCTGCCAAATGGGATTCTGTACAAATCAGTGTCTGACCCTAACTATGAAAAAATTCTGGAGATGGCTCGACGGATTGGGGTTTCTTGGTCTGCAATCAGGATCAGACTGCAGCAGATGCAGGTTATAAAAGGCAAACCCATCCACTGCCATCCATTGGACATCATGCGATTTGGAGAATGAATATGATTCAGTTAAAGAACCGTCCCTTTGCCGGTAAAGCACCGACTACTACACAGCAGGCAGAATTTAGCATAGGCTGGAGATTTTGCCCTGTTTGTGGAAATAAGTTATACCAAAAAATCGAGGGGTGTTCAGGTATACTACAAGTGAAGTGCAATAGATGCAAAGAAACCCTGAGACTTGATCTGGCATTTAGATGCCGGTGATTTTCCAGTCATTTTAACAAATACGGGTGCATTGCACCCTGAATATGGACTGTTCGCTCCGAGCAACGGGCCATTGCCGCAAGGCAATGTATGAAACGTGCTCCAAATAGCCGGGCAACAGCTGATTGAGAGATTTTCATTGAAGATCCCTCAGTTGGTTGTTGTCCGGCTATTTTTTTAGCCTTCAGGAAGCCTGCTCCCGTAAAAAGGAGCAGGCTTTATGTTTGTCCGTTTTTCGTGGATGCCCCAAGCGGCTAGATATCCGTAGCAACTCCGAGTTTTCGACTTCTCACGCTTTATCGAAAATTTGGAGGTCACACATGAGCTTTGATCCGAATGCTATTGGTAACCGTATTTTTACTTTGCGTACAAATGCGAAGTTATCGCAGGAAAAACTTGCTGAAAAACTTGGTGTTTCCCATCGACACCTCGGCGATCTTGAAAGGGGAAGCTCCAATGGCTCTGTAAAAATCCTGATCGATATTGCAGAATACTTCCATGTCAGTATGGATTATCTTCTTTTGGGTCGAGATCCTTCTAGGGATCAGTTTCAAAATGAACTGCAAGCCGCTATAAATCATCTTGAAAAAATCAAAGGTCTTTTATAATCACTTCAACAAGAAACGCTCCTGCCAGTTTTACACCGGCAAGAGCGTTTCTTGTGTTATTCAAAAATATCGGCAAGGGTAAGCAGCTGTACTTCTCCGCGTTCCTGTGCCTGAAGTAGTCCGTCCGTAAATCCGCCTTTCGAGAAAATGTAGTAGTGGTAGTTTGTTCCCTCCCCAAAGTGTATTTATCGAATTTATATACTCGTAAGTTAGTTTCTTACGAGTATAATACTTTATTTCTTACATAAAGTCAGGAAATACATTTTTGACGGCTCATCGAGAAACAGGAACGATACTTCCTATTTTCCTCAAAAATTGTGAACTCTGAGTTCCTGTTCATTTCGTTCCGCATCGGTTACAATACAGCCATAGCTTCGGCAAGCGTTCAAAGCAGCCCTCAAGCTATCCCGCCCCTTGAAAATTGAACAAGCATTCTTCAGTCACGTTCCTGTGATGATGAGCCACGTCCGTAACAAATGCGATGATCTCCCACTGAGGGAATGAGCGGTAGGTTGACGGTAAATGGATGACAGCTTCTCCATAGCTAAGAGCCATCACAGAATAATGATACTTCTGCCTTCGGGCAGCTCGGTGTGAACCACGGAGAGGTGAGAACCCTATGGATTCGGTACGCTGCCGGACGGCTGAAAGATTTCCCACACGAAAACTGAGTTTTCGTTTTCCGGGGATGTCGGGGACAAATACGGAAAGGTATAGAACTATAAATCACAGCATTTTTGCTGTTTGAGATAGTAGGGTGGGCTGTGCGAGCAGCCCACTGTTACATATACGGATAGAGAGGAGAAATCTAAATTGGCAACACGAGGCAAAAAAGAGAAAGAGTATCCGCCTATGCCCGCAAACTGGATGTACAAGCGCGGGGATGTCTACATGATGGATCTGAATCCTTACAGCGGTTCCGAGCAAGGCGGCATCCGACCTGCCATTGTTGTCCAGAACGATGACGGTAATTTTTATTCCAATGTTCTTCTGGTCGTTCCGCTGACAACACAGATCAAAAAGCGAAATATGCCGACGCATTTTATTCTGCACAATCGCTTTTTGAGTGCGCCATCTATGGCGATTTGCGAAAGTCCGCGCCCCGCAGATAAATCCAGAGTGTTAAGCTACCTTGGGCACCTGTCCAAATATGAAATGCGGCAAGTGTCAGTGTGTCTGCAATACAGCTTTGGCTTCATTGGGTATAAGTCATTCCGAAAATATCTTACGGCTCCTCCGCAGGAGGATGTTCTCGCCGCTGCAAAAGAGCTGCTCTCCCAGCAGTTTCAGAATCTTCGTGTGCTGAACAGTCAGCCCCCTGCTCTCGCCAAGCACACAAAAGGCGATTTACATAGCATTGAGCAGATATCGGAAAGGATGCTCTCCACCCCGACAGAATCTTCTGTTGAGTTCATGGTCGCAGAACTGGATGATGCACTTCAATCGCTTATGTTCCGCTGGAATATCTGTTATGAACGGTATTCCAGTTTCCGCTTATCCGATAACGAAAAGAAGAAAATCGGTTTGATTATCCAATCAGGAATTGATTTTCTGCAAAAGAAGAAGGAGGTTCCTTTATGATGAACGCAGTTGTAAAACCTTACCATGAAATGTGCTTGAACAGCAGCGAACTGATCGTGCCGCGCGACACTTATCAGCGTGCTCTTCACCCCGCTCGTGTTGCCCGCATCGCAAAAGAATTTGACGAGCGGGTTGCCAATGAGCCGAAGATCAGCTTCCGGGATGGTCACTACTATGTGATGGACGGACAGAACACCATCGCTGCACGGAAATTTCTGAACGGCGGCGAAGATTTGCAGATTCGCTGCAAGGTTTATTTTGGTATGACTGAACGAGAAGAAGCCCTCCTGTTTGCACAGCAGACAGGCATTTCGGAACGGCTGAGTGCAGGGCAGAAGCTCCGTGCCCTGATTTTTGCAGGGGAGCCTGCTGCCGTTGCATTCCAGCAGGCCACCGAATTGGCTGGCGTTCATCTTTCTTTTGAAGAAGGCCGAGGCAAGCAGCGGATCAGCTGCATTGCAACCGCCTATCACGAATTCATCCGGCTGGGTCCGGAACTGTATATCGAATCCCTTGATGTTTTGCTGAACGCTTGGAACGGCGAACCTGATTCCATGAGTTCCGCAAACCTGCTCGGCATCTGTCGCTTTGTAGAACTGTATCACTCCGAATATAACAAAGGCCGCTTGATTGCCAAACTGCGGCAGGTCGATGCGTTCACGATTTTTCGCCTTGCTCGAACCGCAGGCGTAAGCCTTCCCGGCAAGACGAAGTACCTTCAGCAGGTCTATACTATTTATAATGGTGGAAGCCGCCGGGCCGCACTGCCGCTCAAGTTTTAACTTCAAGTATATTTAACGAGGTATTATCCAATGATTATCCATGAAGAACCTTCGCCCAACTCGGTTTCCTCCCCTGTTTCCACAGCAAAGGACAGCCGCTGCTATACCGTAGAAGACCTGATGGAAATGCTGCTCCTGAGCCGTCCCACTGTCTACCGTCTACTGAAGCAGAACGAATTCCGCTGGTTCAAGGTAAGCGGCGCTTACCGTATTTCCAAAGCCAGCTTTGAAGCATGGCTCAATGATGGCACTGTTGAACGCAATCCTGCTGTTTGACATCCTCAACATTTCAAGCGAAATCTGCTATTCTTTAGCCGGGATGAGAAATCCCGGCTAAACTTTTACATAGATAGAGAGGTGTCTTTCATGGATGATATGCGGAATACTTCGGCTCCCTTATACGGAAAAGTTGAACCTGCCACTACCAAAACCACCATGTCGGTTCGTGAGATGCGGCAGCTTCTCGGCCTTGGCAAAACAGACAGCTATTGGCTACTTCATAAGAATCTCTTTGAAGTCATTCTGATAAACGACAAAAGGCGTATCGTTATTTCCAGCTTTGAGAAATGGTATGCCAATCAGGTCAAATATCATAAGGTCAATGGCTCGCCACCGGGCGAGGAACTTTGCAAACGGTCCTATTCCGTTCCTGACGCCGCCGAGATATTGAAGGTGAAACCCGAAACGATCTATACACTCATCCGACAGGGCAAGTTGAAAACAGAAACGACAGACTTCTGTATGAGGATTCCCAAAAAGGAATTTGAGCAGTGGTACCGGTCACAAAGCCGCTACCGCACAGCAGCTGACCGGGAGCGTGACCGGGAGATTGAAGCGCAAACCATCTCCATCCCGGAAATGGCAAAACTGCTCGGTGTTCCAAGAGAAAAGGTCTACTGGATTCTCGACTGTAAAAAATACCGAGACTGTTTCGTTATTGAGCGCGTGGCCGACAGGCGGCGCATTACCAAAGCCAGCTTTGAAGCATGGCTTCTCAGTCAATCTACATATCAGGTTCAGCCACAGGCCGAAGATGTTCCAGAAGAACCTCCATTGAAACTGCAATCTCCCAAAAGCGGCAAATATTACAGTTTTCAAGAGATTCAAGACTTCTACGGCATCAGCCGCACCGCCCTTGTTACATGGATTCGTGAGGAAGGAATTCCCACAATTGATGTAGGGCGGGCAAAACGTGTCCGAAAAGATGTATTCGATGATGTTCTGAAATCCAAACGTAAAGTGGAAGGAGATACATAATGGCCAGCATTATCAAGCGCAACAATAATTTCTGTGTTGTCTATTCCTATAAGGATGCATATGGCACCCCCAAGCAGAAGTGGGAAACCTTTACTGACCTTTCGGATGCCAAGAATCGCAAGAAAGAGGTCGAATATAAGGAATCGGTTGGAACTTTTGTAGTTCCACAGTGCAAAACCCTTAACGACTTGCTTCCTGAATATGTTGCCCTCTATGGAAAAAGCAAATGGGCACTTTCAACCTATCAGGCAAACACTGCACTGATTGCCAATTACATAACTCCGCTCATCGGCTCGATGAAGCTGCAGGATATCTCCACTCGTGTGATCGAGGGGTATTATCAGCGGTTGCTCAAATATGAGGCTGCTGACCCTATGTGTGGGAAGCGGAAGCACCAGTTTGTTTCCCCCAGTACAGTCCGTTCGGTTCATAAGATTCTGCGGAGCGCCTTTGAGCAGGCTGTAAAATGGGAACTCATGGAAAAGAATCCCTGCATTTACGCTACCCTGCCCAAGTACACTTCCAAGAAACGTGATATCTGGACAGCCGAAACGCTGTTTCATGCTTTGAAAGTTTGTGATGATCCGAAGCTGCGGCTGTGCATCAACCTCTCGTTCTCCTGCTCCCTGCGTTTGGGCGAACTGCTCGGTCTGACTTGGGATTGTGTGGATATTTCCCCCGAAAGCATTGATGCGGGACGCGCATCCATTTACATAAACAAAGAACTTCAGCGTGTGGACGTTGCTTCACTGAACGCATTGGAAAACAAAAATGTTATCACCCGTTTTCCATCGCTGAGTTCCCGCTGCACCACCGTTCAGGTTCTGAAAAGCCCTAAAACGGATAGCAGTATCCGAACCATCTTCCTGCCCAAAACGGTCGCTGAAATGCTCGTTGAATTCAAAGCAGAGCAAGATATGACAAAGGAAGCACTGGGTGCAGAATATACCGACTACAATCTTGTGGTTGCCGGCCCATTGGGAATGCCAACCGAGCAGTCTACCATCAACGGTGCATTGAAGCGGTTGATTGAGAAAAATAATCTCCCTAAAGTGGTCTTTCACAGCTTCCGACACTCCAGTATTACATACAAACTCAAACTGAACGGCGGTGATATCAAAGCCGTGCAGGGCGATTCAGGTCATGCACAGGCTTCGATGGTCACAGAGCAGTATGCACATATCTTGGATGATGATCGGCGTCTGAATGCACAGCGTTTTGATGATTTCTTCTACCAGCACCAAGGAGCAGAGCCTGAAATGCCCCATCAAACAGCGCAGCCCATCCCTGAAAACAGCGCGGTTGATGCAGATGCGGCAGCAGCACTTACCAAATTGCTGGCCAACCCCTCTATGGCCGAACTCATCAAAAATCTTGCAAAGAACTTGTAAGCCCCTATACATAAACAGCGACAGCTTTCCGATTGGGAAAACTGCCGCTGTTTGTTTTTAAGAATATCTTGGCTGAATTAAGATCAGGCGGGTTTCTTTGTATCCAGTGCCTTTACTTCTTCAACAGGAAGCTGAACCGACCGAGCAATTTCTTCATAGGTCATTTTTCCAACTTCTAGCAAAGATTTTGCAATTTCAATCGACTGCTCATGCTTTGTTTCTTCTCTCACTTCTTCAAATGCTCTGCACATCGTTGCCACTCCCTTACTTAAAGTAAGAATACCATAAGCCCCTTCCTTTTACAAGACAATGCGCATTTCCATTCGCACTGTTACATAGACCAGAGTTTTCTCGCAGAAAGCTCTGATCTTTTTCTATTGAAAACATTTGTCCATCACACCAGCTACGGCTGTATGGTCTGGTTCACGAATGCTATACAAGCAAATATCCATAGGGAAACGTACACCTCCCAGCTAATGAAAGGTGAGCGTTGTACAATAGAGCGGCCACTTTTCATTAGCTCAGCTAATTTTCAGCTAATAAACATCTGTTTACACAGAATAAAAAAGGTTCGAATCCATTTACATACGTTGACATCCCAACAAAAAATTCATTGATATAGAGTAGAATATATTACCCTATTTTGCAATGGGTTTACAGGTGTACGGTCTACTCCTAAGCCTGAGGCCCCCGGTTCGAATCCGGGCGGGGACGCCATTTTAAGAAAATGCGAAGGTCATTTTTCCATGTGAAAGACGATCTTCGCATTTTTCATTTTGAACCTATCGCCAAAATTAGCCAGCGAATGCCATTAGCAGAATTTTCGGTTCCAGCTAATAAAATCAGGCTTCCAGCTAATTGAGGCCAAAATCGCCGTTTTCTATGCTTTATGTAACTTCACCGCATAAGAAAACCTTTTGGACATACAAAAAGCGCAGAAGGCTTTCTTTGAGAAACACCTTCTGCGCTTTTTTGTTTTTACATTGCGATCCAGCCCAGAGCATTTGCCACAGAGCTGATCAGGATAATGGCCGCAAAGACGGGGCACAGATACTGGATCATGAAGTTGAAGATCTTTTTACGGCGGAAGGGCTTGCCGCCCAGCGTCACCTCTTCTTCGATCTTCTGCACGCCGATCACACGGGACACCAGCAGGCAGGTAGCAATGGCTGCAATGGGCATCATGACAGAGTTGGTGAGGAAATCGAAGAAATCCAGAAACTGCATTCCGAACACCGTCACGCCCGCCAGCGGGCCATAGCCCAGTGCCGAAAGGCTGCCCAGCGCCACCATGATCAGGCCGATCAGTGCCGTTGCGCGCTCGCGGCTCCAGCCCAGCTCGTCCTCAAAGGTGGAGACAGCGCTCTCGGTCAGGGCAATGGAGCTGGTCACGGCTGCAAACAGCACCAGCAAAAAGAACAGGATGCCCACCACATGGCCAAAGCCCATGCTCTCGAATACCTTGGGGATGGTAATGAACATCAGCGCCGGGCCGGCCTGCAGGGTGTCCGGGTCGCCGCCGGAGAAGGAGAACACCGCCGGAATGATCATCAGGCCCGCCATGATGGCAATGGCCGTGTCGAACAGTTCCACGTTCTCGGTGGAATCCTCAATGGAGACATCCTTTTTCATATAGGAGCCAAAAGTGACCAGAATGCCCATGGCGATGGACAGCGAATAGAACATCTGGCCCATGGCCGTGACCACCGTCATCCAGGAAAAATTTGCCACGTTCGGCACCAGAAAATACTTCACGCCTGCCAACGCACCCGGGCGCGTGACCGCGTAGCCTGCAATGACCACCGAAAGCACCACCAGCACCGGCATCATCACCTTGGAAACACGCTCCACGCCGTTGCGCACACCTGCAAAGATGATGGCCAGCGTAAAGGCCGTGAAGATCAGAAAGCACACCTCTGCCGACAGTCCGCTGGAAATGAAATTGGAAAAATAGCCGTCCTGCGAAAGCTCACTGCCATGGCCGCTGATATACTCCGACAGATAGCGGATGACCCATCCGCCAATGACCGAATAGTACGGCACGATCAGAATGGGAATGACCGCATTGATCCAGCCGCCGAACCGCAGGCCGCCCTTTTTGCCAAAAGCTCCAAAGGCACCCACCGGGCTTTTGTGGGTCATGCGGCCCAGTGCCGTTTCGGCCACGATCATCGTGTAGCCAAAGGTGACGGCCAGCACGATGTACACCAGCAGAAAAATGCCGCCGCCGTATTTCGCGGCGAGGTACGGAAACCGCCAGATGTTGCCCAGACCCACCGAAGCGCCTGCGGCCGACAGCACAAAGCCGATCTTGCCGGAAAAGGCGCTGCGCTTTTGTTTTTGCGTATCCATGATTTAATTCCTCTTTTCCTATATTCCTATACACAAGTGGCCTTAGTGTACCATATCTGTCCGTCAAATACAATGGTCCCGCCTGTTTGCGTGCAAAAAACAAACAGCGCCCCGCAAGGGAGCGCTGCCTGTCTTTATAAGAGGTATACGCGTTGAGCTCAGAAGATGCTGTAGCCCAGCAGCTGCGGCAGGGCGGTAGTAAGCGGGCCCCACAGGCTGATGGAGATCAGAACGATCACGTTGCAGATCACGTAGGGCGCTGCGCCCTTGAAGATCTCGATGATGGGCATGCGGTTGATCTTGTTGCAGGCATTCAGGCACATGCCGACCGGCGGAGTGACCAGACCGATGGCCAGACCGGTGATCATCATGGCACCGAACTGCAGCGGCGAGAAGCCGTACTGCACCATAACCGGCAGCAGGATGGGGGTGAGCAGCAGGATGGCCGGGCTGACGTCGATGAAGGTGCCGATCATCAGGATCAGCACATCAAAGATCAGTGCAATGGCCCATGCGGGCATGTTCAGGGACATGAAGAAGGCACCCACCGTCTGCGGCACCTTCTGCATGGTCAGCACCCATGTAAAGATGGTGGTAAAGCCGATGATGAGCATGATGGAGGAAGAAGAGATCAGGGTCTTTTTCAAAGCCTCCCAGACACCCTTCCATGTCAGCTCCTTGTAGACGAAGAATCCCACCAGCATGGAATACAGCACGGCCACACCGGCACTTTCGGATGCAGTGCACACGCCGAAGGAAACGCAGACGATGATGAACAGCGGCATGATGAGGGCCGGAATGCCGGAAAGCAGGCTCTTGGCGGCGCGCTTGCCGTCAAACTTGACCTTTTCCGGATGCCAGCCCTTCTTGGCGCTGATGATGTACACCAGCACCAGCTGGGTCAGACCGATCAGGATGCCGGGCACGGCACCTGCCACGAACAGCGCACCCACCGATGCACCGGAGATCATGGAGTAAACGATCATGGGGGTGGAGGGCGGGATGATCATGCCCATGGTAGAGGATGCCACCGTGATACCGGCAGAAGCTTCCGGCGGGTAGCCTTCCTTCTCCATGGCGGGGATCAGGATGGAACCCAGAGCCGAGGTATCGGCCACAGAGGAACCGGAAATACCGCCAAAGATCATGGAAGCCACAATGTTCACTTCGCCCAGACCACCGCGGATGGGCCGCAGCAGCTCCATGCAGAAGTTGATGATGCGCTGGGTGATGCCGCCGGTGTTCATCAGTTCGCCAGCCAGCATGAACAGCGGCATGGCGATCATCAACTCACTGTAGGCACCGTTCCACACGCGCTGCGGCAGCATGGTAATAAAGGTAGGTGCATAGATCAGGATGTAGGTCACACAGGAAGCGCCGATGGCGAAAGCCAGCGGGATGCCCAGCGCGGCAAAGAAGATCAGCAGCACCAGAAGGATGAGCATTGCCATAGTTGTGTATTCTCCCCTTTCCGCTTATGCGTCGTCACGGCTCAGCGCCTGATTCTTGGGCGCAAAGTAGGAAATATCGGCCTTGTACAGGGTGATGATCTTGATCACGACGCAGATGGCACAGATGATGCCGCACACCGGCATGATGCCGTACATATACATCATGGGGATCTCCATGCCCTGACTGATCTGCTTACCGGCAACGCCCACATACTTGAAGCCCTGATAGGTGAACACCAGCACCACGGCCAGCACGATGAGGTAATTGACGATAGCCAGCCAGCGCTTGCGGGCAGGCTTGACACCGTCGTAAAGGATGTCGATCATGACGTGCTCGTCCTTGATCACGTTGATGCCCATACCCCAGAAAGTGGTAAAGGCAAACAGGGTGGTGTTGAACTCTGCCAGCTGCTTCCAGCTCAGGGAGAAGCAGTAGCGCGCAATAACGGTAAAGATCACAAGAGCTGCCAGCAGTGCCATGGCGATCACGCCGATGGTAAAGTATATGTCAAACAGCTTCTTGCCGATTTTTTTCAGCTTTTCGATGGTGCTCAGCCCCTTTCGGTTATTTTACAACTTTTTCCATTGGCTTGTTACAGCAGAGGGCAGCCCGCAGGCTGCCCTCTCGCCTTTACCGTAACATGTCCGTTCTAGCCTTTGGTCGTTTCTGCTTATGCCTTTGCGACGATATCCTGCATCTCCTTGATCTCGTCGGCAGTGCAGATGCCCTCGGTGACACACTGGTCGTACACGGACTGCACAGCGGTCTGGAAGGCCTTCAGCTCATCGGCAGAGGGCTCGTAGACTTCGCAGCCGGAATCCACGATGGTCTGCTTTGCGGCGCTGGAGTTCTTGTCGATCAGCTCGTCGTTGTACTCGCCCATCTTGGTGGCGCACTCGGTAATGATATCACGGTACTCCTCGGGCAGGCCGTTCCACCATGCTGCGTTCACATAGAAGGGGTCCGGATGGAACTGGTAGTTGACCTCGGTGAAGTACTTCTGCACTTCATAGAACTTCATGCCCTCCACGTTGACCCAAGGGTTCTCCTGACCATCTGCAACGCCGGTCTTCAGGCCCATGTACAGGTCAGAGTACGGGATGGTGGTGGTGGTAGCACCCATTGCCTGGAAGGTCATGTCAATGGTCTTCATGCCGTTGGTGCGCATCTTCAGGCCCTTCAGGTCTGCGGGAGCCTTGATGGGGTGCTTGGAGTTGGAGAACTGGCGGTAGCCGCCTGCATCGCACAGGTTAATGATGACAGTGCCGGTCTCGCCTTCGGCCTCAGCGCACACCTTCTGTGCCAGATCGCTCTGCAACAGAGCCGTGACCTGCGCACGGGTGTTGGTCAGGAAGGGCAGGGTGAACATCAGCAGACGGGGGCTGAAGTCGAACTGACCGCCGCGCATGCCCTGCACGGTGCCGGCCACGACCTGCTCCAGCATCTCCTTCTCGGTGCCCAGCTGGCCGTTGCCGTAAACTTCGATCTTCACATGGCCGTTGGTGGCCTCTGCCACATCGGCGGCAAACTGCTCCATGGAAACAAAGCGGGGGTTGCCTTCGGGCTGTGCATGACCAACGGTCATGGTGAAGTCGCCCAGAGATGCAAACTTGTCCTCACCGGCTGCTGCGGCACTTGCTGCAGTGCTGGTGGATGCTGCGCCGGAAGCAGCCGGAGTGGATGCACCGGAACCGCCGCAGGCTGCCAGAGCACCTGCAGCTGCCATTGCACCAGACACCTTCAGGAAATTGCGACGAGAGATCTTTTTCATAATCTTCTTCCTCCTTGTTTCAGGGGTGCCGTTTTGCCTTATACGCTAGCAAAGTTTTTGGCGACCCCTGTATACAGCATTTTCATTGCACGCTAATCGTAACAGAAAATTCACATCCGCACAAGAGCCAAACTTCACCAACTTCGTAAAGTTTCTTTGTGCATAACTAACAATCTTATCCGTTTCTCGTGGAAACTGTTACAATCCGGCGACACTATTTGGTTCATTTTCATCTGATATATCAATTTTTGTCAGATATGATAAATTTCGGAGCTTTTCCTATACTTGTATACAGGCTATTGTATACTTCATTCTCATACGTTGACAATCTCTTTTTAGCAGGCTAAAATAGAAATGTCTTATCATCAACTATGTAAATGGAGTGTGAGCACATGGCTGAACAGCTGCATCCGGAGGACATCTACCAGACGCTGGAATATGAGATCGTTACGCTGAAGATCAAGCCCGGAGAGACCATCAGCGAAAATCAGCTGTGCAAACGGTTCGGCATTTCGCGCACACCGGTGCGCGCTGCCCTGCAGCGGCTGGAACAGAACGGCTTTGTGCAGATCATTCCCTGCAAGGGCACCATCGTCACCCCCATCAATCTGGATATCGTGGATCAGATCGTATACCAGCGCACAGCCGTTGAAAGCACAGTGCTGCGCGATTTCATTCAGGTCTGTTCGCCCAAAGAGTACATCGAAATCAAGCACAAATATGACCTACTGGAAGAGATGGCCCAGACCATGACCGACCCGGACAATGTGGATATCAATGCCTTCCTGACGCTGGATCTGGAAATGCACGCCATCTGGTTTTGCAGCATGAACAAATGGTACATCTGGCAGAACCTGACCAAGCCGCAGCCGGATTATTCCCGCTTTACCCGTCTGGATGTGGTGCGGGCCAACAATGTGCCGGATGTGCTGAGCGAGCACCGGGAAATTTTGCGGGTGATCCGGGAAAAAGACCTGGATGCCATTGAACCGCTGATCCGGCGGCACCTGTACGGCGGCCTGCGCCGCATGGGCACACAGCTGTATGCAGAAAAGTACAGATCCTATTTTACCGGCATCTGAACCAATGAAAAACAGGCGCATCCGCCAGCCTTTCGGCCTTTGGATGCGCCTGTTTCGTTTTTTGTATAATTTACTGCTTGTGGTACTTGCGGTCTTCTTCCTCGTAAACAGGGTCACAGGTCAGGTACATTCCCAGCCGGTTCAGGGTGCTGGTATCCACACCCGAAAGCAGCACGGTGGAGTGCACATCGCAGCCCTTGAGGTTGGGCAGCTGATGCATGGCCGCTGCAGCCTGCTCGTTGGAAGCAGCCGAGCTGGAAAGCGCGATCAGGATCTCGTCGGTGTGCAGGCGGGGATTCTTGCCGCCCAGATAGTTGGTCTTGAGGGTCTGGATGGGCTCAATGGAAGCCGCACTCACAAGGTCGGTCTCCTGCGGGATACCGGCCAGCACCTTGAGAGCATTCATCAGAGCAGATGCTGCTGCACCCAGCAGCGGACCGGTCTTGCCGGTAACAACGGTGCCGTCCGGCAGCTCAATGGCGGCAGCAGGGGCCCCGCCGGTGCTCTCGCTGCGGGCATGAGCCTGCTTTTCCACTTCGCGCTGGCCCACGGTCAGGTCGGCCTGATTCATCAGCAGTTCCAGCTTGTAGCGCTCGGTCTCCTTGACCGTGCCGGTGATCTTCTGCTCACACAGGCACTTGAAGTAGCGGCGCAGGATCTCCTTGCGGGAGGCTTCGCGGCAGACCGCATCGTCCACGATGCAGTTGCCTGCCATGTTCACGCCCATGTCCGTGGGGGACTTATACGGGCTTTTGCCGGCGATCAGCTCAAACATGGCGTTCACCACCGGGAAGATCTCAATATCGCGGTTGTAGTTGACGGTGGTCACGCCGTAGGCTTCCAGATGGAACGGGTCGATCATGTTCACATCGTTCAGGTCGGCTGTAGCGGCCTCGTAGGCCAGATTCACCGGGTGCTTGAGGGGAATGTTCCAGATGGGGAAGGTCTCGAACTTGGCGTAACCGGCCTTCACGCCGCGCTTGTACTCATGGTACAGCTGGGAAAGGCAGGTGGCCATTTTGCCGCTTCCGGGGCCGGGGGCCGTGATGACCACCAGCGGGCGCTGGGTCTCGATGTAATCGTTCTTGCCGTAGCCCTCGTCGCTGACGATGCGGGCCACATCGTTGGGATAGCCGGGAATTTTGTAGTGGCGGAAGGTGCGGATGCCCAGACCGTTCAGCCGCTTTTCAAAGGCCTCCACCTCCGGTGCAGCGGCGTACTTGGTCACGCACACGCTGCCCACATACAGGCCTACTTCCTGGAAGGCATCGATCAGGCGCAGCACATCCAGATCGTAGGTGATGCCGTAGTCGCCGCGGATCTTGTTGCTGATGATGTCCTCGGCGCTGATAACGATGACCACCTCGGCCTGATCCTTCAGCTGCAGCAGCATCTGCAGCTTGGAATCGGGCTGGAAGCCCGGCAGTACGCGGGACGCGTGGTAATCATCGAACAGCTTGCCGCCGAATTCCAGATAGAGCTTGTTGTCAAATTTCTTGATGCGCTCGCGGATATGTTCTGACTGCATCGAGAGATATTTGTCGTTGTCAAATCCAATTTTCATCGTTCGTTTCCTTTTCCTCTTTGCTGTGCCCGGCACACCGCACCGGAACTTTTCCATAACAGAAACAGTATACCACACTCAAAAACCGGGTGCAATCCAAAAGGAGGCCCGTGCGGCTTTTTTCCAGCAAATGCGGTGTTTCGCGCTGTTCTTTGCTGCATTTTTTGTGAAAATGGTTCTTGCCGCGTTTTTGACAGCGGGTGTATCATGTTATATCTGATTGGATTGGAAGTCGTGGGCGGTTACTTTTTCTTTTTATCCTTCTGATCCTTCGCGCGATCCTGCGTAATACAGCAAGCCCCCGGGTCTCCCCGGAGGCTTGCTGCAGCTTTATAGTATCTCGAATATGGAAGGAATGGCGTTTATTCTGCGTCGGTACGGTTTTTCTTGAGCAAGCTCAGGATCACAGCACCCAGCACGCTGCCCACAGCCAGCGCCACACAGTACAGAGCGGTATGGTCCACGACTGGGAACACGAAGATGCCGCCGTGCGGTGCACGCAGAGCGCAGCCGAAGGTCATGGAGAGCGCACCGGCCACCGCTGCACCGGCCACGCAGCTGGGCAGAACGCGCAGCGGATCTGCTGCTGCATAAGGGATCGCACCCTCGGTGACGAAGCACAGGCCCATGACGTAGTTCACGATGCCGTTGCGGCGCTCGTCGGCAGTCCACTTCTTGGGGCAGAAGGTGGTGGACAGGGCGATGGCGATGGGAGGAACCATGCCGCCCACCATGACAGCGGCCATCACCTCATAGTTGCCGGAGGCAAGGGCTGCCGTGCCAAAGACGTAAGCTGCTTTGTTGAACGGGCCGCCCATATCAATGCTCATCATACCGGCCACGATGGCACCCAGCAGCACCTTGGAGGTGCCGCCCATGGCGTTCAGGCAATCGGTCATGGCAGTGTTGATCATGCCCATGACCGGGTTGATGCCGCACATCACCGCGCCGAGGATGAGCATACCGCCCAGCGGGTAGATGAGCATGGGACGGATGCCATTCAGGCTGGCAGGCAGCTTTTCGGTAATCTTTTTCAGCAGCTCAACGATGTAGCCTGCAGCAAAACCGGCCAGCAGTGCAGCAAGGAAGCCGCCGGAAACACCGGTGGTCTCACCCGCTGCAATACCTGCAAAGTTGGTGCCGTTCATGGCCAGCACACCGCCCACAAAACCGACTGCCAGACCCGGACGGTCCGCGATGGACATGGCGATGAAGGCAGACAGGATGGGCAGCATGTAACCGAAGGCTGCGCTGCCCACCGTCTTAAAGAAGGCAGCGACCGGGGTGTTCATGCCAAAGTTGGAGGGATTGATGGTGTAATCGTCCAGCAGGAACGCCAGTGCGATCATGATGCCGCCGCCCACCACGAAGGGCAGCATGTGGGAGACACCGTTCATCAGGTTCTTGTACAGAGCGCGGCCAAAGCTGTCCTTGCCGGAAGCATCCTCGGCGGCCTGTGCGCCGCCCTCGGCGTGGTAAACAGGCACCTCGCCGTGCACGATCTTCTTGATGAGCTCCTCCGGCTTGTGGATGCCATCGTCCACCCGGGTGAACAGCACCGGCTTGCCGTCGAAGCGGGCGGTCTCCACCTTCTTTTCTGCTGCCACGATGATGCCGTCGCAGTTTGCGATCTCTTCTCTGGTGAGGATGTTCTTTGCTCCATCCGAGCCATTGGTCTCCACCTTGGTGGGCAGACCCAGCTTGTCACCGGCCTTGGTCAGGGCTTCCGCTGCCATATAGGTGTGGGCGATGCCGTTGACGCAGGCGGTCACGGCCAGAATGCGGTAGCCGCTCTGGGGGATCTCCTGCTGAGTGAAGCTCTCCGCGCCGAACTGAGCCTCCTCCTGTGCATCGATGCAGTCAAGGAACTCTGCAGGGGTCTTTGCGGCCTTCAGCTTTTCTACAAAGTCCTCGTTCATCAGCATCTGCATCATACGGGCCAGCATGTCCACATGCAGGCTGCCGTTTTCCGGAGCCGCAATGGCAAACAGCAGGTCGGTGGTACCGTCGTCCTCGGCATTGTACTGCACAGGGCTGCTCAGCCGCAGCGCCGCCAGACTGGGCCGGGTGACTACATTGGTCTTGGCGTGGGGCACCGTGATGCCGTTGTCCACATAGGTGGAGCCCTCCGCCTCACGGGCATAAAGGGCCTTTTTGTAGGCATCCTTGTCCGTGATGTTGCCATGGGTGGCCTGCAGCTCCACCAGACGGCTGATGATCTGCTCCTGATCGGTCAGAGCCTCATCCAGTGCGATGGACTGCGCGGTGAATAATTCCGTAATACGCATGATTTTTCTCCCTTCCTGTATAACTGCAACCCTCTCCGTCACAGAGGGTCAGATTTCCTTCATCAGTTCGTCGATTTTTTCTTTGGTGGCAAGGCCAAGGCTGAACGCCGTTGCACTGCCGCAGGCTGTGCCCAGACGCAGTGCAAAGGAATAGCTCCGGGTCTGCATCCAGCCAGCCACAAAGCCGGCCACCATGCTGTCGCCTGCGCCCACGCTGTTTACGACCTTGCCCTTGGGGCAGCCGATGCGGTGCACCTCGCCATTTTCGTCCACCAGCAGGGCACCGTCGCCCGCCATGCTTACCAGCACGTTGCGAGCACCCTTTTGCTGTAGGGTGCGGGCCGCAGCAATGATCTCTTCGTCCGTAGTCAGCACCCTGCCCACGATCTCGCCCAGCTCGTGGTTATTGGGCTTGATGAGGAAGGGGTGGTACTGCAGCACGTTCACCAGCAGGTCGCGGGTGGCATCCACCACAGCACGCACGCCCCTGCCCTGCAGCCGGGCCAACAGCCGCTCGTAGGTATCCTGCGAAAGGCTTGCCGGGATGCTGCCCGCCAGAATGAGGATATCATCCTCGTTCAGGCTGTCCAGCTTCTTTTCCAGCTCCTGCATGGCGCTCTCCGGAATGTCGGGTCCTGCGCCGTTCAGCTCGGTCTCCTGCCCTGCCTTGATCTTGACATTGATGCGGGTCATGCCCTGTTCCAGATGCACAAAATCGGTCTTTAAGCCCTGTGCAGCAAGACCGCGTTCCAGCCATGCGCCGGTCTCACCGGCCACAAAGCCCAGCGCCACGCTCTCGCAGCCCAGCTGTGCCAGCACACCGGACACATTGATGCCCTTGCCGCCCAGCACGCAGTCCTCGCCTTTGGCGCGGTTCACCTCGCCTACTTCCAGCGGTGCATCCAAACGCACCACATAGTCAATGGCCGGGTTGAATGTTACGGTATAAATCATACTTCCGTCTCCTTTACCAGCGTGAATTGTTTGTATTTGGGGTTGGGGCAGCGGTTGGTGAGAATGGCACCGCCCTGCAGGTCGGCAATGACTGCCGGGTAGATGCGGGAAAACTTGGCATCATCCACAAGGAACCAGGCTTCCCGTGCACGGTGCACTGCCGCTGCTTTCACGGCAGCTTCCTCGGGGTCCGGCGTGGTAAAACCGGCATCCAGCGCCACACCGTTGGCACCCATGAACGCCTTGGTAAAATTGTAGCGCTGCAGGCTGGTGACTGTGGGTGCACCCACAATGGCTTCGGTCTCGGGCCGCAGCAGTCCTCCGGGCAGATACACCCGGCAGCCCTTTCGGGCCAGTGCCCTGGCATGGGCCACGCCGTTGGTCACATAGCTGGCTTTGAGGGCATCCTCCGCCAGTGCACGCACCAGCTCCAGCGTGGTGGAGCCTGCATCGATGAACACAAAATCATCGGCGTTGATGAGCTCTGCCGCCGCCTGCGCGATGCTGCGCTTCTGCTCCACAGCCTGCGACTCCTTGGCCTCCATGGTGGGTTCATCCGCCAGAAAACGGCTGTCCGGCAGGGTGGCACCGCCGTGCACCTTGTTCAGCTTGCCCAGCCGATCCAGTTCGGTCAGGTCGCGCCGGATGGTGGATTCGCTGGTGTTCAGCGCCTCGCACAGTTCCTGCACCGTCACGGTGCGCTTGCGGTTCAGCTGTTCCATGATCAGGCTGAAGCGTTCTTCTGCCAGCATCGGCATCCTCTCCTTTGGTTTGATCTTATCTTTGACGGTTTATGACCGTTTGTGCATTATTTTGGTTGATTTCATCTTTATTATAGCAAATACAGCGCCAAAATCAATCGCTTTCAGTCAATTTCATTCATTTTCGTTCACAAAAAATTGTCTTTAAATTTGTGCAGGGAGCACAAAAGCTGGGATACAAGCATTTTGTGCAAACAAAAAAGCCGCCGTGCGTACCAATCGCACAGCGGCCGGAGAGATGGCTTATTGAGGAATCACTCGGCAGTCCAGTAGAAATCGTCGCCGGGCATTGCGCCGCCCACTGCCTTGGGGTCGGCATCAAACAGCACCTGCAGATAAGCGGATGCGTTGGTCTTGAGCTCGTCGCCGGTCAGGCAGACGATGTTGCAGTTGGGCAGGGCCTTCTTGGCAATGGCAGCCTTGGCCACAACACCCTGCTCCTCGCACAGAGCGGCAGTGCCGTCCAGATCGGTGTTGGCAGCTTCCACGCTCTTGGCGTAGTCGGTAAGGAATGCGGCCACAACATCCGGGTGTTCCTCGGCATACTCCTTGCGCACCACGGTCACGCCGGTGATGAGCTGAGTATCCGCGACCTTGTTCCATTCCTCGGTCAGGTCGAGGGCCACACGCAGGGTGTCGTCCTGCAGGCCGGCTGCAGTCACATAGGGCTGGGGCAGAACTGCAATGGCATCCTCGGTATTGGCCATCTGGGCCGTGACCTCGGTGGCCTCGCTGTAGTATTCAATGGTCACGTCCTTGTCCGGGTCGATGCCGTTCTGGGTCAGCAGGTAGCGCAGCACGTACTCGGGCGTGGTGCCCTTGCCGGTGGACAGGATGGTACGGCCTGCAAGGTCTGCCATGGACTGGATCGTATCGCCGCCTTTTTCCACTACGTACAGCACGCCCAGCGTGTTGACGGCCACAGCCTGAATGCCGCCCTCCGTCTTCTGATACAGGGTGGCGGCCAGATTTGCCGGGATGGCAGCCATGTCCAGCTCGCCCTTCATCAGCAGCGGCACGATCTCATCGGCAGCGCCGTAAAGCTGCAGGTCGTAATCCATGGAAGCGGTGCCATCCTCTTCCATGCTCAGCAGGTTGACAAGGCCCATGGTGGTGGGGCCTTTCAGGCCGGCAATGCGCAGAGCATCGGTGGTGGACAGTTCCTTTGCTTCCTCACTGGAAGCGGCTTCCGAAGCAGCCTCGGGGACAGCTTCGCTGGAAGCTGCACTGGATGCAACAGAGCTGGATGCCGCACCGCCGCAGGCGGCAAGGCTCAGCACAAGGGCCAGAGCCAGCAGCATGGATGTCAGTTTTTTCATGCGGGGTTCCCTCTTTCCTCACAAGACCGCGCCATTTTGTGCCTGAAAATTTTGCACAGAACCATGGGTCGGTCTTTTCATATTTTTTACAAGGCAAATTTGCAAAATCATTTGCTTTGCGGGTCTAAGTTTACTATAATAGAGTCAAAAATACCGTTGCGTGTGCAACGGAATTGCAGGAGGGCTGTGGGAAGCCGGATCTTTCCCACGGAATTGTGATGAAAAACTTTCTTCCGCTGTTATGCTCCACCTCTTTATTCAATGGTCTGACCCCTGAAGAGCTGCAGACTCTGCTGGCCCAGCTGGGTGCCGTTATGCGCAGCTACGGCAAAGGCGAAGCGCTTGTTCTGGCAGGCGAACCCAACCGCAGGGTGGGCATCGTACTGTCCGGTGAGCTGGAAGCCTACCGTCCCGGGCCGCAGGGTGCGCGCATTCCCATCACCCACATGGAACCGGGCGGCGTGTTCGGTGATGTGCTGAGCGGTTCCAGTCTGGCAAGCCCGGTCACGGTGATGGCTTCGGTGCCCTGCGAGGTGCTGCTGATTCCCTACGAGCGGCTGCTGCTTTCGGATGGCAGTCCGGCGCACCAGCAGACATTGCGCAATCTGGTGCGCACCATCAGCGATAAATATTTTTCCCTCTCCCGCCGCATCGACCTGCTGGTGCTCAAAAGCCTGCGGGCCAAAGTGTGCGCCTATCTGCTCAGTGAAGCCGAGCGGGCTGGCAGCCTGACCTTCAGCATCCCGTTCTCCCGCATCCAGCTGGCAGATTACCTGAACTGCGACCGCAGCGCTCTCTCCCGCGAGCTAAGCCAGATGCAGCGGGACGGCCTGCTGGACACCTACAAAAGCAGCTTCAAGCTGCTGGAGCCTGCGGTACTGAAGCAAATGGTACAGTGACCATTTGAATAGCCGCCGCGTGCGCTTTGGCTGTATTCAGCTGAAATTTTATTTTTATATTTGCGTTTTAGAAAAATCTACGGATTTTTCTAAAACTCTTTTTCACTGGAAGGCCGTAACCGTCAGCGGCATCATCTTGTTATTTTTAATATAGGAGTATTTTTAAATATGTCAAAACCGATTTTATGGATCGTGATCCCCTGCTACAACGAGGAGCAGGTGCTGCCCATTACAGCTCCCATGTTTCTGGAAAAGATCAGCGGCCTTGCCGCACAGGGCCTTGTGAGTGAGAAGAGCCGGGTGCTATTCGTGAACGACGGCTCCAAAGACAAGACATGGGAACTGATCCAGAGTTTTGCCGCACAGGACGAGCACTACATCGGCATTTCCCAGAGCCGTAACCGCGGCCACCAGAACGCCGTGCTGGCAGGCTTGATGGAGGCACTGCACAGCGGCACCTGCGATGTTACCATTTCCATCGACTGCGATGGTCAGGACGACATCAACGCCATGGACGAGATGGTTAAAAAGTATCTGGACGGTGCCGAGGTGGTCTACGGCGTGCGCAGCCGCCGCGATACAGACACCTTCTTCAAGCGCTTCACCGCCGAGGGCTTTTACCATGTGATGAACGCTCTGGGCGCAGACATCGTGTTCAACCACGCAGACTACCGCCTCATCAGCACCCGTGTGCTGGAAAGCTTTGCCGACTACAGGGAAGTGAACATTTTCCTGCGCGGCATGGTGCCGCTGGTTGGCTTCAAGAGCGAGGTAGTCACCTATGAGCGCCACGAACGCCTTGCCGGTGAGAGCCACTATCCGCTGAGCAAGATGCTGGCCCTTGCCTTTGACGGCATCACCAGTCTTTCCAACAAGCCCATCCGCCTTATTACCGGATCTGGCATCTTTGTGAGCCTGATCAGCTTTATCGGAGTCATCTGGGCCATCGTGTGCGCCGCCATGGGCAGCAGCGTGGCCGGCTGGGCCTCCATCGTGTGCATCGTCTGCTTCATGAGCGGCGTGCAGCTGGTGTGCTTAGGCGTGATCGGCGAGTATATCGGCAAAATTTATATGGAGACGAAAGCCCGCCCGCGCTACATCATCAGCGAGCGCACCTGGGCCCCTTACGAAAGGAAGTATCACGGATGAGCAAACAGAGCTGGCGGGGCAGCACCCTGCTGAACCCGGAACCGCCGGTATTGGTGTCCTGCGGCGGGCTGGAAAAGCCCAATCTCATCACCATCGGCTGGACGGGCACCATCTGCACCCAGCCCAGCATGGTGTCCATCAGCGTTCGGCCGGAGCGCTACAGCCACCACCTCATTCAGGAAAGCGGACAGTTTGCCATCAATCTGCCCACCGAAGCGCTGGTGCGTTCGGTGGACTGGTGCGGCGTGAAAAGCGGCCGTGATGTGGATAAATTTGCCGCCTGCGGCCTGCATTCTGCCCCCGGCAGCGTGCTGACCGACTGCCCCATTCTGGAAGAAAGCCCGGTCAATCTGGAATGCAAGGTAACTCAGGTGATCCCGCTGGGCAGCCACGACCTGTTCCTTGCCGAAGTGGTGGCCTGTGATGTGGACGAAAGCCTGCTGGACGAAAGCGGCAAGCTGTGTCTCGAAAAGGCAAAGCTCATCGTCTACAGTCACGGTGACTATCTGGCTCTGGGCAAAAAGCTGGGCACCTTTGGCTACAGCGTGCGCAAGAAAAAGCCGGTAAGGCGTAAAAAATAATTTGCATTTCATCGCTTGACTTTTGCCCAAAACTGCATATACTAAAGATAGGCAATGTAGAGAGATTGAATCCATCGGGTTCATGCCGAAACACGAAGCCCCCGGTAGTGTCAGTACCGGGGGCTTCTTTTAGTGTTTGCTGCCCTTGCCGATCTTACCGTCGATCCATGTGCACAGATAGTAGGCAACTACCTGCGCGGCAACGGTTTGGATAAATGTAGAGAGAGTTTCCAAGGGGTTCACCTCCTTTCCGCGGTTAGGGGAATGGAGAAGGGCCGCAGGAACAGTATAGCATAAAAACCGGTATCGCGCAATTTTGACGCAATACCGGTTTTTGTGCATTTATTCGTGCTTTACGCGCTGGATCTCGCCCAGATCGTAGGGGGTGTTCTGGTAGACGTAGTAGTTCAGCCAGTTCTCATACAGCAGGTGGGCGTGGGCACGCCAGCGGAACAGCGGCGGCTTTGTGGGATCATCGTCCGGGTAGTAATTCACCGGCACATGGATGGGCAGGCCCTTGTCCACATCGCGGCGGTACTCTGAATCCAGCGTGTATTTGTCATATTCCGGGTGGCCGGTGACAAAGATCTGCCGTCCGTTCTCGGTGCTCATGAGGAAAGGCCCGGCCGCATCGCTCTCGGCAAGGATGCGCAAAGCCTTACAGTTGTCCACATCCTCGCGACTGATGCCGGTGTGGCGGCTGTGGGGCGCATAGAACACCTCGTCAAAACCGCGCACCAGCGGGTTCGACGGGCGGGTGACCCGGTGCTCGAACACGCCGAACATCTTTTCCGGCAGCAGCTGCTTGTGCACGCCGTAGTGGTAGTACAGGCCAGCCTGTGCGCCCCAGCACACATGCAGGGTGGAGTAGACATTCGTCTCGCTGAAGTCCATGATCTCGCACAGCTCCGGCCAGTAATCCACCTGCTCAAAGTCCATGGTCTCCACCGGTGCGCCGGTGATGATCATGCCGTCGTAGCGGTTGTTCTTCACCTCGTTGAAGTTCTTATAGAACGATTCGAGGTGTGCTGCCGAAACGTGGGTCGCCGCATGGCTGGCCGTCTGCAGCAGGGTCATGTGCACCTGCAGCGGGGTATTTGCCAGCAGACGGGCGATCTGGGTCTCGGTGGTGATCTTGGTGGGCATCAGGTTCAGGATCAGGATCTCCAGCGGGCGGATGTGCTGGGCAAGGGCGCGCTCACGATGCATGACGAAGATATTTTCGTTGTAGAGGGCATCGTAAGCAGGCAGGGTCTTGGGGATGATCAGCGGCATAGTTCGTACTCCTAACGATTTAGAATAGCCTCCGCTGACGCTCTGGCTATCTTCAGCGGAATTTATTTTTATATTTTGCGTTTGTCGCGCCCTGCGAGGCGCTCCAAACGCGTTTTTACGAGAAGGGCCGGAACCGATAGATGCTGCTGAACTCACCTTTTAGATCTTATCCAGCGCCTGTGCAATATCTGCGATGAGGTCTTCGCTGCTTTCCAAGCCGCAGCTCATGCGCACCAGCTCTGCGGGCACACCAGCAGCCTTCAGCTGCTCATCGTTCATCTGGCGGTGGGTGCTGGATGCAGGGTTCAGGCAGCAGGTGCGGGCATCGGCCACATGGGTCTCGATGGCTGCCAGCTTCAGGTTCTTCATAAAGATGCTTGCAGCCTCACGGCCGCCGGCCAGACCAAAGCTGACCACGCCGCAGCTGCCGTTCGGCAAGTATTTTTCAGCCAGTGCATGGTACGGGCTGGACTCCAGGCCGCAGTAGTTCACGTAGGCCACCTTGGGATGGCTTTCAAGGAACTCTGCCACGGCCATGCCGTTGGCGCAGTGGCGCTGCATCCGCACATGCAGGCTTTCCAGACCGAGGTTCAGCATGTAGGCGTTCATGGGCGACTGCATGGAGCCAAAGTCACGCATCAGCTGCGCGGTAGCCTTGGTGATAAAGGCACCCTCTTTGCCGAAACGCTCGGCGTAGGTGATGCCGTGGTAGCTGTCGTCCGGGGTGCACAGGCCGGGGAACTTCTCGGCATGGGCCATCCAGTCGAACTTGCCGCCGTCCACGATGGCACCGCCCAGCACCGCGCCATGACCGTCCATGTACTTGGTGGTGGAGTGGGTCACGATATCCGCGCCCCACTCAAAGGGGCGGCAGTTGACCGGCGTGGGAAAGGTGTTGTCCACGATCAGCGGCACACCGTGGGCGTGAGCAGCCTTGGCAAACTTCTCAATGTCCAGCACGGTCAGGGCCGGGTTTGCGATGGTCTCGCCGAACACTACCTTGGTATTGGGCCGGAATGCGGCGTTCAATTCTTCCTCGGTGCACAGCGGATCAACAAAGGTGGCTTCAATGCCCATTTTCTTCATGGTGACGGAGATCAGGTTGAAGGTGCCGCCGTAAATGGTGCTGGATGCCACGATATGGTCGCCTGCTTCGCAGAGGTTGAACAGGGCAAAGAAGTTTGCAGCCTGACCGCTGCTGGTCAGCATTGCGGCCGTGCCGCCTTCCAGCTCGCAGATCTTCTTAGCCACAAGGTCGCAGGTGGGGTTCTGCAGACGGGAATAGAAGTAGCCGTCAGCTTCCAGATCGAACAGCTTGCCCATGTCCTCGCTGGTGGCATACTTGAAGGTGGTGGACTGGATAATGGGAATCTGGCGGGGTTCGCCGTTGCCGGGGGTGTAACCGCCCTGCACACAGATGGTATCGCGATTCATACTACATACTCCTTTACTGGGTTTGTCCATATAGCACAATTCCCCGCAGGAGTGCTGCAGCCTCCGGCGGGGAATTGAAACGTTAAATTTTAGTTCCCGTTCGGGGGCAAAATGAGGAGAGGACTCCTTCCGTCAAAGCCTTTCGGCTTTGGCAATACCGGAAAGTTTTCCTCTTCGCCAGAGACTCCCTCTCCGAGGGAGCTGGCGCACGAAGTGCGACTGAAGGAGTTACTTCCGCAGCCGCTTATCGCTTCTGGTGGCCCAAGCAGTGCCCAAAGTCTGGAACACCTGAACCATCAGCACCAGCAAAATGACACACACGATCATGATATCGGTCTGGTAGCGGTAATAGCCGTAGGACAAAGCGATCTTGCCCAGACCGCCGCCGCCAATGACACCGGACATGGCCGAGTAGCCCAGAATGGTGGTCAGTGCGGTGGTCATGCTGGAGATCAGGCCGGGCAGGCATTCCGGGATCATCACCTTGGTAATGATCTGGAACGGCGTTGCGCCCATGCTCTGGGCGGCTTCCACCACGCCCTCGTCCAGCTCGCGCAGGCTGGTCTCCACCAGACGTGCCACGAACGGGAAGGCTGCCACCACCAGCGGAACGATGGTGGCTTTGGTACCCACCGTGGTGCCCACGATGGCACGGGTAAGCGGGAATACACAGATCATCAGGATCAGAAACGGAACACTGCGCAGAATGTTGATAACGATGTTGAGAATGTGCATCAGCCAGCCGGGCAGCGGCAGAATGCCGTCCTTATCACCGGCCACCAGCAGCACACCCAGCGGCAGGCCCAGCACCAGCGCAAACGCGGTGGAAAGGACCGTCACATAAAAGGTCTCCCAGATGGCAAAGCCGTAATCCGCAATACTCATTCGCCGGTCACCTCCTCTACCGTAATGCCGGGCTGGGCGCGCATATAGGCCGCAGCCTGCTTTGCCTGCTCCACATCAGCGGGCAGCTTGAGCAGCATGGAGCCATAGCACTGACCGCTCAGGTCGCGGGTATCGGCGCTGAGCACCGACACCAGAATGCCTTTTTCTGCGGCAAGGCTTGCCACCAGCGGCTTTGCCGTGGACGAACCGTTGAAGGTGACGCGCACCACATGGTCGTCCGGTGCAAAGCTGGACAGATCCCGTGCGGCGCTGCCGCCGTTGGGTGCCACCAGACGCTTTGCTGCGGGCGTTTTGGGGTTCGAGAAGATCTCCTGCACGGAGCCTTCCTCCACCACAACGCCGCCGTCCAGAATGGCAACGTGATCGCAGATCTCTTCCACAACGCTCATCTGATGGGTGATGACCACAACCGTGATGCCCAGCTTCTTGTTGATGTCCTTGATCAGGGTCAGGATAGCATGGGTGGTGTTGGGGTCCAGTGCGCTGGTGGCTTCATCGCAGAGCAGAACTTTGGGGTCCGTTGCCAGTGCGCGGGCAATGGCAATGCGCTGCTTCTGGCCGCCGGACAGCTGTGCCGGGTAGGCGTTGGCCTTATCGGGCAGGCCCACCACTTCCAGCAGCTCTCTGGCACGCTTTTCGGCATCCGCCTTTTTCACACCGGCCAGCTCCATGGGGAAGCAGATGTTCTTCAGACAGCTGCGCTGCATCAGCAGGTTGAACTGCTGGAAGATCATGGTGATATCGCGGCGGCGCTCACGCAGCTGGGCTGCGTTTAAAGTCTCCATAGCGGTGCCGTCGATCACAACGCTGCCCTCGGTGGGGCGTTCCAGCAGGTTGATGCAACGCACCAGCGTGGATTTGCCCGCACCGGACATGCCGATGATGCCATAAATGGAACCATCCGGGATGGTGAGGTTGATGTCCTTCAGCGCATTCACCGCGCCGTCCTTCATCTGGAAGGTCTTGGAAAGATGTTTGATCTCGATCACAGAAATTGCTCCTTGCTGTTGAATAAACTCCTTCAGTCAAACCCTTGCGGGTTTGCCAGCTCCCTCATGGAGGGAGCCTGAAACAGAACGGTCAGGCAAAGGCCCCCTCCCCGAGGGGGCTGTCACCGCAAGGTGACTGGGGGAGTTTGCTTAGCCCTCGATCGGTGCCAGACTGTCCTGCTTGCCGCCGTAGATGCCCATAGGCTCCACGTGGATGCCGGCAACCGTCACCAGATGGGTGCCGTGCTCTGCATTGAAGTCGTCCAGATACGGCTGATGCTGGAAATAGTTGGTATCGCACTGGCCGTCCTCAACGATGTTGTTGGGAATGATGTAGTCGTCGTACTCCTGAATATCCAGCGTGATGCCCTTTTCGGCCAGAATGTCCTTGCAGATCTCCAGAACCTCGCAGTGAGGAGCCGGAGTAGCAGCGCAGCTGACGGTCTCGCCGTTCAGTGCATCGTAGTCGATGGAGGAGTCATAGCCGTCGGTGGGGTTCTCCACAACGGACACCACAGCGCCCTTGTAGTTTTCATCCATGAAGTCCTTCACCTTCTGGCTCTGCAGAGCAGCGGCCAGAGCCTTGATCTTCGGCTCTTCCTGATTGCCGTCCTTGCAGACCAGAATGTTGACGTAAGCAGAGGTGCCGTCCTCCATTGCCAGAGCATCGGTCATGGGGTCCAGACCAGCGGAGATGGCGTAGTTGGAGTTGATGACGGCGTAGTCCTCGTCCTGCAGGACGTTGGGCACCTGAGCAGCCTCGACCTCATCGACGGAAACATTCAGAGGGTTCTCCTCGATGTCCTTTGCGGTTGCGGTCAGGCCTGCATCAGCCTTCAGCTTAAAGAAGCCGTTCTTCTCCAGCAGGGTCAGGGCGCGTGCCTCGTTGGTGGTGTCGTTGGGCACAGCCACCTTCACCTTGTCCAGCTTAGCCACAGCAGAAGAAGCTGCGGAAGAAGCAGAAGATGCGGTGGAAGAAGAACCGCCGCATGCGGTCAGGGCAGCTGCAGCAGCTGCAGCTCCGGTAACTTTCAGAAAATCACGACGAGTAATCATAGTTTTGTTCCCTCTCTATTTGCTTATTATGAATGTACAGCGGCCCGCACGGCACAGTTCCGTGCTAAGGGCCTTTGACGGATGCATGAAAAAAGCTCCCGTCCTTGACCTTGAGCCAACGCTCAGACAAGGACGGGAGCATAACATACTTCCGTGGTACCACCTTGGTTTACCATACCCTTGCGGGCACAGCCTCAATGCTGCGGCAGCTTTGCTGCTTACAGCCGGACGCTGTAACGGGCGCTCCCGTTGCAGACTTAGCGCTCATGCACCTCGCCCGCACAGCTCCGAGACCATTTTCAGCTTCCTGTTTCCTGCCCTTTTCCATCGCCCGGGCTTTCTGGTAAGGATCAATGCGAAGGCCTACTCTTCTCTTCACAGCCATTTTTGTGATATTGCATTTATAATAATCCAATCGACCGGATTTGTCAACACCTACAACGAAGTTTTTTAGTAGGAAATTGCGTTTTTTTATCTTGTGCGCCAGCCGCGGACATGGTAGAATAAGACAGCATTATTTATAAAGGAGGTGCGGCAATGAACAGCCGCGAGGTTTTCCCGGATGAAGAACTGCGCCGCCGCATCATGGATTTTATCATGGCGGCGGGCCAGACATTGCTGGAAAACGGTGCCGAGGTGTTCCGGGTGGAGCAGACCATGGAGATCATGGCCCGGTCATTCCACCTGCGGGAGTTCCATGTTTACGTGCTGACCAACGGCATCTTTGCCAGTGCGGGCACCGCCGAGATCAGCGAGGTGCGCAATGTGCCTACCCGCACCACTCATCTGGGCCGGGTGGCGGCAGTGAACGCCCTCTCCCGCGAGATCGCAGAGGGCAGCATGTCGCTGGACGAAGCCGAGAGCCGTCTGGTGCTGGCGCGGTGCATCCCTTTTCCCAAGAACTGGGTGCAGCTGGTCAGCGGCATGTGCGGTGCATTCTGCTTTGCGCTGATCTTCGGCGGCACACTGCGCAGTGCACTGGCGGCGGCACTGGCAGGCTTTCTTGCCAGCGGCTATTTGCTGCTGTGTGAGCAGCACGAGCTGCCCGGCGGCTTTTGCAAGATCAGCTGTGCTGCGCTTATCACGCTGGTGTGCATTCTGGCCTGCCGAGTGCTGGGCACACCGGCCAGTCACTCTATTATCGGTTCGCTTATGATCCTGACCCCCGGCATCGCCTTTACCATGGGCATCCGCGACTTTGTGCACGGAGATTACCTCTCCGGCACCATCCGCATGATCGATGCGCTGCTCATTGCAGCCAGCATTGCCATTGGCACCGGCCTTGTGCTGAGCCTTTATACATTCTTTACGGGGGTGGTCGTGGCATGATGTTGACCAGTACACAAATTGGAGAGCTGGCCGCGCAGTTCTTTATCGCCGGCGCAGGCACCCTGAGTTTTGCCGTTCTGTTCGGCTGTCCGCGCAAAAGCCTGCTCTTCTGCGGGCTGGTGGGTGCCGTGGGCTGGTTTGTCTACGAGCTGGCCGTGATGCTGGGGGCAGACAGTGCCGCAGCCTCCCTGCTGGCGGTGATCCCCCTCACCCTGCTCACCCGCGTGTTTGCCATTGTGCTTAAAATGCCGGTAACGGTGTTCCTGCTGTCCGGCATCTTCCCGCTGGTGCCCGGCGCTGGCATCTACTACACCGCCTACTATTTTATACAGGGCAACAATGCGCTGGCCCTCTCCAACGGCATCAGCACCTTTAAAGTAGCCGTTGCGCTGGCCGTGGGCATCTCGCTGGTGCTCAGCGTGCCCATTCCCAAGCGGCGCCGGAATAAAGTGTGATGTTTACAGATACAGCATATCTGCTACAAAATAAAAACGCATCGGCATCCTGCGTAAAAAAGCAGAAACCCGGAACCCTTCTGAGCCATTCAGGCCCCGAAAAGGTTCCGGGTTTTGTGCATGATCGATTCAGGGAGCTGTTTTGCAGCAGCTCTCTTTTTCATACTGCTTTATGAGCGATTCAGTTCTTCGCCTCAACGTAAACGGTTGCAACGCCGTCCTTAATGACGCCCTGAGAATAACCAAAGAACTTCTCGTCAGCCTTCAGAATCCTATAAGCGCAGTTCTCAGAAGGCAGACTATCCAGCTGCTCCTGAGTGAGGGCCGTTGCATTCTCATCAACCTCCAGCTCATAGAACTTAAAGTCTGTGCTGATGACATCGCTGGTGCCAGTAGTATACTTAATCGTAACCGTAGGCTTTGCAGCTGCCTTCTTGTGCATCTTAATGACGACAACGCCATCAATGATCTTCTTGTCCTCAGTGCTGTTGAACTCATAATCCTTCAGTTCGGCAGGCACATTTGCCTGAATGGTCGCAAAAGTCACGGTATCAGCCAGAGCAGGAACTTCAATGGGCACGTCCTTGACGATGCTTTCGTGCTGGGTCGTCACCATGTACTTCAGTTTGATCGGACGCTTTTTGCCCGTATCGGGCGTGCTCTGATCAGAGCAGCCAGCCAGCACACCGGCAGCAGCAACAGCCAGAGCAGCCACACCTGCACCCTTGAGGAACTTACGACGAGAAATGTTAGACATAAGAATCAACCTCACAATCTTTTCTGCACGCTCCGATCACTTTTTTTGTGGAGCCTGCTTTTCCTATATAATACCCCCCCCCCGGTAACCGTTTGTCAAGTGGTTTTTGGCATCTTTTGCCGCCGGATACAGAAAAAGACGGCAGTCTTGTGACTACCGTCTTTTCGTTTCTATTCTTCTGCTGCGCTTAATGTTAGAACTCAGACAGCTTGACCTGAGCAATCGGAGTCTTGCCCGCCCAGTCGATTTCAATTTCCTCCGGTGCCCTCTCGGCGCTGTAGCCCGAGTTCTGGCACACAGAACCCAGATTCTTCAGCTGCTCTTTCTTGATGGTTTTCTGACCCTTCACAACGCTGATGGTCTCGTCATACTCACCTTCCTTGCCAATCGTATCATAACGTTTGAGCAGCTCGCTCCACTTGGTATACTTCACAGTAACATCCACCATTTCCGGAGTGCTGGAACCACAGCCAGCCAGCATACCGGCAGCAGCCACAGCCAGAGCAGCCACGCCTGCGCCCTTGATGAAATTGCGGCGAGAAATCTTAGACATCGTTCTATCCTCCTGATTTTCCTGCTATTTGTACTTTTCCATAGCGAAACAGACTAACCTAGAATGCCGTGGTTAGTTCGCTTTAACTAACAGCAAGATACCATACTGTTTTTTGATTGTCAAGATTTTCACAGCAAGTTAATCCATCACAACTTTTCAAGCGCATCTGTGCTATTTTCATTCATTCTCAACATGTCTTGTTTTCATCTTCTGTCTGCTCATGTTCCCCTCTTGCCGCCCGCATCAGCCCGGCAAACAAAAAACCCACATTGACCCCCAGAATAAAACCCACGATGCCTGCCGCCAATACCATTGCGCCGCCTCCTTTCTTCTACCATATTTTACCATGTATCATTTGTCGGATGCAATCGCAGCCTGTCGCAAAAGGCAAGATCACTGCCCAACGTGCAAGCTTTTTTGCGCCGGAGCGTTGCAAGACTCTGCCGCATCTGCTATACTTTTGACAACACTTATATAAAGGAGGTGCTCTTTATGTCTGTTATGGATACTCTTGTCAGCCGCCGCACCTACCGCCGCTTTGCACAGAAAGCTGTTCCGCAGGATGTGGTGGATGATATCGTCGAGGCCGTCCGCCTGTCCTCCTGCGGAGCCAACCGTCAGGCTGTGCGTCTGGTGGTGGTGAACAAGCCCGAGGCGGTGGCAAAGGTGCAGCCGCTGGTCAAGTGGGCTGCCTATCTGCCGCCGGAGCAGGGCACGCCCAAAGCCGACGAGCTGCCCACCCTGTATGTGGCCGTGGTGCAGGACACTTCCATCCCCGGCGACCTTGCCACCGATACCGGCATCGCCCTTGCCAACATGACCCTTGCCGCATGGGACAAAGGCGTGGGCAGCTGCATCATGGGCGCGATCAACAAGCCCGCCCTCACCGAACTGCTGGGCATTGAAGAACCGCAGAAGCTGGCATTCATGGTGGCGTTCGGCTATCCGACCCACAAGGCTCACATTGTGCCGCTGACGGCTGAGACCGGCGTAAAGTATTATCTGGACAAGAACCGGGATTACTGCGTGCCAAAGCGGAGCAAAGAAGAGATCGCAAAATATCTATAATTTGTATATATACATTTCCTCAACGCATTTTTTGTATAATTGTTTTCAATTCGGTTTCAATTGATGAGATTTTTTGCACAAGTATTGACTTTTCAATTTGTACAATCTATACTAAATTCGTTCGCCAGATGTTCGATGAATCGCATCGTTCTGGCGTACCGCAAAAACATACAGTACATTTGAGGAGTGTTTGAATATGAAAAAGATCTCTCGTCGCAGCTTTCTGGCAGCTGCCGGTCTGTCCGTTGCCGCTCTGGCTCTAACCGCCTGCGGTGGTTCTTCCGCAAGCACCGCTTCCTCCGTGGCAAGCTCTGCTGCTTCTTCTGAAGCTGCTTCCACCAGCGCTGCCGCTGGCGAGCTGACCACCGTTGAGGCTGGCAAGCTGACCATGGCTACCAACGCAACCTTCCCTCCGTATGAGATGACCACCGATGCAGGCGAGTTCGAGGGCATCGACATTGAGACCGCTCAGGCCATTGCTGACAAGCTGGGTCTGGAGCTGCAGATCGATGACATGGACTTTGACGCCGCTCTGCTGAGCGTGCAGCAGGGTAAGGCCGATATCGTCATGGCCGGCGTCACCGTCACCGACGAGCGCAAGGCTGTGATGGACTTCTCCGACAGCTATGCTACCGGCATCCAGTCCATCATCGTGCCCGAAGGCTCCGACATTGCATCTCCCGATGATCTGGCGGGCAAGAAGATCGGCACTCAGCGCGGCACCACCGGTTACATCTACTGCACCGATGATTTCGGCGAGGACGCTGTGGTGGCTTACGACAGCGGTCTGACCGCTGTGCAGGCCCTGAACAATGGTCAGGTGGACGCTGTGGTCATCGACAACGCTCCCGCCAAGGAGTATGTGGCTGCCAACCCCGGCCTGAAGGTGCTGGAGACCAGCTACGCCGAGGAGGATTACGCCATCGGCATGGCAAAGGGTTCTTCTCTGGAAGATGCCGTCAACGCCGCTCTGGAAGAGCTGAAGGCTGACGGCACCCTGCAGTCCATCGTGGACAAGTACATCACCGCTGAATAATCAGCTGGCTGATAACGGAACCACGGGGAGGCAGCCCCAACTGGGGTACCTCCCCTTTTTTGGAAAAATAAGGTTACAAAATTCTAACAAAACAGGAAAGTGAGGATGCGAATGGCTGCTCAATACGAACTGCTCAAAGAGCTGCTCAACGGCGGTACGAAGCTCAGCTTCGGGCAGGAATTTTTCTTTAAGTTTTATCAGGCGTTCATCCTGAAAGACCGCTGGCTCCAGTATGTCAGCGGTGTGGGCACCACCCTGCTGGTCACTGCGCTGGCACTGGCACTGGGCATCGTGCTGGGCAGCGTGGTAGCTCTGGTGCGTGTGGCACACGACCAGCAGCGCCCCGGCCACAAGAACCCGGTGCTGGGCTTCTTCAACATCATCTGCGAAATTTACACCACCATCATCCGCGGCACGCCTATGATGGTGCAGCTGCTCATCATGAGCATGGTCATTTTTGCCAACAGCCGCAACTTTACCATGGTAGGTGCGCTGGCACTGGGCATCAACTCCGGTGCCTATGTGTCCGAGATCATCCGCGGCGGTCTGATGGCCGTTGACCCCGGCCAGATGGAGGCCGGCCGCAGCCTTGGTTTGAACTACATGACCACCATGGTGGTCATCATCATCCCGCAGGCCATCCGTGCGGTGCTGCCCGCACTGGGCAACGAGTTCATCGTCCTGCTGAAGGATACCTCCCTGATCACGGTCATCGGCGGCAAGGAGCTGCTGTACGCCGCACAGGGCATCATGAACCGCACCTACGAGCCCATGTTCCCGTTGCTGGGCGATGCACTGATCTACCTTGTGCTGGTCATGCTGTTCACCCGTCTGCTGGCAAAGTTTGAGAGGAGGCTTGCTCAAAGTGACCGATAAGATTCTGGAAGTCCGCGGCCTGACCAAGACCTACGGCGGCGAAAAGAAAAAGGGCGCAAAACAGCCCACCCCCACCCTGGACGTGCTGAAGGGTATTGATATCGACATCTACCGCGGCGACGTGGTCTGCCTGATCGGCCCCTCCGGCTGCGGCAAGTCCACCTTCCTGCGCTGCCTGAACCGGCTGGAGATCCCCACCAGCGGCTCCGTGAAGTTCGAGGGCACTGAGGTGGACGAAGCCCACATCGACGCTGTGCGCCAGAAGATGGGCATGGTGTTCCAGCACTTCAACCTGTTCCCGCACCTGACTGTGAAGAAAAATCTGGAGCTGGCCCCCACCCTGCTGAAGCTGAAGGATAAGGAAGCCATCTCCGCCAAGGCAGACGAACTGCTGGCCCGCGTGGGCCTGGCCGACAAGGCCGATGCCTACCCCAAGAGCCTTTCCGGCGGCCAGCAGCAGCGTATTGCCATTGCCCGTGCCCTTGCCATGGACCCGGACGTGATCCTGTTCGACGAGCCCACCAGCGCCCTCGACCCCGAAATGGTGGGCGAGGTTCTGGAACTGATGAAGGAGCTGGCCCACACCGGCATCACCATGCTGGTGGTCACCCACGAGATGGGCTTCGCCCGCGAGGTGTCCAACCGCGTCATCTTCATCGACGACGGCAAGATCCAGGAGGACGAGCCGCCGCAGGAACTGTTCACGAATCCGAAGCATCCCAGACTAAAAGCATTCCTTTCTAAGATGCTGTAAGGCTTTTTCCACAGAGTAAAAGGGGCTGTTGCATGTGCAGCAGCCCCTTTTACTCTGTATTATTCTTTGATGCGGAACACAAACAGCTTGCTGAAAATGTAATTCAGAGCCATGACGATGAACTGTACCGCAAACTTAGAGATCCGGTCATTCCAGTGCAGAATATTTACCAGCAATGTCATGCAGGCCATTTCGATAAGGAGAGTGGAAATCCTCGCACTGAAAAATTTCAGCATTTCGCGCAATTTATCAGCACTTTTGCTTTCAAAAACGAACTTCCTGTTTGTGATGTAAGCAAAAGAGACTGCGCAGATCCATGAGAGCGTATTGGCAGTCATCAGTTGAAATGGGTCTTGCGGGTTCAGAAAGACTGCAGTGAAAAAATAGTAACTTGCCAGACTCACTACCGTAGTCAGACCACCTACGATCACATAGTTGATCAATTCCTTATAACGAAAATAAAGTTGCTTTATTATTTGTATCATACGCAGTGCCCGGAATTGATTTCCTTTTCCACAATATAGATCGGACGGTTTTTCAGCTCTGCAAATGCAACGGAAAAATATTCACCCATAATTCCGACCAGCAAAAAGAGAACGGCAAATAAAACATTGACTGCCGCAAGGATCACCTTATACTCGCGGAATCCACACAGTGCACTTATAGCAAAAATCACAGCAGCAAGAAAACTTACAGCACCGGCATAGAGGCCGAGTTTCAGTGGAAAATCAGAAAAACCGACTATGGTGCTGATTGCAAAATTCATCAGTTTTTTTAGCGTATAGTGGCTGGCACCGCCAGCTCTTTCCGCAGCAGTGTATTCCAGCGTTGTTTTCCGGAAACCAACGCTTTGTACATATCCACGTAGAAAACGAGTTTTTTCACGGTAATTTGTACGTAGAACATCTGCCACACGGCTACTGATGGCAAAGAAATCCGATGCATTTTCCTCCAGCTTTACTTGATCAGACAAGGCGTTGATCACCCGGTAGAATGCTCTGGATGTAAAGTTTTTGATGGCACCTGCCGATTTGTTGGAGGTTCGGACCATGCTGATAACCTCATAGCCTTCCTCAAATTTCGCCATGATGGGGGCGATGCATTCCAGAGGGTGCTGCAGGTCGGCATCCATGCAAATGATCACGTCCCCCGCAGCATGATCGATGCCTGCAATCATGGCAGCCTCGTGGCCAAAATTTCGCGAAAAACTGATTACACGGACATTCTTGTTCTGCTGCGCAATCACTTCCAGAATATTCATACTGGCATCGGTACTGCCATCATTTACAAAAATCAGCTCATATCCCCCTCCCCCGTATTCCAAATTCTGTTCGATGGAGCAGAAAGCTTTATAAAACTTTTCCAGAACGGCTTCTTCGTTATAAACTGAAATAATTAACGATAATTTTTTCATTTAACTTCCCTGCTTTTTCGTAGTTCTTACGGCTCATCTGCAAATTTGACAACAATTTTTCCGTTGATGCACCGGATCGAACCCTGATCCGGATAGCAGGGCATAGATGCTACCTCGGCATTACCGTCAAACTCTGCGGCATCTCCTAATTCCGGTGCAAAGCCACACCAAAACTCCATGGCTTCCTTCCATGCGTAATCATTGAAAATAGGTTCTCCTTTATATGTAGCCAGATCCAAATCATCGAAATATTCGCTGATTCCAACAAGATTTTTATCGTGCTTGTCATACTCCCCGATATAAACAACCTGCGCATCTTCAGTATAACCTTCGATACTTTCAATTCGCGTGATCAAAGTTGTGTAATAACTGATCATTTGTGTCTGCATCACGTCTGCTTTTAGGTAGAGGATATTGCTGTAACGAATATTTAGAGTCACAAGTACTCCTAATAGGGCAACAGCGGCTTTACATAGGGCACCTTCTACTTTTGTTCTATCTTCGGGATATTTATCAATAAACCATACAACCAAAGCAAAGGCAAACGCCTGTCCAAAAGTCATTACGGCATGAACATCCCAAGGCTCTACCATCAGGTATACAAAGCATGCTGCAATAGGATATGCGATTAGGATCAATAGGGTTTGACATCCTTTTGGGGTCTTAAGAATATACATTTTCCGGAGCACAAATATGGCAATGATCGCAGTAACAATGATCAACAAAGTATAGACATATCTTGCGCTGAAGTCTTCCACAGCAGTGCTTGGATAAAAGAATGAGCCGTAACCGCACAGTATCCGATAAATATAATTGCTCAGATTTGTTCTTCCAAAATGATTGATACCTTTGTAATCCGTCAAAACAACGCCAAACTGATTCAGAAAATATTGATTGACTAGAAAATATTCTGTAACAAACCCAATGCACACAGTTGCATTACACAGGGCCATTTTCCAAAACGCTTTCCAGTTCATATCAGACTGCCGGATATCTTCCATCATATAAAGCAGCAATGTACAGATGCAGACCGGGATATTTGCCTGGTACACACCAACAGAGCAAGCCATCAAAACCGTGCAGAGTAATAGAGCGACAACATTCTTTTTCTGGTGAAAAATCCATGCTCCAACAACTCCCAGTAGGGATGCAGCATAATAGTATGGTGCAGTAAACATGTAACTGAATGTTCCCGTCACTGACGGAAATGTCACCATACTTCCGCACAGCAGAATAACAAGAGGCTTTGACTGGATCTTCAAACTATCCACCAGCAGATATACGATTGCTGCAATGCACAAAATCGTAATCGTACCATTTACCACTGGCAGGCTGTAGTTTTTACTACCCAGCAAATTTGCACTCAGACTTCCAAGAATGCCCAGCATCCACCGTCCAGATTCGTAAGTAGCGCCCACTTCATTGAAATACCGTACATCATCATGGAATGAGTATTTGTTGAACAGAACCATACCATGCGCCAACAATCCCCAAAAAGTAGCACTGCACAGTACTGTTTTTAACAGGCTCTCATTTACCTTTAGCTTTTCCGCAGTTTTTTCCATGTCTTTCTCCCAAACAAGGCATCATTCCCGAATTTAGCCAAAACTATATAGTTGTATTATACAATGTCAGCCTATCTCCTGCAACTATTTCTGCAAAAAAACGTGCTCTGTGGTTTCTATTTTCCACAGAGCACAGTTCTCATCATTCTGTTTTGTTGCAACTTTTACAGCGCATTATTCGTACCATCTGTTTCCTGCTCACTGGTATACAGCACCATCAGATGGTTTGCGCTCTCTTCCAGCTGGGTCTTGGCCTGACGGAGATTGGCTTCCTCGTTTTCATTCATCTTTTCGGGCTTATCCTTGCGCAGGCAGCGGCGGAGGTTGGCGAGGTCGGTTTTGATGCGGTTCTTCTCGTCCTTGTCCAGCTCCTTTTTGCATTTGGAAAGAGCCTCGTCCACCTTGTAGGCCAGCACCTCGGCCTGATTGTGCAGGTCCAGCCGCTCCTTGCGGCGGCTGTCCTCGGCCTCGTAGGCGGCAGCGTCCGCCATGGCGCGCTGGATCTCATTCTCAGAAAGGTTGGTGCTGCCGGTGATGGTGATGTTCTGCTCCCGGCCGGTGCCAAGGTCCTTGGCAGACACCTTCACCACGCCGTTCACGTCGATATCGAAGGTAACTTCGATCTGCGGTTTGGAGGAGAAGCTTGCCCGAATGCCGGTGAGCTTGAATTTGCCCAGACTCTTGTTGTCGCGGGCAAAGTGGCGCTCGCCCTGCAGCACGTTGATCTCCACACTGGTCTGCATGGGCCGTGCGGTGGTGAAGATCTGGCTCTTGCGGGTGGGGATCATGCTGTTGCGGGTGATCAGCGGGGTGGCCACGCCGCCCAGCGTCTCAATGGAGAGGGTCAGCGGGGTCACATCCATCAGCACAAGGCCCTGCGCCGCTGCGCCGGTGGCACCGGCCAGCTTGCCGCCGCCCTGCAGCAGACCGCCCTGCACAGCCGCACCCATGGCAACACACTCGTCCGGGTTCAGGCTGTGGCTGGGTTCGCAGCCCAGCAGCTCCTTCACCTGACGCTCCACCGCAGGCATCCGGGTGCTGCCGCCCACCAGCAGCACCTTGCCCAGCTGGCTGGCGGAAATGCCTGCATCCCGCAGGGCATTCTGCACGGGAGCCACTGTGCGGGCCAGCAGGTCGCCGGTCATCATTTCGAACTGCGGGCGGGAAAGCGAGATATCCAAGTGGTGAGGGCCGTCCTTGCCCACTGCGATAAAGGGCAGGTTCAGCTGTGCCGACGGCGCGGCAGAAAGCTCCTTCTTTGCCTTTTCGGCTTCCTCTTTCAGCCGGCCCATAGCTGCCGGATCGCGGGAGAGGTCGATGCGATCCGACTTTTTGAACTCGGCCACGGCATATTCCACGATGCGCTGATCGAAGTCGTCACCGCCCAGATGGGTGTCGCCGCCGGTGGCAAGCACCGTAAAGGTCCCGTCCTCGATCTCGATGATGGACACATCAAAGGTGCCGCCGCCGAGGTCGTAGACGAGGATCTTCTGCGATGCTTCGTTATCCAAACCATAGGCCACAGCGGCAGCAGTAGGCTCGTTGATGATGCGCAGCACGTTCAGGCCTGCAATGCGGCCTGCATCCTGCGTAGCCTTGCGCTGGCTGTCGTCGAAGTAGGCGGGCACCGTGATGACCGCTTCGGTCACCGGCTCGCCCAGATAGCTCTCGGCATCGCGGCGGATCTTGGCCAAGATCATGGCGCTGATCTCCTGCGGGGTCAGGTCTTTGCCGTCGATGTGCACCCGGTAGTCACTGCCCATATGGCGCTTGATGCTGGAGATGGTGCGCCCGGAATTTGTGGCGATCTGGCGCTTGGCCGCACCGCCCACCAGACGTTCACCATCCTTCGTGAAGGCCACAACGCTGGGGGTGGTGCGCTCACCCTCCGCATTGGTGATGACCACGGGCTTGCCGCCCTCCACCACTGCCACGCAGGAATTGGTCGTGCCGAGATCGATGCCGATTACTTTGCTCATACTGTCTGTTTCCTCTCCGGTGCTGTGCATCTTGGGCGCAGCTCTTCAAATCATTTCCGAGTATATCTTACCGTCCCGATATGACGATTTTTTAGTCCAATTGTAAAGATTCCATGTCGTAAGCTGTGGCTCGGGCAGGCAGTTCACTGGTCAGTTCCCGGATGAGCTGGTCGGCTTCGGCCAGCCACTGCTCTGCGTCCGGCTCGTGCTCACGGGCCTTGATGGCAAAGCCCTGCCTTGCTTCTGCGGCCAGTGCCAGCGCCTTTTTGCGGCTGGTGTAGCGCGTTTCGGTCTGGGCCACACGCAGGCACACCTGCGGAGTGTACTCGATATCCGGCATATGGGCTGCGTTGGAGCGGGCACGGCGGTAATACAAAAGTGCCCGGCCATTGTCGCCCCGGGCAGCGCAGTCATCGCCCAGTGCAATGTTGGATAAGATCTCGCCGCTGTCTGCTGCTTCCTTCCACATGCGGCGGGCCTTGGCACGGTTCGTGCGGGTGCCGCGGCCCTTATAAATACAGTCTGCCAGCAGGGCAAGTCCCATGGCGCTGCCAAGCTCGGCTGCTTTTTCAAAGCATTCCACAGCCTGCGCCCAGTTGCCCTTGCGGGCGGCTTCCTTTCCGGCATCCGCTTTCTCATCACCGGGGTCTTCCGGCGTATGGCCCGCGTGCAGCAAACCGTTGAGCAGAACGCCGTCCAGCGTAGCCGAGTGGCTCCACGGGTCCAGCACCACGCCGTCGATCCCCTCCGTGGAAAGGGCCAGCTCCATGGCATCCTGCAGGGTGTAATCCGCCATTGGCCGGGCAGAAGTGCTGCGGTCGGCGCAGGCCGCAGTTGCAGAGGTGAACATAGGCAGCCATGTGCGGCCCTTCTCGTTGCGCAGGGTCCACAGCTGCAGGTCCTTAGCCTTTGCCGTGGGCACCGGATGCTCCGTCCACGGTGCAGGCGTGTTGTGCACCGTCAGTGCCGTGCGCAGCGGCACCAGAACATGGGTCTCCATTTCCAGTGCATAGTTCAAAGCACCCATCAGCGTCCAGAAGCTTTCTTCGTTCTGGCCTTTATATAAATTTTCCACTGCCTGCTCAAAGGCCGGGCAGCCGGTGCCCGCCGGGCTGTAGGCCGGAGCGTTCTGCCGATGCTTGCGGGTGCCCACCGGGCGCAGCCGGATGCCGCCGTCTTGTCTTTTTGCCATCTGCTCACCATTCTTCCAGTTTCTAGTCAATTTTTAGTATAGCAGGAAATGGCTTTGGGTACAACGCCTATCTGTATGTATCCATTTTTCCCTGCTCAAAAAAAGCGGGGTGCCAGATCAGCGTCTTCTGGCACCCCGTTAAAAAAACATTTTTCCTGAAACGCCTTATTCCGCGTCCAGATCTTCTTCGGTCTCAGCAGCAATATAGATCGGTCTGTGCTTTGTTTCAAGATATGTTTTGGCAAGGTACTCGCCCGCAATGCCCGTACACAGCAGCTGCACACCACTGCACAAAAGGATGATGCAGACAAGGCTCGGCCAGCCGGAAGTAGGGTCGCCGAACATCAGTGCACGCACCACCACGATTATGATGCCTACAAACGCCAATACGCAAAAGGCAAGGCCAAGGCCCGCCGCCATCAGCAGCGGAGCTGTGGAAAAGCCCACAATGCCTTCGATCGAATATTTGAGCAGACCCCAGAAGTTCCACTTTGTTGTGCCCGCCACACGCTCTACGTTTTTGTAGTCGATCCACTTTGTTTTAAAGCCGACCCAGCTGAAAATGCCCTTGCTGAAGCGGTTATATTCCGCCATGCTCAGCACAGCATCAGTCATTTTGCGGCTCATCAGGCGGAAGTCTCTTGCTCCATCCACGATCTCTGTATCCGAGAGCTTATTGATGATCTGATAAAACTTTTTGGCAAACCAGCTGCGAACGGGCGGTTCACCCTCGCGTGTCGTGCGGCGGGTGGCCGCGCAGTCATATTCGCCGGAGAGCAGCAGCTCCAGCATTTCCGGCAGCAGCGAGGGCGGGTCCTGCAGATCCGCATCCATCGTTGCTACATAATCGCCCTTTGCCGCTTTTAATCCGGCATAAATGCCTGCCTCCTTGCCAAAGTTCCGGCTGAAGGAGATGTACCGCACACGGGCATCTTTCCGGTGCAATTCCCGCGCGATCTGCAGTGTGCGGTCTTTTGAGCCGTCATCCACAAAGATGAACTCAAAATCTGCTCCGTGGGATATTCCCATCTGCTGTGCGATCTTGCTGGCCTCTTTATAAAAAATGGGAAGTGATTCTTCCTCATTGTAGCACGGAACGACCAAACTTATCAGCATTCCTGTTTCCCCTTTTGTGCAATATTTAAAATCATTGTAGCATACCCCCACCCTGGTTTCAACCGTTTTCGGCATTTTGCCCGGCGGTTTTCAGCACACTTTTGCAATAAAAACATTTTCTATGGCTTTTTAAGTTTTTGTACGCTATAATAAGTAGGATTTCATAAACCTTATAATGCAAGAAAGAAGGAGTATCGCCTTGAACAAGATGCTAGGCTATCTGAAGGACTACAAGCACGAGAGCGTGCTTGCGCCCCTTTTCAAGATGCTGGAAGCCACGTTCGACCTGTTCGTGCCGTTGGTCATGGCGGATATCGTGAACATCGGCATTGCCGCCCACGACTTCCACTATATTCTTGTGCGGTGCGGCATTTTGCTGCTGCTGGCCATGATCGGCCTTGCCTGCAGCCTGACGGCACAGTATTTTTCCGCAAAGGCGGCCGTGGGCTATTCCACAGCTCTGCGCCACGCCCTGTTTGAGCACATCCAGACCCTGAGCTTTACTGAGATGGACACCCTCGGCACCAGCACCCTGATCACCCGTATGACCAGCGACGTGAATCAGGTGCAGAGCGGCCTGAACCTGTTTTTACGCCTGTTCCTGCGCAGCCCGTTCGTGGTGATCGGTGCCATGGTCATGGCCTTTACGGTGAATTCCCGTGCAGCGCTGATCTTTGTAGTGACCATCCCGCTGCTGAGCGTGGTGGTGTTCGGCATCATGGCTGCTACCCGGCCCCTGTACAAGACGGTACAGAATCGCCTTGACCGGGTGCTGGGCCTGACCCGCGAAAACCTGACCGGCGTGCGCGTGGTGCGCGCTTTTGATAAGGAAAAAAGCGAGGTAGAGCGCTTTGAGAATGCCAACGACCTGCTGACCAAGATGCAGCTCCATGTAGGCCATATCTCTGCCCTGATGAACCCGCTGACCTATGTGCTCATCAACATTGCCATTGTGGCACTGCTATATGTGGGCAGCATTGAGATCAATGTGGGTGGCATGGCTTCCGGCGACGTGATTGCGCTGGTGAACTACATGAACCAGATCCTTGTGGAGCTGGTCAAGCTGGCAAACCTGATCGTGCAGGTGAGCAAGGCGCTGGCCTGCGCAGGCCGCGTGCAGGCTGTGCTGGACACCACGCCCGGCATGGCCTTCCCGGAAAAGCTTCTGGGCGAGGTGCCCGCCGAAAAATCCGGCGATGCCGTGCGCTTTGAGCACGTAAGCCTGACCTATGCGGGTGCCGGTGCACCCAGCCTTTCCGACATCAGCTTCACTGCAAAGCGCGGCCAGACCATTGGTGTCATCGGCGGTACCGGCAGCGGCAAATCCAGCCTTGTCAACCTGATTCCCCGCTTCTACGATGCCACCGAGGGCACGGTGGAGATCATGGGCCGCGATGCCCGGAACTATCCCCGTGAAGAACTGCGCGGCAAGGCAGCCATGGTCATGCAGAAGGCCCAGCTCTTTGGCGGCACCATCCGCTCCAACCTGCTGTGGGGCAACAAGAATGCCACCGATGCGGACCTGTGGGCCGCACTGGAAACAGCACAGGCTGCAGAGTTCGTCAAAGCCAAGCCCCTTGGGCTGGACGAGCCTGTGGAACAGGGCGGTCGCAACCTGTCCGGCGGACAGAAGCAGCGCCTGACCATCGCCCGCGCCCTTGTGGGCAAGCCGGAAATTCTGATCCTTGACGACAGCGCCAGCGCACTGGACTACGCCACCGATGCTGCTCTGCGCAAGGCACTGGCTGCTCTGCCCGGCAGCCTGACCGTGTTCATCGTGAGCCAGCGCGCCGCCAGCCTGCAGCACGCGGATCAAATTCTGGTGCTGGACGACGGCCATCTGGTGGGCATCGGCACCCACGACCAGCTGCGCCAGACCTGCCCCGTCTACGAGGAGATCTACGAGAGCCAGTTCAAGAAAGGGGATGCGCAGAAATGAGTGCAAAAGCAAAAACAAAGCTGACCCCGCAGCAGCGCAAGGCCACCTTGACCCGTGTTTTGGGCAAGATCAAACCTTATTCCCTGTTTGTGGTGTGCAGCCTTGTGGTGGCCGCCGTGAGCGTGGGCGCACAGCTGTATATCCCCATCCTCTGCGGCAGCGCCATTGATATGATGCTGGGCAAGGGTGCCGTAGATTTTGGCGGTGTGATGCGCATTATCATCGAGGTGTTGGTGGTTGCCGGTGTGGCCGCTCTTGCGCAGTGGCTGCTGAGCGTGTGCAACAACCGCATCACCTTCCTTGTCAGCCGCGACCTGCGCAACGAAGCCCTGCGCAAAATTCAGACCCTGCCGCTTTCCTACCTCGACAGCCATCCCTCCGGCGATATCGTCAGCCGCATGGTGGCCGATGTGGATACCTTTGCGGACGGCCTGCTGATGGGCTTTACACAGCTGTTCAGCGGCGTGCTGACCATCCTCGGCACCCTTCTGTTCATGCTCAGCGAGAATGTACCCATCACGCTGGTGGTGGTGTGCATCACCCCGCTGAGTCTCGTGGTGGCAAGCTTCCTTGCCAAGCGCAGCTATGGTTACTTCCAGAGCCAGAGCGCCGTGCGCGGCGAGCAGACCGCGCTGGTCAACGAGATGATCGAGGGCCAGAAGGTGGTGCAGGCCTTCGGCCACGAGGCCGAGAGCCTTACCGCCTTTGACGAGGTGAATGGCCGTCTGCAGGACGTGAGCCTGAAGGCCATCTTCTTTTCCAGCCTGACCAACCCCGCCACCCGCTTTGTGAATAACATCGTGTACGCAGGCGTGGGCCTTGTGGGTGCCGTGTACGCGGTGCGGGGCGGCATCACCATCGGCCAGCTGAGCGTGTTTTTGAGCTACGCCAACCAGTACACCAAGCCCTTCAACGAAATCTCCGGTGTAGTCACCGAGCTGCAGAATGCTCTGGCCTGCGCCGCCCGCGTGTTTGAGCTGCTGGATGCCGACGATCAGGTGCCGGAAGTCGAGAACGCCTCCGTGCTGCAGCCGGACGGCCATGTGCAGCTGGAGGATGTTTCCTTCCGCTACCTGCCCGACCGCCCGCTGATCGAGGGCCTTTCCCTCGACGTAAAGCCCGGCCAGCGCATTGCCATCGTCGGCCCTACCGGCTGCGGCAAGACCACCCTCATCAACCTGCTCATGCGCTTCTATGATGTGAACGGCGGTTCCATCAAGGTGTCCGGCACCGACATCCGGGATGTGACCCGCGCTTCCCTGCGCGGCAGCTACGGCATGGTGCTGCAGGATACATGGCTGCGGGCCGGTACCGTGCGGGAAAACATTGCCTACGGCAAGCCGGATGCAAGCCTTGAAGAGATCGTGGCAGCAGCCAAAGCCGCCCATGCAGACAGCTTCATCCGCCGCCTGCCGGAGGGCTACGATACCGTCATCGCCGAGGACGGCGGCAACATCAGTCAGGGCCAGAAGCAGCTGCTGTGCATTGCCCGCGTGATGCTCTGCCTGCCGCCGATGCTGATCCTGGACGAAGCAACATCCTCCATCGATACCCGCACCGAGGTGCGCATCCAGAAAGCTTTTGCCCGCATGATGCAGGGCCGTACAAGCTTTATTGTGGCGCACCGCCTTTCCACCATCCGCGAGGCGGACGTCATCCTTGTGATGAAGGACGGCCACATTGTGGAGCAGGGCAGCCACGACGAGCTGCTTGCTGCAAACGGCTTCTACGCCAAGCTCTACAACAGCCAGTTCGAGGGCGTGGAGACCTGAGAGCCTCTGATGACAATAACAAAAAGGAGAGATGCGTTGCATCTCTCCTTTTTGTTATTATTTGCTTTCAACTTTCTGCACGATGGGTTCATCGGGCGGCGGCGTGAGGGTAGAGTGCTCCACGATGAACTGCTCCGCCCTCTCCCGGGCCAGACGCTGGCGCACCTTGCGTGCATCGTTGGCGGGGAAGGTGCGCTCGCCGTCCAGCTTGACATCCCAGTGGGCAGCGGCTGCTTCCACCTCGGCGTCCGTGGGTGCAAGGCCCTCCTTTTCTGCCACCAGCAGAAGCCCCAGCCAGCTGCGCAGCTTGCGCTCTGCCTGCGCGTGGAGCCATGCACGGAACTCTTCCACCGTCTGGCCGCGCACTTTAAGGAACTGGTCAAAGTTGATGCCATTGGCCTGCAGGCTCAGGTTGAACTGGCGCTGCTCGGCAAAATAGTTACCGCCCACCAGCTGCTTTGGCAGCGGGCCTTTCACTGCATCGCCCAGCTGCCATACCAGCTCCTTGCGTGCCCGCTGCTCAGCCTGGGCACAGCGCTGTGCCCAGATCTCGCGGGCTACCTGCTGCCGCAGCGCCGCCTTGCCCGCTGCATCGGCTGCACGTTCTTCGTCGCCGTGGTGACGGTTGATCTCCAGTTCAATGGTCAGCTGCCGGATGGGGTGCGGCTCAATGGGCTGCACAAAGCCGGTGTATGCTCCCACTTCCAGCGGCGGTAGCGCGTAGAACTGCGCCCCCGCCCGGAAGCCCTCGGCCCGGTTCACCGCCAGCAATTCAAAATCCGGGTCGGTCACCGGCACCACATGGTACTCCTGCACCAGCTGCTCATACAGCGCCGAAAAGCCGCCAAGAATGGTGCGATTCACCGCCTCAGTCAGCAGACCGTCCTCTTCCTGCGGCGCGTCCGGCTCCGCCTGCACCTGTGCAACGGCTGCCGCCAGCTCCTCGGCACCGGCTGTGAATACCAGACGGCAGTCGCCCGGCTCAGCCATGCCAAAATGTTCTAGTTTCATCCTCTTTTCCCCTTTCAGCGGGCAATGCCCACGGTCAGCACCAGCAGGGCCACACCTATCACGGCATACAGCACCTCGGCTCCCAGCGTGGCCCGGTCGCCTTCCACGTACATCTTCTCCGGGTCGTCGGGGTCATAGTATAAGGTGACGGTATCCCCCACCGCAAAGCTCTTGCCCCGCGCAGGCTTCGGGTAGTGCAGCCGATGGCTGCCGCCTGCGGTGGTAAAGGCCAGCACATAGGCACCGCCATCCCGGCTCCGCACGGTGCCCTCCACCGTGGCCGTGACCTTCTGCCCCTGCGTGCACAGCCTGCGCCGTGCCAGCACGCTGCGCAGAGCCATAAAGAACATGATGCCTGCTCCCAGCAGGAAAATAATGATATTGAACATTCTGCATTTCCCTCGTTTTCTCAGTCTGCGCGCAGGACACCCTCCCGGCGCGTCCTGTTTATTGTATCACACTTTGGCAAAAATTTCGCCCTGCAGCTGCCATTCAGAATGCATCAATTTTCAAGCAAAATTTTGTCGAGAAAAATTAAAAATAATGCTTGACAATTCTGCCATATCTGGTATAATAACTATCGTTCCGAGCAACACAGCTCACGAACAAAACAGAATATGCGGATATGGCGGAATTGGCAGACGCGTTAGATTCAGGTTCTAATCGGGGCAACTCGGTGGAGGTTCAAGTCCTCTTATCCGCACCAAACAATGAAAATCCGAACCTTTTCTCGATAGGAGAAGGATTCGGATTTTTTGTTTTCTTCGGAAATGAGAATTCCGGCTCGTTTCAGATCGCGGTGTGTCCAAAACCTTATCAGAAGAAAAACCGTGTAACGAAAGTCACAACTGTAAAGGTGCGGTAAGGCGGAAAGGACACAAACATGAAGTACGATGAAAGAACCTGCAAATTCAACATGGATACCGGGTGTGTGGAGTTGACTCTCCAAGATGAGAGAAAAATCTCCATCGACTGTACCGGGGTTGAGGATGCGCTGGACGTGACTATGGCACAGCAAACCGAACTGGACTACCTCATCTACAACGATCCGTTGGGCTATGCGGATTTGATTCTGAACGGTGACACGAAGGAATATTTGAAGAATGCGGCTGGGAGCCATGGATTAGAAGATTGACCACGCTATAAAGATTCCCTAGAGAGCAGTCCCCATCTGTATGACAAAATTACAGATGGGAACTGTTTTTATATGCGTATAGAATGTTCGGTGCAACTCGACAACAGTTGCGGGTGATCTTTATACATTTTCTGTGCTACGCGCCTGCCCACTTTTCTTGCTGCTCAAACGGAGAAAAATACAACGGAGTTATCGAAAATATTTAGCACGGTATTGGCTCGGAGTATCCTGAAATTCTGCTTTGAAGCGTTTGACAAAATAGTTTGCATCCATGATGCCAACGGATTCTGCAATTTCGTGTATTGGCGCTCTGCTATGCGCCAAACTGTGTGCAGCGTGCTGCATTCTAATGCGATTCAGATAGGCCAGCGGTGTGATGCCAACTTCCTTTTTGAACTGTGAAATGATACGGCTGGCTGGAACTTCCAATTCTTCCGAGATGGTCTGCATTGTGATGGGTTGTGCATAAGAATGGTCAAGATAGTACAGAACGCTGATCGTCAGATTACTATGTCCGATTGTCAGTTTGCGCCGGATCGTCTGACAATATTCACGAATCAGACGTTCATGCTCCTGATCGATTTCATCAATGGTTCGGGCATGGCGGATAATGCCAGCACTCATAGAGGAAAGGCTGTCATTGATGATAGGAGGGATGCCAGCATTTATTGCGCCGATACGAATTACAGTACGGGTGATGGCAGCGGCTACACGCGCATTTTCCAAAGTCTGGCCGAGTCGCTTCAGGAATGCGACAGAATGATGCAGTTCGTTCCAACTTGCAAGAGCGGTTACAACATCACCCTGCTCCACAGCTTTCATTAGAGCAGTCTCAAGGTCATACCGCTGCTCCACAAGCTGAGCATAGGGAATATTGGATGCAACATCCTGAAGATGAGTGCTGTTGCTTTTCTTATTATAGTTGATGTCTCGTAGTTCTTCTGGAATGGGAAATCCCATGGCACGGAACACGCAGTGGATGATATGCCGTTGGAAAGATTCCTGACTAACTGGCAGGCTTCCTCGATGAGCCAGAAGGTCATTCGGGGAGAAATTTTTCAATCCCAGCTGACGGAGAATGCTTTCGCAATCGTTCAACGAGAAAAATTCGGAGCAGAATGGTCCGACGACCAAAGGTACCGTTCCGAGTCGGAAAAACAGCGTTTTGACCCGGAATAAGTCGGTAATGCTTACGATCTCATTGTTGGAGATGCTATCCAAAAAGCGTTTCATATTATTGGGCAGCAGATATTCCTGCATTGGGTGGAACTGATGGAGAGCACAGAATTCGGCGCAGTCCGCAGTAGTTTCCAGTGAGGTGATGGGAACACGGGTCACGTCCTGAGCCAGTTCACAGCATTCCGATAAAGTCATTTTTTCGTTTACTCCTAATTCGTTGCTTTTTGTTCTATAAGAATGATTTTGAATATTCTAATTTGATTATTTCTATTCTATCACATCTTTCAAAAAAATGGTATCCTATTTCTAGAATCCCGGAGCAGTGGGCCCCTGTCATGGGATCAATGTGCAAAATGTGAAAAGTAATAGGAGGAAAACCATGGCAAAAGATTACAATGCACTTGCCAAGACCATTGTTGAGTTGGTCGGCGGTGAAGAAAACGTGATCTCTCTGACCCACTGCGTTACTCGTCTGCGCTTCAGGCTGAAGGATGAGAGCAAGGCAGACACCAAAGCACTGAATGCGACCAAGGGCGTTATCAAGGTGATGCAGGCAGGCGGTCAGTATCAAGTCGTCATCGGCAACGATGTGACCGATGTTTACAACGCTGTGCTGAGCGGCAGCAATATCAAGGCTGATGGAGAGGAAACTCCGGCTGTGAGTGGAAAGAGCAACGGTAAAAAGAAATCCGTTCTGGGCGATACCTTCGTTGGCATTGTGTCCGGCATTTTTATGCCGTTCATCGGTGCAATGACGACCGCCGGTCTGATTAAGGGCTTCTTAGTTTTGTTTGTCACGCTGGGTGTCCTGAGCAAGGATTCTTCTACTTATACCATCCTGTACGCAGCAGGTGACAGCGTGTTCTATTTCCTGCCGGTATTTCTGGCTTATACAGCTGGCAAGACCTTTGGCGCAAAACCGTTTGTGTCCATGCTGATTGCCTGCACGATGGTTTACCCGAACATCGTGGCTCTGAACGGTGCAGAGGGCGTTGCTTTCCTTGGTATTCCGATAAATATGATTAACTATACCAGCTCCGTCCTGCCCATCGTGGCTGTCTGCTTCGTACAGGCTAAGCTGGAAAAGGTTCTGTACAAGCACATTCCCAAGCTCATCAGTGGTATGATCGTTCCGCTGATCGTAACCTTGCTCCTCGTTCCTGTGACCTTTATCGTTGTCGGCCCTATTACCAACATCATCGGTAATGTCCTGTCCAGTGTCATCATGTGTGCTATGGATCTCTGCCCGCCGGTCGCTGGCTACCTGATGGCTGCTCTGTGGCCTGTTATGATTATCTTCGGTGTGCACTGGGCTTTCATTCCCATCGCCATTAATGCCATGATGACTTTGGGCTACGACTTCATAATGCCCCTGACCGTTGGCTGCAACTTTGGTATCGCTGCCGCAACACTGGCTGTCCTATTTAAAACGAAGGACGCTGATCTGAAGGAGACTGCCGCTTCTGCTGCTATTTCCGCATTGATCGGCGGAGTCACCGAGCCTGCGGTGTACGGTGTTCTGATGCGGTTCAAGAAACCGATGATCATCGTCTGCCTCGTCAACGGTATCGGTGGTGCAATCTGCGCGATTTTCAACGTTGTGCGTGCTACTCAGATTTCTGTCAACCTGCTGACCATCCCCGCAATCTGGGCAGTCTATGGCCCTTGGGGTGTCGTTGCAATCGCCGTTTCCTTCATCGGCGCATTCGTGCTGACATGGATGTTCGGTTACAGCGATGACATGCTGAAAGAAGAAAATCAGTAAAATAAAAGAGGTGCTTCGCAGGTGTTTTTCTTGAAGGATGAACAACTGCGGAGCATTTTTGGTAAACAGACAACAGTTATAATCAAAAACGGGAGCATCTTTATATATTATGAAAAACTCAGTACTTTACCCCATTACAAACCGTTACCGCATGGCTCTGTCGCTGGACGGGATGTGGCAATTCCAGTTTGACCCAAAGTCCTGCGGCCTTTCTGAAAACTGGAAGGACGGTCTGCCGTCCCCCATTTCCATGCCGGTGCCTGCCAGCTTTTCCGATTTCTTCACCACTGGATCGGAGCGGGATTACTGCGGCGATTTCTGGTATCAGAAGGATTTTTTTGTGCCCGAAACTGCACAGAGCAAGGTGCAGCTTCGTTTTGGAAGCATTACCCACCGTGCAATTGTGTTCTGCAACGGTGTTGAGGTCGCCCGGCATGAGGGCGGCTTCCTCCCCGTTGTTGCCGACGTCACGGACGTTGTCCGCTGTGGTGCGGTGAACCGAGTCTGTATCTGGGTGAACAACGATCTGAACGAGAGCACTTTGCCTTGCGGAACACACAATGTCCTCTCCAGCGGCAGAAAAATCGTTAAGCCTTATTTCGACTTCTTTAACTACTCCGGCATCCAGCGCAGTGTGTATTTGGTCATGCTCCCGGCAGAAAGCATTCAGGACTATGAGGTAAGCTATACGCTGGATGGTGCGGATGCACAGGTGGATTACAAGGTTTTCTGTGAAGGTGCAGGAGAGATTTCAGTACAGCTGCTGGATGCGGAAAACAAGCTGGTGGCAGAAGCAAACGGTGCGGAAGGTGCTCTCTGCGTGCAGAACGCACATCTCTGGCAGGTGCGGAACGCCTATCTTTACACCATCGTCATCGTACTGAAAAAGGACGGCTTGCCTGTGGACGAGTACCGGGAACGCATCGGCATCCGCACAGTGGAGATTCGAGGAACAAAGATACTCATCAACGGAAAGTCTGTCTATCTGAAAGGCTTTGGCAAGCACGAGGACTTTGATATTCTGGGGCGCGGCTTCAACTGGGCCGTCGCAAAGCGGGATTTTGAGTGTATGAAATGGACGGATGCCAACTGTTTCCGTACCAGCCACTACCCTTATGCAGAAGAGTGGTATCAGATGGCAGATGAAGAGGGCTTCCTTATTATTGATGAAGTCCCCGCTGTCGGCATGATGCGTTCGACCCATAACTTTGCAGCAGCAGGCACTGGACAGTACACCTATTTCTTTGAGACCCCCACCGTTCCGGAGCTGCTGAAAAATCACATTCAGCAGCTCAAAGAAATGATGGCGCGCGACAAGAACCACCCCAGCGTTTTTGCGTGGAGCCTGTTCAATGAGCCGGAAACCACCAGCGAGTATGCAAAGGATTACTTCACGAAAGTCTTTGAGACCGCCCGTACACTGGACCCACAGAACCGTCCGCTGACCGGTGCGTTCGAGAAGAACAGTGCGCCTGACAAGTGCCGCTGTTATCAGCTGTGTGATTTCATCTGTCTGAACCGGTATTATGGCTGGTACATCAGCGGCGGCGCAGAGATGGAGGAAGCGGAGGTCAAGTTCCGTGCTGAAATGGACAAGTGGGCGGCAAAAAAGCTGAACGTTCCATTCGTCTTTACCGAATTCGGCACGGACACCCTTGCCACTGAGCACAAGCTGCCCGCTATCATGTGGAGTCAGGAATACCAGAATGAGTATCTGGCAATGAATTTCAGCGTGTTTGACAGCTACGATTTTGTGCAGGGCGAGCTGGTCTGGAACTTTGCAGACTTCCAGACTTCCGAGGGTGTTATGCGCGTCAACGGAAACAAGAAGGGCATCTTTACGCGCCAGCGTCAGCCCAAGGATGCAGCATTCACCTTCAAAAGACGTTGGGAATCTCTGCCGCTGAATTATAAGGGAGAATAAAATGAGCGTTTTCCGTGATGATTTTCTGTGGGGCGGTGCCTGCGCTGCCAATCAGTTCGAGGGTGCATGGGATGTGGACGGCAAAGGCCCCAGCGTGCCGGATATGTGTACCAACGGTTCCCACACCAGCCCGAAATGGGTGACCACCGGTATCCGCCCCGACCGTCTGTACCCCAGCCACGAGGCCATTGATTTCTATCATCACTACGAAGAGGATATTGCCCTCTTTGCTGAGATGGGCTTCAAGACCTTCCGCACCTCTATCAACTGGACCCGCATCTTCCCCAACGGCTGGGAAACGGAACCCAATGAGAAGGGTCTGGAGTTCTACGACCGCGTGTTCGACTGCTGCAAGAAGCACGGCATCGAGCCGCTGGTCACCATCAGCCATTACGAGCTGCCCTATGCTCTGGTGGAAAAGTACAACGGCTGGGCTTCCCGGGAACTGATCGAGTTCTACATGAACTACTGCAAGGCAATCTTTGAGCGCTACAAGGACAAGGTAAAGTACTGGCTGACCTTCAACGAGATCAACTGCGGCACCATGCCCATGGGCGCGATCCTCGAGACCGGCACGATCAAAGGCTTTGAAGGCTCCACCGCCGATGTGCCCGACAACAAGCAGGAGCGTTTTCAGGCACTTCATCACCAGTTCGTGGCCAGTGCCAAGGCGGTCAAGTACGCCCACGACAACTATCCCCAGTTCAAGATTGGCAACATGATCTGCTTCATCACCAGCTATCCGCTGACCTGTGACCCTGCCGATGTGATCGCCAACCAGCAGAAGATGCAGATCACCAACTGGTTCTGCTCCGATGTGCAGGTGCGCGGCGAGTATCCCAGCTATATGAAGCGCTGGTTCGCCGAGAACGGTATCACCATCCTGCAGCAGCCCGAGGACGCTGACATCCTGAAAGAAGGCACGGTGGACTTCTACACCTTCAGCTATTATATGTCCAACTGCATCACCACCCATAAGGATACCGAGGATGTGGGCGGCAACATCGTTGCCGGAAAGAAGAACCCCTACCTGAAGGCTTCCGACTGGGGCTGGCAGATCGACCCCATTGGTCTGCGCTACACCCTCAACGAAATCTACGACCGTTACCACCTGCCTATGATGGTGGTGGAGAACGGTCTGGGTGCTTACGATGTGAAGAGCGAGGACGGCAAGATCCACGACAGCTATCGCATTGACTATCTGCGCCGGCACATCGAGCAGATGGCTGAGGCGGTCAAGGACGGCGTGGATCTGATGGGCTATACCCCGTGGGGCTGCATTGATCTGGTCTCCGCCTCCACCGGCGAGATGGCAAAGCGTTACGGTTTCATCTACGTCAACAAGTTCGATGATGGCACCGGCGACCTGAGCCGCGAGCGTAAAGATAGCTTTTACTGGTATAAGCGGGTCATTGAGACGAACGGCGCGGAACTGTAATCAAGAGCAAAACAAAAAACAGGGTGCGCCCCTGAATAGGACGCACCCTGCCAAAATCCACATACGATAGCGATATGTACAACGGAGCGTTCCCCGTCGGGAACGCTCTGTTTCTCTTTGCTGGGGGCATGATGAGTCTGTTCCGCCTGCCATGCAGCAAATTCTCTTTGCCCTTCCTCGCTGTTCCAACAGGCAAGGATGGCCGGGTAGAATGCCCGTGCCAAACGGTCAATGACTTCATCGGGATATGGGGAAGTGTTTGTGGACTTTTTCTTTTTGTTCAAACGCACGCTCCTTTGGACATCTGTGAACAGCATACCATGTGCCTGTTGTTATGCTGTCTGGTCTTTAACATCTGCGAGTGCGGCTTCCAGAGAAGTAAGATAGTCCTTATGCTTGTGAATGATCTCCAGAATCACATCACGCTGTGCATTATCGGGCATCTGCTCCAACTGGTAGTTGAATGAAATACGGAAACGAGTAGTGAGTTCTTCCAACGCCACATACTCGTACCGTACATCCTCCGGGTAAGCATCGCTGTCGTAAACCGATTCAAACTTTCGGAATGGCATGACAGGCGCTTTGCCCGGAACGCGGATCACACCGTCAACGTCAGGCGTCGGTTCCACCTTCAGCTCCGGGTGCAGAATATCCTGCAAAGTTTGTGCCCGGTCATGGTAGGCCATCCTGGCAAGGCGGTGCATATCAGCTTTGGACACTTTCGTCTGTCCGGACAGGATGCTCTGCTTTAAGCCTGGTATCAGTTCTTCCGCAATCTCCACGCCTTTCATATACTTCGAGGCGCGGATAACGGTGTCCTTGCTCACTCCGTTTTCTTCTGCGATTCGGTCGCAGGTTTTGCTGTTGTCGATCAAGTTCGCTTTTAGCGAACTTGATTTTGCATCGCTGCTCTTGCGATCACCGCCGTGCGCGGCTTTTTCGGCTTCATACTGTTTGCCCATCAGGTAGTACTTCTGCTCCGGGGTTAAATTGCGCCGCCCCAACTGGTTCTTACAAATCCAAGCGAGGACTTCTTCTCTGCTTTCAAATGGGAGCGGCATGGTGGAGAAATAAATCTCCGGGTGCTTCTGGAGGATGGCATAACGATTGTGTCCGTCAATAAGGGTATTACCCCAGACGATCAAAGGAGAGATCAGCTTGCCTTCTTTCAAGATGTTTTCTTCAAGCTGCTTAAATTCATCATCAGTCAACGGCGGAATCTGGGACTGGAACTCCGGGTCGATTTTCAGATTGATCATACGCACACTCCTTTATCTCTCCTGCT
>ERZ507072.107-NODE-107-length-63194-cov-6.875798_pt1 | contig 63194 bp, 50 predicted proteins | sample MGYA00512864_ERZ507072 | MGnify/ENA metagenome assembly ERZ507072 | reverse complement strand
TCGATATGCCGGTAAAACCGCTTACTATACCGCTGCGTCTGCATTCCCACCAGCGGATATCCACCGGTAGATTGCCTCCACCATTGCTCCCGCTGCATACGCCGCGCGCTTCGATGCAGCCTTTTCTTGGCTGTTTTGCTCTGGATGTTCGCTATTTGTTTCTATAGAGGTTTCCAGTACCTGCTGTGCCAGCCTCTCCCATTTGGCATCTTTCAAGCCCATCCGGAAACGCCTCCATCTTCTTTCAAGTTGATTACAAAATGGTTACAATTGGTTACAAATTGGTTTCCATTATACACACCTTAACCATCCGAAGCAAGCTCGCATCACAGATTTCGGCATTTTATATAGAAATAACACCATGAATTCAGGCACTTTGATAGTGTGTTTTCTTCATTCATCCTTTAATTCAAAAAAGCATTTCCTCATCCCTTCTGTAAAGCTATATAACTTTACATAATTATGTTCTAAAACAATAAAATATAGCAATTAATTTCTCAATCTAACACAACAAGAAGTCCTTTTCCAGATGATCAAAAAAGCCTGCCGGATTACTCCGCTTTGCCCGCAACAAAAAAGCATACTGCAAAATGTGCAACCATTTCGCAGTATGCTCTTCTATCATCTGATGGGTGCTGCATAGCCTTTCGCGTCAAAGCAGCGGGCAGCTCCATTCAATCGATATCCACACGGATCTTTTCATTCGCGCGGGTGGCAACGGATTTCATTACCGTGCGGATCGCTTTTGCAATCCGGCCCTGCTTGCCGATGACACGGCCCATATCCGGCTGTGCAACATGAAGGTGGTAAACAGTCGTGCCTTCCTCATCCGGCGCATCCACATCGACTGAAACAGCGGAGGGATCCTCCACGAGGCCCTGTGCGATTGTAATCAGTAACTCCTTCAAAATGAAGCCCTCCTAATCAATGGGCAATTTATTTGATGATATCGTTCTTCTTGAAAATCGCCTTTACGGTATCCGTCGGCTGAGCGCCGTTTGCGATCCATTTGGCGGCCTTTTCCGCGTCGATCTTCACGACGGGCGGATCCTGAAGCGGATTATAATAGCCGATTTCCTCGATGAAGCGGCCATCGCGCGGATAGCGGGAATCCGCGACCACAATGCGGTAAAAGGGTGCCTTCTTTGCGCCCATACGGCGCAGCCTGATTTTAACTGCCATAACTACATTCCTCCAAAAATGAAAATGATTTATTGGTTCATCACGTTTTCACCTGCCGTTTGGGGCTACGGGGCTGACGTGCTGAAAGCAAATTTTAAAACAGCCCTCCGCCCATGCCCGGCGGAAGCTGGCCCATACGGCGCATCTTTTTGCGCATACCCTTGCCGCTGAACTGCTTGAACATCCGCTGCATATCGCGATACTGCTTCAAAAGACGGTTGACATCCTCCACCTGCATGCCGCAGCCCGCCGCGATCCGTCGCTTGCGGGAAGGGTTGATCAGATCCGGCTTTTCACGCTCTGCGGGCGTCATGGAGAGGATAATGGCCTGTGTGCGGTCAAATTGCCGCTCGTCGATCTCCACATCATTCAGCTGCTTGCCCACACCAGGCAGCATCGCAAGCATCTCCTTGAGATTGCCCATTTTCTTCATCTCACGCAGCTGATTGAGCAGATCATTGAGGTCGAATTTATTCTTTCGGAGCCTGGCCTCAAGCTCCATCGCCTTTTTTTCATCAAGCGACGTTTCCGCCTTCTCGATCAGGGATAATACATCCCCCATGCCGAGAATACGGGAGGCCATACGATCCGGATGGAACGCATCAAGGTCGCCGAGCTTTTCCCCTGTGCCGATGAACTTGATCGGCTTGCCTGTGACCGCGCGCGCAGAAAGCGCTGCGCCGCCGCGGGTGTCGCCATCGAGCTTTGTCAGCACGAGCCCATCCACACCAAGCGCCTCATTGAAGGCAGTTGCCACATTCACGGCATCCTGCCCTGTCATCGCATCGATCAGCAGCAAAATTTCATGCGGCTTAATCTCTGCCTTGACGCGTTTGAGCTCATCCATCAGCTCCTCGTCGATATGCAGGCGGCCCGCCGTATCAAGCAGCACGTAGTCATAGCCCTGATCCTTGGCGAGCTTAATCGCCTCACGCGCAATTTCCACAGGGTCTGCCGTGCCCTTTTCAAACACGGGCACGCCCGCCTTCTCACCAACCACCTGGAGCTGCTTGATCGCCGCCGGGCGGTAAATGTCGCACGCCACGAGAAGAGGGCGGTTCCCCTGATTTTTCAGCATCAGGCCAAGCTTTGCGCAATAGGTCGTTTTGCCGACGCCCTGCAGGCCGCACATCATCACAACCGTCGGCGGATGCGGAGCGCTCGCAAGGCGGCTGCGTGTGCCGCCCATCAGTTCTGTGAGCTCCTCGTTGACGATTTTTACCACCATCTGGCCGGGCGTCAGGCTTTCCATCACCTGTGCGCCGATTGCCCGCTCTGTCACTTTCGCGGTAAAATCACGGGCAACCTTATAGTTGACATCCGCCTCCAACAGCGCCAGACGCACCTCGCGCATCGCGTTGCGCACGTCGGTTTCCGTCAATTTCCCTTTGCCGCGCAGCTTTTTAAACGCAGCCTCCAGCTTATCGGAAAGGCCTTCAAAAGCCAAATCATCACTCCCTTTACACTTCGCACAGGGATTGTGCGATTGCTTTGATCTTTACGGTCGTATCGTTGATTTCCCGGGATAGACCGTAGCGCATATTGTACTCGCTGATCGCATTCGCGCAGTCGATAATTTCATCAAGCCCCCTGCGCATTTCATGAAAACGGCGTGCAAGTCCCAGCCGCTCCTCCATATCAAACAGCTGCGCCTCCGCACGCTTGATCGAATCGCGCACGCCCTGCCTGGTGATCCCTTCATTCTCCGCGATCTCGGATAGGGAAAGGTCGTCGTTATAGTAGTAGCCAAGAAAATCCCGCTGCTTTTCCGTGAGCATGTCCCCATAGAAATCAAGCAAAATCGTGATTCCAAGATCCTTCGCCACAACTTCGCCTCCCCACCCCGCAAAATCCCCCTCTCCGCACCGCAAATCTGTTCGATGCAGAAAAGGATATATGTAAAGCTCTTTTCTTTACAGCGAAATTCATTATACTAAACGTGCCCCTTTCTGTCAAGAGGGGAAGCCTGTCAATCTGCAAATTCAATCGGCTTTTTTACGAATACCATTCGTTTCGAAGCGCAGCGGAGTAACAAAACAAGGCCCGCCGTGATCATACGGATCAATAGAGATACACAGTGCTTACAAAAGTTGGCGGCTAGCGGCTATTTTTTATCTGCTTTCCTTTTCATATATATTATATGGCACTGTTTGCACAGGCATTTTCTCCTTGCACGACATTGGCATTTCTATTTTTATCAGTTATTAATACCCTCGGTGGACAAAAGTCAACACGGTTTTTCGGAGCCAATAGAACGACCAGCGGCGTTATCTTCGTTGCCGGGCAATAGATATGCGCCATGCCAACCCGTTGGCAGATAAAAGCAAAGTTTCAATTTCATATGGGCTTCCTTTCATGCAAATTGAGTAAATCGCATATCATATACAGGATTCTCTCAATGAACCGTTATTGTGCCTAAAAAACATTTTTTCAAATTATATAAGATTCACAAAACGGACCTATTATTTTCAAAGTGATTGACATTATGTCTATTTCAGTTTATGATTTATTTACGAAATCACCGCTAATTTCATAGAGAGATATTCTTGATGTGAAAAGTTTTCGGTTATTTCGCCGTTTTGCTCATTTCTTCATTTCCCGGCCCGCGCGCACCGTGAAAATTAAAGAAGGCGCGTCCAAGGCGTGAAAACGCCTAAAACAAAAATTTACTATTTGGAGGTGTAAAAATTTGAAGAAATGCAAACGGCTGCTGAGCACTGTTCTCGCCGTCATGATGCTGCTTGTAAGCGTACAGGCTGCATTCATCGCCGGCGCAGAGCAGGCCAGCACAATCAAAGTCGCCACCATCTCGGACATCCGCTATCAGGCGGGAGCGGCAGACAAAGATGGCCTCATGCTTTCCAAAAGCGCCGCGTTGCTTGACGCCGCGATCGCCAAGGTCAAGGCAAGCAATGCGGATGTGCTGCTCGTCACAGGTGATCTCACCAATAACGGCAGCAAGACTTCCCACCAGTATGTGGCAAGTAAGCTCGCGGAAGTAAAGGCGGAGGGCATCCCAGTCTATGTCATTCCCGGCGAGCACGACGTTCGTGAAGGCGGTACGACGACTGCGGTATCGAAAGCAGTGTTTAAGGATCTCTACAAGGACTTCGGCTATGGTGAAGCCCAGCAGGATCCTTCCTCCGCTTCCTATGTCGCAGATCTGGGCAATGGCTTTAAAGCTGTCATGAGCGATTCCGTCGCAGCAGACGGTCAAGGCCAGATGACCCAGTGGGTGGTAGACAAAGCGAAAGCTGAAATTGCCAATGGCAATACGGTATTCGCCGCATCCCACCATCCGGCAGTTACACGCGGCAGCGTGGACAGAACGTTCATTGATCTGCTCCACACGCTGGCGGGATTGGAAATCGATCTTGGCGGCAAAACCAAGATTTATACCAACGATCCCGATCAGGCGGCCGCCAGCCTCGGCCTGGTAGACAGGACCTGCATCCTCTCAAACGCGGGTGCTCTTGCGGACGCCGGCGTGAAGTATCTCTTCACCGGCCATGCGGGCACACTGAGCATCAGCGGCATGACCACGACCAACGGCGCGCAGATGTATGACGTGATGTCCGGCTCTCTGGTCAACGCTTCCTCTTCCGTCCGGTACACGACGCTGTCCAAGGCGTCCGCCGGCATGAAGGAGCAGCGCGCGGAGTTTAAAACCGACATGATCGCGTCCGCCGCTGGCGTCGACAATGTGGAGCAGGCCGCCCATGCGGCACTTCAGAAGCAAATGTCCACAGAGGTGGATTATGCCATTGAAGTTGCCGAAAAGGTAATCGCACATCTGATTCCGGCAATTAAGCCGAATATTCAGACGTTGGTTCGAAATCTGGATCTGGCGGCACTGGGCGTTAGTATCCCGAGCATTGCTGACGGTGTTGTTCAGGATATCAAAAACGATCTCGCATCGTCCTACATTCCCCCGCTGCTTGATTTACTTTCCACCACAAGGTTGCATAACGTTATCGTTGATGTACGCCGTGCTCTGGAAGCAATGGACTTTAACGGCCAGAGCTTTTATGGATTCTTAACGGATATTTTCGTCACGATCCAAAAAGGCGATGGCAAAACACCTGCTGCCGTGGAGGGCATCTTCAGCGCTCTGCGCAATCAGGAGCCGGAGCTTCTGGTTGGCCTGATTCAATCCTTCGCAGACAATTTTAATTCTACCAACCTGGTGAATCTGGTGAATGACATTCTCGACGTAAGGTTCGCTAAAACTTATATCGCAACAGTCAAATTCCAGATTCAGCTTCGCGGCCTGCTCGCAGGGTCCTATGCTCTTGTCAGTGGACTTGTAAGCGTCAACCTTGACCTGTGGGGTATTCTGGACGGCGCGATCACCCTGCCGAACGGCAAAAAGATCAGCTCCATCGCACGCCCCATCGTCAATGATCTGATTCTGGGTGCGCCTGAAAGCGACAGCGTAAAGCAGACGCCTGCCCGCTTCACACAGAATTTGAAGGGCAATGCCGAAGGCGTTGTCAACCTGCTCTTTGAGTTTGGCGTTGGCGATCTGATCGGCACCAACATCTTCGCGCAGGGCCAGTCGGGCGTATATGTCGCCCGCACGGTCACGCTCGCAGAGCTTGGCGATTATCTCAACAGCCTCGTCCCGAATAAGGACGTGTCCTCTCTCAGCGCCGTGGATTGGTCCAAGGTGCGCGATGCGCTCAACGCGGCTGGCCGCTTCACTGCGGAACAGCTTGCAACTGTGAATAAGGAACTCGTGGCCGGTACGGATTCTACCTCAGCCGTGACTCAGCTCGACAAGCTCAAAGAGCTTGCGAACGCGGAGTTCTACAAAGCGGTTGCGGATGAATTCACCGCAAAGGTCAACGCCTTGCCAGCCGTCGACGCCCTCACGCTGGATAACGCGCAGCAGGTTTATGCGCTCCAGTCTGAGTACGATCAGTTCTATGCGGAGATCAAGGCGAACCTCAGCGCAGAAACCGTGGCGAAGCTGAATGCAGCCGTCGCCAAGATCTATGCGCTTGAGCATTTCGATGCCGCAGTTGACGCCGTTATGACGAAAATTGCTGCAATCGGAACTGTCACAACCGAAAGCGAAGCAGCCATCCAGGATGCACGCGCCGCCTATGGTGAACTGACCGTCCGCCAGCAGAAGCAGGTGACCAACTATCAGACCCTTGTGGATGCGGAAGCTGCACTGATCCTCGCGAAAGAAAATGCCGCCGTAATCAAGTCTGTTGAAGACAAGATCGCGGCAATCGGCGAAGTCAGCTATACCTCTGCCAGCAAGGCGAAGATCGATGTCGCCCGCGCGGCATACAACAATCTCGATGAGGCACTGAGGCCAAGCGTAAGCAATTATGAGGTTCTGACCGCTGCCGAAGCGCGCTACGCGGAGCTGAAAGCCGCCGCAGAAGACGCAGCAGCAGCCGAGCCCGTGATCGCCCAGATCAACGCCATCGGCAAGGTCACCTTGGAGAGCAAACGCCTGATCGAAGCCGCTGAGGCAGCCTACGCCGCCCTGACGGATTCTCAGCAGAAACTCGTTAGCAACTATGAGACCCTCACCGCCGCGCGCGCCGCCTATGACGCGCTTGTTCAGGCTGAGGCCGACAATCAGGCCGCCGCGCAGGCAGTCATGGATCAGATCGCCGCGATTGGCACCGTAACGCTGGAGAGCGAAGCCGCGATTCAGCAGGCCCGCGCTGCTTACGATCTGCTTACACCCGCGCAGAAAGCGCTGGTCACCAACCTCACCGTTCTGACCAATGCGGAAAGCACGCTTGCCGCCCTGCAGAAGCAGGCAGCCGATGAAAAAGCAGCCAAGGCTGTGGATGAACTGATCGCTGCCATCGGCGATGTCACGCTCGAAAAAGAAGAGCAGATCGCCGCCGCCAGGGATGCTTACAACGCGCTTACCTCCGACCAGAAGCGTCTGGTAGAAAACCTCGCCGTTCTGACCGCTGCGGAAGCGCAGCTCAGTGTGCTGAAAAACGACTTCCTCTTTGAGGATGGCGCAACCGGCATCACGCTGCGTGCAGGCAGCGGCGTTCTCCCGCTCGACACGATCATGACCGTGCAGGAGATCGTCAGCGGCAATGTGTTTGACGCGATCCTTGCCAAGGATTACAAGGCCTTCCACCTCTATGATATTAGCCTTGCCTCCGACGGTTCCCCTGTGGCGCCCACGAAGGCAGTTAAGATCAGCATCCCGCAGTTTGCCTCGAACACCGCTGTTTACAGCGTTGCAGCCGACGGCACGATGACCCCGGTGGAAGCGGTTCTGGAAAACGGCTCCTTCAACTTCAGCGCAGATCAGGTCGGCATGTTCGCCGTCGCGCAGGCGAAGGTATTCGTTGATACCACCGCCCTGAAGGCTGCAATCGCTGCCTTCGAGGCTTTGGACGCCTCCCATTACAACGCTGCGAGTTTCGCTAAGGCAAACGCCGCTTATGAGGCTGCCAAAGCGGAGCTGAATGCAAACTATGAGCTTACCGCGACCAATCAGAGAAAGGTCGACGCGGCTGCCTCCGCACTCAAGGATGCGATCGCAGTGCTTTCCTATCTCCCGGCTGATATTGCCGAACTCAACACGGTTCTCTACCAGGCAAAGATGATGCAGGCCGCCGATTATGTGGACTTCTCTGATGTGGAAGAGGCAATCGCGGCAGCAGATGAATTCCTTGCCGGCTCCTATGATATTCGCAACCAGGCCGCGATCAACGAGCTTGCCCAGAATCTCTCCACCGCAATTGCGGCGCTGACTCTGGCGCCAGCCGATTTCACGGCGATCGATAACGCCATTGCAGCCGTACCGAAGGATCTCCATAATTACACGGAGGCCTCCGTCGCAGCCCTCAATGCTGCCGTTAACGCTGCAAAGGAAGCGAAGAACACCATCACCCGCGAAGACGCTGACTGGCAGGCCCAGGTTCAGGCGTATGCGCAGGATGTGCTGGATGCCATCGCAGGCCTTCAGAAAGCGGACGTTTCCTATGCGGATACCGCTCTGCTTGAATTGGCAATCGATATGGTACATCTTTACTATCCGGCCGACTATGTGGACTTCTCCGGTGTTGACGCCGCTGTTGCCGCGGCACAGGCACTGCTCAATGCGAAGCCCACTGCAGACAGGCAGGAGGAAGTCGATGCCGCCGCAATGGCGATCTTCGACGCGATCGGCGCACTCGAATGGGCATAAGGAGCAGACGCTCACTTTTTTGTGTGAATCCCTCCAAATAGAATACCGCGCCGGAGCGCAGTGACAAAAGCCCTTCGGCGCGGCATTGCCCAAACGGCCAACCGATTTTGATTCAGAAAGAGGTGTTTTCACTCTATGGCAAAAACCAAAAAAGCGTTTTCCGCAAAGCGCGTGCTTGCGTTGGCGTTGGCGCTGATCATGGCGCTCTCCGTCATGCCGGCGGCGTTTGCGGCGGACGTAACAGGTCCGGTGCAGCGCACGGAAGGAAACCTGGTAGGCGGCGTTGACGCCGGGCATTACGTATCCTTCCGCGCCAACTTCCAGAATATGACCTTCATCCAAACAAAGGATAACGAAGCCTTCCGCTTCCAGTTCTGGATGGATGCGAAGAAGAATGCCGGCGTCAACTACGGTTGGATTTACAACCGCAGCGCTGATCAGCCGCAGACGCTATCCACCCCGATTGGTAAATCCTTCTCCGTCACGTGGGATAGCTATATTGGCGGCCTCCCCGGCAATCTGTTCGGTGGAAATAACTGGACAGGGACCACCATCACTGTTGATTTCGTTGGCGATGGCGGTAAAGTGTATGATACTGCGCTGCGCGTTTATTACGATGGGCGCGGCAGTGCTAGCGCTGGCCAAACCTGGTATACCTATGACATCCCGCTCACCGTCACCGTCATTGACAAGCGCGCCTTGAATTCCGCCATCAGCGCCGCCAACGCGGCCGCAGCCGATGCGGACTATTACACGGAGGCTACTTGGGCCGACGTGACCGCGGCGCTTGCCAACGCGCAGAAGGTTGCGGGCGATGTGATCGAGACGCAGTCCGTCATTGACCGCTATGCCTCCGCCCTTCAAAACGCAGTGGATTCCCTGGAGTATCAGGGTGCTAATTACACGGCTCTTGACGCTGCAAAAGCTGCCGCGGAAAAGATTTTGAACGATGCCAAAGCAGACGATACCTACACGATCGCAACACTGGCCGCCCTGCGCGAGAAGTATGATGCGGCGCAGAACATTCCCACCACAGGCTGGGATATCCGCAACCAGAATGCAATCGACAAAGCTGCAAATGAGCTCAGCGCCGCAGTTTCCGGCCTTGTGAGGTTTGCAAGCTATGCTCAAATGCAGGCCGCTGTCACTACGTTTGAACGGCTCAACGCCGAATTTTATGATCCGGCAGATCTCGCTGCACTGAAGGTCAAGGTGGATGCCGCTAAGCAGGAAATGCTGCGCGAAAACCGTCTCGACATCACAAAGCAGGCAGATGTCAACGCCCGCGCCATGGCGCTGATGAAGGAGATCAACTCCCTCCAGAAGCTCCCGGCAAACTACGATGCGTTCAACGCTGCTGTTGCCGCTGCAAAAGCGAAGATCGAGGCCTCCGACTTCCAGAATTATACCAGCGCATCCGCAAAAGCCCTCAGCGATGCGTATCTTGCCTCCGCCTCCATTGAGACAGGCAAGGACATCACCTATCAGGCAACGATTGACGCCGCCACAAAGGCCATCAACGACGCGATCGCAGGCCTGACCCTTAAGGGCGCCGATTATTCCGCTCTCGACGCTGCCATTGCCAACGCGCAGGCGCAGCTCGACCGCACGGATATCAGCGACTACACGGATGCTTCCGTGAACGCGCTGCGTACCACTCTTGACGCTGCAAAGGCAGTCAGCCGCAAGCTGACGGTTGACCAGCAGCAGATCATCACGGACGCCACCGACGCCCTGCTCGCCGCAACCCGCGGCCTGACCCTCAAGGGCGCTGATTACACTGCGCTTGACAAGGCGATCTCTGACCGTGAGGAAGAGGTAGCCGCCGCGAAGGAAGCGGGCATCTACACAGACGCCTCCATCTCCCGCGTGGAAACGGCAATTGCCGCGGCAAAAGCGGTTGACCGCACCCTCTCCGTGAAGGAGCAGACCAAGGTTGACGATGCACTTGCAGCCCTGAATGCCGTTAAGCTTGAGAAAAAGCCCGCCGACTACAGCGCACTCAACGACGCCATCAAGGCTGCTCAGGATACGCTGAATAACGCAGGCGACGAGTACACCGAGGCTTCTAAAACTGCACTGAGCAATGCCATCAAGGCCGCCCAGGCAGTTGTAGCCGCTAAGTATGATGTCACACAGCAGCAGAAGGTAGACGATGCGGTTGCAGCGCTTGAGAGCGTAAAGCTCATCCTGAAGGATGCGGATTACAGCGCGCTCAACGATGCGATCCAGAATGCGGAAGCCTTCCTCGCAGATCCAGATACCGAAAAGCTCTACACAGAAGAGGCCATCCAGGCTGTTAAGGATGCGCTTGACGCTGCCAAAGCAGTGGAAAAGGATCTCGACATCCTCCATCAGGATGAGATCACCGCGGCCGCCGACACGCTGGTAAATGCTATTGAGCAGGCCAAGGGCGATTTCAACGCGGCTGACCTCACTGGCCTTCAGAAGGCTGTTGACGCCGCCAACGAGAAGCTCGCAGCCGCCGATATCGAAGATTACACGAAGGATTCCCGTGACGCCCTTGCCGAGGCTGTTGCTGAAGCAGAAGCTATGATCGAGCGTATGCCCAACATCACTGAGCAGGACGCTGTGAACGCGAAAGCCGCGGCCCTCAACGCCATGACGCTCACGCTCAAGGGCGCTGACTATGAGGCGCTTGACATTGCCATTGCCAAGGCGAATATCGCCTACAACGATGCAAAGGCCAGCGGGCAGTATACGGAGGAATCCCTGGCACAGCTCAAGGCTGCCATCGATTATGCAGAGGGCCTGAGCCGCAGCCTGACCATCAAAGATCAGAAGATCATTGACGACGCAGAAGCAGCCCTGAATGTAACGCTCGTCTACAAGGGCGCCAATATGGATGCTCTGAACGCAGCAATCGCCGCTGCCAACGCCAAGCTCAGCGCTTCTGACATCAGCAACTACACCGAGGCTTCCGTTGCGGCCCTCAGGGCTGCCTTGGAAGAGGCTGAAGCGCTCGTAAAGAGCAACCCGGATATTACGAAGCAGGATGCAGTGGATGCGATGGCCGCCTCTCTCAACGCGATCAAGCTCGTCCTCAAGGACGCTGATTTCACCGCGCTCGACGCGATCATCAAGACCGCTTCTGATAAGCTCGCTTCCGGTGATATCAACACCTACACGCCTGATTCCGTTGCCGCCCTGAGGGCAGCCCTGGAAGAGGCTGAGAATATCGACCGCAGCCTTACGATCCTCGATCAGGCTGATGTGGATGCCGCTGTTGCAAACGTCCAGAAGGCACTCGATGCGATGAAGCAGTATGATGCGCTTACCTCCGTCGCAATCACCAACGGCGGTGTGGATGTTGAAGGCGATGTACTGTTTGTAAAGGTTCCGTGGTATACGCTCTATAAGAACAATTCGACCGAGCTGGGTATTCAGGTAAACAGCGGCGCTGAGGTCAAGAGTGTAAAATGGAGCTATGCAAATTGGTCCATCGACAAGCCTGAAGCGACGATCGAAACTCCCAACGCCGAGACGACGGTCATCCGTCCCAACGGCAAGGGTATCGGCGCCCGTTCCTGCTGGGTTACCGTGACGGTGGAAGATTTCTACGGCAACGTAGCGACCGATACCATCAAGGTTCGTTTCCACAAGTGGAATTGGCAGGCAAAATAAAAGCCCTTCCATCAGGAACGATTCACCTGTTCTAAGGCATAATGAAGGGTTCCCCGTCTCGGTTCCGGTCAGCCGGTACCGAGGCGGGGTTCTCGTTTTGATTGCATTTGGGCGCTCGGAAGCATAAAAAGCTCCTGGATAATTCATAGGCCATCTTCTTATTGATGTTAACTTTTGGGAATCACCACCTTCGACACTTGCAGATAAAACGATGATAGATCCAATAAAGTATGATTGATCTCCCGATTAATCAGGATCCATCTATTTTTTCCTTCGATAAAGCCTACGGCAATCTTGTCAAGCCCATTATAATATGATAAAATAAAGTGTTTCGAGATACAGTCATTGGAGGGTTTTATTATGTCAGGACATTCCAAATGGAGCACGATCAAGCGCAAGAAGGAAAAAACGGACGGCCAGCGTGCAAAAATCTTTACGAAGATCGGCCGTGAAATTGGCGTAGCGGTGCGTGAAGGCGGCCCGGATCCATCCTCCAACTCCAAGCTGCGGGATGTGATTGCAAAGGCGAAGGCCAATAATGTGCCCAACGATAATATCGACCGCATCATCAAAAAAGCAGCAGGTGAAGGCGGCGCGGATAATTACGAAGAGATCGTTTATGAGGGCTACGGTCCCTGCGGCGTGGCCGTTATCGTGGAAACGCTCACAGATAACCGCAACCGCACTGCCGCTGATATGCGCCATTATTTTGATAAATACGGTGGAAACATGGGCCAGACGGGTTGCGTCGGCTTCCTGTTCAACCGGCAGGGCGTGATCGCCATTGAGATGGAAGGCCTGGATGAAGAAAAAGTGATGGAAGATGCGCTGGAGGCTGGTGCAGTCGACTTTTTGACGGACGAGGATGTTTTCGACATCCGCACAGATCCGAGTGATTTCACCGGCGTGTGCGATGATCTGGAGGCTAAGGGCTATACCTTTGTTTCCGCTGAGATCGAATATGTCCCCTCTACCTATACGAAGCTGAGCGATCCGGATGATATTAAAAACATGGCCAAGATGCTGGAATTGTTCGAGGATAACGACGACGTTCAGAATGTTTGGCACAATTGGGAGAATGCCGACGACGCGGAGTAAGCGCCTCCCCCATCCCCCTCTTTCCCACAGATAACAACATAAAGCCCGCCGCAAAGGATCTTTGCGGCGGGCTTTTTTGGCTCTATTTCACTTGACGAAGGAGGGCGAATCCCTTATGATAACGGTAGCAGAAAGAAAGGAAGGAAGGAAGGAATGAGAAAATGAAAAAAGTAATTTGTGCCGTATTGGCCTTTGTGATGGTGTTTTCACTGGCCGGCTGCGGCGGGGAAAAGCCGGAAGAAGTCGTTGAGCGCGTTACCCAAGCAATTAAGGAAGGCAAGATGGAAAGCGTCAAGGCAAATATCGACCTCAGCGCCCTGGAGAACCTGCTTCCGGATTCGGAGAGCGAAAACACCGAGGCGACAACGAGCGAGCCGTCCCTGATTTCGGGCGGAAAAGCCTCCTCCTTCCCCATTGACGATACGCTGGGCAAGATCACGGTTAAGATCCTCTCCTCCGAAAAGGATGGCGACAATGCCACCGTGAAGGCGGAGTGCACCGCCGTGGATCTCACAGAGTTCCTCAAGGGCTATATGCAGAAGAGTATGGAAAATGCGCTTGATTTCACCAAGGATGACGCTGCAAAGGACGCAGCACTCAACCAATATGCAGCTGATTATTTGGCGCAGGAGGATGTGCCGATGAAAACAACCACGGTAGATATCAAGCTGGTAAAAGCCGATAAAACGTGGAAAATCACTTCCACCACGGAGTATCTCGACGCACTGACCGGCGGCTATCTTTCCGCAGTCAAATCGCTGGCGGCAAGCTTCGGCGGATAAAGCTCGCCCCGGCTATTGACCTTCCCGCACACAAGGATAAAAGATGTGACACTACCGCTCCGGCCTTAGCGTCCTCATATAACTGACTAGCTGACCATTCGGACGTGGGCAGCTAGTCTTTTTTATTGCTTCGATCCATAGCAAAGTACTCCGTTGGCCTCATCTCTCCCTTTCACAACTGGATGTGCAAAAAGAATAGAAAGCTAACTGTCTGCCGCGCACAGTAGTGCCACATACCAATGACAACCAAATGAGATTTATTTGTCATCCAAACAACCCATTGAGGTGGATAAAGTTAAATCTAAAAAACAAGATAATTAAAACGATAACCGTCTCCACGATATCGCGAAAAAGCCAAAAATGATATGTACTGCTGCAACATAGTAATACCACATTACGCGATCGCATAACGAATACATCCATAAAGTAGCATAGATAGCCCACATGGAAAGGACATTTTCTTTATAATAAGAAAGTGTCCTTTTTTATTCCAAACTATTTTTAGCGCTTCTCAAGCAAACAGCGCCATCCACCAGCACAATCGCCTGGTGGATTTCAAACCTTTATGCATTAACAGATATTCCCTATACTGTTTACTGAGGTGAGTCATAGTGGCAACGTTCTCTCCAAAGCCGTATTCCAAGGACCCCATTACAATCCGAATTGAGCCGGAAAAAATCGCCAAGCTTGATATCCTGGCTCATCAATTTGATATGAGTCGGAGCGAATTTATTTGCCACTGTATTGATTTCGCCGTCAGCCATATATCCGGCTTTACACATTGGGAAGATATTTGATTAAAAAGGAGAGATTTCTCATGAGTCCCAAGGAAGAAATGCTAAAAGCCATCACCGAAATACTGACCCTCGCCTGCCTCCAGGAAGAAGCCAGTTTCAGCTACTACATCTCAAAACGCATCAATGAGCGGACGGATGGAGCCATTCACATCACGGCAAGTTTCATCATCCCCCAACTCTACCGCCTGCTGGAGCACGGAAGAATCCGTGAAACAACAAGAGTAATCCATGGCCGGGAACGCACTTGCTATGTGCTCACGCCTGCGGGGGAAGCGCGGCTGTCGGAGCTGATCGACGCCTATCTGGATACCCACCAGGCCTTTCTAATCTTTTTAGAGAACCAGAAAAAAGCCCTTTTGGAAAAGGATGCGCAGCCTTCAGAAACCCCCTGAGCATTGCACGCAAAAGGAGCCCGGAAAGCGATAAGGCTTTCCGGGCTCCTGCTCGTTTGAGTTTGCAGCTTTTGAAGCTTTTAAAGCTTTTACCGCTTAATCTCTGCGGGGCGGACGGCCTCCGCGGTGGTCATTGCGGCGATCACCGCCGCGGTTATTATCCCTGCGTGGGGCAGGGCGGCGGGGCGCGTCGGAGATGGTGTTCTCCGGCACAAGGCCTTCCACCTTAATCAGCGCATTGCGGCGGGAGAGATTCAAGCGGTTCTGATCGTCGGTTCCAAGCACCTCTACGATCACCTCATCGCCCACATTAACAACATCCTCTACCTTCTCTGTGCGCTTCACATCCAGATGGCTGATGTGGACCAAGCCCTCCTTGCCAGGCGCAATTTCAACAAACGCGCCAAAGGTCATGATGCGGGTGACGACGCCTTTATAGATCGAGCCGGGCTCCGGATCGTTTGCAATCGTCTCCACCATGAGCAGAGCGCGTTTGGCATCGTCGATATCAATCGCGGAGATGAAGACGCTGCCATCCTCCTCCACATCAATCTTGCAGTTGCATTCCGCACAGATCTTCTGGATGACCTTGCCCTGCTTGCCGATGACTTCACTGATCTTCTCCACCGGCACCTTGGTGGTGAGCATCTTCGGTGCATATTTGGAGAGCTCCGCGCGGGGCTCGGGGATGCATTTGAGCATGATTTCATCCAGGATATACAGGCGGGCCTTGTAGGTTTTTTCAAGCGCCTCCTTGATGATCTCCGGCGTGAGCCCGTCGATCTTCAAATCCATCTGGATAGCGGTGATGCCCTTTTTCGTGCCGCCCACCTTGAAATCCATATCGCCAAAGAAATCCTCCAGGCCCTGGATATCAACCATCGTCATGAAGCGGTCGCCCTCGGTGACAAGGCCGCAGGAGATGCCCGCTACCGGCGCTTTAATCGGCACGCCTGCCGCCATCAGGGACAGGGTGGATGCGCAGATGGAAGCCTGGGAAGTGGAGCCGTTGGAGGAAAGCACCTCCGAGACAAGGCGCAGCGCGTAGGGGAACTCCTCCACGCTCGGGATCACCGGCAGCAGAGCGCGCTCTGCGAGGGCGCCATGGCCGATTTCGCGGCGGCCGGGGCCGCGGCTCGGGCGAGTTTCGCCCACCGAGTAGGACGGGAAGTTATAGTGATGCATATAGCGCTTGCGATCCTCTTCGTCGATGCCGTCAAGAATCTGGGCATCGCCCACCGGGCCAAGCGTTGTCACCGTGAGCACCTGTGTCTGGCCGCGGGTGAACATGGCGGAGCCGTGCGTGCGCTTGAGCACATCAACCTCTGCCGCCAGCGGGCGGATCTCATCGATGCCGCGCCCATCCACACGCTTGCCGTCATCCAGCAGCCAGCGGCGCACGACGAACTTCTGGAGCTTATACAGGCAGTCGTCGATCTTATCGGCTTCCTCCGGGAACTGCTCATCAAATTCCGCATGAACTTTATCGTAGACAGGCAGCAGGCGCTCATCGCGCACGCGCTTGTCGTCCGTGTCGAGCGCTGCGCGCACATCGTCGATGGCAAAGGCCTTCACGGCCTCAAACAGCTCCGGGGAAGGGTCGTTTGACGGGAAATCAATCTTTTCACGGCCAACTTCCCGCTGGATCTCTTTGATGAATTCGATGATCTGCTGGTTTGCCTCATGGCCGGCCATAATGCCGTTAAACATTACATCGTTGGAAACTTCCTTCGCGCCCGCCTCGATCATGGCGACGAGCTTGTCCGTCGAAGCGACGGTAACCGCCATTTCGGAGAGCTCGCGCTCCTCAGCGGTGGGGTTGATGATATACTCCCCATCAATATAGCCGACGGAAACGCCGGAGATTGGGCCCTTCCACGGGATGTTGGAGATGCTCAGCGCAATGGACACGCCGATCATCGCGGTAATCTCCGGGGAGCAATCCGGATCGCAGGACATAACGGTGGCCACAACGCCCACATCATTGCGCATATCCTTGGGGAACAGGGGGCGGATCGGGCGGTCAATCACGCGGGAGGCGAGGATCGCCTTCTCGCTCGGGCGGCCCTCACGGCGCTGGAAGGAACCGGGGATTTTGCCCGCGGCATAGAGCTTCTCCTCAAAATCAACGGAAAGCGGGAAGAAATCGATGCCGTCGCGCGGCTTATCTGACATGGTAGCGTTGCAGAGCACCTGCGTTTCGCCATAGCTAATCATGCAGGAGCCGCCTGCAAGCTGCGCCATCTTGCCGGTTTCCACCGTCAGCGGACGGCCGGCAAGCGTTGTTTCGAATTTTTTGTACTGTTCGAACATATTTCTACCTCGTAAAAATTTATTTCCACGGGAGGCAGCACGCTTAGCAATAAATCCAGCGCACGGGCCAAAGCCATGCGTTCGATTCACTGCTAAACCATGCACCCGCCCGAATGGATGCAAAAAACATCGAATTGCGTCGGAACGATGCGGTAACATACGGAAGGCAGGCCGGGGAAAAGACCTCCCCCGCCTGCCTTAATAGGCTTTATTTACGGATGCCGAGCCGTGCAATGATCGCACGATAGCGCTCAATATCGTTATCCTGCAAATACTTGAGAAGATTGCGCCTGTGGCCGACCATCTTCAGCAGGCCGCGGCGGGAATGGTGATCCTTCTTGTGCACTTTCAGGTGGTCGGTCAGATCGTTGATGCGCTTTGTCAGCACTGCGATCTGCACTTCCGGGGAACCGGTGTCGCCCTCGTGGAGCGCATATTCGGCCATGATTGCCTTTTTTTCTTCGTTGGTCATGCTTGTCACCTCATTCAAAAATTCGCCGGACTCCCAGCAGGAGGCAGGTGGCGCACCGCTTAGCGGTTTCATCCAACTGCCGAGAGCAGGGCATAATGCTTGTTTATTCTATCATATGAAATGGAAATTGTAAAGAGCTTCTTCCCTTAAAATTCCCCCACCCGCATATCATTATGTATGGAGGCGCTCCTATCAATAATCCGGACAGTGCCATGTTGTATCCAGTTCATTGGGCCTGTGCGCCCATTTTCCACTGATCCAGCAGCTCAATCACCTGGGAAACCCGCGTAATCTCCGGCACGCCCTGCGTGCGCTGCCCGGCAAAGGTGCCGTAATCCATCCATACGGCCTGCATCCCCGCGCCGAGCGCACCTTTGATATCGTTCACCGGATGATCGCCCACAAACAGGCACGCTTCATTCGGCACGTTGAGCTTTTGTGCCGCGAGATCGAACAGGCGCCTATCCGGCTTGTGAATGCCATAATCACCAGACACGGCAACCACGTCGAACAGACTGCGGATCCCCGCCGTATCCAGCTTTTTATTCTGCAAAACAGAAGGGCCGTTGCTGACGACGCCGAGCAGATAGCCCTGCTCCTTCAGCGCCTGAATGGTGGGCACCGCATCGGGGAAGAGCGCAACATGCTCGCCATAGTGCTCGTTAAAATGGCGGCAGAGCGCTTCCACCGGCGGGTGGCTCGCCCACCCCCACAGCGCAATCATCTCCGGAAAGTATTCCTCGCGCTTGCGGTAGCCGCCCTCGATATGCGCTTCCATCTCATCCACGCGCCGGGCCTTTTCTTCCGGGGTAAGATGGGGGAAGAACTCCTCCAAAAAAGCCGCGCAGTAGGCCCGATAGGCCGCCTCACGATCCTGTAACGTATCGTCAAAATCAAACAGCACCGCCTGAATGTTATGCATGGGATGCTTCCTCCACCTGAACAAAATTTCTAGCCGCCTGCGCATCCGCCGCAATCTGCGCGCGTAGCGCGTCAAGGGACTCAAACCGCACCTCGCCGCGCAAAAAGTGCAGGAGGGATACCTCGATATTCTGCCCGTACAAGTCGCCGCTGAAATCCATAATATAGGTTTCGCTGCGCAGGCTCTGCGTTCCGATCGTGGGGCGCAGGCCAATATTGGTAACGGAGGGATGATACCGGCCCTCCACCAATGTTTTGGATGCATAAACGCCGAATTTCGGCACGACAAAGCCCGCCGGGAAGAACTGGTTGATGGTTGGCGCGCCGAGCTTCCTGCCGCGCCGGTCGCCGCCCACCACGGTAAAATCGTAGCAGAAGGGCCGGCCGAGCATGGCGTTGGCCTCCTCCGTCCTGCCCTGCTCCAACGCCGCGCGGATGCGGGTGCTGCTGACGGGCGCGCCGCCGAAATCGACCTCCTCCGCCATAGAAAAGCGGATCCCATGGCCCCGGCACAGCTCCCGCAGCCTGGCCGCGTCTCCCGTGCATCCCCCGCCAAACCGGTAGTCGTATCCGCAGGAAAGTGCCCGCGCATGGAGGCGGCGCACCAAAATCTGCTCGACAAACGCTTCCGGAGAAAGGCACATAATCTCCTGAAAATCAACCACACAGATGGCTTGTGCACCCGCGGCCTCAAAAGCCCGCAGACGCATCCGGTCATCACAGAGCCGGGCGGGCGCACAGCCCCGCAGCACAGCCTGCGGATGCTCCCGAAAGACCACCGCACCGGGCAACAGCTCCCATCGGCGCGCCATTTGCACGGCTTCGCCGATCACTGCGCGGTGGCCGGTATGCACGCCGTCAAAATTCCCCAGTGCAAGCGAGGTTCCGGTTTGCGGCAGGGTATGAAAATTGGTTACATACGGCACGGGGCTTTCTCCTTTCCGAAGCGATGGTTCCTTTGATCAGGTGGCCTGTAATACCCGCCGGACTTTCAGCTCGTCCCCTTCTGCGGGCAATTCCCCCAGGCCGAGGAATTTCTGCTCCGGGCTGTATACCCGGTAGAGGCCGCTCTGCTTTTCCGCAAAGCGGAGCCTTCCTGCATCGAGCGCGCCGCCGTTTGCAAAGCGCACGGCCTGCGCCTGCGTTACCGTCAGGGATGGGTATGTTGCCAGCGCCCGCTCCAGCGGGATGACGCATTGCGAAAGCGCGCCCTCCGCTTGGAACGCTGCGAGCGCATCCAGCGTGACGCAATCCTCCAGGGAAAAACCGGCGGCATACGTCCGCCGCAAGGCCGACATGGCGGCCCCGCAGCCCAGCGTGCGGCCGATATCATCCGCCAGGGAGCGGATATAGGTGCCCTTCGAGCAGAGCACATCCAGCTCAAACTCCTGTGCCCGCTCATCAAACGACAGCAGCTCCAGCCGGTAAACTGTTACCGGCCGTGCGGGCCGCTCCACCTCCTCGCCCCTGCGCGCGAGCTCATAGAGCCGCACGCCATCCTTCGACAGGGCGGAATACATCGGCGGCACCTGCAAAATCTCCCCTCGAAAGGCGATGAGCGCCTGCTCCAACTGCTCCCTTGTTGCGCGCAGCTCGCTGCGTGTGAGCACCGTGCCCGTCGTATCAAGGGTATCGGTGGTCAACCCCAGCCGGATGCGCGCTCGGTAGCCTTTATCATGCACCGGTAAAAACTCCATAAAACGGGTGGCCCCGCCGAACAACACCGGCAGGACCCCCGTTGCCATTGGGTCAAGCGTGCCCGCATGGCCCGCCTTCTTCTCCCCGATGATCCGGCGCGCACGTGCCACAGCGGAGAAGGAGGTCATATTTTCCTGTTTATCCACACAGATAATCCCGGTCATTTACGCCTCCAAAACCGCACGAATATGTTGAAGCAGTTCTTTCTTTGCACATTCCAGCGGGCCTTCCAGCTGGCAGCCCGCCGCGCGGGGATGGCCACCGCCGCCCATGCGCTTGCAGAGCCCGGCCGCATCCACAGGCCGGTGAGTGCGAACAGACGCTTTAAAGGTGCCGTCCGCCTTTTCGCGCAGCATCGCGCCGACGAGCACGCCCTCGATCTGGCGCGGCAGCGAGGCGATCGGGTCACACTCGCTCTCATTGGAGCCGCTCAGGCGGTACATCTCCTGCGTCACTGTAACGAGGGCCACGCGGCCGTCGAAATAAATTTCGAGGGAATCCAGGGCGAGCCGCTCCAAGGCTGCGTAGGTGCGCGTTTTCGTTTCGAACATCACCTGGTTGATGATGGGGGCGTCCGCGCCGCAATCGATCATATCGGCCGCGATCCGGTGCGTGCGTGCGGTCGCATTGGAATAGCGAAAGCAGCCGGTATCCGTGGATAGGCCAGTATAGATGCAGTCCGCGATCTGCGCATCCATCTCCACCTCAAGCGCCCGGAGCACCTCATAGATCACCTCGCAGGCCGCGCCGGCGGATGCATCGAGCAGCGTTTGCGCCGCATAGAGCGTATTGGAGCCGTGATGGTCAATGCACAAATCAACCTGTGCCGCATAGCGCTCTTCCAAGCGCTTGCCGAGCAGCTTTGGATCCGCCACGTCTACAGCCACAACAAAGCGAGGGGCAAACGCCTCCTGCTCCACCTCCCGCCAAAGGTAGCCGTATTTTGCGGGGATTTCATCCGTGCATTCCACGCGCGCGCGTTTGCCGCATTTTTGCAGCCCGCGGCAGAGCGCAAAAGCGCAGCCCAGCGTGTCCCCGTCCGGATGGCCGTGCGTGAGGATGAGAAAATCGTCCTGACCTTCCAGCAGCCGAGCGGCCGCTTTTTCATCAATCCGCATCCTCTTCCTCCTTCACGAGCGTTTCGATCTTTTTGGTGATTTCCATGCCGTGTGCAATGGAGTCATCCGCAATGAATTTCAGCTCCGGCGTTTTGCGCAGGTGCAGGCGGCCGCCCACCTCGCGGCGGATGTAGCCTGTTGCGCTCGTCAGGCCCTTTACGGCGAGCTTCGCCGTCTCCAGGCCCTCCATCGCGCTGACATACACCTTGGCAAAAGAGAGGTCTGAGCTGACCTCCACGCGCACGACCGTCAGCATCCCCTGAATGCGGGGATCCTTCAGCTCACGCATGATTGCAATGATTTCCCGCTTGATATCTTCCGATACGCGGTCAATTCGGTATCCTGCCATTTATCGTTCATACCTTTCGGCCCGCAGAGAACGCGGTGCCATACTTAATCCCTATATTCTTCCAAAATGAAGGCTTCCAGAATATCGCCTTCCCGGATATCGTTAAATTTCACAAGCCCGATGCCGCACTCATAGCCTTGGGCCACCTCTTTGACATCGTCCTTGAAGCGTCGCAGGGAGGCAAGTTCATCCTCTGCCACCACAATACCGTCACGCACAACGCGGATTTTCGCATTGCGCTGCACCTTGCCGTCTGTCACATAGCTGCCGGCAATCCGGCCCACGCTGGAGATATTGATCGTGCTGCGCACCTCTGCGCGGCCAAGCTCCACCTCGCGGATTTTCGGCGCAAGCATGCCCTTGATCGCATGCTCCACATCCTCAATGCAGTCGTAAATGATGCGGTACATCCGCATTTCCACGCCATCGCGCTCTGCCTGGCTCGCCGCCACTGGGTCGGGGCGGACGTTGAAGCCGACGATGATGGCGTTCGACGCATGGGCGAGCATCACATCGGATTCGCTGACCGCGCCCACGCCGCCATGGATCACATGCACGCGCACCTCTTCGTTTGAGAGCTTTTCAAGGCTCTGCTTGACGGCCTCCACACTGCCCTGTACATCGGCCTTGATGATGATATTGAGCTCTTTCATCTGGCCATTCTGGAGCGAATCAAAGAGATTATCCAGCGTTACCTTCTGGATGGCATTGAACTGCTCTTCCTTGGCCTGCTGTTTGCGCTGATCGACCAGCGTACGTGCCAACCGCTCATCGGAAACCGCATCGAATGCATCGCCGGCCTGCGGGGCCTCCGCAAGTCCCATGATCTCCACGGGGACGGACGGGCCTGCCTCTCCCACCTTGTGCCCGCGGTCATCCGTCATCACGCGCACACGGCCGACCGCCGTGCCCGCCACGATGATATCGCCGGAATGCAGCGTGCCGTTTTGAACGAGCAGCGTCGCAATCGGGCCACGTCCTTTGTCGAGGCGCGCCTCGATCACAATGCCCTTTGCCGCGCGGTTGGGGTTGGCTTTCAGCTCCTTCATCTCCGCAACCAGCAAGATGGCCTCCAGCAGCTTGTCAATATTCTGATGCGCCTTGGCGGAAACCGGAACGCAGATCGTATCTCCACCCCACTCTTCGGGGACGAGCTCATATTCTGTCAGCTGCTGCATCACGCGCTCCGGGTTTGCGCCGGGGCGGTCCATCTTATTGATAGCGACAATGATCGAAACATTCGCCGCCTTCGCGTGGTTGATCGCCTCTACTGTTTGCGGCATGATGCCGTCATCCGCCGCGACAACCAGAACGGCGATATCCGTCGCCTGCGCACCGCGTGCACGCATTGCGGTGAATGCCGCATGGCCGGGCGTATCCAGGAAGGTGATATCCTGCCCATCAATGGAAACGCGGTATGCACCGATGTGCTGCGTGATGCCGCCCGCCTCGCCCTCTGTTACCGAGGTGTTGCGAATCGCATCCAGCAGGGAAGTTTTGCCGTGGTCAACGTGGCCCATCACCACCACGACCGGATCGCGAGGCAAAAGATCCTTATCATCATCCGTGCTGTCATCAATGATCCGGTCCTCAATGGTGACGACCACTTCTTTCTCCGCTTTGACGCCCAGCTCAGAGGCTACGATCTCAGCCGTATCATAATCGATGATCTCATTGACCGTGGCCATCACACCGAGCGCCATCAGCTTTTTGATCACCTCTGCGGCGGTGCGCTTCATCATGGCGGCCAGATCGCCTACCGAAATCTCCTCCGGCACCTGAATGATAAGCTGCGGCTTCTTCGCGCGCTCAGCGGCAATGCGCCGGAGGCGCTCTGCCTCCGACTCCCTGCGTGGGGAGCGCATGCCCTGCCGGCGGTATTGCTGGGAGCGCTGCTTTAATTTTTGCTTTTGAACGCTCTGGTCGCCCACGCCGCGTGTGTTGGTCGGCGCAATCTTCTCATAGCGCTCGTTGTATTTATCCAGCTCCACCTGCGTTGTGCGGGTGTTCACCGTGCGCGCCGCGCCCTTGGTGCGGGATTGTGCCGGGCGCTGTGGCTGTTTATTCTGGCTCTCCTGCTTCTTTTGCGGCGCTGCATTCTGCTGCGGCTTCTGGCCTTGCTTTGCGCCTTGAGGCTGCGCGCCCTTCTCCTGCTTCGGCGCTGGCGCTTTTTTCGCGGTGTGCGTCGCCTTCTCCGCCTGCTTTGCGGGCTGCTCCGCCTCGGCGGGCTTGCCCATTGCAAAGTATGCGTCAAAACTCTCTACTTCATTCTGCTGGGTAAAGGTTTCAAAAATCACATCGAGCTCTTTCTCTTCGAGCGCCGTCATATGCTTCTTTGGCTCCTCGAAATATTCCCCCAGCAGGTCGATCACCGATTTGCTCGGCTTATCGAAATCCTTTGCCACCTCATGGACCCTGTATTTATTCATCATCATACGCATTATCCTCCCCTGTCAGCAGCTTTTCTGCAAAGCCGTCGTCATCCACCGTGAGCACTCCCGTCCTTACACCGATCGCGCGGTGGAATTGTTCCATTGTATATCGGACGCGCCTGAGCGGGATGCCCGTTTCGCCCTGCGTCATGCGGACAAATTCCCGTTCCAGCCGTTCGGATGCATCCGCACTGATGAGGCACAACCGCGCCTTGCCCGCGAGGACGGCGCCCTTTGCAGCATCGTGCCCAAGGCTTAAGCGGCCCGCTCTTCTGGCGATTCCCAAAAGCCCGAGAGCTTTGTCATCCATCATAAGCACCCTCCTGATGGCGGTAAATTGAAAATAACCATTTTCAATTTTGCCTCATCTCCTCCTCCATGCGGTCATAAACCTCATCCGGTATTTTGCACTGGAACGCGCGCTCCAGCTGCTTTTTTTTGCGTGCCTTCGCAAGGCATTCAGGGTCAGGGCACACATATGCGCCGCGGCCGGGCTTGCGAGAGGTTGAATCCAATGAAATTTCCCCCTCCGGGCTGCGCACAACCCGCACGAGCTCCTTTTTGGGCTTCATTTCAAAGCAGCCGACACACTTGCGCATCGGGACCTTTTTATTCTGCATTTCCATCCCCCTTACCGCCTGCATGCAAAAGCCTTCGATCAGGCCTCTGTTGCTTCTTCCTGTTCTTCCTTCGGCTCATAGAAGCCGCTCTCCGGCTTGATATCGATCTTCCAGCCGGTCAGCTTTGCCGCCAGGCGGGCATTCTGCCCTTTGTTGCCAATGGCGAGGGAAAGCTGTGTATCCGGCACGGTCACATGGCACGAATTCGCCGCGCCGTCTTCTATTTCTACGCTGAGTACCTCCGCAGGGGCCAGGGCCGCCGCGATAAACTCTGCGGGATTTTCGCTATATTTAACAATATCAATTTTTTCACCGCCGAGCAGGTCAACCACCTTGCCCACGCGCGCGCCGCGCGGGCCGATGCAGGCGCCCACGGCGTCCACATTCGGATCGCGGCTATAGACTGCCAGCTTCGTGCGGGAGCCGGCCTCGCGGGATACGGCCTTGATCTCCACCGTGCCGTCATAAATTTCCGGCACTTCCGTTTCAAACAGGCGCTTGACCAGCCCCGGGTGGGTACGGGAAATGATCGCTTTCGGGCCGCCTTTTTCGCTCTCGCGTACGTCTACGATGTACACCTTAATCAGGTCGCCCTCTGTGATGGTTTCTCCAGGCACCTGCTCGCCCTTGGGCAGCACTGCTTCCGCACGGCCAATTTCCAACGTTGCATTGCCGGAAACTGGGTCTACCCGCGTCACCTTAGCGGTTGTGATCTCCTGCTGGCGGCTCTGGAATTCCTGCATCACCTGGCCGCGCTCCGCTTCGCGGATGCCCTGTCGGATCACATGCTTCACCGTCTGCGCGGCAATCCGGCCAAACTGCTTGGGCTCCAGCGGGATTTCCACAATATCGCCCGGCAGGGCACTGGGCTTATACTTCTGCGCCTCTTCCGTCAGGATATCCGTATCCGGGTCGGAAATCTCGTTGACCACCGTTTTGTGCAGGAAAACGTTCAGCTCGCTCTCCTCAGGTTTAATTTCACAGCAGACAACGTCTTTATCATGGTAATTCTTACGCACCGCCACAATAATGGCAGTTTGTATTTTTTCATAGAGCAGCTCCGCCGGCACGCCCTTTTCCTTCTCCAGAATCTTGACCGCCTCAAAAAACTCGGTATTCATTTTATGACCATTCCTTTCCATATCAAAGCCGGGCCGGGCTTGGCGCCTGTTTTGAGGCTCCATGCCCGCTGCGTCAAACGAGCCATTCATTTTTCGAACGGACAAATTAGGCTGCCTAATCCCAGCGTCTATCAGGCTCTTCCATCAAGCTTTTTTAAAATGCGTCCGCGTCATCCAGCCGAATCCAGGACGCCTCTTTTTTTTGCAGCTGCATCTGCGTGCCGTTTTCCAGCAGCAGCGTAATGGCTCCGTTTTCAAAGGATAGGAGCTCGCCTGTAAAATCACGCACATTGTCCACCGGGCGGATCAGGCGCACCTTGATCCGCGCACCCAGCAATGCCTGAAAGTGCTCCTCCCGCGTCAGCTCCCGCTCTAAGCCGGGCGACGAAACCTCCAGATAATAGTTTTGCTCGATCGGGTCCGTTTCATCCAGCGGGCCGTCCAGCGCATGGCTCATCGCCACGCAGTCATCCACGCTGACGCCACCTTCCTTATCCACAAAAACGCGCAGATACCAGGAAGCGCCCTCCTTAACAAAGCGGATATCCCAAAGCGTGAGCCCCAACTGCTGCGCCAATGGCTCCGCGAGCGCCCATACGGCGGCCACCGTGTTGCCGCCCTTGCCCTTCGATGACAAAAGCATTCCTCTTTTCCCGCAAAAATTCCCGCAGCCGTTTCGAACCAAGCGGCGGGTTTGTTGCAAAATGGCTATGACAAGCAGAAAGAGCGGGTTGCCCCACTCTTTCATACTAGTCATCTTCTTTATCAAATATTTTATCACACTGCAAATAAAATAGCAAGCAAAAAATAAAAATTCCCTCGATATTGCGCCTTTTTTACAGCGTTCCACCCGATTGCACGCCGAAGAGGCAAGGGCACACGCCTATTTCTGCGCGGGGATCGTCAGCGCCATCTCCTCTTCGTTCATAATATGGTCGGTCATCACGAGCCCGCCGCCATCCGGGAAGGCTGCTATCACGCCATCGTAATCCACCGTGGTAAAAAGCGCAGACCCAGTCAGGGCCAGCCGCCACTTCACCGTGGGATAGATCATTTTAGAACGGCGGTTTGTCGCAACGGTCACTTCTGGGCTCAGGGTGTTCAAGAACTTACGGGAGGAGGAGAACACATAGCCATGGTGCCCAATCTTCAGCAGGTCAATCTTACCGATCTCCGGCCCAAGGCGCGTTTCATCCCCGCTGAGGTTATTCAGGTCGCCTGTCAAAAGCGCCCTGGTTCCGTCCTTTTCCAGCAGTGTCAGCACGGAATTATCATTTTCATCAATCCCCTGGTGCTCCGTATCGATTTCCGTATTCAAAAACCGGATGGTAAAATCTCCGAATGGGAATGCATCTGTCGGGATGTCGGAAACAATTTCAGCGCCACGGGCATTCAGCGCCTGCACCATCTGATCATACACCTCCTGATTATCCCACTGGCGTTTCTCCTTGCTGCGGATATTATCCGGGCGGTATGGCTTCAGATACGCCAGCTTCACGGTAACATCCGGGTCGGAAATCACCGTATCAAAGCCGCCCATGTGATCCGAATGGGCATGGGTGGCCAGCACAAAATCGAGCGTTACTTTTCCGTTCTCATCCGAGGCATGATCCTTCAAATATTGCAGGACGACCTGCTCATAACCCGTATAGTTCAAGTTGGGGCGATCTGCAGGATAGTCGCTGTCCTCCCCCGCATCCACGAGCGCAAAATGGCCGTTTGATTCGATGAGGATGGCGTCTGACGAACCGGTATTCAGAAAATGGATGCGGTCATCGCCTTCCTTCTGCGAAAAATCCTCCGAACGGATGGGAACCTTCTGCGTATTCCGGCGCAGCAGCAAGGCATTCCCGGCAAAGAGCACAATGAGGGCGGCCGCCAACATGGCCGCGATGACACAGACGGACACAAGGACTTTCTTTTTGATTGTCATCGTTTTCTTCCTCTCTCTAGTGATATGGATGCAATCCGTCGCTCTCTCCCGAACGGACCGCATGCGATCGGCTATCACACCCTTCTCTATCCAATCTGTATGCAAACGTATGGTTTTCTAGTAGCAAATCCAACGCCAAAACACAAAAGAGCCCCAAAAATTGACTCTCTCCTCCTGTGTCCGATACGTGTCTATTCACCTGCAAAAAAGCGGCAGGGAAAACCACATTGCCTTTTGGGCGTTGCGGTTTTCCCTGCCGTTTATTTCAATGGCGGCATTCATAGAATCGCCATCTTTTACTCGCCAAGCAGCTCTTTGAGCAGCTTGGTAACCTCCTGCGCAGGCGCCTTGCCGCGCAATGCCCGCATGGATTGGCCGATCAGGTACTGGAACGCCTGCGTTTTGCCGCCCTTATATTCATTGACGGACTTCTCGTTTTCCGCGATCACCTGCTCGACTGCTGCACGGATTGTGCTTGTGTCGGTGAGCACACCGAGATTGTTATCCTTGACATACTGCTCCGGGTCCACATCTGCTTGGAACACCTGCTCAAACACTTTTTTGGCCGACTGGCGGCTGATCTTATTCTGTGCAAGCATCAAAATAATTTTGCCGAGCGAATCCGGCTGGAAAGCCATGTTTTCCGGCAGCGTGCCCGTATCATTGAGGAGCTTCATCAAGTCGCCCATGATCCAATTCGCCGCTTCTTTCGGGCTGCCGCAAACCTCTGCCGTGCGCTCAAACAGCCGCACAAAATAAACAGAGCCAGTAATCATATCCGTATCGTAAGCCGAAAGGCCGAGTTCTTCCATATAGCGCTTTTTCTTCTGCTCCGGCAGCTCCGGCAGGGCCGCGCGCACACGCTCCACCTCTTCGTCGCTGATGGAAATGGGCGGGAGATCCGGCTCCGGGAAGTATTTATAATCCTGCGCATCCTCTTTGGAGCGCATGGCCGTGCTTTCTCCCTTATTATCATCCCAACGCCTGGTCTGCTGAATCACACGCTCGCCGCTCTCCAGCAGGTCAATCTGCCGCTGCGATTCGCTTTCGATGGCGCGGGCAATGGCCCGGAAGGAATTCATATTCTTCATCTCAGTGCGCACACCAAGCTCCTGTGATCCAGCGGGGCGCACGGAGAGGTTGATATCCGCGCGCAGGGAGCCCTCCTGCATCTTGCAGTCCGACACGCCGACGTACTGGAGCACTGCCCGCAGCTTCTCCAGATACTCAACCGCTTCCTCCGCCGAACGCAGATCCGGCTCACTGACGATCTCCAGCAGCGGCACGCCGCAGCGGTTGTAATCGACCAGCGTGCAATCCTCAAACGGATCATGGATGAGCTTACCCGCATCCTCCTCCATATGGATCTCCTTGATGCGGATCTCCTTCGGCCCTTCCTTGCCCTGCACCTCCACATGCCCCCAAGTGCAGATGGGCAGATAGAGCTGTGAAATCTGATAGGCTTTCGGCAGGTCGGGGTAGAAATAATTCTTGCGGTCAAATTTGGTATACCGCGTGATGTCGCAGCCGAGCGCAAGGCCTGTGCGCATCGCAAATTCGACGACGGCACGGTTTAACACCGGCAAAGTGCCTGGCATCCCGGCGCACACCGGGCAGACATGCGTATTCGGCTCGCCGCCAAAGGCTGTTGTGCAGTTACAGAAAACTTTCGTTTTGGTGGAAAGCTCCGTATGGACTTCCAAGCCAATGACTACCTCATATTTCATGCTTATGGACATTCCTTTCTTGCGCCGTGCCGCAGAATTGTGCGGTTTTGGCGCAGCCAAAATTTCGAGCGGAATTTATGATCGAAAAGCACAAAATGCAGTTTGAAAGATTTCTCTTTCAAACTTCCCCTCCCGCGCAAGTGTTGGGCCACTGGTGATGGAACGGCGTTGCCTGCTCATACTGGCGGGCCGCCTGCAAAATCCCTGCTTCGTCAAAAGGCTTGCCGATGAGCTGAAGCCCGACCGGCAGCCCCTCCCCGTCAAAACCGCACGGCACGGAGGCCGCGGGCAGGCCGGCGAGGTTAATCATCACCGTATAGATATCGCCCAGATACATCTTCAACGGGTCGGAGAGTGATTCCCCCAGCTTCGGCGCCGTGGTAGGCGCCACGGGGCCAAGCAGCATATCATACTGCTCGAATGCGTCGAAAAACGCCTTTTGGATCAGCTTCTTCGCCTGGAGCGCCTTATTGTAATACGCATCGTAATAGCCGGAGCTCAACACAAAGTTGCCCAGCATGATACGGCGCTTGACCTCCATGCCGAAGCCCTCGCTGCGGCTTTTGACATAGGTTTCCATCAAATTCTCCGCATTGGGCGACGAGTAACCATATTTGATGCCGTCGTAGCGTGAAAGGTTGGAGCACGCCTCGGCGGACGCGATGATATAATAGGTTGGCACGGCGTATTTGACAATCGGCATTGCAAATTCTTCCACATGCGCACCGAGCGATTCCAGAAGCTTTGCCGCTTCAAGCACGCGGGCTTTTACATCCGGCTCAATGCCCTCCCCAAAATAATCCGAGGGGATGCCGATGCGCTTGCCCGAAAGGCCGTCCGCCATGACCGCCTTCCGGTCAAAGGCGGGGAATTCCATGGAGGTGCCATCACGCGGGTCTTTCCCACTGATGATTTCAAACAAGGCCGCGCAGTCCGCCACATCCCGGCCCACCGGGCCGATCTGATCGAGGGAGGAGGCATACGCCACCAAGCCAAAGCGGGAAACCGCGCCGTAGGTGGGCTTCAGCCCCGGCACGCCGCAGAAGGAGCAAGGCTGGCGGATCGATCCGCCCGTATCGGAGCCGAGCGCCACCACCGCCTCGCGCGCCGCCACAGAGGCCGCAGCGCCGCCGGACGAGCCGCCCGGCACACGGCCAATATTCCAGGGGTTGCGCGTTGGGCCGTAGAATGAAGTTTCCGTCGTGCTGCCCATAGCGAATTCATCCATATTGAGCTTACCCGCCACCACCATGCCGGCCTTACGCATCCGCTCCACAACCGTTGCATCATAGGCGGGCTTAAAGTTGGAAAGGATTTTGGAGGAGCAGCTCGTCAAGATCCCCTTCGTGCAAATATTATCTTTGACAGACACCGGCACGCCGGCGAGCGGCGCATCATTGAGCTCGCCCGCGCGGAGCCGCCGTTGCACCTCGTCCGCCTCCCGGTAGGCCTCCTCGCGGGCAACCGTGGTGTAGCAGCGATAGGCTGCATCGCACGCATCAATTTTCGCATACAAAGCGTCGAGCGCATCGCGCGTGCTGAGCTCGCCCGACTGAATGCGCCGGGATAACTCCAGCGCCGTCATTTCCATAATCTCCATAAAATCGTCTCCTCCCCTTCTTTTATTCCACCGTTTTCGGCACCTGGAAGCAGCCGTCCTTCTGGTTCGGCGCGTTCCGGAGCAATTCCTCGCGGTCCATGGAGGGAATCACTTCATCCTCATGGAACACATTCGTCACGGGGAAGGAATGGGAGAGCGGCTCCACCCCTTGCGTATCCAAGGCATTGAGCGTTTCCATATAGGATAAAATCTCCTGCAAATCCTTTTCCGTTGCTTGCTCCTGCTCTGGCGTCAGTTGAATCCGCCCCAGCTTTTCGAGATATTGGACCAGTTCGCCTGTGATTTGCATGGAAATTCCTCCTATAATCTATGATCTATCCCATTATGTCATTGCTTCCTTGTAAAGTTATTCTGCTTTACACGCGGTTTTCCAGCGGCCGCCTGAGCTTAATATGCACTTCGCGCAGCTGCTGCTCCGTCACTTCACCCGGCGCGCCGAGCAGAAGATCCTGGGCGTTCGCATTCATCGGGAAGGCGATCACTTCGCGGATATTCTCTTCATCCCGCAGCAGCATCAGCATCCGGTCAACGCCCGGCGCCATGCCCGCGTGCGGCGGAGCGCCATACTGGAACGCGTGGTAGAGCGCACCGAACCGCGCCTCCACATCCTCGGCCGTATAGCCGGCCAGCTCAAAGGCCTTTACCATGATATCCGGGCGATGGTTACGCACCGCGCCGGAGGAAAGCTCCACGCCATTACAGACAATATCATACTGATACGCCTTGATCTCCAGCGGGTTCATCGTTTCCAGTGCCTCCAGGCCACCCTGCGGCATGGAGAAGGGGTTGTGCGTAAAATCGAGCTTGCCTTCCTCATTTTTCTCATACATCGGAAAATCTGTGATATAGCAAAGCTCAAAGCGATCCTTTTCGATGAGGCCCATCCGCTCGCCGAGCGCCGTGCGGATCTGCCCCGCCAGGCGGTCGACGACCGCTTTGCCGTCGCTGATGAAAAAGAGCGTATCCTCCGCCTTCATGGCCAGGCGCTCGATCAGCTCCTGCTTCTTCTCCTCTGTGAGGAATTTGGCAATCGGGCCCTTGAAGGAGCCATCCTCCTGCAGCGTGAGGTAGCCGAGGCCCTTCATGCCGATTTCCATTGCAAAGGCGAGCATCTTTTCAAAGAAGGATTTCGGCATCTTCGCGCAGCCCGGCACATTGATGCCGCGCACGGGCTTCTTCTGAAAGGGCTTGAAATCCACATCCACAAAGAAATCGGAAAGATCTTCAATCAAAAGCGGGTTGCGCAGATCCGGCTTGTCCGTGCCGTAGTGCAGCATGGCCTCTTCATAGGGGATGCGGCGAAACGGCGCAGGGGATACCTTGCGCCCGTTGCCGAAGGTTGCAAAGGTATCGTAAAGCACCTGCTCCGCTACCGCGAAAACATCCTCCTGCGTAGCGAATGCCATTTCGAAATCGAGCTGATAAAATTCGCCGGGAGAGCGATCCGCGCGCGCATCCTCATCGCGGAAGCAGGGCGCGATCTGGAAATATTTATCGAAGCCGGAGGCCATCAGCAGCTGCTTAAACTGCTGGGGAGCCTGCGGCAGCGCATAAAATTTGCCCTCATGCTTACGCGAGGGGATGATATAGTCGCGCGCACCCTCCGGAGAAGAACAGGTGAGGATCGGCGTGGTGATCTCCGTGAAGCCAAGCTCCTCCATCTTGCGCCGCAAAAAGCTGACAACCTTGGAGCGGAAGAGAATATTCTCATGCACACGCGGATTGCGCAGATCAAGGAAGCGGTATTTCAGCCGCACCTCCTCGCGCGTATCGGTGGATTCCTGCACGTCAAAGGGCAGATTCGGCACGCACGGCCCCAGCACCTCCAGCGCGTCGGCCATCACCTCCAGGTGCCCGGTCGGGATTTTGGGGTTGACCGTTTCCTCATCGCGGGCGACGACCTTGCCGGAAACGGTAATGGCCGTTTCCCTGTGAAGATCCTTCAGCAGAGCGTCGTCATGCACGACCACCTGCGTCACGCCATATTGATCCCGCAGGTCGAGAAAAGCCACGCCGCCGTGATCGCGGATTGTATCCACCCATCCGGCCAAGCGGACGGTTTCATCCAGATTCTGCTCCGCCAGCTCCCCACAGGTGTGTGTTCTGTAAATTTCTTGTGCCATTTCAGACATTCCCTTCCAAACCATAATCAAGCACGGCGGAATACCGCGCCGAAAAATCCATAAACAGGAATTAATTATATCATAAGAAACCAAACGTGTACAGCACTTTTCCCGGATATTTTCACGCATGCGAATCCCACTATTCCTTTCTAATATACCCCAAAATCACAGAAAACGGTATCTTTTTCCCCTCTGCTCCACAGAAATCAATTTTAACTACAAATTTCCCGCCGGTCCTGTAGGGGCAAACTGCGTTGTCAAGAATAACATGGGAAACATGTGTGTAAGGACAAGGGAAACAAATTACAACCTAAAAATCCTGCGATGGATACGGCATCCATCGTAATTTTTTATCATATCCGTTGAACATTTCAGGCGAACACAGTTCGCCCCTACGCTTTGCGGATGACAAAACGCCAAAATTAATTTCCATGCCTCTGCTCAAACCGCACTGGTCCAGTTGCTCTATCAAGAAGCGCGTATGCCCTTAATCCCCAGCTAAGGGTGACTCTGGAATCTCTACATATAGAATATCGCAGCTTGACTTTCCCCATATATTGTGGTATTATAAAAACACAATAAAATAGCATTATTCTTTGACAGAGAAAAGATCTCCGCTGTCCCAAGATTGGGACTTTACTGAAAATGATCCGAACATTTGTCTTGACAAGCGCGAAAAAGCTGTTATAATGGGAGTTGTTAAGAACAAACGTTCCGCCGACATCAAGGAGGTTATCGTTATGACGATTGGTTTTATACTGCGCACTATCGCAGAGGTTGCCGTTGTGGCATTCCTGATTTGGGGCTTTTGGCATGAAGATAAATTCATCCGTTTTGAAGACAGGCTTGCCCGCATCGTTGTGGTCAATATCCGCCGGATGAAACGCCGCCGGGCGCTCAAAAAGCAAGGCGTGGAGCCCGCCTCCCCTGTGCAGAAGCCGGTGCAAACACACACGCAGCAGCCCGCACAGCGTGGGCCTGCCGCGGTTGCTTCTGGGCCGGTTTCCCGCCCTGTCCGCCGCCGTAGGAAGAAAATTCCGCAGAACGCGGCCTGATTGTCCTTTTTCCTCTTGCATAAAATCGTTTGAAATAGAGAAGGAGGTGTTGCAAAATGCCTCCCCGTAAAAACAAACCGAAAAAAACATGGTTTCGGGCGGGGCTTAGCCCGAAATTTGCCTCCGTGAGGCAAAAATGTCTTTTTGAAGGGGCTGTTGCAAAATGCTTTGCATTTTGCAACAGCCCCTTTTTATGTTCTCTATAAATTGTTCCTAAATGTAAACGCGCCTTCCAAACGCTCAAACCGGCCCCAGCCCGCAGGCAAAGGAAACGGCGCGTTCCACAAACGCCTCCCGTATTTGCTCAAAATCCGGCGCGCCCCAATCCCATTTTTGCCCCTGCGGGGAAAGCGGATGGCAGTCGGAAGCAAGCAAAATACAAACGGCCGGCAGCTCATAACAAGCGCTGACGGTCAGAATCGCCGAAGCCTCCATATCCACGCCTACGCAACCCTGCTCCCGCCACAGCGCTTCCTTATAAAACGTTTGGCGGTAAACCGCGTCGCTTGTCACCGTCGCATCCGTGTGAACGTTGAACCGCCCTTGAAACGCCTCTTTTGCCGCATGAAACAAGCGCGCATCCGGCTCGGCAAACAAAACGTTTTCCGCATAGTGGTGCGACGTGCCCTCTTCGCTAAGCACCTTGTGCGGGATCAGGACATCCCCCACCGAGATGCCTGGCGCAAACACGCCGCACATCCCAACCAGGATGACACGCTTTACCCCGAGCGCACGCAGTGTTTCCACCGTATCCACCGCGGCGGGGGCGCCGTAGCCGCCCCGCGTGAAGCAAACGGCGCCCTCTCCTTTCAGCGAGAGGACGCTCGGGTTCTCCAAAAAACAGGACAGCCGCTCGGAGAGCACACGGGTTTTATACCGCTTTTTCAGGTGGCGCATCGCCATTCCGATTTCAAACAGCACACAGGTTTCCGGCAAAGGCGCATCCGCCCCGCCGTGTGCGCTGCGCACATGTTCCCGCGCGGTAATAATCGGAGTTGTATCGTCCTCCGGATGATACCAATTGCGTTCCATTTCACATCCTCCGCAATAAACATGCTGCAGGCCCGAAACCCACTGTTTCAAACAGAGATTTAATCTGCCGGCATATCATAAGCTACGCCGATAGAAGGGTTAGAGGAAACATCATTGACTTCATAGTCAATTGCAACGGAGCCTTTGTCCGTCTTCAATTCAACCGAATAGATCGTATAGTTTGAAGCGTATTCCACCTTTGGATCCTTTTTTCCGCCATAAGAATCATAAAAGTTCTCCGCAAGTTGATACATGTCCTCTTTCGTGAACGAAGGGGATGAAGCAGTACAGGTGATGCTATTTAGTTTATCCGCATTATCGAAATGATACATAATCCGCACTTCCGTATTGCGTTCCTTTGCCAGCTTCACAATAGCAAGATCACTGGTGGTATCATAAGCAACAAGTGAGGTAATTCCTTCTTTTTCCTCGGCTTGCGGTACGATTTTTTTAATTTCTTCTTTGGTCATCCCATAATAAAACTCTGATCGATATTTCGGAATACGGCTTTGTGAATATGAAGCTGCGGACAACTGGGCACCACTGTCTGATACGGTTGATTCCCCCTGCTTATCAGGCGAAGCTTTACAGCCGCAGATAGAAAGCATTACGCACAGGCTTACAAAAATGTACACTATTTTTTTCATTTTCTACGCCTCCTCTAATAGATATTAAATATTATACAGCATTCTGCATAAAATTATATTATATTTATGAATTAAATAAGCGTATCTTCCAGTTCTTGCCCGTACAACTGCTCCAACTCCCGAAGCGATTCCTCCCCCATCTCCGGCGTATCCTTCAGCGGGAACGGGATGCCCATCCGCTCATATTTTTCGGCGCAGAGCTTGCGAAACGGCAGCAGCTCCAGCTTTTGCAGGTTCGAAAACCGGCCTGCGATGCGCGCGATCTCCCGCACCTGGGCCGGGCCATCCGTCAGCCCGGGCACCACCACGTGCCGCACCCAGAGCGGCACGTGCATTGCCTCGGTCAGGCTTAAAAACTGCAGCACCTGGTCAAAGGAGGCCCCGCAATGCGCGCGGTATGCTGGCGCATCCGCAAACTTCAAGTCGCACAAAACGAGGGCTGTCTCCGCCAACACCGCGCGCGCCTGCTCCAGATTACCAATCCCGGAGGTGTCAAGCGCCGTGTGAATCCCCTCTGCCCGCAGCAGGCGGAAGAGCTCCGCCACAAACGGCGCCTGCAACAGCGGCTCCCCGCCGGATACCGTCACGCCGCCGTGTTTGAGATAGGGCCGGTAGCGCAATATTTTTTCGCAGACTGCCTCGGGCGTATATTCCTCTCCGCCCTGCGGGGCCCAGGTATCCGGATTGTGGCAGTATGCGCAGCGCAGGGGGCAGCCCTGCAAAAACACAACAAACCGTACGCCCGGCCCATCCACCGCGCCCATGGATTGAAAGGAATGCACCCGCCCCGTCATGCGATTGCCTGATGGAAGGTGCGCGAAATCACCTCCCGCTGCTGCTCCTTCGTCAGCTTATGGAAATTGACCGCATAACCAGAGACGCGTATGGTCAGATTCGGGTATTTGTCCGGGTTGTTATATGCATCGACCAACATCTCGCGGTTCATCACATTCACATTGATATGGTGCGCATTCTGCGCGAAATAGCCGTCCAGGATCGAAACCAGGCTTTCACAGCGCTCCTCCAGTGTTTTGCCCAGCGCCTGCGGAATGATGGAGAAGGTGTTGGAAATGCCATCGCGGCAATATTCATAGGGGATTTTCGCCACGGAGTTGAGGGAGGCCAGCGCCCCGTTTTTCTCACGCCCATGCATCGGGTTCGCGCCGGGGGCAAAGGGTTCGCCCGCCTTGCGCCCATCCGGCGTCGCGCCGGTTTTCCGCCCGTAAACCACATTGGAGGTGATCGTCAGGATGGAGAGCGTATGCTCTGCGCCACGGTAGGCGGGGTTTTTCTTCAGCTCTTCATAGAACAGCTTCACCTGCTCGCAGGCAATCTGATCAACGCGGTCGTCATCGTTGCCATAGGCGGGATACTCGCCCGTGGTTTCAAAGCCGGTAATCATGCCGCTCGAGTTGCGCAGCACGCGCACCTTCGCATATTTGATTGCGGAGAGCGAATCCGCCAGCACGGACAGCCCCGCCGCCCCAAAGGCCATAAAGCGGTGCACCTGTGTATCGTGCAGCGCCATCTGCGTTTTTTCATAAGCATATTTATCATGCATATAATGGATGATATTCATGGTGTTGACATAGGTTTTGGCAAGCCATGGGCGGTAAATGTCCATCAGCTCCAGCACCTTGTCGTATTCGAGATATTCCCCCTCATAGGGCTCATGCTCCGGCCCAACCTGGAGCCCTGTTTTTTCATCCTTGCCGCCGTTGAGGCTCATAAGCAGCAGCTTTGCAAGATTGGCCCGCGCGCCGAAGAACTGCATCTGCTTGCCGACCTTCATGGCGGATACGCAGCAGGCAATCGCATAATCGTCGCCGTAGATCGGGCGCATCAGGTCGTCGTTTTCATACTGGATCGCATCCGTATCGCAGGAAACCTTCGCAGCAAACCGCTTAAACGCATCCGGCAGGCTGCCGGACCATAGCACCGTCAGATTCGGCTCCGCCGAAGAGCCAAGGTTATGGAGGGTGTGGAGCATCCGGTAGGAGCTCTTGGTCACAAGCGTGCGTCCGTCCTCGCCCATGCCGCCGAGCGCCTCCGTGATCCACATCGGGTCTCCTGCGAACAGCTCGTTATAAGCAGGCGTGCGCAGATGCCGCGCCATACGCAGCTTCATCACAAAATCGTCAAAGAGCTCCTGCGCCCCGGCTTCGTCAAGCACACCATTTTTCAAATCGCGTTCAAAATAGATATCGAGGAAGGTGCTCGTGCGGCCAAGGCTCATCGCCGCGCCGTTTTGCTCCTTGATCGCGCCGAGATAGCCGAAATAGAGCCACTGCACCGCTTCCCGCGCCGTTTTGGCGGGAAGGGAAATATCGTAGCCATACTGCATCGCCATATCCTTCAGATAGCCGAGGAAGGTAATCTGCTGGAACAGCTCTTCCGACAGGCGGATCGAATCGACATCCATCACGCCCTCGACGAGCTCCGCCTTATCTTTCTTTTTCTCCTCGATCAGGCGGTCCACTCCGTAGAGTGCAACGCGGCGGTAATCCCCAATGATACGGCCGCGGCCGTAGGCATCCGGAAGGCCCGTGATAATCCCGCAGTGGCGCGCCTTGCGCGTTTCTTCCCCGTACACACGAAATACGCCGTCATTGTGCGTCGTGCGGAAGCGGAACTCCTCTTCCACCTTATTGGATAAGTGATAACCGTAGGCCTCGCATGCGTCGCGCGTCATGCGGATGCCGCCGAAGGGGTTGACGCCGCGGCGCAGGGGTCTGTCCGTCTGCAGGCCGACGATCAGCTCCTTCTCCTGATCCAAATAACCGGGGTTATAGCTTGTCAGGGAAGAAACGGTTTCCGTATCAATATCCAACACGCCGCCAAACTCCTGCTCCAGCTTTAAGAGGTTGGAAAGCCTGTGGTTCAGCTCCTGCGTGCGCTGCGTCGGCTCTGTCAGAAACGATTCATCCCCCTCATACGGCGTATAGTTTTTCTGAATAAAGTCGCGTACATTGATGCTCTCCTGCCATTCTCCGGGCTGAAAGCCCTCCCAAGCCTTGTATTCCATTGCGCGCGTCTCCTTTCTAAAAGAGTCAATTCCGCCGGCGCCAGCAAAACAAAAGGGCAGTATATGGACGTTCCCATACACTGCCCAGACGGCCGGCAAAACAGGCGTTTCATTCCACTGTGGTTTTTCCCACAATCCTCCGTCAGTCATGAACGCCTTTTCAAATTGTATCTTTAGCGTACCGTATGCGGTGAAAAAAGTCAAGCGGGCAAATGCGCCTCCCGGCAAATTCAGAGCATTTCATAAACTGTGAGCGGGGAAAAGCAAAAAAACGGTCACATTTTCGGATGTGCTTCCAGCCGCATACTGGCCCGCAAACGCGTCTGGCGCAATGGCCCTGCATCCTGGACAAATCCGTTTCCCCCTCCTGACGAGCTTACTTTCACACCGTTGAGAAAGGCCGCCGGTATCCACCCAATCCCCCCATTTTTATTACGCAGTGAAGCAAGTACAAAGCAAAACCCACCACGGCCACATAGAGCAAAGAAAAAGAAATATATGCTGCTCATGGGAGTGCATGATTACCGGCTGCTGTTTATTTATGATATTTTCCGCCGCTGCCGATCTCAAAGGCACGGTAGAGCTGCTCCAAAAGCATCACACGCGCAAGCTGGTGCGGGAAGGTCATCTGCGACATAGAAAGCCTTGCCTGCGCGCGCGCCTTCGCCACTTCAGATAGGCCCCATGAGCCGCCGATGAGAAAACACACGCTGCTCACGCCCTCCACGGTGAGCCTTGTAAGCTCGGCGCTGAACTGCTCAGACCCGCGCTGCTTTCCCTCAATGCACATGGCATACACATAAGCGCCGGATGGGATGCGCGCCAAAATCCGCTCCCCCTCCTGTGCGAGTGCGGCGGCAATCTGCGCATCCGACGATGCCTCCGGCACGCGGGCGGGTGCCAGTTCCTCCACCTCCAGACGGCAAAAGGCGGAGAGCCGCTTTTGATACTCTGCGCAGGCGTCCCGCAGATAGGGCTCTTTGAGCCTGCCGATGCAAATGACTTTCACCCGGAGCATTCGGTCCATCCTTCCTAAAAAAGGGAAAAGCGTTGTTCCAAACCGCTTTTCCCAATTTCCTATTCTCGCTTTTCATCTGTTAAAAAACGGTAACCGGCGCGGAGCACACCGGCTCCGCTACCTGCAACACATAATCCCGGCTCTCCTGCGCACCCAACCCGCTCAAGGCGGCGACCGCCGTCTGGCGGGCAAGATAGGGATTGTTGTTTTCCTTGCTCAGATGTGCCAGGCAAAAGCGTGTGCTGCCGCGGCTGACGAGCTGCTCCAGCACGCATGCACAGGCGTCGTTGGAAAGGTGCCCGCGGTCTGACAGGATGCGGCGCTTGAGGGGATAGGGGTACGGCCCGTTTTCCAGCATGCGCACGTCATGGTTCGACTCCAGCACCACCAGGTCGCAGCCTGAAATCGCCTGCATCACCTCATCCGTCATCACGCCCATATCCGTGGCGACTGCAACGCGACGTTCCCCCGGGAGCTCCACCACATAGCCAAAGCCCTCGCGGCAATCGTGCGAAATGGGAAACGGGCGCACAAAAAGGCTCCCCGCCTCCATGCCGCCTTTTGGCATGATCCCCGCATAAAACTTTCCATTTAACACCTGCGCTTCATCCAATGCCTGCAAGGTACCTGCGGAGGCATATACATCAATTTTATGGCGTGCGGCAAATACGCGCAGGCCTTTCACATGATCGCTGTGCTCATGAGTCACAAAAATAGCCCGAAGCTGCGCCGGGTCGGCATCAATCCGGCGCAAAGCCAGCTCCAGCTGCTTGGCGGACATCCCCGCATCGATCAAAATACTGCTGCCGGAGGCCGCTATGTACATACTATTGCCGCTGCTGGAAGAAAACAGCGGGGAAAAACGCGCCATTCCATAGCCCCCCATCAAAATCACTCTGCATTCATAAAGAAAAAGGGGCGTTTACGCCCCCTCTATTCCATCAAACAAAAACGAAAATAACAGTTGTCACACACATCCGGTTATGTTGCAAAACGCTATTTTGTAACCGGGTATCGTTACACTGCCTTTTCAATCGCAGCATCCGGGTAGTTGCGGCGCACGATATCCGCCCCGAGCGCGGAAAACTTCTCCACCACTTCCTCATAGCCACGGTCAATGTGCTGAATGTTTTCAATCTCCGTCGCGCCCTGCGCCGTAAGCCCCGCGATCAGCATGGCGGCGCCTGCGCGCAGATCGTCCGCCTTGACGGGCGCGCCTGTGAGCTCCGGCACACCTTCAATCACGGCCACTTTGCCATCTACCTGCACATTGGCGCCCATGCGCGTCAGCTGCGCCACATAGCGGTAACGGTTGTCCGAAACATTTTCCGATACAATGCTGGTTCCTTCCGCAATGGAGAGGAGCACTGACATCTGCGGCTGCATATCAGTGGGAAAACCGGGATGCGGCATGGTCTTAATATTGCATTTGCTCAATTTTCCGACATAGCGCACCCGAATGGAATCATCGTATTCCGTGACCTCCAGCCCGCATTCCTCGAGCTTTGCGGAAATGGATTCCAGATGCTTCGGAATTACGTTTTTGATCAGCACATCCCCCTTTGTTGCACCCGCAGCCACCATATAAGTGCCCGCCTCGATCTGATCGGGGATAATCGAATAGGTGCAGCCATGCATCTTTTCCACGCCGTGGATTTTGATCACATCCGTGCCCGCGCCGCGCACATCCGCGCCCATGGAATTGAGAAAATTCGCCAAATCGACAATGTGCGGCTCCTTTGCCGCGTTTTCAATCACGGTGAGCCCGCGCGCTTTCACCGCGGCCAGCATGATGTTCACCGTAGCGCCGACAGAGACAACATCCATATAGACCGAGCTGCCGATTAGCTTCTCCGTATGGGCATTGACCATCGCGTTTTCGATGCTGACATCCGCTCCGAGGAATTCAAACCCTTTGATATGCTGATCCATCGGTCGAATGCCAAGATCACAGCCGCCGGGCATAGAAACGCGCGCCTGATTATACCGACCGAGCAGCGCGCCAATCAGATAATAGGATGCGCGCATGTGCTTGGTCAGTTCGTCGGGCACGGTGAAGGAATTGACGGTCGTGGTATCAATTTCGAGCGTATGCTTATTGATGACGCGCACCCGCGCGCCGATCTGCTTTAAAATCCGGACCATATAGGTAACATCGCTGATATTCGGTATATTTTCAATCCGGCACACATCATCCGCAAGGATTGTGGCTGGCAAAATGGCAACGACTGCATTTTTGGCCCCGCTGATGGAAACCTCTCCACGAAGCGGTCGGCCTCCGTGAATGACGAATTTCTCCAATCGGCACACTCCCCTTTTCACTTTTAAACCGTTGCTATTATACCACCAAAGGCGGATGATTAAAAGAGATTTTATGTACAATTTTTAACGAATACGCAGGAACACGTTGAACAGGTTTTATAAAATATTTTCCATGGTTCTAATTTTCAAATAAAAAGCTTTTTCGGCCGGAGCAAAGCGGTTTTTTCTCTATAGTATGCCCTCAAGAACGCAAAACAGCCATTGCAAAAAAATTTTTCTGCAATGGCTGCCTGTTTGCTTGCAAGCAAAAAATGGATGCAAAAATTTTAAAAATTACTGCTCAACTGCATAGACGCTGACCTTTTTGCGGTCGCGGCCCATGCGCTCAAACTTGACCTTGCCGTCAATCAGCGCAAACAGCGTATCATCCGAACCGCGACCCACGTTGTTGCCGGGATGGATGTGCGTGCCGCGCTGTTTCACAAGGATGTTGCCCGCAAGCACAAACTGCCCGTCCGCCCGCTTCGCGCCGAGGCGCTTGGATTCAGAATCACGGCCGTTACGGGTGGAACCCATTCCCTTTTTATGTGCGAACAGCTGTAGGTTTATTTTAAGCATTTCGTACACCTCCGTATTTCACTTTGACATTTTCCGGGTAGTCCTCCGACAGGGAGACCATGTGCAGCTCAAACCCTTTTAATAGTGTCTGTGCACGCTGTGCCTCCTCCTGGGAGAGCAGCAGCCGCATATGGCCGTCGTCCACCTCCACGTGCGTCTGAATGCGCATGACATCCGTGATGGTATTCGCCGCCATATAGGCCGCAGAGGAAACCGACGCGCAGAGGAGATCCTCCCCCTCTTCGCCCCGGCCGGCGTGGCCGTCGAGCGAAAAGCCCGTGAGAAGCCCTGCCTGGGAATAAAACTGCACCGTAATCATCGCTTACGCGTTGATAGCGGCGATTTCAACCTTTGTATAGGGCTGCCTATGGCCCATCTTGCGCTTTTCGTTCTTCTTCGGCTTATAGGTGAACACAGTAATCTTTTTGGCCTTGCCATTCTTGATGGCCTTGGCAGTGACCGTCGCGCCCTCCACATAGGGAGCGCCAACCTTCATGCCGTCTTCCGCGCCGACTGCGACTACCTTGTCAAAGGTGATCTCGGCGTCCGCTTCGACGTTGAGCTTCTCGATGAAAACAGTATCGCCCGCTTCCACCTTGTACTGCTTGCCGCCGGTTTCGATGATTGCGTACATAATTTACCTTCCTTTATTACGGTCTCGCTGTTCGCGGGCGGGAAAATCCGCTTTAGAGCGCAATTTCCAGCAAATTGCGCCAGCCCGGAACACGCGGTATAAAGCATTATAACACACAGCGCAAGGTGTGTCAATCTTTGGTGGTAGAATTTTCATTCTGTTCTGCCGTTGTCCAATATGCATTGTAACATTACAGTTTTTTTTATTATTTTATTTGTTTTTATTGACAATAACATCCTGAATTTAGTATGATAAAATTATACTAAAAAAGGGAAAGGAGTAAACTATGAGAAAATTCGCCCGACATGTTATTTTTATTATTTTAGCACTGAGCCTGTTGCTGGGAAGCGGCACGGCGGCCTTTGCAGCGCCCGCTGAAATCCCCATTCCAAATTTGTCACAAGAAGAGCTTCCCCCGGAATGTTATGGAATCCTGACGGACGAGTACACAATTTTTTACACGCAGGATGAGACCGGCGCAATCTTGATGGATCAGGAATCGTTGGCGGATCTACAGACACTCCTGCGGGATGAGCAGGCCATGCAGAAGGTGATTCAGGATCGGGCGGCTGCGCGCAGCGAGCCAGTCACGTCCTTTGAAGTTGCCGCACAGGTGAAAGAAATTCAAACCGTTTTGCAGCCTTTCGCTTCGCTCAAGGCAATGGAGCGTATGCCCACCGCAAAATTGGCGGCGAACGCTGCGGCGGCCGCAGTTGGAGATTTGCAGAATTTTACGCATCAGTTAAACTCGGAACGGTACTCAGATGCTACAAGCAACGCTCCCGCGTATTCTCAAACACACATTAAACGGCAGCTTGTTTACATGTGGGCATGGGAATATGAGCCGTTTTGGACGCTCACTGACACCGTCGCCATGGCCTGGTCTTCCGGCCTTCATCCGTTGACCGGCACGGATGAAGTAGCATTTCTCTATATGGCGAAAGGCCGGGAGTCCGGGAAGCCTGTCAACACGCCATCCGATGACCTGTGGGTATTGGAGGGTTCAGAAGGGGATGACGCTTATTCCGATGACATCGATGTTGACCGCGGCCTACAAAAGGATTTTGATATCAAATCAGTCTATAATCATGGTGGAAAACGGTATATAACGACCACGCATTTTGGCCTTTTTTCAGTGATTGTGGTTGCTTCTAACCCGAACCGTGAAAATAAACCCATAACTTATAGAGGAAAATATTATCATCAAAAAGTTGCAACCTTATGGTCGTTGAATATAGGGGCGGATCTCAGTATCGGTTTAGCGGCAGAATTGCGATATGACTCTTCTAATTCGCTGATTCGTACTTCCTATTATTTTGATGCATGAGTTCATATAGAAAGGGGCTATGAACAATGTTTTATCTGATTCCGCTTATTGCATCAGCGCTCATGTTTTTCTTTGCCTTCTGCGCCGTGCGCGCAATCCGTGACTATTCCGGTTCGTGGGTAATATTTTCCCTGCTTGCAGGCCTCATGTTTGGTACTGATGTTATATTGACCATTATGATCATTGGCGAATCCGTAGCACGTTAGTTTCACCGTGAACCAATCCGGCCGCGGCTTTTTATAAGGCGAAACGGAGGGATGCCGCAATGATCGAAGAAAACGACTGGCGTTTGCAGTCACAAGAAAAGTATTTGAAATATCTGACCTGGCAATGGAAGCCTTACCGCAGGCCAAGCCCCACCTGGGACCATGACCACTGCTGTTTCTGCTGGGACACCTTCAGCGAATACGACGGCGACCTGCACGAGGGCTACTGCACGCTTGACGAAACCTACTGGATCTGCCCGGAATGCTTCGCGGATTTCAAAGAGATGTTCCACTGGACACTGGAGGACAGTTCGAAACCCGAACCGGAATAAACAGGCCGTGGGCCGCTGGGCGCTGCCGGGAGGCCGAGGCAGCGCCCGCAGAATCTTTCTACGTGGCTCGTGAGGGGATTTTTGCCCCTGCCGCGCACGGCAGGGGCAAAAACGAACCTTTCCATGTGTTTGAAACGCCGTGAGGCGTTGAGTTTGGGAAGGTTCGCCGAACAGCTTTTCACGTGTCTCAATCTTCCCGCTGCCGAAGTGCCGTGCAAAACGGCCCCTTTTGCTTCCTTTTCCGGCCGAGCGGAAAAGGAAGGGCCCGCGCGGCCTGAGCGCGTTCCAATTTTCTCTTCCTTTGTCAGAGCACTCAAAAAAGCAAGCGTAATGAGTAATTTTTACGAAATTGTTCTGACGAAACGATATTCTTTTTTTGACAGGGTTCATGGGCCGCTGTGCTAATGCACAGCGGCCCGCCGTTTATTGCACTTCAGTCTACTGCGTCGAGGCTCAGCCCTCCACCATCGGCTCCTGTGGAATCACGATCGCAAGCACGATATAAAGGATTAAGCAGGGCACGAACGCCGTGAACACGGACAGCACCGCATAGATCACACGCACCAGCGTGGGGTCAATATTCAGGTAATTGGCGATTCCGGCGCACACGCCGGAAATCATCTTATCGTTGCGGCTGCGGTAAAGCTTTTTGTTCATATCCATAAAAATACCTCCAAAATAATAAAATCAAATTTTTAAAAATTTAGCCTTCCATGCCGTTTTGCAGCTTTGCGGCCATGAGGGTATTCTGCATCAGCATGGCGATCGTCATCGGCCCCACGCCGCCCGGCACAGGCGTAATCGCGCCGGCAATGGGCTCGACCGCTTCAAAATCCACATCCCCGCAGAGCTTGCCGGCTTCATCGCGGTTCATGCCGACGTCGATCACCGCCGCGCCGGGCTTCACCATATCGGCCGTGACGAATTTGGCCTTTCCAACGGCGGCAACCAGGATATCCGCCCGGCGGCAAACCTCCTGAAGGTTTTTCGTGCGGGAGTGGCAAACCGTAACCGTGCCATTCTCATGCAGCAGAAGCATCGCCATCGGCTTGCCGACAATATTGCTCCGGCCGATCACCACGCATTCCTTCCCCTCCGGGGAAACACCCGCGCTGTGCAAAAGCTCCATCACGCCCGCAGGCGTGCAGGGCAAAAAATGATAGTCCCCAATCATAATACGCCCCACGTTGGAGGGATGGAACGCATCCACATCCTTCTCCGGCGCAATGGCCTCGATCACCTGCTTTTCATCCAGATGCTTCGGCAGCGGGAGCTGGCAGAGGATGCCGCTGATATCCTTCCGCTCATTGAGCTGATGCACGAGCGCCATCAATTGCAGCTGCGTCGTATCTGCCGGGAGCGCGAACTCCTCAGAACGGATGCCCACCTCCGCGCAGGCCTTTTTCTTATTGTTGACATAGACGCGGGAGGCCGGGTCATCCCCCACGATAATCACCGCGAGGCCCGGAACAACGCCCTGCTCCCGCAGCGCCGCCACCTCGCCTGCCACGCGCGCACGCACCTGCGCGGAAACGGCCTTGCCATCAATCCTGATCGCCATCTTCATCCGCCTCCTGTTCCGCTTTTTCCTCCGGCTCTTCCCCATCCGCAGGCGCTTGCTCCAGCGAAGGGCCAGCCTGCTCCGGAGTTTCCTTCGGGGGGATGGGCTTACCGTTTACCAATTCGATGCGCCTGTTTTCATTGTCGATATAATAATCAATGCCTTCAATCGGCTGCGGGTTTTTCTTTGCCCGGATGAGGAAATAGACCAGCAGTGCGGCGCACACGATCACCAGCGCGCCGGATAACCACTGGGAAACGCGCATATTCGTGCCGGGGATATAGAGGCTGTCTGTGCGCAGCCCCTCCACCACCATGCGCTCCAAACCATACCACACGCCGTAGCAGAGGATGATCTGCCCACTGAACTTGCGGAACTTCTGGCAGATGAGATAGAGAACCAGGCAGCCCAGGATGCACCAGATGGATTCATACAGGAAGGTCGGGTGCACCGGCAGCGCCGGGTCCACCGTGATGCCGTTTGCGGCGAAATCCGCCTGATGTGCGGTGAGGTAGGAGACGACCTTGCTGCTCGTCATGCCCCAGGGGAGATCCGTATTGCAGCCGAAAGCCTCCTGATTCATGTAGTTGCCCCACCGGCCGATGCCCTGCGCGAGCAGGAGGCTCATCGCGCCGATATCCAAAAGGTTGCGAAAATTCAGCTTGTTGAAATGGCATACCGCCCAAGCCGCCAGCAGGCCGCCGATGATGCCGCCATAGATCGCCATCCCGCCTTCCCAGATTTTAAAAATATCGAGAAGATGATCCTTATACTGCTCCCATTCAAAGATCACATAAAACAGCCGCGCGCCGATGATGCCGCCGAAGGTGCCAAAGATCAAAACATCCACCATCTTATCAAGGCTCATCTTCCACTTATATGCCATCCGGCCGCCGAGCAGCACGGCAAGCAGGAAGCCGAACGCAATGATAACGCCGTACCAATGGATTGTCAGGTGCAGGTTGATGCCGGGGATCGTGAAGTCCGCCAAGATGGAAGGAACATTAAAGCTCCACCCAAGCTTTGGGAACTCCACCACTGTGAAGTCATGCATTGTAAGCTCTCCTTTGCGTGATCGTTCTTTTATTTTAACGGGATTCTGTTTCTAAATTATAAACGTTTTCCTACAAATAAGAAACTATTTTTCTATGTAAAGCCGCCTGAGCGGCCTTGTTATGCGCCTGAGCATTCCTTTCTTACTCCCGGCCGTGGAATTGTGCAGTTTTAGCAAAGTGAAAATTGTGGGCAGACACGATGCTTGAAAAGCACAAAACACAGTTTGAAAAGGAATTCAAGCTTTTACAACAGACAGTGCACTGTATTCTCTTTGGAGCGTTGTTTCCAGCCGCTGCTGAGTCTCGTCGAGCGTAATTTCCCGCAGCAGCTCCGCCTCGTCAAACAGCCCTCCGCTGCGGAATTCAGCTGAAATCATCTCATTGGCAAGCTCATCAATATCATTAAACGCCATCACAACGCGCCCATAGAGCTTGCGGCGCGCGCGTTCAAACGACGCCTTGTCCAGCCCTTCGCGGCGCGCCCGCTCAATTTCCGCATGGATCTCCTGCGCGACCTTCTGTGGGTCCTTCGACTCACCGGAGAACAAAACGCTCGCATAGCCGTAGCCGTGGAAATACTCCGCGCCGAACTGCGTGTTGATGAGCCCCTCGTCAAACAACCTGCGATAAAGCGGGGAGGTATTTCCCGCCAGCATTTCAAGCAAAACATTCGTTTGAAGCTGTTCGCGCAAGGGGCGCTCCGGCGTCTCATAGGTTTCCTTAAAGCCAAGCATGAAAAGCGGCGCGCCCACATCAAGCGTTTGCTCGATAAAGGGCTGCACGGGCTTTGCCGGCTCATCCGGGAAATTGCGCTCAATGGAGAGAGCATCCGCAGGTTTCAGCAGCCGGTCCGCCACTTCGAGCACCTCGTTCACCGTCACATTGCCAGCAACGGCAAGCGCCATATTGTGGAGGTTATAAAATGTGTGGTAGCAGCGGTAGAGAAGATCAGCCGTAATGTGTGAAATAGAGTCGATCGTCCCTGCGATGTCGATGCGCACAGGGTGCACCTTGTAGAGTGCCCTAAGGCAGTTGAACATCACCTGCCAGTTCGGCTCATCCTGATACATCCGGATTTCCTGCCCGATGATGCCCTGCTCCTTCTGCACGGTCTGCTCCGTAAAATAAGGCGACTGCACAAAATCCAGCAAAATCTCCAGCGACGCCTTAAAATCGCCCGCGCAGGAGAACAGATAGCAGGTGCGCTCAAACGACGTATACGCATTGGCGGACGCGCCCGTTTTCGCATAGCGGGCAAAGGCGTCCAGATCCTCGCTCTCAAAGAGCTTATGCTCCAAAAAGTGCGCGATGCCCTCCGGCACCTCTGTAAAATCCGCCTCGTCGCTGCGCTTAAAGCGCGTGTCGATCGAGCCGTATTTCGTGCCGAACAGCGCGTAGGCGGAGGAATAGCCCGCCTTCGGCATCACGAGAATCGTAAGCCCCGAAGGGTGGTCGATCCTGTAATAGCTGTCGTCTAACAATGTGGAATGGATTTCTTTCACCGGATGGCTCATGCCTTATCTTCCTCCCCCGTCAACAGATAGATCGTATCGAGCGTGACCTTTTGTGCCGCTTCCACAGCCTGCTCACGCGTGACCTTGCGGATCTGCGCTGCAAGCGACTGCGGGGCGGCGGGTGCCTCCTCCAGCAGCCGGAAGGCATACCAGTCGTCGAGCTCCTCCGGCGTGCCGCCGACGCGCTCATAATCATCCGCCAGGCTTTTGACAGAAGCGTCAAAATCGTCATCCGTAAATTCGCCGGCGCGCACAGCGTCGAGCTGCCTGCCGATCTCCGTGATCGCGCGCTCGGCATTTTCGAACTCCACGCCGCTCTGTACCATCATCACGCCCTTTTGGCGAAACAGGCGGGCCGAGCAGTAGTAGCACAGGCTCATCTTTTCCCGCACATTCTGGAACAGGAGCGACTGCGGGCTGCCGCCGAATACGTTCACCATCACATTCACCGCGGAAAAATCCTCCAAGTCCTGCTTATAGCCCATCCGATAGCCCAGCACAAGCTTGCCCTGCTGCACAGGGAGCCGCTCTTCCACCCGCCGCGTTTGTTCCGCACGGGGGAGAATCTGCGTCTCCCATGCATCTGCGGGGGCTTCTTCACGCTCTATTTTGGAAAGCTCTTCCTGCAACAGCGATTGGGCCGCCTGCGCATCGGCTTCGCCGACGAGGTTGAATTGCAGCCGCCCGCCGGAAAGCAGCGCCCTCCAAGCCTCATACAGGCTCTGCGGAGTCAGGCTTTTCACATCCTCCGGCGTGCCGTAGCGGTTGATCCCATAGGCTTCATTTTCGCACATCAGTGCTTCGCACCGCCTGAGTGCATAGGTGCGTTTATCGTTGCGCTCGTTTTCGATGCGCTCCAGCAGCAGCCGCTTCTCCCGCTCGACATTCTGCGCGGCGAACGCGCCGTTTTCCACAGGGGGGTGGAAGAAAAGCTCACACAAAAGCTTCACACACTCCGTTACAGCTCCGTCGCCGTCAAAGGCGAAACGGTCTGCAATGCAGGTGATGCTGATGCGCAGCACCTGCGCCTCACCCACCTTTTCCACCCCGGCCGATACCCGTGCGCCATAGGCCTCTGCGAGTTTTTCATTCATCGTTGTCAAATCCGGGTATTTTGCGCAGCAGCGGTGTAGCAAAAAGGGCAGCATCGCATTTGCTGAAGCCGTTTCCCTGCGCAGCGGCACAGCGGCCGAGAGGGAAATCCGGCAGGTTTTAAATTTGCTTGCCCGCACCGTGCAAAACCTTACGCCGGGCGCGAGAGGGGTAAATTCCACTGAATCGTTCATCCGTTGGATCATCCTTTCTTTGAACCCACGAAAGCCTGCGTTTGAGCGGCAACGCCTCCGGTTTACAGAGGAGGCAGGCTGTTGCCCGTGCGGCGGCGGGGTTTCGCGGGAATCTGAAGAGTTGGGAGAGTCGGAAAAATCCTATCTTTTCGGAATGGAAATTTAGGAACCGGCGCCAGTGCCGTTTCGTGGCGCAGAGCCGACATCTCCACTCTGAAATCTGATTGTCTGCTATTATAACACACCTCGCCTCCCGCTTCCAGTCAAATAGCGCGGGCGGGTCAAAAACACATTCTTTTTCACGAAGCGGATGCGCCGATACCATATACCAGCCGGTGCTCCCGCCCATCCGGGGTAAACCGCTCTGCCTGTTCCCCATCCACGGTCAGGCCCTGTGGGGCGGTATCCGATACCGTGATGGCAATCACCGCCCCGTCGAGCGTGAGGGTGGCGCTGTAGCCGTGCCAGCCAGAGGGGAGGCGCGGTTCCAATCCGAGCGAGCCGCCGCGCAGCCGGATGCCAAGGAGTTCTTCCACCACAGTGCGGTAATACCAGCCCGCTGCGCCGGTATACAGGCTCCAGCCGCCGCGCCCCTCAATGCCTTTTGCGGTGGATACATCGCCCGCCAGCGCATACGGCTCGCGGAGATAGCGCTTTGCCTGCGCTTCCTGCGCGCATTTCTCGGCCGGGTTGAGCAGCTTCAAAAGAGAATACCCCTCATCCACGCGGCCTTCCCGCAGCAGCGCCATGCAAAGCCACACGGCGGCATGCGTATACTGCCCGCCGTTTTCTCGAATGCCTGCCGGATAGGCGGCCACATAGCCAGGCGAATATCCCTCCTCCCCAGTGAAGGATGGCGCAAAGAGCCGGATGAGCCCATGCTCCCAATCCACAAGCTTTTCCACCGCGCTGTCAAGCGCCAGATTCCGCCGCTTATCATCCGGCATCCCGCTCAAAACAGCGAAAGATTGCGGCAGGCTGTCGATTTCACAGGCTGGGGCTCCGCTCGCCCCCATCGGCGTGCCATCATCAAAATAAGCGCGCCGGTACCAGCGGCCGTCCCATGCGGTTTCATCCACAGCGTTGCGTAATTCCTCCGCCCGCTGTGCAAAGCGGGTTTCGCTTTCTTCATCTCCCATCAGCCTGCAAACCGGGCGCATCTCGTCGAGCGTCAGCGCCATAAACTGCGCCAGCCACACGCTCTCGCCCCTGCCCTGGATGCCGACGCGGTTGAAGCCGTCGTTCCAATCCCCGCCGCCGATCAGCGGAAGGCCGTGCGCGCCGAAGCGGGCCGCGTGCTCGATGGCACGCAGGCAGTGCTCATAGAGCGTGCCGCGCTGCGCCGATACAGCCGGCTCAAAATAGCGTTCGTGCTCGCCGTCGCGCAGCGTCTCCCCTTCAAGATATGGGATTTTGAGGTGCAGCAGAGAGCCGTCTCCCGTCTGCTTGATATATTCCGCCGTCACATAGGGCAGCCATAGCAGATCGTCACTGTAACGGGTGCGCACGCCGCGCAGGCCGCTTTTGCCGGGCAGCCGGTGCCACCAATGCAGCACGTCACCCTCCGGGAACTGGCAGGCAGCCGCGCGCAAAATCTGCTGGCGCGCAAGGCGCGGGCGCAGCAGGATCATCGAGCTGACATCCTGAAGCTGATCGCGAAAGCCCCACGCCCCGCCGTTTTGATAGAACGCGGTGCGGCCAAAGATGCGGCTGTTTAAAATCTGCGTCGGCAAAAATGAGCTTATCATGTGATTGAGCGCCTTATCGGGCGTATCCACCCTGAGCGCATTGTGGAGCACCTGCTTCGGCGCAATTTCCAAAAGCGTTTTTGCCGCCTGTTCCTGTGCGGCAAAGGAGAGCACAAAGCGCACCTTTTCCTTTCGTTTCGGCGGTAAAACGAGCCTGCGCCCAACCGCCGCGCAGGGGTCGTCGAGCGGAAGCATGCGCTGCTCTCCCCATTTGCCGCGCCAAAAATCCGCCCGGTCACAGCAGCAGAAGGCGCCGTCCCCGACTCCGCCAGTGAGCGCCATATAGCCAGGCACCGCCGTATTCCATGGCGAATGCAGGCTGAGCACGCCGCCCTGCCAGCGGGATTTAATAAAGCGCGCATTCTGCCGGTCCACGCCGAGCACTGGCTCTGTGTAATAAACCGTCTCCACTTCAACCGGCTCCTTTCCATTATTATAAAATTCCACTTCGCAGGTTTTCCGCATTCCGGTATCCGGCACAGCCACCGTAACGGCTGTTTCGATTTTGCCCGCCCTGCCGCGCCAGAGCGCCATGCCGGGCGAAAACTCCGCCCGCGCGCCCTGGACGAGATCATAGACCTCATTTTTGACCCGCAAAAATAGCAGCTCGCCGCGGTTGCCGGTGCGCGTATCATTAAACCAGGGGGTGAGCTTATTCTCCCGGGCGTTGACGGCCCAGGTGCAGCCGAGCGCGCCGCTCTCTACGAGCGTGCCAAAATCGAGGTTTGCCAGCACATGGCACCAGGGAACCTCCGGCTTTTCTGTGATTGCAAACGAGCCGTTTTCCAGAAACCCGCCGCGCCGGACGCAAAAATCCAGCTCCAGCCTCCGTTGCGCAGGCAGAACAGGGAATACGGCAAACGGAACAAACGGCAAAACCGGCAGCTGCATGCGCTCCGCGGCAGATGGCGCGATATACCTTGCCGCCGTTTGCAGCGCCAAAATGCTTTGCGCGGTGTGCGTCTGCAAATCTACCGCATGAATGCCGCCGGGAGCGTTCAGGCTTTGGGCGCAATTTTCGCGCCGCAGGGCGGTCTCCAGCGCTTTGAGCACCGGCTTATCATACGCGCCGCCTTCCCGGTAGCCGATGGCAACATCCGTGGGGATTCCGCTGCGGCGCAATTTCCGATTCAGGCGGACGAGCGGCAGCGCCCGCGCAACATCCTCTGCGTTTTGGATCTGAATATATAGAATCGGATGGTCGCCAGAGATGCCAAGGCTCCACAGCGCCTGTACGCCCGCGTTATTTTCCTGCGCCGCGGCGAGATATTCATTGGTTTCCTGCGGTGGATAAAAAATTTGCGGCAGCACCTGCGCGGCCAGGATGCCGTCGAGGCTGCTTTCATAAAACGGATTCGGCGCGCCGGCTACAATCCGCCCCTCCCTGCGGGAACGCAAAAGCCGGTCTGCCGCTTCTGCGCGCGTGGACGCAGCGGCCAGAAGGAGCGTCACATGGCGCTCTGCACGCGGCTCGATTTCAAGCGATACGGAGAACGCGCATACCGGGTCTCCCACGCCGGTGCCATCGCCAAGCTTCATGGGCGCATTGCGCAAAGTAAAGATACCATCTGGGAAGTCGAGCAGTTTTTCCCGCACACCCTCATAGTGAAAGGGAACATCCTCCAGCAGCCCTGCGGCAAGGCACATCGGTTCGCCGTCGCTGCGCGGGCGGCGTGTAAAGAGCTGAAGCTTGTTGCCCGCATCATAGCCATGCTCCAAAAAAAGCTTGGAAAACGCCGGATGCGCCTTCGCCTCCCGTGCGGGTGCAAGGCAGGGCTCCAAATAGATCAGAAGGGATACATGCGCCTTCTCTTTCCCCAGGTTTTTCACCGTATATCGCCTGTGCTCACAGGGCAGGCGCGGGTGCACCTGAATGAGCGTTTCCCCCACGAGCGTTTTGCTCCGGGCCGTGAGGCATACCTGCGTGTGCGAAAACTGCGCACTAAACTCCGCCCCGCTGCGGTAATCGAGCGCACGGCAGAGCGGGAGCGTCTCCTCCTGCGCGCGTGCAACGGCAAAAATGCCCTTCGGCCTGCGCAGCAAATCGCCACCGCGCCAGGTGATATCCGATTCTCGGTAAAGGGAGACAGAAGTGCCGCAATCGCTCACGGCCACACTCCATTCCCCGTTTGTGAGCAAATGCATCTGTGGCTGCACGGGGTTCGGCCCGGAGATCTCCCGGGTGGCCGGCGTCACACGCTGGGCGCGCTGCGGCGTTTCGCGCAGCTCCACATCGCGGAAGACGGAGGCGCCGGTCGGGATTTTTTCCTCCAGCAGGCAGCGCGCCGCCGCCATGCGGTCATCCCGCATGAAGCGGTTCTGCATAACAAATCCCCTGAGCGCGTTACAGATAGATACCAGGCTCATCCCCACATGGTGCGCCATATAGCTGCGCACGACGGCATATTCCTGCCCGTCGATCCGCTCGGGGCTGAAATCGGCGGCCTCATAGAAGCCGCAGCGGCCCGTCATCTGCATCTGCTCCAGCTCGTCGAGGTTTTTCAACGCCGCCTCCGGCTCAAACGGCAGCAGCAAAAAGGTGGAGTACGGCGAGATCACCAGATCGTCGTTCAGCCCTCTTTTCAGGCCGAGCTTCTGCACGCCGTGCGCCTTATACTGATAATTGAGCTGCGGGTCAAACGCATAAAACCCGCTCTCGGAAATCCCCCAGGGGATGCTTTTTCCACGCACCCGCTTCTTCTGGCAATAGGAGCAAAAGCGCATTGCCTCCTTGCCGAGCGTGCCGTCGTAAAGCGGGAGAAGCAGATGCGGCATATAATATTCAAACATCGTGCCCGTCCAGGAAACCGGGCCCGTATACCGCCCTTCGCGCGCGAGCATCCGGCCCAGCGCCCCCCAGTGCTTTTTGGGCGCCTGGCGGCTGCCTACGGCATAGTAGCTCATCATACGCGCTTCGCTCATCAGAAGGTCGTAATAGGAGCCGGTAAGTTTCCCCTCCTGCGCGTCGAAGCCGATGTGAAACAGCCTGCGGCGCGGATGATAGAGCGGAGAGAGGTCGCCCTCCTCCAAAAGCCTGCCCACCCGGTTTGCCTGGTCGGCAAGCTTCGGCTCCTCGGCGGCGTATTCCAGCAGCCCCTGCCGCAGCGCCGTCAGGCAGCAGAAAAAATTGCCGCTGTCCACAGTGGAAACATAGCGCGGCGCCATGATGCGCAAGGTGGTGGTATCATACCAGTTGTAGAGGTTTCCGTGCCATTTCTCCAGCTTTTCAATGCTGGTGAGCATCCCATCGATCCGCTCATAGAGTGTGGCGCTGTCGATAAACGAAAAATCCCGCGCGGCAAGCGTGCAGAGCAGTGCAAGGCCGATATTCGTCGGGGAAGTGCGGTGCGCAACCCGGTGGACGGGCGTTTCCTGCACATTATCGGGCGGCAGGTAATGATCTTGCACGCCGCAGAATTCTTCGTAATACCGCCATGCGGCCGCCGCATAGGAGGTGAGGCGGTCGCGCTGCTCTGAACTAAGCTCTCTCGTTTTCTCCACACCCTGCCGCGCGGAAAACACAGCGAACGGGAAATTACAAAGGAATAGAAAGCCGCACAGCCAAAGGCTCCCCCGGCCGAGGAGCATCAGCAACGCGCCTATGAGAAGGCTCGGCAGATACCGCTTTACAAGCGCCCCCGGCCGCTGCGCAACATCGCTCTGCGCGGCGGTTACCCATTCGAGCAGCTTTTTATGGCTTATGAAGCGCCGCCAGAGGGCCCGGATGATCGCATCCAGGCTGACAAAGGCGGTCTGCGCCAGCATGACCACGCTCACGAGCGCACGGATCAGGTTGCCCGTGGCCACCGGCGTAACGCGTGAATAATAAAGCCTGGAAAACATCCCCGGACCACCGGCAAGCACAGCACGCCAAGCTCCATAAAGGCTGCCCGCCATCGTGCAGAGCAGGCCGCTTAAAATCAGCAGCAGCCGCGCGGGGGCAGGTGCAAAAAGCGCCACAATCAGGCAGAGCAGTGCCGAAACCGGCGTAACGGAACGGCGCAGGTTGTCAAAAAGCTGCCAGCGGGCAAGCGCGCCCAATGGATTGCCCTTTTGCCCGTCTTTTTTATTTTTTCTTCGGACAAGGAACGGCAGGTTTTGCCAATCCCCGCGCACCCAGCGGTGCATCCGGTCAAGATATGCCCCTTCGCGTCCGGGGAAGCCGTCCGCCACCTGCACATCGCTGACAAAACCCGCCCGCAGGAAGCCGCCCTCCAGAATATCATGGCTCAAAACGCTCTCCGGCTCAAACGCGCCCGACAGCACCCGGTAAAACGCATCCACATCGATCAGCCCCTTACCGGAAAAGATGCTGCGCCCAAAAAAATCCTGATACCGCTCGGCAGCGGCGGTATCATAAGCCACAAGCCCGCCCGCATCCGCCATCACGCGGGAAAAGCCCGTTGCCCCGGCGGAAAACAGCTCCGTTTCCACCCGAGGCACAAGGATGCCATATCCCTGTGTGACGATCCTCTTTTTCTCATCCACCACCGGCCTGTTAAGCGGATGCAGCGCCGCCGCCACAAGCTGGGAAGCCGCGTCGAGCGGGAGGATCGTATCCGCATCCAGCGCAAGGATATATTGGGTATGCTGCAAGCCCTCCGTATCTCCGCAGAGCGTGCGGAAGGGCACCTCATCCCCCTTCAAATAGCGGATCAGCGCCTCAATCGCGCCGCGCTTGCGTTCTGCTCCCGTATACTCCCCCTGCGTGCGGGAATAGGAGCGCTCCCGCACGATCAAAACGAACCCGCCTCCATGCCTGCGGTTGAGCTGCTCAATCTCCCGCCTGCTCGCTGCAAGGTCAGACGCATCCTGCGGCATCGTGGGGGATTGCGCGCCTTTGAGATCTGCCAGCACGCAGATTTTTATGCTTCCGCGCCCGTTCGTGCGCCAGAGCTGCTCCAGATGTCGCCCCAGCTTGCGCGCCTGGGAAGCGCCGGGCAGCAGCGTGGAAACAGCAATTAGCGTTGCTCCTTCCTCCGGAATCGTCCCTTCCAAATTCAGCCGAGGCATCGGGCGGACTGCAACGCCGCTGGAAAACGCCGCTTCGATAGGATAGCGGAGCATTTCCCAAACCGGAAAATATAAAAGCGGAACCAGATACCACGAGTGCGTTAATATAGCGGTGCATAGCACAACGAGCAAGGGGAAAAGCGCTTCCATCAACAGGGCGGTTTTCCCCCGCCGCCGGTAAGACGGGCCGGTGGGAAGCCATGCGCCTACATGACGCTCTTCGGGCGTTTCTCCTGCCTGCGCTTGAGAAAGCGCGGCAGTGGCAGCCTCCTGTTCCGTTACGCCTGCATTCCGTGCGGCCCGCGCGACCAAGCGACGGTAACAAAAACGCGTCGTCTCATCCATCTGCGAATAAATGCCGGCTGGATCCTGCATCAAAATCTGCTCTACGGGGCTCAAGCTCTCCAAAAGCATATCAAAATCCCAATCCTGCATCGCACGCAGCGTCAGAACTGCACGGCTCAGCCCCTGAACCGCTGGCTCCCCCGTTTCTTCACATCCGAGGCGGGCGGTATGCAACAGGGCGGCACGCAGGAAAAGCGGCACGAACTCCACCTCGGCGCCGCACAGCCCCGCCTGCCGTAGCCCGCTTTCCAAAATCTGCTCGGAAAGATCCGCATGCTCCCGCACCGCGCGCAGGCACATGGCATAAATCCGCACAGTGCCATCCGAATCCAGCGGCAGAGCCGGTGCGGTTTTCAGTTGAGAGAGCACATCGCGCCCCTCCCGCTCCAGCAGATAAAAATTATCGCAGAGCCATTCACCCATGGTGGTATCGTCATGGGCACGCAGCGCTTTCGTATATGCCCTGCGCAGAGAATGGAGATCCTTCTCGATCTGCCTTTGCAGCACGCGCGGCTTTGCGCGCCGTATGATGTCCCGTTTCAAAAGTAATCCCGTCCTTAGCCGGGCAATGGAACACAGCCCGGAAATTTACATTCTATTTTTCCCAAAAGGGACAGGATTACGCGCGAGAAACAAAAAAGGGGGCGGAGCAAAGCGCTGCTTCCTGTGCTATACCAGAATCAGCTTGTCCGGCGCTCCAAGCGCCGCTTCTGCCCAGCATCGGCTGAAATCCCTCAAATCTTTAAAAAAATCCCGCTGAAATATTGCTTTTTCCGCGCAAACATGTGAAAATAGAAAGAAACAATTCAATCAGTTTTTCACGCGCAGGAGAGGCGGGAACGGAAGGTTTGAAAAACAAATTTCCCAATCGCCCCGCGGAGGAAGGATGGTCACAACAATGGCGCTGCTCACGCAAAGCATTAAGGGCACACAGGATACGCTGCCCGCAGAGAGCTATAAAAACCAATACATGGAGCAATCCATGCTCGAAATTGCTCAACATTTCGGCTACCATGAAATTCGCACGCCGGTTTTCGAGCACACGGAGCTGTTCCAGCGCTCCGTCGGTGATACCACCGACGTTGTGCAGAAAGAAATGTATACCTTCAACGACAAAGGCGGCCGCTCCATTACCCTGCGCCCGGAAGGGACGGCGGGTGCGGTGCGCGCTTTTCTTGAGCACGGCCTGCATAACGAGGCCCTGCCGCAAAAGGTCTGCTACCTGACCTCCTGCTACCGGTATGAAAAGCCGCAGGCGGGCAGGCTGCGTGAATTCCACCAGTTCGGCGTGGAATGCCTCGGGGCGGATGCTCCGGCGGCGGATGCGGAGATCATCTCCATTGCGGCCAACATCTTCGATTATCTCGGCATCGAGCACCTGCACCTGGAATTAAACTCCATCGGCTGCCCTTCCTGCCGCGCGGAATATCACAAGGCGCTGCACGATTATTTCGCGGCACGTCAAGGGGAGCTCTGCGAAACCTGCCGCGGCCGGCTCGACCGCAACCCCATGCGCATTCTCGACTGCAAAAGCCCCGTCTGCCAGGAGATCGCCCAGGGCGCGCCGCTCATGCTCGATTACCTGTGCGATGATTGCAGGGCGCACTTCGATCATGTCAAAACCTATCTCGACGCCATGGGCATCGAATATACCATCAACCCCCGCATCGTGCGCGGGCTCGATTATTACACGCGCACGGTTTTTGAATTTGTCTCCGACGAGATCGGCGCGCAGGGCACGGTCTGCGGCGGCGGGCGGTATGACGGCCTCGTGGAGGAGCTCGGCGGCCCGCATGTGCCCTCCCTCGGCTTTGCCATGGGGCTCGAGCGGCTGATGCTCCTGATGGAAGCGCAGGAAACACCTTTCCCGGAAGCACCCCAGTGTGATCTTTACATCGCCTCTATGGGGGAAAAGGCTACAGTCGAAGCGGTCAAAATCGTCACCTCCATCCGGGAGGACGGCATGGCCGCCCAGTATGATCTCGTGGGGCGTTCCGTCAAGGCACAGATGAAATTCGCCAACAAGCTCGGTGCACGGTATACCATGGTGCTCGGCGATAATGAGCTCACAACCGGGAAGGCCGTGCTCAAAAATATGGAAACAGGCGAGACGCAGGAGGTTGCGCTCTCCACCTTCGCAGAGGACTTCATGGGGATGGTCGTGCATGAAACGGCCAATCAGCTCGCCGATTTTTTGAATGACGAAAGTGCAGGCGACCTGCAGGCGCTTTTGGGAGGGAACTTATAATGGACACAATGACAGGGCTCAAACGAACAAATTACTGCGGCGACCTGCGCATACAGGATGTGGGCAGAACCGTGACCGTGTGCGGCTGGGTGCAGCGCCAGCGCGATCTCGGCGCGCTGATCTTCGTCGATCTGCGCGACCGCACCGGTATCGTGCAGCTCGCCTTCGACGAACAGACGAAGCAAGAAATTTTTGGTAAGGCCTTCGCGGTGCGCAGCGAATATGTGCTCATGGCAAAGGGCATTGTGCGCGAGCGCTCCAGCAAAAACAAGGAGATCCCCACCGGTGAAGTGGAAATTGTGGTGGACGACCTGCGCGTTTTGGCGCAGAGCGAAACGCCGCCCTTTGAAATCATTGAAAACTGCCCCACCGCGGAGCTGACACGGCTGAAATACCGCTACCTTGACCTGCGGCGCCCGGATTTGCAGCGCAATCTTCTGATGCGGCATAAAATCTCCAAAATCACGCGGGATTATTTTGATGAAAACGGCTTCGTCGAAATTGAAACGCCCGTCCTCATCCGCTCCACGCCGGAGGGCGCAAGGGACTTTCTTGTGCCCAGCCGCATCCACAATGGCTCGTTTTACGCGCTGCCGCAATCCCCACAGCTCTATAAGCAGCTCTCCATGGTGGCGGGCTTTGACCGCTACATGCAGATTGCCCGCTGCTTCCGCGATGAGGACCTGCGCGCGGACCGCCAGCCGGAATTCACCCAGATCGACGTGGAGATGTCCTTCGTTGAGATGGAGGATGTGCTCGCCATTGGCGAAGGCTATATGAAGCGTGTTTTCAAGGAAGCGCTGGGTGTGGACATTCAGCTCCCCCTGCCACGGATTACCTACCAGGAGGCCATGAATCGCTACGGCTCTGATAAACCGGATACCCGCTTCGGGATGGAGCTTTACGACCTGACCGATCTGGTCAGGGATTGCGGCTTCTCCGTTTTTTCCGGCGCGGCCGCGGGCGGCGGCACGGTGCGCGGCATCACGGCAAAGGGCGCTGTGAAAACGCTCACCCGCAAGGAGATTGACAAGCTCACGGAATTTGTGCGCGGCATCGGTGCAAAAGGGCTTGCCTGGATTCGCCTCACCTCGGATGGCACGACCTCCTCTTTTGCTAAATTCATGACGGACGACGAGATGCAGGCCATCCTCGCAAAGGCCGGCGCGGAAACCGGCGACGTGGTGCTGATCGTGGCGGATGCGATGGTATCGCACGTTCTTTCCGCCCTCGGCGCGCTGCGCAACGAGGTGGCGAAAAAACTCGATATCATCCCGCAGGATACCTACAACCTCCTCTGGATCACGGAATTCCCCTTCTTCGAGTGGGATGAGGAGGCGGAGACCTTCGTTGCCATGCACCATCCCTTCACCGCGCCGATGGACGAATGCCTCGACTATCTCGAAACGGATAAGGCCAATGTGCGCGCCAAGGCCTACGATCTCGTGCTCAACGGCGTGGAGCTCTCCAGCGGATCGATCCGCATTACCGATCCCACCCTACAAAATCGCATTTTCTCCCTGCTCGGCCTGAGCGAAGAGGAGGCCAAGGCGAAATTTGGCTATCTGCTCGACGCGTTCCGCTTCGGCGCGCCGCCGCACGGCGGCTTTGGCATCGGCCTGGACCGGCTGATCATGCAGATGCTCCGCTGTGAAACGCTGCGGGACGTGGTGGCCTATCCAAAGGTGCAGAATGCGAGCGAACCGATGACAGAATGCCCTGCGGCAGTGGATGAGATCCAGCTTCAGGAGCTCGGCATCGCGTTGCAAAAAGCCGAAAAATAAACAAAAAAGTGGGATTGCGGCAAGCGCTGCAATCCCTTCCTCATTTTCAAATGGAGGTGTCTCTATGGCGATCCCTACCTGCCCGGAATGCAACCAGGAGGTTTCTTCCTCCGCTCCAGCCTGCCCACACTGCAGGTATACGCTGAAAAAGGATACGACCCCGCTCGGCAATGTACAACAGCACAAAACGGTTGGCATGGTGTTTCTTCTGCTCGGGTTTTCCGCCATTTTCGGCGGGCTGATTCTCATGTTCACCTGGTCGCTGCTGAGCATTTTAGGCGGGCTGCTGATCGTCGGCGGCTCGGCGCTCATGTCGCTGGGTTACCTGCAAATGGCCGGGTTTTACAACGTGACCTGCCCGCGCTGCGGCGCAAAGGGAACGCTTTCTCTCCGCGCCAAAGTGTGGAGTTGCCCGCAATGCAAACACAGATGCCCTCGGAAAGGCGATTCACTGGAAGAAGAATGAACACAATACGACAGGCAGCTTATTAGAAATGCTCAAAATGCACCGATTAAAAAAACCGGATTCCCTGCTTCACAGGAGGCAGGAAATCCGGTTTTTTATGTTATGAGTGAACCTTTTACATTCCGTTTGCACACTTTAACGTTCGAATTTCTTCACTGTGATCTGCCGATACCCGCTCCAGCGTACTCACCCGGGAATGAAGCTCCTCCAACTCGTGCTCCCTGGGCAAACGCGCTACAATACCCTGGTGGCCTTCGGCCAGCAATTGTAAATGGTTGGGAATATCATGCTCCAACAAAACCTCAACGCGATCCATCCGCATTTCCATACGATCCATGCGGGTTTCTATTCTGTCTATACGCCCGCCCATCTCATCGATGCGGTTACCCATCTCATCGATACGACCGCTCATTTCGTCGATGCGGCCTTCCATTTTATCGATACGACCGCTCATTTCGTCGATGCGGCCTTCCATTTTATCGATACGACCG
>ERZ507072.103-NODE-103-length-63837-cov-6.347230_pt1 | contig 63837 bp, 52 predicted proteins | sample MGYA00512864_ERZ507072 | MGnify/ENA metagenome assembly ERZ507072 | reverse complement strand
TATACTCCGTTTTTGCCGTCACCTCTTCCTGCTGTTTCTGATTATAATCTGCCAGTGCACGAAGAAGCTGCATAATCATTGCCTTTATTTCGTCATATGCTGCCTGCTTTTTATCCACTTCTATCTGCGCTGCTGCAGCATCTTCTGTCTGTGCTGCCAGCTCTCTCTGTAGCACAGACAATTCTGCCTCCTGTTCTTCCAGTGCCTGTTCTGCTTTGTTTTTCTGTTCCACGGCATCAGATATGGACACATTTTTCTCCTCTAATTCTTTTTCTGCAATATCCAGTGCATTCTGCTTTTCATCAACATCCGCACGTTTCTTTACAATACTGCTGTTGGTTTCAGCTTCCAATTGTTTCAGTGCATTTTCTGCTTTTTCCAGTGCATTCTCTTTTGCCTTGACATTTTCGTCTGCCGCATCTGATTCCACCTGTGCCTGATTTAAAAGTGTCTGTTTCTGATTCACTTCATTCTCTGCTGCAATTTTCTCTGCCTTCGCCTGTGCAAGTGCCGCTTCTGCCTGCGTCTGGTGTGTGGCTGCAGATTCCGCCGTGGCACTTGTGTTTCCGCCAAGCGCTTTTACCTTTGCAAATGCATAATCGTAATTTTTTTGTTTTTCTTCCTGGGAAGCCTGTACAAGATTCAGCTCGTTCTGTGCCTGGTCTACTGCCTGTTGCTGCGTTTTCACCGCCTGACGCGCTTCTTGGGCTTCTTTCTCAGCCTTTTCCACCGCTGTGTGCGCTGCGGCATTTGCCTCTGCACTCTGGCTATATTTGAACTTTTTATCTGTCATTCTGATTATTGCACGAGAGCAAAATGAATCTGTAATCGAGAAGAGCCAGAATCGACAATTGCCGGTTCTGGCTCTTCGTAATGCCAAAACAAATATTTCACTTCTATTTTGCTGCCAGATATACACTGACATTTGCAAAGTCACTTTGTGCATGATTGCTGCGTGCACCGCTTCCGATATCTTCACAGCTGACTATTCCGTCACTATAACCAACAATCATCAGCGTTGTTTGCGCATCTAAGACGGCAATTAACGGTCGTCCCTGATTAACATTGTAAAGCAGTTCGTCTATCGTACAGCCACTTAAATCCATCACGCTTCCATAAACTTCTGTAATTGCATCAACCACAGATTTTCCACCTGCGAGTGCCTGTCTGAGCTGTTCTGTATCTGCATCTTCCGTGTCAATCGAATATTTCAGATCGCGGTTTCCACGCTCCCAGATGTAATTCTGATCAGCATCAACCACGACTCCGCCACAGTCATTGGCTTTCTGAATCGCTTTTCCTGCAGTATTATAAGTTCCCTGAAGCCTTCCATGACCATACACATAAAATGCGTCTGTTTCTTTTTTGCGGTCCAGACTGACCTGTGGAACATTTTCAAGTACCACCTGTTTCGGTTTTAATAGCTTCGGCTCCTTGTCAGAAATGCCATCATCATACGTCAGGCGAACCTGTGTCTCTTTCAAATCTGTTTTATATGTCTGCACATAAATATTGCTTTCTTTCGCCTCTTCGCTGCTTGTAATATAATCCTGTGCTGTTCCGGTGTAAGTATCGCCGTCTTTTACCGCACGGTCAAGGGTGATCATATTATCCTCAAATGTAGCACTTAACATATAGATTCCTGACTGTTCATAAGTTTTGATCACCTTATCTTTACTACTTGTAATCTCCACTTTATACATCGGAATGACCTGGGCTCCTGACAGTGTTGTTCCGACTTCTTCCGTTTTTGCAACACCGTAGACAAAATCACCATCCATGAAGCCAAGTGGTTTGATACACTCGCCATCTTTGCAAGTCACTTCATATTCTTGATCAGTCTCCAGATTCATAACTGTCACAGACTTGGACTTCGAAGGATCTTCTTTCTCATAAGCTACCAGATGTCCATCTTCGCTTGCAACATACTGATCTTCATTCAGTCCTGTCGCAAGCTCCTTTTTCGTACCTTTATTCATATCCATTTTGTAGAGTACGTCATCTGCAATCGTATACAGACAGCCATTTTCTACATTATAGTAGACCAGTCCGCCCACTTCTTCCTGGGCACGGTCATAAGCCTTGTCACTGGATACGAATAATTTTTCCTCAACAGAATTCTGTTCAATATTATAATAGTAGACTGCTGATCCAGTCTCACCTTCATGGCTGCCCCGGTTCATGTATCCGCATACGGCAAATGTTGTATTTCCCTTTTCGTCTACATTTAAAATCTTAATATCATGCTGCATCAGCATATTCCGAATATCCGTATTCTCCGCATCTGCAAAGCTGAACACAAGAGAAACTTCATCCCGGTCACGATTATAATTCCATAGTTCTCCCGCCTGCACAAATGACACAACGGTTCCGTTTTTATTTACCATGTAGACCGGATTCTTGTCTGTGATGCCAAGAAGTACACCTTTTTCACTCAACACCTTCTTCGTCGCATCAAATATCTGGTCCATCGTCCGGTCATAATCTAACAGATATGTCTTCTGACTTCCGGAAATGTAACGCACACGGAAATATTCCCGCACCTGGTATTCGTCTTGCTCATTTTCCTCACCAGTACAGTTCACACGATATTCCAGCTCTACTGCCATATATGTGCTGTTCAACTCTTTAATCGTCCAACGCTCACTTCCATCAACCTTCGGGGCCAGATCTCCCCATGTTACATGCGTGTAATCTGAGTGGATCGTCACATGCTGTAATGTCGTGTTGTCTCCTTCATCACTGGGCTCAATCGCCGTTCCAATTCCAACACCTTCCGCTTTCGCCAGTGCATTTTCATGGAAACTTTGTACATAATCCAGGCTTGGCGCCGCATTTAACTTGGCTCCGTCCACGATTCTCGTATAATAATACATGTCGTGATTGTCCATATGCAGCGTGATCTGAAGCATACGCTCCTCAGACAAAATATTTTCACCATCGACATTTCCTACTTCCAGCGTTGCATTCTCTTCTGGCTTCTTCACCTTTTGTTCCAACAGCTTTTCTTTGCCATCGATCGAATAAACCGTATAGTCCAGGCTGTCGATCACATTTTCATAAGCTTTAATGGTGACCTGAAGCTGGCCATTGCTGACCGGTGTGATGGAATCACGTACGCCTGTCAAATCCATCTCATTCTTATATCCGGGCAGGTCATTGAGCGAATAACCGTTATAAGAAAACGCAATCTGGGGACGTGTTGCTGCCCCCATATCTGTCGTCATGTTACTGTTCTTTTTATTTGTCACATAGCCAAATATGACCACCGCAGCAAGAAATACCAGAACCAGTACCCCTGCGTGGATCACGCGATTTTTCCATTTCATTTAAAGCTCCCCTTTTTCGTCTAGCAGTCTCCCCAGTGTCGGTGTCACGCGAAGAAATGTCTCGCATGCGCGGATGCTCTCTTCATTGTCTGCCCGACGACCTGTTTTCACCGCACGAAGCAGAATATTTTTCGGTGTATGTTCCATGTCAATAAATTCCAGAACCTGCACGTCGTATCCCTCCCTCTTTAGATACTCCGCACGTAATCCATCTGTCACAAGCGCCGCCATACGTTCTTTCAACAGTCCATAATTCATGATCGGCGAAAGCACATCGTTCTTCATCTGCCGGTTCAGTTCATGCTGGCAGCAAGGCACCGATAAAATAACCTTCGCATTCCAGCCAATTGCTTTTGCCAGTGCAAAATCCGTTGCTGTATCACAGGCATGAAGTGTCACAACCATATCTACTTCCTCCGCGCCCGTATAGTCTGCAATATTTCCCTCCAGAAACGTCAGCTTATCATACTGATACTTCTTCGCCAGCTCGTTACATTTCCGGATTACATCCGTCTTCAGATCCAGACCGATAATCCGGATGTCATAAGATTTCAGCTCATGAAGATAATAATACATAGCAAATGTAAGATAAGACTTTCCACAGCCAAAATCCAGAATTGTAAGCTCTCTTCCAGAATCAAGCTGTGGTAAAATATCCTCGATAAATTCCAGGAACCGGTTGATCTGCCGAAACTTGTCGAACCTTGCATGCACAATCTTTCCTTCCTCCGTCATAACACCAAGATCCTGTAAAAACGGAACCGGTACACCTTCCTGCAGGATATATTGTTTCTTCCGGTTATGATTCAGATCCAGCGGGCGCATCTTTGCTTTCTTCTGCTTCTTCTTAATTGTAACCTTTCCCTTCTTGCTGATAAGCACAGAAAATTCCGCATCCGCCGTCACAAGCTGCATCTGCTTCATATTCTCCATAGCCTCCAGCATCTTTTCGCACGCCTCATCCGCACTTAAATTCTCATGAAATGCCTGATTCCCACGAAACGTCTCCATCTGATAGACCCTTGTATCTTTCATGAGCACCGGGCGCACCTTAACCTTTGCCGAGAGCTTCTCATCTCTCGGATTACTCAAAACCGCCGATATAAAATTGTCATTTAAATTTTGTTCTAATATATTTTTTAATTCATTCATAGTAGTAATATTGTACTAGCGGTACGGGAAAAAGTCAATTTGGGACAGGGTAAAAGTTGATTGGGGACAAGGCAAATTAAAGTTAGGGACGTAGTACTTTGGCGAAATTCTACGTCCCTAACTAAAAATTTATCAATCTATTTTATCAAATATAATCACGACTTTGAATAGATCACCGTCCAGATACAAATCAAATGTTCCACCCATCATTGTGGTCAATGTCTTCGCAATAGACAATCCAAGTCCGCTTCCTTCGGTACTTCGTGACAGGTCGCCGCGGATAAATCGTTCAGTCAGTTCTTCTGCCGAGGAAATGTTAAGTGGCTGCTCAGATATGTTTTTCAGACTGAAGATTACTTTTCCGTCCAGTGTCTGCAGATCTGCATAGATGCGTGTTCCTTCCATAGCATATTTTGCAGCATTATTATAAATATTTGCAAGCACGCGCCACATTCTTCTTCCGTCTACCCGAACAATCGCATCTTCTTCCGGGAGGTTCATAATTTGTGTCAGATTTCTGGCCTGGAATTTTTCTTCAAATTCTCCGCTCGTCTGCTGGATGAGTTCCATCATATTGATATTCATAAACTCGAGAGAAATATTACCTGAGCTGACTTTTGATGCCTCTACGACATCTTCTGTCAAAGTCTTCAGTCTCTGAGATTTTTCTTCCAGAACTTCAATATATCTTTGAATCTTCGGATCATCAAATTTTTCTTGTTTCAAGAGATTTACATAATTAATAATGGAGGTCAGCGGTGTCTTGATATCGTGAGATACATTTGTAATCAGATCTGTCTTTAACCGCTCACTTTTCATATTCTTCTCGACTGCCGCATCAAGTCCGCTTCCGATAGAATTGACTTGTTCTGCAATCTTGCGTTGTTCTCCATGTATATCTTCGAGATCAATCTTGTAATCCAGCTCACCTTCACTGATTTTCTCAATACCTTCTTTAATTTTCTGTCGTCCGACTGCCCAGTTGACAAGGATTACAAATCCTGCTGTCTGCACAATGAAAATCACGAATGACCAAAATGCACTTGGCCAACCTGATGCCAGATATGCCACCCAATGTACTGCTGCATACGCAAGATATAAAACAATTATTTTTGCTATGTGTCTGGCATTTCGAATCAATAATTTCACAAACTCTACGACACTGTACAGAAAACTGTTCTTCCATGCAATTCCTGCTTTTATTCTTCTGGCCAGACTCAAAATACCAACGAGAAACATATTACATGTATAGACTGCAAGTCCTCCGAATCCAATCATTCCAAAAAATGTTTCGTAAGAAAGAATACCATTTCCTACTGCAAATGTTTTCTGGGAGATAATTCCTGCAGCTCCCATGAAAAGCACGGTCAATAGTGACGGTACGAACCATGCAAATATAACTGTTGCAGCTCCGATTTCTGTCTTACATCTGTCAAATTTATATAAATGCAGTTCTCCATCTCTTTCCGTTCGACCTGCGATTACAACAAGCCATACTACACTGGCAAAAAATATTAAAAACGCCAAAATCATTCCTGCACTGACTCCTCGGACAAACGGACTATACTTTTCATAAAAATGTGCATTTTTATAATAACTATCTTTCACAGGATACTTCGTATCCACACCTGTCATAAACACAAACTCTCCTTTATCTGCATTACTCAGATAAACGGTCTGTGACTGCCATAGTTCTGCATCTGCTTCCTGAATATTCGTCTCAAACTCTGACAGTTTTGATTTTACTATGACATATTTCCCCATCTTACGAACACTTTTAGCAACATCATTAATATTATTTTCCTGCCCCAGCTCCTCCCGATTTGTGACGACTTTTCCACTCTTTAAATCTAAATAATAATAGAAAAAATTACTATCTCCTTCTTTATACTGCTCTGTCAGGCTCTCATAATTTGCATAGCGCTCTCCAATCTGATAAATACAGCTTTCCAGCATATTATAAGCTTCATTGAGCCTGCCATTCCAGTTGGAATTCTCGTTAACTATCTGCAAGAGATTTTCTGCTTCCAGTGGAGCTGCCTCCTCACGGAATAACACTCCATCATATTTCCAGCAATCTACATAGAGCATAGTTCCCTCTGCATCTTCGATTCCCCGAAAATTCTTTTCCTCTTCCGTCATTTCATTTCTATCTGATATATCCACATTTTCCAGCTCATCTAAGATCTGCTCCGATGTCTCCGCACCTATTCCATCTGTCATTACAAATTTTAATTCACCATTTAACACCTTTTCATTAAAATCATCCTGGCTATAGTAATGATAACTTCCATCTGATAATTTACAAACGATCGGAGCCTTCAGATCTTCTGCGTCGTCGCCTTCTAATTCTGCTGAATCCGTGTTTGTATCTCCGACATAACTGGTACTCTCACTGTAGATCAATTTCTGATACCAATTCAACAAATCTCCCAATCGATATGAAAGACCGCTTTCATTCTGACCACTGATCGTCTCACTATTGTTATATACCTGAATATCGACCAGCTTATCCTCGTCAATCTTTCCATCTGTCTCAAACATCTGCTCACTGTCAATGCCGGACATCACTTGATACGCACTATTCATAAGCTCTGTATCAAAGTCATAGGAATCTTCATAGCTCTGCGTAAGTTTTCCTGTTATAAGGTCATCGAAAAGTTCTGCGTAAGACATGATGCCCATAACGCCGAACATCATCGAAATAACCATAACATTTGCAATTATGATCAACAAAATTCTGGTCTTTTTTTTCTTATGCCATATCTTTTCCATAACGTCTCCCTTCTGTTAGCTTTTTCTTGCTGGTCTTACCCCGACCTGCTTTTACTGCTTCTCGATCTTATACCCTACGCCCCACACGACTTTCAGATATCTTGGTTCTTTCGGGTTGATCTCAATCTTCTCACGGATATGACGAATATGCACTGCCACTGTATTATCAACACCCACCGCATTTTCATTCCAGATATTTTCATATATCTGGTCAATAGAAAATACTTTGCCCTGATGCTTTACAAGCAGCAGCAAAATGTTGTACTCGATCGGGGTAAGCTTCACCGGCTCGCCATCTACTGTCACTTCTTTCAGATCATCGTTGATCGCCAGTCCGCCAACTGTATAGATTGCCTCGCTCTCCTTTATCGCCGTGCTTCCAAGCTGCATATATCTGCGCAAATGTGATTTCACACGGGCAACCAGCTCCAGCGGATTAAATGGTTTCGTTATATAATCATCAGCTCCGATATTAAGTCCCAATATCTTGTCCGCATCCTCGGATTTCGCAGACAGAATAATAATCGGAATATTGTGCTTCTCGCGAATTTTTAAAGTTGCCCTGATTCCGTCCATTCTCGGCATCATGATATCCATGATCAGAAGATCTACACTTTCTTTTTTCAAGATCTCCACTGCCTCGATTCCATCGTAAGCTTCCAGAACCTGATGTCCATCCTGGGTCAGATATATCTCGATCGCCTCTACAATCTCTTTATCATCATCACATACTAATATTTTTGCCATCTCATTTCACCTCTCATATCTACTATACAAGATTAGCAAATAAAATTTAAGACATAGGAATGGATTTCTTAAGAAATGATGAATATTTTCAAGAATAACGTCGAAAAATGTCTAAAATAATGTAAACGAAATCTAAGACCCTTTATTTTCAACAAATTTTGATAAAATACCAAAAGATAAAACTTACTTAGACTTCATAATTTCTAGTTTGTAAAGGGGGAGTTTTCTATGTACACTCACGACATTGACTATGTAATCCGTACCCTTGGAGTAGGTGCTACATATAGGGGATATCGCTATCTAAGTTATGGGATTGAATTATGTCTGACAGACGAGGAATATCTGCTTGCTATCAGTAAACAGCTTTATCCGGAGATTGCCAGAAAGTATAAGACGACAGTCGGAAGTGTTGAACGTGATATCCGCACTGTTATAAGAGTCTGTTGGGAAAATGGTTACGATCAGCTTCAGTCCTACTCGTTCCGGCCATTACATGTCCGTCCAACGGCCGGTGAATTTTTCGACATCCTTGTCGCCTATCTAAGCCGTAACAAATCAGTTCTTCAGGCTGTATGATCCTAAGTAAAAGAAACAGAATTTTATTATCAAAAACAAAGTAAAACCCCGCAAGCTTCGGGCCGCTGCAGGGTTTTATTTTTTTACCGGAGACTAACGATCTTCCATCTTCACATACTCACGGTATGGAGACAACGGCTTATAAGCCGGTCGGATAATCTTATCTACATTCTTGAGCTCTTCCAGTCTGTGGGCGCTCCAGCCTACAACACGGGCCGCCGCAAAAATCGGAGTGTAAAGAGATGCCGGAAGATCCAGCATACTATACACAAGACCACTGTAAAAGTCCACATTTGCATTTACACCTTTGTAAATTTTACGCTTTTCGCCGATGACCTGTGGAGCCATGCGCTCTACCATGGCATACAGTGCGTACTCTTCTTCCCGTCCTTTTTCTTTCGCAAGCTGCTCTACGAATTGCTTGAAAATCTCCGCACGCGGATCGGATACAGAATAAATCGCATGACCCATGCCATAAATCAGACCTTTCTGGTCAAATGCTTTCTTATCCAAAAGGTCTTCCAGATACTGATGTACTTCGTCTTCGTCCGTCCAGTCGGAAATTTTTTCCTTCATGTCTGCGAACATCTGCGTTACTTTGATATTGGCACCGCCATGCTTCGGTCCCTTAAGAGATGCCATCGCTGCGGACATTGTAGAGTACGTATCTGTTCCTGAGGACGTAACTACGTGAGTGGTAAATGTTGAGTTATTACCACCGCCGTGATCCATGTGGAGCACCAGTGCCATGTCCAGGATCCTTGCCTCAAGCTTCGTATATTTCTTATCCTCGCGGAGCATCATCAGAATGTTCTCAGCTGTAGACAGATTCGGCTGTGGTGCATAAATATACAGGTCTTCTCCCATGCGGAAGTTATATGCATGATAACTATAGACCATTAGCATCGGAAACTGGCTGATCAGGTTCAGACACTGTCTCAGTACGTTCGAGATGGTCGTATCGTCTGCTTTATCATCGTAGGAATAGAGATTCAGGATTTCTCTGGACAGACTGTTCATCATGTCGCCGCTCGGAGCCTTCATGATAACGTCACGCACAAAATTCGGCGGAAGCGTTCTTCTCTCCACCAGAGTTTCATGGAACATCTCAAGTTCAGAACTATTCGGAAGTTCACCAAATAAAAGCAGATAAGCAATCTCTTCGAATCCAAAATGATCTTCTTTCAGGAAACCGCCAACCAGATCTTTGATATTGTAACCCCTGTAATAAAGATTGCCGGCACATGGAACCTCTTCGCCATTCACAATCTTCTTGGCACATACATCGGAAATATTGGTCAGTCCTGCAAGCACACCTTTTCCGTTCAGGTCACGGAGCCCTCTTTTTACTTCGTACTTAGTATACAGCTCTTTATCAATGGCATTATTCTTCTCACACAATCCTGCAAAATGCTGAATCTCCGGAGTAATCTCAAATAATGCACGGTCTACGCTTTTATTCACTGTCTTTCCTACCATAAATCATCTCCCTTTCTTTTCCCACAAGTCGTTGCTAAGCGCAGCAAATTCTTCCAGCGATAATGATTCACCGCGAACACTTTCTCCTTTGCCAAGCTTTGCGATTGCTTCTGTAATCACATCTTTCGGCAAATCAATCTTGTCAGAATTAGACAATCCATTTGCCAGTGTCTTTCTTCTCTGGTTGAAGGATGCTCGGATAATATCAAACATCCACTTCTCATTGTCCACTTTCACCGGAGGAGCCGCATGTCTTGTAAGACGAATGACTGCGGAACCAACCTTCGGTCTTGGCATAAAGCAGTTCGGAGGTACATTTGCCACTATATACGGATCTGCATAGTACTGGACAGCCAGTGACAATGCTCCGTAATCCTTGTTTCCCGGTCCGGTCTGCATACGGTCTGCAACTTCCTTCTGCACCATGACCGTAATACTTTCAACCGGAACATTTCCTTCGAACAGCCCCATAATGATCGGAGTCGTAATGTAATATGGAAGATTCGCAACCACCTTCACCGGACGTCCGCCGTTCTCCTTCTCCACAAGACCACGGATATCTACTTTCAGAACATCAGCATTGATCACCATGACATTGTCATACTCGCTGAGGGTATCTTCCAAAATCGGGATCAGATTCTTATCAATCTCCACGGCAGCTACCTTTCCTGCCGCCTCAGCCAGATATTGGGTCATGGTACCGATTCCCGGTCCAATCTCCAGAACCATGTCATCTTTTGTAATTCCGGCCGCACTGATGATCTTCTCAAGCACATGCGTGTCAATCAGGAAATTCTGTCCGAATTTCTTCTGAAAATTAAAATGATACTTTTGCAATATTTCAATTGTATTTTGTGGATTTCCAAGTGTTGGTTTACTCATACTTCTTTCTATTACTCCTTCATTCCATCAAACCATAAGCCAGATGAACAAACAGCAATTTATGTTCATTTGGCTCAAGTGCCGGTACTGGAAGGATTGTCCTCCTCGTACCGGCACTGTTGCCATTAAAGATATTATACACTATGTCGATAAAAAATGTTATTAAGATTGTATGAAATTTCCGACATATCACTTCACATATTTTTAATTTATGATACTGCCTGCAGCTGATATACCTGCTTCGCATTTATCTCAGTCTGTGTAAGAACCTCCTCCACAGAAATTCCTTTCAGCCGGGCGATCTCCTCTGCCACATACTGGATATATGCAGATTCATTTCGCTTGCCGCGGTTCGGCTCCGGTGCCAGGTACGGGCAATCCGTTTCCAGTACAATCGATGTCAGTGGTATTGCTTCCACGACACTTTTTAGTTTCTTTCCATTTTTAAAAGTGACGACACCACCGACTCCGATATAATATCCCAGTTTCACATACTCCGCCGCCAGCTCTTTTGAACCGGAAAAACAGTGAATAATTCCGGTCAGATCCGATGCGTGCTCCTTTATAATACGAAATGTATCTTCCGACGCATCACGACTGTGGATATTTACCGGAAGCCCGACCTTTCTCGCCAGATCAAGCTGTCTGATGAACCACTTCTGTTGAACCTCTCTCGGCTCCACATCCCAGTGGTAATCAAGACCAATCTCACCGACAGCAACCACCTTCGGATCGTGACACATTTCCTCCAGACACGCCAGCGCATCATCGTTCAACTCGCCGACCTCGTCCGGATGGACACCGACAGCCGCATAAACTGCCGGATACTGATGTGCCAGCGCAAGTGCATTTTCACTTGTCTGCATAGAAGCACCGACCGTCACAATTGCTTTCAGCCCACGCTCCTTTAAGTTCGTCAGCAACATTTCCCGGTCCACATCGAACTGTTCGTCATCGTAATGTCCATGTGTATCGATAATCATATTACAGAATCTCTTTTCTGAGCTGCTCTGGTGTCTTCATAGATAACAATGCAGGCGCAATATCAAATACACTTCTTGCTCCGTTCTCGCCCTTCTGATTCAGGCGGTAAGCTGCTCTTGCATAAGCAATCAGAACGCTCGCTGTGAACTCTGGATTAGAATCCAGTTTCAGAGAATACTCAATCACATGCTTGTTGCCCTCTTCTCCAGTTTCACCTGTGCGGATCACGAATCCACCATGAGGCATCTTGCTGTGGTCTCTCTTCAGCTCTTCCTCAGAAATAAAATGAACGGTCGTGTTGTATTCATCAAAATAATTCGGCATAGTCTTGATCGCATTTTCAATCTCAGCTTTGTTGGCACCCTCTTGCGCTACGACATAGCACTCACGCGTATGTTTGTCTCTTGTAGTCAGCTTTGGCTCACTTCCACTTCTCACCTGATCAACAGCCTCGTCAACAGGAACTGTATACTGGATCGCATTCTTCACACCCGGGATACGGCGGATAGCATCAGAATGTCCCTGGCTTACGCCCTTGCCCCAGAATGTATATGTGCTTCCCTGGACAAGAATAGACTCCGCATAGAGACGGTTCAAAGAGAACATTCCCGGATCCCAGCCAACAGAAATAATACTGATATTATTTCCCTCTTTTGCAGCTTTGTCCACATTTGCAAAATACTCTGGAATCTTGGCATGTGTATCAAAACTGTCAATTGTGTTAAAATTCGCTGCAATCTCTGGACCCATGACCGGAAGATCCGTTGCAGAACCACCGCACAGAACCATTACATCCACGTCACCCTTCATAGATAACATATCATCCATGTGCACTACTTTCGCACCCTCAGTCGCAACTTTGACAGACGCAGGATCTCTTCTTGTAAAAACTGCCGCCAGCTCCATGTCCTCATTTCTCTTAATTGCCTGCTCAACGCCACGGCCAATATTACCATAACCTACAATACCAATTCTAATCTTACTCATATTTCCTCCTTTGGGGACGGGGTTTTTTCAAAAAAACCCCGTCCCCAATTAAATTGTGTAATTATTTAAACTGCCTTTTTCCGCTTCTTACAGCGATTGTTAACCTGTCCCTTTTTGAATTGTGCTTCACCATACACAAAATTTTTAAGCTCTGTATATTAACAAATCTCTGCTCCTGCCGGCATTGCTTTTTCCGGTGTCATCAGGGCCAGATTTCCTTCTGCATCTTCTGCGCACAGAAGCATTCCTTCTGAAAGTACTCCTGCAAGTTTTGCCGGCTTCAGGTTCACAAGTACCATAACTTTCTTGCCGACCATTTCTTCTGGTGTATAGTGTTTGCGGATTCCGGATACAATCTGTTTTACCTGACTTCCAATTTTTACCTGTGAGCACAGTAATTTCTTAGATTTCGGGACTGCCTCGCATGAGATGATCTCACCTACCTGGAACTGCATTTTTCCGAAGTCGTCAAATGTAATTTCTGGTTTTGCATCAATATCGATTACTGTCTCTTCTTCACCATCTGCCTGATTCTCTTTCTCTTTTGCTGTCATCTGTGGGTGAAGTTCTTCTACTTTCTTCATTACTTCTTCTACGTCTAATCTTGCGAAAAGAATTTCCGGCTTTTCTGTCACTTTTCCGTCACCAAGTTGTGCAAGAATCTTCTCAGATGTTTCTGGCATGAAGGACTCCAGAAGTCTTGCGCCTGTTTTGATGCTCTCGATCAGATTATAGAGCACTGTCTCCAGACGGTCTTTCTTAGCCTCTTCTTTTGCAAGTGCCCACGGCATTGTCTCGTCGATGTATTTGTTGCAGCGTTTGAAGAGTACGAAAATCTCTGTGATCGCATCTGCCACACGCAGCTCGTCCATCTTAGCTTCCACTCTTTTTGGCGTATCCTCTGTGATTGCTTTCAGATCCGCATCAACTGCTTTGTCTTCTTCTGTCTCAGCAACACCTTTATTCGTCACCGTTCCGCCAAAGTATTTATTTGTCATAGAAATGGTTCTGTTGACCAGATTTCCAAGTGTATTTGCCAGATCGGAATTCATACGCTCTACCATAAGCTCCCAGGAAATAACTCCGTCATTCTCAAATGGCATCTCATGAAGTACGAAGTAACGTACTGCGTCAACTCCGAAGAAATCTACCAATTCATCAGCATACAATACATTTCCCTTGGATTTACTCATCTTACCATCGCCCTGCAGAAGCCATGGATGTCCAAATACTTGTTTTGGAAGTGGAAGATCCAGTGCCATCAGGAAGATTGGCCAGTAAATAGTGTGGAAACGGATAATATCCTTTCCGATCAAATGTAAATCTGCAGGCCAGTTTTTCTTGAACTGCTCTGTGCTGTTTCCATCACAATCGTATCCGATTCCTGTGATGTAGTTTGTCAAGGCATCCAGCCATACATACACAACGTGCTTTGGATCAAAGTCAACCGGAATTCCCCATGTGAAGGATGTTCTGGACACGCACAGATCCTGAAGACCTGGAAGAAGGAAATTGTTCATCATCTCATTTTTACGAGATACAGGCTGAATAAATTCCGGATGCGTGTTGATATAATCAATCAGACGGTCAGCGTATTTGCTCATTCTGAAGAAATATGCTTCTTCCTTCGCTGGTTTACATTCGCGTCCACAATCCGGACATTTTCCGTCTACTAACTGAGACTCTGTCCAAAAGGACTCACAAGGAGTACAGTACATTCCCTCGTATGAACTCTTATAAATGTCTCCCTGATCGTACAGTCTTTTGAAAATTTTCTTGACCTGTGCTTCATGATCCTCATCAGTCGTACGGATAAATTTATCATAGGAAGTATTCATTAAATCCCAGATCTTCTTAATCTCTCTCGCTGCATTGTCAACGAACTGTTTTGGTGTAATACCTGCCTCGTCCGCTTTCAATTCAATTTTCTGACCATGTTCGTCAGTTCCTGTCTGGAAAAATACATCGTATCCCTGACTTCTTTTGTATCTTGCAATTGCATCTGCAAGAACGACCTCATAAGTATTACCAATATGCGGTTTGCCTGATGCATAAGCAATCGCTGTAGTAATATAATACTTTCCTTTGTTGCATTTCTCACACATATTCTTCTCTCCTTCTATAATCTTAATTTTTCATTATTTAATGATAATTTTTTTCACATCCTGCCGGTGGCTTTTTGTATAGGTAGGAAATGCAATTTCCTACCTATACAAAAAAACCGCCTTCTCATACTGAGAAGGCGGGATATTCCGCGTTACCACTTCTTTTCGCTCTATCCTCACGGATCAGAACCTCATCGAGTGCCATCTACACTCTTTCGCTGTAATGGGCGAATCCCATTAAGTGCTAAATTCCTGACCTGTCTGCCACTCTTCACACTCACTGCTCCAAAGCCATCTTCCGCTTGTTCCAATCCGCCCTTCTCAGCTTAACCGGGGCTTCTCTGTAGAATCTTTCCAACCGTACTCTCTTTTTCCACGCATTTTCTGTTTCATTTTCAATATTCAGCAATTTCCATAAATCATTCTGGCCATCTTATGAATATTTACATCTCTTTTAATAGATATAAAAGAATTTCAACGTAAAAATCGTAGCACAGTAAGGACTGGCATGTCAAGCCTTTTATATAGCTTTCCTATGGCCAGCTATTAATACCCTGCCATTAATACCCCGGCTATTAAATACTTTGTTTTGTCTAATTTATTCGCCTGGGAACATAGTTGCTTCCAGTGTCTCCATCTCCGATTCTTCGATTCCGTATGCCCCATCCTTGTCCGCTGTTACATGAACTTCCAATGTCGTCTCATCACCGTAAGAGTTTGCTTCAATCGCACGGTTCAGGCTCTCAACTAAAATATCCATAAGCACATCTGTCTGTGTCGGATCTTTTCCCTGATCTGCATACTCTGTTGCAATATCATTTACATAATTGGAAGAATTACTGAATACATCTGATGGCTTGATCACTACAGTTACTACATAACTGTCATCATCCTGTTTCTTGGCATCTTTTACTGTGAAATCTGCCAGATCATAGGCCTTATCAGCTACCTCTATGTATTTATCCATCATCTCATCACTAACGTCCATTCCTGAAAATGCGCTCTCGATCTGAGTTCTCATACCTTCTGTCACTTCTTTTTTCGCATCACTCTCAGAAATTCCACGGTATTCGGCATATTTATCATACTGCGCATGATAATTTGCATCTAATACCGATTTTGTGTATCCTGCTGCATCAAAATCTTTGCCACATGCAGTCAGCCCCATACACATCAGTACCGCCATCCCCAAAGCCAATACTCTTTTCATTCTCTTCATACCTTTTTCCTCCTTGTTTTGAGTTTTTTCAAATCTATTCTATGCTCAGTCTAACATACCCCTATAAAACCCGCAACTACTTAAACCTCTCTTTTATCCTCTCAGGAACATCATGCCCTCTTCCGTAAGTTCCAGATAATCCGGCATTCCTTTCTCTCCGATTTTTTCCAGCTTTTCTCTCTGAAGAAACCAGCAGATCGTCTGTTTATTCTGATTTTCTTCCCCTTCCGGGTAAAGGTAATAATTTCTTTCGAAAGGAAGTGCTGCCTCACTTTCAACATTTATCTTCAGACAGTTCTCCTTTCGCTTTCCCCACACCGGCACAAAATCATGAGCCCGATACCCAAACCAGGTTGCCTGTTCATCAATCTCCTGATTCGTATGTAATGTAATTCCCCAGTCAAGGATCTCTGCCGTATGTGCATCTACACGTTTTATTCTGGAAAAGTTCTTACAGCCGGTCAGTTTTGCAGCCTCTTTATATACAGGCTTCGCAAATATTTCTTTCGTTTCTCCATAAATGACCGGTTTCCCCTGATCCATGATCAACAGTTCCTCGCTGAAACGATAAATTTCGTCTCTGCTGTGCGATACCATAATAACAGTTCCTTCATAATCCTTCAGCATCTCGATCAGTTCCTGCTGAAGCCGGTCTTTTAAAAATACGTCCAATGCGGAAAATGGCTCATCCAACAGAATGACATCCGGCTCATACGCCATGATCCTCGCCAGTGCAACTCTTTGCTGCTGCCCACCGGAAAGTTGTCCCGGCAACCGGTCTGCAAGTCCTGTCAGCTCAAATTTTTCAATCATTTCCTGTACTTTTTTTTGCTTTTCTTCCTTGCTGCCTTTCAGACCTGCCGCAATATTTTTTGCAACTGTCATAGTTGGAAACAACGCATAATTCTGAAAGAGGTAGCCGACATTTCTTTTCTGTGGTTTTAAATCCACTTTATTGGCCGAATCAAACAGCACCTTATCATCAATCTGTATCATTCCAAAATCCGGTGTCTCAATTCCCGCGATACTCTTAAGCGTCATGCTTTTTCCACAACCAGATGCTCCCAGAATCCCGATTCGTTTCGATTCTGTCTGAAAATGTATATCAAGACTGAATTCTCCCAGTTTTCTCTTAATATCTACTTTAATTCCCATTTTTTATCCTTCCCGCATCTTTCCACAATTTCCCGTACAATCCCATGCATTCTCCATCCACAATTTCTTTTTGTCGTATGCCTGGCAACTCAAACAACATACAGAAGATGCAGTATGTTGTTTAACCGGATCTACCAGCGTTTGATATTCTTCATCTTTGTGCCGGATATAAAATTCATGGAAAAGATTACAAGAAATGCGATGAGCATAACGATCGCTACCCATACTCCCGCTGTTGCATAATCTCCATCCTGAATGACCATAGCAATTTTCTGAGAAATCGTTCCCGTCTTTCCGGGAATATTTCCAGCCAGCATAGATGTTGCTCCGTACTCTCCAAGGGCTCTTGCAAATGTAAGAATGGTTCCGGATGCAATTCCAGGTCCTGCACTTGGAATCACAACTTTCCAGAAAATCCGGATGTCAGACATACCAAGTGTGCGCCCTGCATAAATCAGATTGACATCTAACTGTTCAAAAGCAGCTCTTGCATTACGATACATTAGCGGAAATGCGATAACGGTTGCTGCAATAATACAACCAAGCCATGACTGCACGACCTTAATGTCAAATGTCTCATACAAAAAAATTCCAAATGGTCTTCTTTTACTAAAGATCAAAAGCAGGAAGAAACCTGCGACAGTCGGTGGCAGTACCATCGGCAGTGTCAGTATTCCATCAATGACCGCTTTCTTGCCCGGTGTTGTCTTTATCACTTTTCTCGCCGCATAAATTCCTAAAAAGAATGATATAAAAGTCGCCACGATTCCTGTTTTTAATGATATAAAAAGCGGGCTCCAGTCCAGATTTTTAATAATCGATTCCATTGCATCCATCTATATTCCTCCTCCGACTTCAAGAATGTCCCTGACCTGTTTTGAGACAGGAACGGGACTTTTTTTGCTTTTTTAATTCCCAGTCAACTTTTGCTGGCTTAGAAAAGATATTTCTTACTCTACATCTGTATCGAAGTAGTATTTCTGAAAAATTGTTTTTGCTTTATCAGATGTTACAAAATCGATGAAATCTTTTGCTTCTGAGACTTCTGCATCACTTGCTTCGTCATTTTTAACCTGAGCGATCGGGTAGATTACATTTCCTGTAAGATCATAGCTTACTGTCTGAAGGATATTAAGCTCATCCTCATATCCATATGTATCAGAATAGTATGTTGTACCAACTTCACAAGATCCCTCTACAACTGCTGCCAATACTTTACTTACGTTATCCTGCTCGCTGATCTCAACTCCGCCAAGTTTCTCGGAGATTGTCTCTGTAGGAATTGTGGATACATCATCAACTTTGTCAAGAATTCCAAGGTTTACAAGTGCCTGTCTTGTATATTTACCAACCGGTACGCTTCCACCTGCAAGAGCGATACTGGAAGCATCTTTTAAAGTCTCAAGTCCGGTAACCTTTGTTCCACTGTCTTTACGTGTTACAACTACGACCTGGTTGTTTACAACATTCTTACGTGTTCCGTCAACTACAAGTCCGTCTGTCTTCTCCAGCTGATCCATCTGTTTCTGAGCTGCTGAAAAGAATACATCACACGCATATCCTTCCTCGATCTGTGTAAGCAGTGTTCCTGAACTATCTGCATTAAATGTAATCTTCACATTTGGATGATCTTTCTGATACTCTGTTGCGACTTCATCCATAACTTTGCTCAAGCTGGCGGCAATAAATACCTGAAGCTCTACATCTTCTGCATCATCAGCCTTCGCCTCTATTTTGGTCTCCTCTTTTTTGTCATCTTTGCTGTCGGATTTACTTCCGCATGCTACAAGTCCTAATACCATAAACATTGCAAGTAATGTTGCTAATACTCTTTTTTTCATCTCGTTTCTCCCTCTTTTGGATTAGCATAATGACTGTTTTTGAAAATGCGATTCGTTTTACAAAAACAATCGGTGTTATAAATAATATAGCGGTCGTTTATGCGTGTTTACACATTTTCATGTCTGCTCTCACATGCAACCGCTATTATTATCCTCACTGATATCATGAATTATCAGCTATTTCCACATTCACCATCTGTGCCACGCAAAATTCCAAGTCCATGTCCCAGATGTGGCAATACATACTCCAGACTCTCTTTTACAGCCTTCGGGCTTCCCGGAAGATTAACGATCAACGTCTTTTTTCGAATTCCGGATACAGCCCGGCTTAGCATTGCTCTTCCGGTAATAGAAAGTGAATACTGACGGATTGCATCTGCAATTCCCATCGCCATGCGGTCACAGACTGCCTGTGTTGCCTCTGGTGTCACATCTCTTTCTGCAAATCCGGTCCCACCTGTCGTAAAGATCACATTGACCTGTCTCTGGTCTGCCAGTCTCATAAGCTGATGCTTCAAAGGCTGCTCTCCGTCCGGAAGCAGTAATGTCTCTATCACGTCATATCCTTCCTTCATAAGCATCTCCTGAATCAATGGACCACTCTTATCCTCCCGCTCTCCTGCAGCACCTTTATCACTCAAAGTAATAACCGCCGCCGTAAACGGACGATCTTTTTCTAATGGAAGCATTGTGATCTCATCACCAGCCTTAATCTCGCCACCTTTCAGAACCCTTGTGAACACACCTTCTCTTGGCATGATACAATCACCCATAACCTTGTAGATCGCACAGTGGCTATGGCATTCTTTTCCAATCTGCGTCAATTCCAAAATTGCTTCTCCAATCTGAAATTTCGTTCCTACCGGGACTTTACTCAGATCAAACCCTTCCACAACAAGATTCTCTCCGAATGCTCCAAAGTCTACGTCCGCACCTTTCTCTCGAAATGCTTCAATCTTTTCAAATGAAAGCATACTCACCTGACGGTGCCATTTACCCACATGGGCATCTCCTTCAATTCCCCATTCTTCCACCAGTCTTGCAGACTCAATCGGTTTTTTCTGAGTTCCTTTTTTCTCACTAATACAAATTGCTAATATCTTTCCCACAGCTCTACCCCCCAATTTGACTCATTTTCTTATCTTCTGTAATTTCACTTAAATTTTCAAAACGGTGGCTTTTTGGCTTTAACTGAATTGCCTCCGTGATTGCCTGATACAAACATTCCAATGTTTCTTGATCTGCCATTGTTGTTCCGCATCTCTGCGACTTTTCATGCCTGTCAAAAATATCCTTCAGCTCCACGCCTTTTCCATAGCACAGACAAGGTTTTAAACACCCTTGCGCCGTCATGCGTATCCGATTACAATACTGACAGAATTTTCCATGAAGTGCACTGATAAATCCTACACTTCCCTGCCCTCCCGGAAGCTTCACATAAACTGCCGGTCCATTTCCATGAATCTGTCGATCTTCCTGAATATCAGGATATTGTTTCTTTAACTCTTCCAAAATGTCTTCATTGTAAATCGTCTCAAACTTTTTTCCAAGCCCAATCGGCATCATCTCAATAAAACGTACATCCAGCTTTTTCTCCAGCGTCAATCTTGCAAGTGCCAGAAATTCATCCTCATTCATGCCTTTTTGAAGTACACTGTTGATTTTCACCGGGATTCCGGCATCTACTGCCTGATCCACACTTTCCAGCACCCTGAAAAGTTCGTCCCGTCCGGTAATTACCTGATAACGTTCCCGGTCCAGTGTATCCAGACTAATATTCACCGCATCCAGCCCATTTTTCAATAGTTCTGGCAAATATTTTGACAGCAGGACACCATTCGTAGTCATTGTTACCTGCTCTACTCCCGGAATCTTCTTAATCTTTCCAATCAATTCCGGACACCCCAGTCTTACCAGCGGTTCTCCTCCTGTAATCTTGAATTTACGGATTCCGGCCTTTGCAGCCGCCTGACAGACCATCTCAATTTCTTCGTAAGAAAGAATGTTCTTCATCGGAACTAATTCTACTCCTTCCGGCATACAATACCGACACCGGAGATTACACCGATCCGTAATGGAAATTCTCATATAATCTATTATTCTTCCATACTGATCCTTCATAAATCTTTAAACTTCCTCCAACAATACCTTTACTTTACCACCACACACCATTCCTTCTTCCTCGGCATCTTCACCAGTCATATCCACATGCACGATTTGTGGCGCTTTTGCGCATCCTCGAAGTATTAATAACGCTTTGCTGACAATCGCGGCTTCAATACAGCCGCCCCCAATAGTGTCTACACATCGTCCGTCTTCCATTATCAACATCTTCGTTCCAATACTTCTTGGCGCACTTCCTTTTCGTTCGACTATCGTCGCCAATATCTTTTTCTGATCCTCACATTTCACGATTGCATCCCGGATTTCATTCGAATAACCGGCTCCTCGTTTATCCTGATTCTTGACCTGTATAATTTCTGCCATAATGGATATTGCGATTTCTTCCGGTGTCTCCGCCTTTATATCCAGGCCGATCGGAGAATGTAACTGACTGATCACCTGTGGATCAGCTCCATTTTCAAGGACACTATGTTTTACCTGTGCCACTCTTCTGCGGCTTCCCATCATTCCAATGTACGCATGTGGTTTTCTTACAATACTTTCCAGACAGATCCGATCATACACATGTCCGCGGGTAACGATTACAAAAAACGTATCTGAATCACCGGGAATCTGTTCCAGTCCCGCTTCAAATGTATCACAAATAACTTTGTCTGCTCCTGCTCTTCTGGCGTTATCTGCAAATTTCGGTCTGTCTTCCAGTACTGTTACATAACATCCAATCTGTCTGCCAAGCTGAATAATCGGCATGGAAACATGTCCCCCGCCACAGATCACGATTTTCTTCTGTCCACCTACAACTTCACCAAATATTTTTTCGCCATCAACAAGCGCTATACCATTTACTTCTACCTGCTCTATCTGCTGGTCATGCTGTTCTAAAAATCCCCCTGCAACAGATGCCCATACCAGCTTTCCATTCGATACAAGCGCTTTTTCCCCAAGTGCCTCTCCTGTCAGTCCTGTCAAAACGATATTTTTACTCTCCGGCTGCAGTTGTTTTAATTTTTGTAAGAATTCCCACATCTGCACTCACCTACTTTCCAAATCCGCAATTCGGGAAAGTACAGACCGGACAATTCAAGCATAAGCCGCCTTCTCCCAGTGTATCAATATCTGCTTTTTTCAGAATCTCTCCAGCCACGATCCGTGGCAGAACCAAATCAAAAATAGTCCGTTTCGCATACATAACGCATCCCGGAAGACCAATGACTGGTCTTTTTTTCTCTCCATAGTAGGACAACAAGAACATGGCTCCCGGAAGTACAGGTGCTCCGTAAGTTACGATCTCAGCACCTGTATTCTTAATCGCAAGCGGAGTACGGTCATCTGGATCCACACTCATTCCGCCTGTACAAAGTACCATATCCACCCCTTCATCCAAAAATTTCTGAATAGCCGCTGTAATATGTTCATGGTTATCATCACTTACTACATGCCCGACGACCTCTGCTCCATATTCTTTCAATTTTTCGATAATAACCGGTGTGAATGTATCTTTGATCCTTCCGTAAAATACTTCGTTTCCAGTATTTACAATTGCAGCTTTCATCTTTTTAAATGGAATCAGCTCAAAAATCGGTTCTTCACCAGCTAATTTTTTTGCACGCTCCATTTTTTCTTTTTCAATAACAAGAGGAATAATCCTTGTCCCGGCAATCTTATCGCCCTTTTTTACCGGAAAGTTTCCATGACGACAGGCAATCATCATTTCACCAAGCGCATTTACTGCATTCAATCGCTCTGTATCAACCTTTAAAAGACCGTCACACTCCGCGATCAGTTCAATTTTTCCTTCTTTGATTTCCGATGGGGTCATGTGCTCATTTGCACACATATCATACAAGATCTTAGCCGCATCATTTTCATGAAGCATATTCTCATTATTCTCCCAAATGTAAATGTGATCTTTTCCCACACTTAAAAGTACCGGTATGTCTTCCTCTGTAATAATATGGCCTTTTCGAAATACGGCATCCTTCGTAACGCCTTTGATAATTTGTGTGATGTCATGGCACAATACCTGCCCCACTGCATCTTCCGTTCGCATTAATTTCATTTTATCCATTCCCTTCGAATATTTTTTCAAAACTATTCGCAGTTTAAAAAAATATTTTTATAACATTTCTCAGTTATTTTAATATCAATTTTTTTGATATTAAAATAGGGATTTTTCACCTTTTATCTAAGGTAAACAAAATCCCCTATAATTTCGCTCAAATTTATATAATATATTATAACAAAACAGGTTTTTTTGTCAACCAATTCGTCATATTCTTCAGTCATTCAAAATTCACAAATTCTTTTATCCTGTTCCTCGCATCATTTCTTATAGGATATGTTTTTCTCCATTGAAATGCTCCATGATTGCTTCTAGCACCCCGCCACCGATTGCTCTGGCTTTATCCGAAATTGTATAGCAATATTCTTCCTTACATCTGGCATCAATATCTCCACACTTCATGCCAATTGTAACATTTACCCCTGGCTGCAGCATTCCCCGGACAATACCACTCATCAACGCTCGGACAGATTTTCCACCGCTATAAGCAACAATCTGATCTTTTTCCACATGATCACCGATTTTAACCACAGGCTCATAAAGTCCGTCTGCCGATGCACGGATGATCCTTTCAATAGAATATCCTCCTATTTCTGCCGGGATTCCTGTATTCGGAATTGCACAGCCTTCATGGATCACTTTACCAAGATTATGTCCTCTCATAGTCTCCACTACTACGTGGCAGTCTTTTCCAACGGTAAATCCAGGTCCGACCCCAATTACAAATTCAGCAGCGTCTATCGTTGTTCCCAGATTTTTTTTTGCCAGTATTGCATCTACAACTACATCTGCCTTATACTCTTTCAGATACTTAAGTCCTGGATCCACAAGAAGCGGTATATACCCCTTTTTTATTCTATCATCTATCTGTTCCGGTCCGTCAGTCAGTTTCGCAGTAACATGTTCTACTTCTGCATTTCCTTCATACACTGCTCTAGAAAATGCAATTGTCCGTCGTACAGTCAATGGAACTTTCGTCTCTGTCATAATAATTTCAAATCCGCATTTATATAGGCGATATGCAATTCCTGTAGCCAGATCTCCTGCTCCTCTTATTAAAATTCTCATGCGCCAGTCTTCTTTCCCTTTTTGTTATTAGCTGCTCGTCCCCTGTAGAAGTGCTTTTAACTTAATTCAAGAATTTAATTAAAATAATTCACCGTCTTGAAAAACATCTTTATAAATGTCCTGAGCTGCCGCTTCAACGCGTTCCCTGTAAAGTTCATATTTTTCAAGAAGCATATGCCCACGCTCAGTTATATAGGCTTCGCCACCATTCTTTCCACCGCTCATGCGCTCCACGATCTTCCAGCCAGTCTCTTCCTCCGCTGTATGGATGAGCTTCCAGCCTTTACTGTAAGACATACCGGTCTTTGCGCAGGCCTCCCGCACAGAACCCAGACGATCGATCTGAGTCAGAAGTGTTACAGCACCCGGTCCAAAAAAAGAACGATTCACTGCAAGACTTACTTTCACATGACCTCGTATCTGCTTCTCTGCAAATATCTGCCGTCTTTCTTCATATTCCTGTGCAGATGTCACCTTCACAAGAATCCCTTCATTCTCAACCTCTATATGCGCGATTCGATAACCGAACTGCTTCCAGAAAGCCGCCACACCGGTACTTCTGACGGTTCCTTCTGCCATCTCTGCACTCTCTTCAATCTGTTGTTCCAGTTTTTTGCAGATATTTCTTGCGCATGCCTGACTGGTACAGATTAAGTCGCCAAACATACCTCCATATGCTGCACCAAGCAATTCTGCCTGACGCTTCTGCATCATTACCAATATATCCGGTTGAAAAAAAGGAAAACGAATATCTCCGACAAAAATACGTTCGCATGTATCCGATAGATAAGAAAGTCCCTTCAGAACTGCTAATTCAAAGGAATCCGACTCTATATCCAAAAATGTAACCCCGCGGCGGTGCAATGTCTGCTCTATCTTATCCGCCATTCCATCCCGTGTGACCAGAGCAATGTCTGCCACACCCGCACGTTGATAGCTTACAATCATCTGTTCGAAAATGGTCGGTCTCTTCATCTCAAGAAACTTTTCCATCTCCTCATCTGGTATCCCGACTCCGGCCACCAATATTACTGCGCCTATCTTCATCTGTCCCACCATTTCTAATATGTAATAAAATTATTATAGCAATAACCTCTTATTTGTCAACGAATTTAGCTCTCCCCTAACTTCCCTAGTTCTGGCAAGGCCTTGCTTTCTGACCGTCAATCTTTTCGTTTCTGATCTCACCACTTTTTCCGCCACTTTTATGACAAAGATAAATCTCTCCGATTTCCATAGATTTATCGATGGCTTTACACATATCATATACAGTAAGAAGTGCCACACTGACACCTGTGAGGGCTTCCATCTCCACGCCTGTCTTCCCGGTCACTTTTACTGTACAATAACAGTCAATTGCACATTCCTTTGGTTTCATCTCGAAATTCACACGGCATTTTGTGATTGGAAGAATATGGCACATCGGAATCAGTTCGGAAGTTCTCTTTGCGCCCATAATTCCGGCGGTTGTTGCCACTCCGAGCACGTCCCCCTTTCCGACTGTTCCGGCTTCAATCGCATCGTAGACTTCCTTGCTCACCAGGATACGTCCTTTTGCCGTAGCCTCCCGGACTGTGTCATTTTTCTCCGTAACATCGACCATGATTGCTTTTCCATTTTCATCAAAATGTGTTAGCTGCATTTTCTAACTCCTTTCAAATGTGATTTTCTGTAAATTCACTACACATTTTACAAAAATCATTTTTTTCAAGAATGCCTCGGCATTTTTTCTATGTCATGTATTCCATGATAACACATTTTCTCCGAACTCTGTTCATAAATATTATAGAAAGGCACTGAAAGGATTCTTTGTATGTCTCTTTATAAAAAACGGCACTTTCTATTGGTTGGTTTTATGTCCGGTCTGCTGATTTTTGCGCTGCTTCTAAGTGCGATTGTTGGTGGAAATTCAGCTTTGGATATGAATTCCCGCTTCGACCGATACGTGGAGGAACTATTTAGGCAGGAGGTGTCTGCGAATACGATCACGCTTCATTACACAGTAAAAGATCCGGAATCTTATGGAATTCAAAATCCACCTGTCTCTTGTGGATACGCCGGAACAGACTCGGCTCTTATATGTGCTTCTGCGGAAAATGCTCTTGCAAGCCTTCATCAGTTCAAACGGAACAAGCTGTCTGATTATAATAAGCTGACTTACGACATTCTTGAACACTCTTATACCTCTTCTTTGGAAATGGGGCCGTATCTTTTATACGAAGAACCTCTCACACCACTTACCGGTACTCAGGCACAGCTTCCTATTCTTCTGTCAGAATATCGTTTTTATAATACTGATGATATTGACACTTACCTGAAACTTCTGACTACCATTCCCGATTATTTCCAATCTATTCTCACATTTGAGAAAGCAAAAAGCAACGCCGGACTTTTCATGGCTTCCTACGTCGCCGACGACATTATCACGGAATGTCAGACATTTGCCACCATGAAAAATAACTATCTTTATGCCACATTTGATTCTAAAATTGACGCTTTGAATTTGCCTGCTGTAACTTCTGAAGATTATAAGAAACAAAATCGTGACGCCGTCTTAAATTACGTTCTTCCGGCGTTCACTTTTCTTAGTGACGGACTCCAAAATCTTCGTGATACCGGAAACAACAAACGGGGACTCTGTTATCTTCCTGATGGAAAAAAATATTATGAACTCTCAGTAAAAGAACAGACCGGTTCTGCCAGAACCATTCCACAGCTTCAGAAACTTGCACAAAGACAAATTCAAAGTGACCTGCTAACGATGCAGAAATTATTAAACAATTCCAGTTTCCATAAGAACTCTGAAGCTCATTCTGGCTCTGTACAAGGTACCACGCCGGGAGCGGCTTCTGATTTATTCAAAGGTCACGGTACCGAATTTTCTTCTGATGATCCGGTCAACATTTTAAATACGCTGCAAGATAAAATATCCGGCTCATTCCCAAAACCTCCAAAAGTTTCTTTCGAAATAAAATATGTTCAGGAAGCTATGGAAGAATATTTAAGTCCTGCTTTTTACATGATTCCGCCAATTGATAACAGTGGCGAAAACGTCATCTATATTAATCCCGGACACATTTCTGATGACCTGACTCTCTTTACAACTCTGGCACACGAAGGTTATCCGGGGCATTTATATCAGACAGTCTACTACTCCGCCACCAAACACCCTCCGATTCGAGATCTTCTGTCATTTGGCGGATATACCGAAGGTTGGGCTACATATTGTGAAATGCTGAGTTATTACTATTCCCCGCTTTCTCATGATATGGCAACACTTCTCCAACATAATGCCTCCGTCATTCTCGGACTTTACGCCCTCGCCGATATGGGCATCCACTATGACGGCTGGACTCTTGCTGAAACAGTTGCCTTTTTCCGAACCTATGGAATCACGAATGAAAAGACAATCGAGGACATTTTTGATCTGATTGTCGCAGATCCCGGCAATTATCTCAAATATTACATCGGATACGTGGAATTTCTGGAATTAAAGAAACTGGCAATAAAAACCTGGGGAGATGATTTTACCCAGAATCAGTTCCACCAATGCATCCTCGATACCGGACCGGCGCCATTTGAAATTCTACAGAAGCAAATTAAAAATGCGTATTAGCGGAAGAGTTTCAGGGGAAAGTTTCAGAGGAAAGTTTCAGGGGAAGATTTGACTCATGCGAGTCAAATCTTCCCCTCTATCATATCCAGATATTCTCCTTTATCGATATGCATCATACTTACCTGATTCTGATATCTTCTAAATCCGTACACACTGTCCACATTTCGGATCAAGGACTGCAGCCGCTCGTCCGGTACGCACACAATCAACTGTAATTCCAGTTCTCTTGCGTAGTGCAAGCAGACTTCACTTCGTTCTTTGTCCATTTTGGAAAATGCTTCATCCAAAAGTACCAGTCTTATCTTGGAATCGCGGTTTGTCTGCTGCATATAAAGCATTGCAAATCCAGCCAGAAGTGCCACATATTTCGGATTTTGTCCTTCTCCTCCGGAATCACGTCCTGCCATGTCATCGACCGCATTTTTTTTCACATTTCCATCTTCATCTTCTACTCGTTCATACATACTGAAGGTCAGATAATTCCGGTAATCCACGTACTGCTCCATCTGCTGACGGTGCTGGCTTAAGGACTTGGCATCTTCGTCTTTCGGAGGCATGAATTTCTCCGTCAAGCGCAAGATCTGTTGCTCGTACTTCTGATAAAATGTGTCTTCGCCAAGCGTGATCTGTCCGTCGAAACCATCATCGTCCAGCACTTTGCTGTCCAATTCCGGTGCCATCAGCATCTCATAGAACTGTCCATTTTCATTTTCTGCCGGAAGAATATCAATCTGGTAAATACTGTCAGAAAATTTAATCTTTGCCAGCATACGATTGATTTCTTTCCTGTGACGGTATGCCGCTTTGATTTCACCGTGGATCGTCGCGATTACATTTTCACGAAGCGTATGGTAGATCAGATCATACTGTTTCTGAAATTCATCTTTATACTTCGGCTCAAAATCCTGTCTGCATTGATTCAAAATCCTGTCATAAGAAACATTTTCGTGTTCTACGCCCGTCAGACCATAGGATGGATATGCCTGATTGAACTGATTTCTCGCACGGGTCAGAAGATCACGTACTTCCTCTTCCTGCTTCATCAGCTCTTCAGATTCTTTACTTTTCTTACGTCGGTATGTCTGCTCAGATTGTATCTTTAATGCTTCCTGGACTTCAGTCTGCAGTTCTTCATTCAGTACAAATCCCTGCATCAGGAAATCCATACGATTCTGGAAATTCACGATATCCTGCTCTGCATGTCCCTGTGTCTTGGCATAGCCCAGTATTTCTTTCTGAAGCTGTTCAGATATCTTCTCATTTTCCCGGATTTTTACTTCTAATTCTGTCTTCTTCTGATTGAGTTCTGCAGTTCTGCTTCCTTCACGAAGCTCTCGCAGTTCCTTCTCCAGCTGATCCTGTTTCTCGTAAAATGCCTGCAGTTCTTCGCCTGCCCCGGCCAGATGCAGAATCTGATCTGTGCTTTGGTTCAGCCGCTCAAATCCCTGGGCTGCTTTCAGGCTTTGCTGCATCTGCTGATCTTGCAATACTTCTTCACTCAGCTTCAGAACCTCATCTTCCATTTCACGAAGCTTTGCCTTAGAAACCTTCGTTCCAATGCAGGCATATTTTTCGTAATCATTTTTCTTCAGATGACGGAAAATGTAATTATTATAGGAATAGCAGTCGGCTGTCACACCATTTCCGGAGGCACGGAGTTCTTCCTCTGTCTCGCATTTGGCAATTCTTCCGAGATAACGGCGCAGGCACTGGTCCACGTATGGTTCTTCTGCATGAACAGCCTCATAGATCGAATTGTCATGAACTTTTGGCTCGGACTTCACAATTGCGGCCGTATCTAACAGATCTACTTCATCAATCCCACCAAGATATTGAAGCTTACGAAATACTTTCGCTGCATCAAGGGCGTACTCCGGTGCGGTCACAAGACTGTGTTTCACACGCCCCATACGACCTTCAATCGCATTTTTCCACTTCTCATCTGTAATATCAAAAAGGTCTGCGAAAATGTTGACGTGAATGGTTCTTCCATATTGTGTGCTCAGACGGTTCTGTAACTCCTGCCTTGCCTGTTTTAACTCTTTTCGGTACGGTTTGCGGTCGTTTTTCAGATCCTCCACCATTTCCTTTTTCTCTTTCAAATCCTTGCGGTTCTGACTGATTCTTGTACCGATTTCATCAACTTCTTCATTAATGCTCTCCAGCGCGTCACTTAGTTGTTTCTTTAGCTTCTCAATTGCTTCCTTTGAAACATTTCCCGACTTGATCTCATCAATCCTCTGAAGTGCCGGATTGCTCACATAGGCACTGATTTCTTCATCTTCCTCCCAGCGGGCAAGTCCTTTTACAACCTCGCGCCACTGCTCACTGTTGCGGGCCAGAAGCTTAATGGTCTCCTTAAGACTCTTCAGCTCCTTCTCCTTCTGACCATAATCACTGGATTTTAGTTCCGCTTCTACCTCAACAAGTGCGTTCGTAAGCTGTGTCTTTTTCTCATTATTCTCATTCTGCTGTTTTTCTCTGGCACGAATCTTCTCGTTGATATCCATAAGATCCTGACTTCTCGCCTCAATCTTCGTCTTGAAGCTTTCAATATCAATATATTTTAACACCTGTTCCACATGGAGCTTATCCGCACGCGTCGTCTGAAGTGCCAGATTCTGCCGGCTGATCTCATCCAGAAGATGGATCCGATTCTCCAGGTCTTCCACACGCTCTTTGATCTCACGGTACGCACCAAGCTGGTCACTGATGGTCGAAACCGTGTCCTCCTTACTCTTCGGGAACATATAATCACGGATAAACTGACCCGTTCCATTTGTCATGCGAAGGGCAATCGCACTCTTTTCCATGGTCATCATGCGCCCCGGCTCCACATATCCAAAGATCACATCATAAACCGTTTTCAGATATGCCTCTTTTGACGGATAAAGGCGATTCACATCACCTCGTCCACGATTGTCCGAAGATTCCACCCGCTTTTCTACAAGCTTTCTGAGTCCTGCAATTGTATATGGCACACCTTTCTCCGTCAGATACTCGTCCTCCGGAATTTTCCCGGAATGGCTGAAAAATGTATACTTTCGGATATCAGTATCATTTTTTCCAACTTCGAATGCAACACCGATACAAGTGCTCACCTTCGTTCCGGTGTCAAATATCTCCAGTACGATCTGAGAGCAGAAGTCCTGTCCATCACGATTGTAAGAGCCGTCTTTCTGCGCACCTCGCAGGTAACTGAGCACACTTCGGCGGTTCTTCGCATCGTCCGCCGCCTTATTTAAAAATGTAGCGGAAATACTTCCGTACAGAACGACTTGAATGGCATCCATAACTGTTGATTTTCCAGAGCCACTCTTACCACTGAACAGATTCACATACTCATGGAACTCCATGATCTTGTGGCTGACACCGCCCCAGTTATTCATCAGCATTCTTGTAAATATCTTCTTCGCCTGCTTCAACTTCTGCACCGCCTTCCTCATCAACATATTCTTTCATCAATGCCTGAATATCTACACCACTGCAATACAGATTAATTGTGCTGTAAATGTAAATCTTTGTCTGATCTTCTACGTTCTGGATTGCGCCCGGCACCTCGATAATCTGATGCTTGCTCATAACATACAGCGCATCTTTCCACTCTGCCATAGTCAGCTTCTCATTGATCAGATTCGTGTTCTTTCCATACTCACGGATCTCCGCCAGATTCGTCACAGTCGCATTCAGACCTTCACCGAGAATCTTATCCCGATAGATTATTTTAATAAGAAGAATGATCTTCGTAGCCGTCACATTCAAACGTTCCACAGCCACGCCTTCCCCGGTCAGCCTGAAAATGTGTTCCTGTGGGTCGTGTACCAGTTCGCACCCAAGTACGGACAGATAGTCTTCTATAAATTTCCGGTGTCTCACACAGATTTCATAGTGAAGGTTATCCCTCGGCGTTAATGTGACCGGATCGTATTTTACTTGTAAAATGCATGTCTGCCGAAACAGCGCGGAAATGGTTTTCTTCAGATTCTCCGCCTCTGTCACAGACAATTCTTCCATATAATTTACCATATGTTTTCCCTTATCCTTGTCTTTCTTATTATGATGTTGGGGCACAAGCCCCCATCTATGATATTTACACCTGATGATTACTGAGATTTTTTAATCACAAGCTTAGAGAATCTCAGACCATTCTCGTTCTCAAGTTCTTCTCCGACCTCAATCTCTTCTGTTCCTTCCGCAACTTCCGTAGCATCCTGCCAAACAAGAAACAGCTTTTCCAGATCTTCCATGGATTTTACTGTGTCTTTCGTCACAATAAAGTTTCCATCCTGCTCGTTTTGTTTCCGGAACTCTCGGATTTCCTTCTGCGTGTAAAGCGGCTTCAGAACATACTCATTCATTTCTTCCGAATCTGCCTGTTCTGTTACCTCTGTCACCGCCTGCGGTACAAATGCTTCTTTTTTCCGGTCACGTCTCTGATACAGACTCTTTTCGTTCATCACACGGTATGGTTCGGTCAGCTTCATTTTCTGAGACAGCTTGTCCAAAATTTCATCACATTTTTCACTCTGAGTCAGAAGATTTACAAAGGCAATTGTCTGATCTTCCTCGACCGCGCCTTCCATCAAAATGTACCGGATTCTCGCAGCAGCCCGGCTTGCAAATACAGTCTTCTGCTCAATCAGCATATTGTATCTTCGCTCAATGGCATCGAACTCTCTGGAAATGCGGTACAACATTTCATTCGCTTCGTCACAGAGCTTCACTGCCCGCTCCAGGCGGTAACGCTGAATGCTCAGCTTATTCTGCACATTTCGTTCTTCAGACTTCTCCTGCTCCTCTCGCGCCAGCTGAACTTGAATATCCCGGAGCTTTTCCACAAAACCTTCGCGCCTTGTCTCATTTTCCCCAAGATTCTTCTCTATCAGCTCTTTGACCGCTTCCTTGTAACGATAAAAGCTGTCGGTTGTCGTCAAAATCGCATATTTCTGGCTGTCACTATTGTTGATTTCCTTTACAAGAACTTCCTGGATTCCTAAAAAACTTCGCTGGCTCGATAATTCATCAAAATATCCGCGCATTCCTTCCTGCATATTTGCCAGCATCTGAAGCAGGGATCTTGACGTATGCAGTGCACTTTTCAGGATATCATTATTCTTCTCCCGATCCGAACTATATGTATAAAGGTGACTGTACACTGCCAGCACACTCTCGCGCTCCTTGCTGTCCTCATCACTATAAAGATTACGGAACAACTCCACATACAACTGACTATACTCCGGGAAAGATACTACATAGCTGTTTAGCGTTTCGTCATAGTCACGTCTAAGCCATCCCCAGTCTTCAAAATGCCGTAAACTTATCATCGCCATGTTCGACCGCGTCAAAAGCTCCCCTTCCTCATCGAAACGCTCCTCACTCCAGTCTAACGTCATACGGGCAAGCTGCTCATTCATAATCGCCTGACACTCGCCCTCAGTCAACCCCAAAAGCGAATACGACTGGCTGCTCTCCTCGTAAACCGCCACAAGAAACTGCATATAGAATTCCATATATTTACTTCCGAATACCTTGTAAAAATCCTTCGGAATCCGACTGATCAGATTCATTCGTTCCTCCTTCACCCACAAACACACGGGATTTGCTCCTATCAGTATACCGAATTTTGCCCCTAAGAGCAACCTTTTGGGGACGTAGTTATTCTGCGTTTTCTACCGTAACTTTTCTATTTTACTACGCCCCCTAGTACTACGCTGGACGCCAATCCGGCGAGTGTTGCCAGTAATGCCCCTGGCAGTGTGTATCTTGTTTTTGTTACTTTTGCGGTCATAAAGTAAACGCTCATAGTGTAAAATATTGTCTCTGTGCAGGACATGATGATGGATGCCACTAGTCCCAGATAGGAATCTGTCCCGAACTCTTTGTAGACATCAAGGAGTAATCCTGTCGCTGCGGACGAGGAGAACATCTTTATTATCGTGAGTGGAACTAATTCGCCCGGAAATCCGATATATTGTGTAACTTTTCCAATCATTTGTGCCAGAAATTCCAGAAATCCGGATGCTCTTAGTACTCCGACTGCTACCATAAGCCCTACCATAGTCGGCATAATTTTGATAACAGTCAAAAATCCGTCCTTCGCTCCTTTTACAAATGTGTCATAAACTGGAATTTTCATTGTAATTCCATAACAGATAATCCCGAATATCATGAGTGGTACAATAAAATCCGACAGGTAAAGAAATAGTTTCAATTCTTGAATTCTCCTTTTGCTTGCCCTATACTATCTGTTGTATATTATGCCGGTGGGATAAAATCCATACCGGCATCAGAAAGGAAGTTTCCGAAATTGAATCTTTTACATAAAAATAATACAAATGCTTTACCAAAAGCAAAATCTACGGATACTCATGACTTTGGTGAGGGCAGCATCTCTGGAAATATTCTGCGTCTTGCAATTCCTATGACGCTTGCGCAGCTCATTAATGTCCTTTACAACATTATTGACCGCATTTACATCGGTCATCTCCCAGACGTGTCCACCCAGGCGCTGACCGGAATCGGTCTGACTCTGCCGGTCATTACAATCATCACCGCTTTTACCAATCTGTTCGGTATGGGCGGCGCACCGCTTTTTTCTATGGCAAGAGGTGCCGGTGAACCTGCGCGCGCCCGAAAAATTCTCGGCAACTCCTTTTCCATGCTCCTGATTTCCGGCGGTATTCTCATGATTTTGTGCTACCTGTCCAAGCGCCCATTGCTTTACCTGTTCGGCGCCAGTGATATTACTTATCCTTATGCAAATGCATACATCACTCTCTACCTTATCGGCACGCTTTTTGTCATGATCAGTCTTGGCATGAACAACTTTATCAACGCCCAGGGATTTGGAATGACCGGAATGCTCACCGTCTCCATCGGTGCTGTCCTGAACCTGATCCTTGACCCGCTTTTTATCTTCGTTCTCCACATGGGAGTCCGTGGAGCCGCTCTTGCGACCATCATTTCGCAAGGAATCTCTGCAATCTGGGTATTACGTTTTCTAACCGGAAAGAAAGCAATCCTTACACTCTCACTTGCTTATATGAAACTGGACTTCCGATTAGTAAAGGAAATCTGTGCTCTTGGACTTGCCGGATTTATTATGGCGATTACAAATGGATCGGTACAGATTGTCTGTAACGCAACTCTTTCCAGATACGGTGGTGACCTGTACGTTGGAATCATGACCGTTATTAACTCCGTCCGGGAAATCATTACCATGCCGGTCACCGGTCTTACAAATGGTGCGCAGCCTGTCATGAGCTTTAACTATGGTGCCAGAAGACATGCGCGTGTAAAATCAGCAATCAAATTTACAACGATTGTCTGTATCTTATTTTCCTGTTTTATGTGGGCATTACTGCTCGCCTTCCCACGCTTCTTCATTCACATGTTCAACAGCGAACCGGAATTGTTAGCCGAAGGCGTACCTGCGATGCATTTATATTTCTTTGGAATCTTTATGATGTCGCTGCAGTTTGCCGGACAGTCCACATTTACTGCACTGGGAAAAGCAAAACAAGCCGTATTCTTCTCCCTGCTGCGAAAGGCAATCATCGTCATTCCACTGACACTGTGGCTTCCGACTGTAGGCGGACTTGGAATAAATGGAGTCTTTCTTGCCGAGCCGGTTTCCAACTTCATCGGCGGAACCGCCTGCTTTGTCACGATGATCTTTACCGTATGGAAAAAACTGGATGATTCTCTAAAATAATATGACATACTTATTACACAAACCTCATAGTTTTTATAAAGCGAAAACTATGAGGTTTTCTTATGCTCAATTATCTCTGGGCCGGTATGATGATGCTTGGGATTATCTACGCCGCATTTACCGGACGCATGCCCGACATCACCAATGCCGCACTGGATTCTTCCAAGGAAGCAATCACGCTATGCATTACTATGATCGGTATCATGTCCTTCTGGGTAGGGCTTATGGAAATTGCAACAAAAGCCGGCATCATCGAACAGCTTTCTCGAAAGTTGAAGCCACTGATTCATTTCCTGTTCCCAAATCTTCCGGACAATCACCCTGCTGCCACCCACATCACCACGAATATCATTGCTAACATTCTGGGACTTGGCTGGGCTGCGACACCTGCCGGACTGAACGCAATGGAAGAACTGAAAAATCTGGAAGACGACCGCCGCAAATACCACCTCCCGGGAAAAGTGCGCGCTCCCGGAACCGCCAGCAATGAAATGTGCACATTTCTTATCATTAATATATCATCCCTGCAGCTCATTCCTGTAAATGTCATTGCCTACCGCAGCCAGTACGGCAGTATCAATCCTGCTGCCATCGTCGGCCCCGGCATACTGGCGACCGCTGTAAGCACATTAGTGGCCGTGATATATTGCAAATGTAAAGAAAAACCAGATGCTGGACATTAACACAGCATCTGGTCTTGTAAAATTTTTAATCAAGGTGAAATTCTTCCAGCAATTTCTTTCTGTATTCAACATCTTTTATAGCTTTCCAAATATCTTCTTCTCGATTTAAGTCATGCAATTTATCATACAAATCATTCACTTGTTCTATACCTTCCTGCCTGCTTTCTTCTCGTTCCTGCCTCATATGTTCTTCTTCATCATACTCAAATATGCTCACTCTTAACACCTCTGCTCTGTTCTTCCTTAAAAACTCCGCAAGAATACCATTTTTGATACATTCGTCAATTGCCTTTTCCACAGCTTCCGGAAATGGTATTTCCTTCTGATATTTGCGGACTGTATCTACAAATAACTCCCAGATCTACTCCCTGTTTTGGTTCTTTCCATATGTGATTGACAAGCATAGCTCCCAATCCTGTTCCCAATAGAACTGCCAAAAGACCTATACATATTTTCTTTCTCATAGCAGCTTCCCCTACTCCGCCAGTCCTTCTGCCGCGGTTCCTTCAATCTGAATCTTCTTTTCTCCGGTATACTCTTCTGTCGGATTGCTTTCCGGCACATATTCTTTTACTTCTATCGGCAGGAATTTTGCGGAATATGTCGTACATTTATTTTCGTCCGACCGCTCATCGTCTTCTCCTTCCCCATATGGAGTATTCTGCTTCGAATCGGTTCCGATATTTGTTCCGGCGGCGTATATCTTTCCGTCTTTTTTCAGGATAAATGTATCATCATAACAGGTCGTACCGTAATCATTCGGGTTTACATTGGCCAGATCTGTCCAAATTGCATTCTGCTCAATCTCATCACACCAGACCATTCGTACATTTTCCATGACCTTTTCCGGCTCTGTCAGAAATGTTTTCTCACCGGTATATCCACACTGGCCATAGGTGTTATCGCCCCAGGTGTACAGGTCACCATTCACCGTTATCGCCGCTGAACGTCTGTTGGTGGTCGTGACGTAATTTGCCTGATCCAGCATCTTGTGTGGTTCGGTGTACATCAGCGTTCCTTCCCCGTAAATGCTACTTGCTTCGCCGGACATAAACTCACCCCACCAGTACACTTCCCCGTTCTTTTTGAGCGCAATCACACAGGTCGCACCAGCCCGCATATAAGCCACATCACTCATCAGAAGCTTCGGCTGGTTCACCACATTTTGCTGTGGATTCATGGCATCGTTTTCGCCTGGTTCTTTTCCGAGAATTCCCTGTAGATTCGCACCTGCGCCGTACAGTTCTCCATTTTCCGTGAGATACATCATAAAATATCCGTTGGCTGATGCGTCTACATGAACAACATGCTCGGCTATTTTCTGAGGTTCCATGTACTCCTCATGATACCAGTTGCCCACATCTTCCGGGTGATTGATTCCAAGCTGGGCATAGTAGTTCATGCCCTGTCCCCACAGCACATGATTTTCGTCTACATAATAGCGATTGCCTGCAATCACCTTATTCGTAATATAATAATCAGAAATGTGAAAATCTTCCGGCTGGTTCAACAAGGACATATCTGTTGTATAAAATTCCTTTTTTTTCTGATTTTCTGCATTCTTTTCGGCTTCTTCTTTTGCTTTTTCTTCCTTCGATTTTTTCTTCTTTTTGTTCAAATCGTCTGTCGCCTTTTCCAGATTCTCTGCCTTCGCAAATACATTTTCCCCAAGCTTTATCTCTCGGATATTCTCCCAGTCACTAAGTTCCAAGGCATAATAGCAGTGGATCCCTTCTGATTTTTCTTTCCCTGTGGAAGTCACTTTCGGGACGATAATATCCGCAGCTTCATACTCTGATACGTCTGCATTTGGATCAAACTGAATCTGTTTCTCTTTCCCATTTTTCCAGCATACCGTCATAAGCCCGGCGGTCATTGCCTGCGAATTATAAAATTCTTCGTCAGTTCCCGCATCTAACAGAATTCCTTCCTCACTCACATACAGATCTTTTCCCCGGTACTCATATCTGCGCGCGTCCTTTTTGACTTTCGGTGAAGTCTTAATGTTGATAAGCTCCTTACCCGTTTTTGCGTCATTCATCACCAGATGCATTTTCCCTGGCCTGCCGGAAGCTTCATGGTTTACATAATAAAGCGTAAGATACTGCGTCCCACCGGCATTTTTCTGCTCATAAATATTTCCATCATAGGCAGACGCATCATCGACAATCCCCAATTTATAAGAATCTTCTACGATCTGAAAAGACTGGCTCTGCTTAAGCTCCTGCTGTGTCTGCAGCAGCTTGGCCTTCTTTCCGCCTTTTCGCCTGATCTGCAGATCCACTCGCCCTGTCTGCGTCTTCTCACAATACACATTCTTCTTCACAACAATATCATAATTCTTATAAGTGGCATGGGAATTCTCCCAGCGAATCCACAAAACTAGCAGACTGACTGCAATTACAGCCAGAAAAATAATAAGTTCTGCTCGAAACACATTTTTCCTTTTTGTCCGTTCCATAGGCACCTCTCTTTTCCCCTAATCAACAGCTTCACCGGTTCATCCTGATAAATTCAAAATCCCCATTTATCATAACATTTTTTCTATATATATGGAATCCATTGGCATAACTGGTAACAATCCGGTATTATCTCGCACATTTTCCTAATTGTATGAAAATACCGCTGGTAATTACTATCAGCAACTCCAGCGGTATCTTAATGTCTTATTCTATAAAATTTTAATCAAAGTGAAATTCTTCTAATAACTTCTTCCTACATTCGGAATCTGCAGCCATTTTTACAATATCTTCCGTTCTACCTTGTCGATTTAATTCTATAATCAATTTTGCTATTCGCACTTCACCACATTTTTCGCCCTCTTCAAAGCCTTCCTGCCTGCTTTCTTCTCGTTCCTGCCTCATATGTTCTTCTTCATCATACTCAAATATGCTCACCCTTAACACCTCTGCTCTGTTCTTCCGATTTACTTTCATAAGCATCGGATAAACGTAAAACACTCTGTTCCGGCATCTTGGAAATATAATGCTTGAAAGGATTGTACCACAATTGATATATTATGTCGAGATGTTTTTCTAAAATTAATATAGTCAGAATTGTATCCAAATTGATTTATTCAACTAATATTGCATTCATGTAAAATAGTGTGATTTTTGCCTTATTTTTCACACTAAACTGCACGAACTTTTCTTAATTTTTTACATTATTCTACACATAAGCACTTCAATGGTCTAGCTTAATTGTCTTTATTAATCCTCCAGCTCTGCCGGATCTACCCCCTGTTTCTTCAGCTTCAGATACACAATTTCCCGGAACAGTGCATATGCCACCGACACGATCGGTATAAATATCAACATTCCGACCACGCCCATAAGGCTACCTCCGATGCTGACCGCTGCCAGCACCCAGATGGACGGCAGCCCTACAGAATTACCTACTACATGCGGATAAATCAGGTTCCCTTCTATCTGCTGGAGCACAAGAAACAACACGATGAACATAAGCGCCTTCATCGGATCGACCATGAAGATTAAAAATGCTCCCACCGCACAGCCTAAGAATGCTCCAAAGATCGGTATCAGTGCGGTAAATGCGATAAAGATTCCCACCAGCAGTGCATACGGCAGCCGGAAGATCGTCATGGCCAATACGAACATGCTTCCAAGAATCACAGCCTCCAGGCACTGTCCGGTCAGGAAGCTTGAAAATGTACTGTAAGTCAGGGAAGAGACTTCCACCACAGCCTCCGCACGACCTCTTCGTACAAATGCAAACAGTACCTTTTTCGCCTGTATCCCAAGCTTTTTCTTCTGCAGCAAAATATAAATCGCAAATACAAAAGCTATGACAAATGTTGAAACTCCGCTGATAATGCTTTTTGCAGCGGTAAGTGTCGAATTCAGCATATTTCCTGCACCATTTTTCAGGAAATCAATCAGTGTCTCCACAATCTTGTCCCAGTCAAACTGTACACTGTTGATTAGTTCGACAACCTCCTTGTTTCCATGAAAGACCTCTTTCCCCCACGCCTGTGCATGTGGGATGAACTGGGTAATACTCTGCCCCAGATTTCCAAATGTATTTACAAGCTGAGGTACAACACCAAAGATCACTACCGTCAACACGCCAACTACGATACAAAGTACACTCAACAGACTCACCGGTCTTGCAAGCTTATCTGCCACTTTATTTTTTCTTACTTTTTCCGTAAACAAGTGCCGCTCGATAAAGTTCATCGGTACATTCAGTACAAACGCAATGGCTCCTCCAAGCAGAAATGGAAAGACCAGATGTCCCACATATCCCAGTACCTCCAACACCTCTTCATATTTCCACAGCACCACGATCAGCAGTGCTGTAAACAAAATCAGCTCCCGGATTTTCCGCATATTTTCCTTATTCAGTTCCATTTAATTCCTTCCTTTATTCAATATCCTGTCAAATCCTCTATTTCTTTCGCGTTCTGATCCATTTCAGCAGCTGAATAACCGGCAGATTCAAAAGAGCCAGTCCATATACAGTCATCAACTGTGCCACCGTCAGTGTCTGCACTTTGAACATTCCCTGAAGTGCCGGGATCATCAGTACTCCTGTAATCAAAAGCCAGCCAAGTACAAATGCTCCGATCAGATAAATGTTATTCCAGAATCGTTTCGTAAAAATGATCGGTTTGTTTGCCTTACAGTTAAATCCGTGAACCAGACGGCTGCTGCAAAGTGTTCCAAATGCCATCGTACTTGCCAGCACTGCATTTCCATCGCGATATCCGATCATAAATGCTGTCATGGTCATGATTCCGATACACAAACCTTCCACTCCGATGCTTGTAAGAAATGGTTTTGTCAAAATGGACTCTCCCATGGCACGCGGTTTTTCTTTCATCACTTCCGGATTGTGCGGCTCCAGTCCAAGCGCGATCGCCGGCAGGCTGTCTGTCAGAAGGTTGATGAACAGCAGATGTACCGGTGCAAATGGAACCGGCAGACTTGCAAGTGATGCGTACAAAACTGCAAGAATCGCTGCAAAATTTCCAGAAAGCAAGAACTGAATCGCATTTTTAATATTCTGATAAATGTTTCGTCCATTTTCCACTGCCTTGACAATTGTTGCAAAGTTGTCGTCCGTCAGCACCATAGCTGCCGCATCTTTCGCCACCTCACTTCCCGTGATTCCCATGGCAACTCCGATATCTGCCTGCTTCAGTGCCGGAGCGTCATTCACTCCGTCTCCCGTCATTGCCACAATATTTCCACGCTCCTGCCATGCCCGCACGATACGGATCTTGTGTTCCGGTGAAACTCTTGCATACACGGAAATGTTCGGTACGAACTCCTGAAGTTCTTCGTCCGTCATATCTTCGATGACCGCGCCTTCACAGGCTTCCGACATATTTTCCAGAATTCCGATTCGTTTTGCAATGGCCGCTGCTGTTACCTTGTGATCGCCCGTAATCATGATTGGCTTGATTCCTGCCTTGATACATTCCGCAACCGCATCTTTAGACTCCACTCTCGGCGGATCCATCATGGAAATCAGTCCCAGGAATGTCAGGTCATTTTCATCATTTAATGTAAGCCCCTGCTCCTGTTCCATCGTCTTAAATGCAAATGCAAGAACTCGCAGTCCATTTTCGGAAAAATGTCTGTTCTGTAATTCAATTCTGACACGGTCTTCTTCAGTAATCTCTCTTAGAGTATCTCCATCCTGAATGTGGCTCATGCGCTCAAGAAGCACATCGACCGCACCTTTTACGACCATAACGTACCGTCCGTCTATAAAATGTTCCGTGGACATGAGTTTTCTGTCACTGTCAAACGGCACCTCGGAAAGCCTCGGATACTCTTCACGTACTTGTGCATAATCTTCTCCCAAAAGGCTGCCAAGATTAATAAGAGCCGTCTCCGTCGGATCCCCAATCTCCTGACCATTTTGATTTGTAGAATCATTGCAAAGCATACTGAACATCAGTAACTCTCGCTGTGCCGGATCCTTCAGATCAATCTCTCCGGAACAGACACTCTCACCATTTACATAATAATTTTCCACAGTCATTTTATTCTGCGTCAAAGTTCCAGTTTTATCAGAGCAGATGATTGACACACTGCCAAGTCCTTCGACCGCTTGAAGCTTACGGATGATTGCATGCTCCTTCGCCATCTTCTGTGTACCAAAGGAAAGCACGATGGTCACAATAGAACTAAGCGCCTCCGGGATAGCTGCCACCGCCAACGCTACTGCAAATAGAAATGCATTTACAATCGATTCTCCGCGGATCACGCTGATTGCAAATAAAATCCCACAAAATACAAGGATTGTGATGGACAACTTCTTACCAAAATCATCCAGATTCTTCTGAAGCGGTGTCTGCTTCTCTGATGCATTTTTCAGAAGCCCGGCAATCTTACCGACCTCCGTACTCATTCCGACTTCCGTTACTTCATAAGATGCTCGCCCATAAGTCACGAAGCTTCCGGAAAATACCCGGTTCGTCTGATCTCCGAGTGCTGCGCCCTCCGGCACTTCATCTAAAGACTTCTCCACTGGAAGACTCTCACCTGTCAGTGCACTTTCGTCCACTTTAAGACTTGCAACTGTAAGTAACTTTCCATCTGCCGGGATTAAGTCTCCCGCCTCCACAATTACTTCATCACCGACGGTCACTTCTCTCGCCGGTACCTGCATTAACTGCCCGTCACGCACAACTTTCGCATCCGGTGCCGACAGCTGCTTCAAACTATTCAGCGACTGCTCCGCCTTCACCGTCTGCACCGTTCCAAGAATCGCATTCATCGTAATAACTACAAAGATTACAATCGCACTCTCCACATCTCCAAGAAATCCTGAGATCACCGCGGAGATGATCAGAATAATTACCAGAAAATCCTTGAACTGTTCTAAAAATATTTGAAAGACACTTTTTTTCTTTCCCTCTTCCAGTTCATTCGGTCCGTATTTCTTTAGGTTTTCCTTCGCCTGCTCATTTGTCAACATAATTTGTACCTCCTTTTAATCGCTGTGGCCAAACGTCCTATACTGCTTTAGAGCTGATAAGCCATGCCAGCTCTATTCCGCTCCGCTTCATATCGCTGTGGCTAAACGCCCTATACAGGAAAGCAGGATGCGCTGTCTGCATGCAAGCATGCACACCGCATCCTGCTTTCCTGTGCATGGCTTATCAGGTGTACAAAAATAGAGACCTTTATTGCACACCAAAAATATGCAATAAAAGTCTCACCATTTCATTACGATACGGATGATCACTCATCGTACTGACGACATCGCAAACGCCTGATTTTCTACTTTGCAAGACTGACAGGCGCCAGTTACTCCCTTTTATTAATGTTAATATAGTCGATTCCTTCGAATCTGTCAACGGGGTTTTTTACCTTTCCATCAAAAAATCTATAACATTCTGATGTATAATTCCATCTCTTGAAAAATCAAATCTGTCCATGGAAAGTACATACTTCGGATAATTATCTTGAATATCCTTATATGCTCCAAATTCTCTTTCTATGACATCTTCCGTTGCCAGCAAATATGCGACCTGGTAATACTCTTTCTTTCCGTCTTTCACTGCTACAAAACCAATCTCACCCTTTGTCGTTTTTCCTACATCGTATTCCGGAATCCTTTTCCGATGATCTCACTACTGTTTGTGATCATCATAAATGCGTGTGGTTCTACGCTTCTTACGAATTTCCGCAGTTTTAATGCCTGGTCACGGTTCACAACAGTCATGATGACTTTCTTCGGCTCGTGTGAGTAAGAGCCTTCCGCTGACATAATGGTCGCACTGTGATTCAGCTCTTTATGAATATAATCGCAGATTGTACCAGCATTATCTGACACGATTGTAAAATATTTACACAGGTTCAGACTCTCAATTACGGAATCAATGAAAAATGATTTTGCAAGGAATCCGGCAAATGAAAACAGTCCAACGGTCGGATTATATACAAAGAAAGAAATCGCAACAACTGCGAAGTCTACAAGCAGTAACGCCATTCCGATTGACACGCTGGTATACTTTTTTAATATCAAAGCAATAATATCGGTTCCTCCGCTGGACGCATCCATGAAGAAGAATATCGCGGAACACACTGCCAGCAGCATAAAGGAAAATACAAGCTCCAGCACCGGCTGGTTCGTGATTGGCTTGTCTATCGGATACACATACTGCGCAACTTCCAGCACACCACTGAATACGATGCTGACATAGAAAGACCGCATTGCAACTTCCTTTCCCAATATTGGAAATGCAATCAATAACAGTAACATATTGATTACAAATGTGTACGTACTGGCGGAACCGCCAAACATTCCACTTAAAATAACTGCAAAACCGGCTACACCTCCGAAACTAAAATGGTTCGGAAACTTAAATACATAGTTCGCCAGTGCAAGTACGACTGCCCCCACAGTCAGTATACTGTATTTTTTAATCGGTCCCATGTGCTCATCTAACATAATTTATCCCCTCTTTCCCTTACTCATGACACTTGATTGTTTATCTTTGTTATAACATACTCTCCTAAAAAAAGGAATGCCCTCCGGCATTCCTTTTCGTAATATTTACATTCCAAGTCTCTCTGCAATTTCAAGACCCTTAGGACTTGTTGCGACACCACCCATACTTGTCTCTCTGAGTGACACGTCCATCTTCATTCCGACTTCGCCCATGGCATCAATGACCTGATCTACCGGAATGTGGCTTGCGATTCCTGCCAGTGCCATATCTGCTGCCGCCAAAGCGTTGACTGCACCGCCTACATTTCTTTTCACACACGGAACTTCTACCAGTCCGGCTACCGGATCACAGACAAGTCCCATCAGATTCTTAAGTGCCATGGCGCATGCATGTCCCATCTGCTCTTTACTTCCGCCGCGTACACTACAGATTGCCGCTGCTGCCATTCCGGAAGCAGAACCTATCTCTGCCTGACAACCGCCGGAGGCTCCCGCCAGTGAAGCACGGGACGCAATGACCTGACCGATTCCTGCTGCCACATACATCGCCTGGATCATGGTTTCCTCTGAAGCTTCATATTCTTTATAATAAGTAACAAGAACTGCCGGCATTACTCCACAGGCTCCGGCAGTCGGAGCTGCCACAATCCGCTTCATACAGGCATTGTTACATCCCATTTTTAATGCATTTGCAATAACCTTTGATACAAAATCGCCGCACAACGGTTTTTTCTGCTCCCGATATGCATCCATCAGCTTTCCTTCTCTTCCGACAAGTCCACTTCTGGAAATTGCCTCCGGGTCATATGCTGCAACACTCTCTTTCATAGAGTTCCACATATGTGTCATCTGATTCCAGGACTCTTCTTCGCTGATTCCGTTTTCCTCGCAGTCCTCAAGCTGAACGGCTTTCCAGAATTCTACACCGTCTTTTTCGCATCTTGCCATAATCTCATCCACTGCCTGATATGCCATAACTATCGTCCCTCCTCCAGATTCAGAGATATTACTTCCAGAATATCTTCTTTCATTTTCAGTTCAGCCACAACATTTTCCGGTATGGACTGATCTGTCTCTACGACCATAACGGCAAGACCGCCTCTTTTGTGACGGAACACCTGCATCGTCGCAACATTGATCTTCTCCCGGCTCAGTGCCGCGCTTACCTCTGTAATACAGCCCGGGCGGTCCATATTCCGCACGATCAACGTATTGCTCTCCCCACTGAAATCAACTTCTATCCCGTCAAGCACACTGACACGGATCCGGCCTCCTCCAATAGAGTATGCCTGCATGACCATCTTTTTATCCGCACCATTTTCCATGATCACTCTTGCTGTATTCGGATGTGCGCCGCGGATTTCTTTTTTTGCAATGGTAAATTCCATGCCATTTTCTTCTGCTACTGTAAAACTATCCGGGATTCGAAGATCATCTGGTTTCATTCCGAGAAGACCTGCAATGATCGCCTTGTCTGTTCCATGACCTTCTCCTGTCGCCGCAAATGATCCGTGCAGATACACTTCTGCTTTTTTCACCGGTTCTCCAAAAAGTTGTCTGGCTGTATAGCCGATCCGCACTGCCCCCGCTGTATGAGAACTGGACGGGCCGACCATAATTGGCCCTAATATGTCAAATATGCTGCTCATTACAAGCTCCTCCTATTCTATGAATCCCTTACCTATAATCTCGCTGCTGTTGGTGATCATCATAAATGCGTCTGGATCTACCGCATGAACGTAATTTCTGAGGCTTCTCGCCTGCTCACGTTTTACAACTGTCATAACGACCTGCTTGTTGTCTTTTGTGTAAGCACCTCTTGCCTCGTAGATTGTCGCGCCGTGATTCAGCTCTGTATTAATATAATTACAGATTGGCTCCGCATTTTTTGAAATAATCGTAAAATACTTACACAGATTCAATGTCTCAATGACCGTGTCAATGAAAAATGACTTCGCAAGAAATCCGGCCAGTGAGAATAATCCTACAGTTACACCATACACGAAAAATGCTACGATGACAACTATGAAATCTACGACCAGCAGAGCCGTTCCTATTGAGACATTTGTATACTTTTTTAATACCAAAGCAATAATATCCGATCCTCCGCTAGACGCGTCCATGTTAAAGAAAATTGCGGAGCATACTGCAAGAATCATAAAGCAGAACACAAGCTCCAGCACTGGCTGATTCGTAAGCGGTCCTGACATCGGCCACACATACTGGATGACTTCCAGTGTGACACTGTACAGGACACTCACGTAAGCAGATCTCATTGCCACTTTTTTTCCCAACAATACAAATGCAACTACAAGTAAAAGCATATTAATGACAAATGTATACGTGCTCGCAGAGCCTCCAAGCAGACCACTCATAATCACGGCAATACCGCTAACTCCGCCAAAACTGAAATGATTCTGAAATTTGAACATGTAGTCCGAAATTCCGAGTATGACAGAACCCACTGTCAATATCCCATATTTTTTAACTGCTTCCATCTCATTTTATACCCTTTATTTTATACTTTTTACTTCATATCTTTTAAAAAGGCTTTGTATCCGCGGTATACTTCATATACATCAGATTTACTTGTCACTTCGTATGGTGCATGCATGGACAGAACTGCCACACCACTATCAATAACACTCATTGCTTTATTTGCCATGACGTAGGCAATGGTTCCACCGCCGCCCTGGTCGACCTTTCCAAGTTCTGCGGTCTGAAAAGCAACATGATTGTTGTCAAATACATTTCTTACTTTCGCAACATACTCTGCGTTAGCATCACTTGTTCCATTCTTTCCACGGCTTCCTGTGTATTTATTCAACACAAGTCCTCTCCCGAAATATGCTGTATTCTTCTTCTCGAATACTTCCGGATAAAGCGGATCGTAAGCGGCACTTACGTCAGAAGATAACATACAGGAATTGCGAAGCACTCTTCTTACTTTCACCGGGCTATCCTCCCCTGTCAGTGCCAGAACCTCTGCGACCATATCCTCGAAGAAGCTTGACTGCATACCGGTCGCTCCCATATTTCCAATTTCTTCTTTGTCCGCAAGAATACAGCAGCCTGTACGCTCCGGATTTTCTGCCTCAAGCATTGCAAAAAGTGAAGTCAAAGCACATACCTTATCGTCCTGTCCATATCCGAGAATCATACTTCTGTCAAATCCACAGTCCCTGGATTTTCCTGACGGCACAATTTCAAGCTCTGCAGAGAGGAAATCTTCCTCCTCTATATCATAGGCTTCTTTCAGATAACAAACTACCCACGCGCGTACTTTTTCTTTCTCATCTTTATCTGCATTTTTTACTGGTTTTGTTCCAACCAGAAGATCCAGACCTTCGCCCTCAATCACGATTCTTGCTTTCTTTTCTAGCTGATCCTGGGATAAATGTATCAGAAGATCAGAGATTACGAATACCGGGTCATCTTCCTTCTCACCAATAACAACCGGCACGACTGTTCCGTCTTTTTTCACAACAACGCCGTGAATTGCAAGAGGAATCGTCACCCACTGGTATTTCTTCACACCGCCATAATAGTGTGTGTCCAAATATGCCATCTGTGTATCTTCATATAATGGATTCTGTTTTACATCTAGTCTCGGTGAATCCACATGTGCACCTAAAATGTTCATTCCCTCTGTCAGCGGTTTTGTTCCGATGTGGAAAAGTGCCAGCGTCTTCTTCATATACTGTGCATAAACCTTATCCCCGGCTTTCAGTGTCACGCCCTCACGGATACAGTCCTCAATATTCTGATATCCATTTTCCTCTGCCATCGCGATGGACAGTGTCACACATTCTCTCTCCGTCTTGGACTGATCCAGACATTTTCTATATCTGACTGCCAGTTCCTCCAGTTCTCTTTCCTGCTCCTTTGTATAGTGTTCCCACATATTTTTACGTTCCATACTTAAACCTCCACAAAAAAGATGCCGTCCCCCATGGACCGGCATCTTTCATTCAATTCATATACTTCTACACTTTATATTTAAAACCTTCGTCTGACATGGATCCCTCTTTTATCAGACGCTTTACTGTCTTCATATAATGCTCCAAAATTGCGTTGCAGATTGTCTCTTCGTCTTTACTCTTGAATACATTCAAAAGTCGTTCATGAATACCATGCTGTCGGTTTGCCGCTTCCTTCCGGTCCGAATTTCCGGCAAAATAGCAGACGATATTGCCGTAATTCAATTCGGTCCAGGCTTTCAGAAGTCTGTTCAGACCTGCCTTTTCGACGATCACTTGGTGAAACCTACAATCACAATCTACAAGATTCCCTAAATCATCCTCACCAAAAATCTTCATCTCTTCCACGATGGATTCCATCTGCGCAAGATCTTCATCGGAAAGCTGTCCCTCATATGTTCGAACTGCAACCTGCTCATAAGTTGCACGAAGCAGATAGATTTCATAAATATCTTCCAAAGTAACCTGCTTGACCGAACATCCAACATTTCTAACATATTCTACGAGTCCTTCCTGTTCCAGCTGACGCAAAGCTTCCCTGATTGGTCCTCGACTTACTCCAAGTTCATCGGACAGGTTCTGCTCCACGATCCGCATTCCCGGTTCATATTCCCGGTTCAGGATTTTCATCCGAATTTCATCTACAACATTTTCTCTCAATGTACGATATCTTAGTTTTGCCATATGATTTCATTTCCTTACTACATATAATATCATTCTGCTCCCAGCAGTTGTTTTCATGCAATGCGCAATAATTCTAATTTCATTAATCATAGCACAGTAAATGTAGAAAAGGAAACTTTTTACTGATATTTTTTTACTATATACTACCACTTACAAGCCTATAGGCCACATATAGCCTTGACCGCATAGGCGACAAATATTCCGACATAGTTTCCGCATGCTCCGGCGATAACTCCCATGATCAATCCGACATTAATCAGTGATTTCCAGTTTCCACCTGCTGCTGTCAGAGATGCTGTCGGTCCGTCTACTATACATCCTACCATAGAAAGAAGTACATACTCGTACTTAATCTTGAACAAACGGCAGATCAGGAAATGTAATACTGTACATCCGATTAACATCAGGAATACATATAATGTCATCATAAATGCTGATCCTACGAACTCTCCTAAAGCAATAACCGGCTGACGATTCAGCTTCTTAAGCTCTGTCACATTCATGCTTAACAGACAGATGGATTTTCCTAGTAAGACTTGACATTTTATTTTGTTTATTGTAGATTGTTAACAATAGGATTTGTGGTTTAAATATACCATGCGGTTTCACAAAATGCAACAACAAATTTAAAATACCGGAGGTTTTACTATGAATTTTGAACAATACCAAGATTATCTGATCGACACAGCAACTTCTCTTCTGTCCATCGACAGTGCCAGCGGATTCACATCAAATGTAGCTGATTACTTATTAAAAACCATAGAGGAGCTTGGGTATCCTGTTTACAAGAATAACATCGGCAATGTTATCGTAACAGTAGAGGGGGAAGACGATACTGAGCCAGTTGCTCTGTCTGCACACGTAGATACATTGGGACTTATGGTCCGCTCTATTACATCTGACGGAATGCTGATGATTACTTCCATCGGATCACCACTTCTTCCATCTTTGGACGGTGAATACTGTAACATCCACACAAGAGACGGAAGAGTTTACACCGGAACCATTCTTTCCTTGTCACCGGCAATTCACGTATTCCCGGATGCATCTACAAGAGACAGAGATGAGCAGAACATGGCAGTTCGTATCGATGAGATTGTTCACTCGAAAGAAGATGTAGAAGCACTCGGAATTCATGCAGGAGATTTCGTATGCTACGACCCTAAGACAACATTTACCAAAAGCGGATTCTTGAAATCTCGTTTCATCGATGATAAAGCTTGTTCCGCGTTGGAGCTTACACTTTTAAAAATCATGAAAGACAACGACATAAAACCAAAGCATAAGACATATATTTGTTTCTCAACGCACGAGGAAATCGGATACGGCGGAGCAACACTCCCGAAAGATATTAAAGAACTTCTCGTTGTAGACATGGGATGTGTCGGTCTTGACCTGACTTGCACAGAAGAACAGGTATCCATCTGTGCAAAAGATTCATCCGGTCCTTTCGACTACGAGATGACAACTAGACTTGTTAACCTCGCTAAAAAACATAATCTTGACGCTGTCACAGACATTTATCCACGTTATAGCTCAGATGCTTTAGCAGTATGGAGAGCCGGATATGACACACGCGCTGCACTCATCGGACCGGGCGTGCAGGCTTCCCACGGTATGGAACGCACACACATCAAAGGACTGATGAACACATTAGAACTGTGCGCAGCATACCTCGAGCTGATCTAAACAATCAGCAATATGAAACAGACGTTTTCATTTCCCTATTGATAAATCTTATAGAAAAAAAGCTGTCTTTGAAGACAGCTTTTTTTCTATATCCATACACTTCTTTTTCAAACTTAAACTTCGAAAGTCCCTGCCTACATTCCAAGCTTTTCCGCAATCTCCACCCCTCGTGGACTGACCGCTACGCCCCCAAGACTGGTCTCTCTAAGACTTACATCCATCTTGATTCCTACTTCTCCCATGGCATCAATGACTTGATCTACCGGAATCTGACTAATGATACCAGCCAGTGCCATATCTGCTGCCGCCAGTGCGTTTACTGCGCCACCGACATTTCGCTTCACACAAGGCACTTCCACAAGTCCTGCCACTGGATCACAGACAAGCCCCATCAGATTCTTAAGTGCCATGGCACAGGCGTGTCCCATCTGCTCTTTACTTCCTCCGCGGGCACCACAGATTGCAGCCGCAGCCATGCCAGAAGCAGAACCAATCTCTGCCTGACAGCCGCCAGAAGCTCCCGCCAGGGACGCACGGGACGCAATGACCTGCCCGATTCCTGCTGCCACATACATAGCTTCGATCATACGATCTTCCTCTATCAAAAACTCTCTGCAATATGTCACAAGAACTGCCGGCATTACACCACATGCTCCGGCAGTCGGCGCTGCCACGATTCGCTTCATGCAGGCATTATTGCAGCCCATTTTCAACGCATTTGCAATGACCTTTGAAACAAAATCTCCACAAAGCGGCTTTTCATTCTGGAGATATTCATCCATAAGACCGCCTTCTTTTCCGACCAAACTACTTCTGGATTTCTCAGAAGGATCATAGGCGTCAACGCTTTCTTTCATCCGCGTCCACATGAGTGTCATCTGCTGCCAGGATTTCTCTTCCGTAATCCCATTTTCCTCGCAGTCTTCTAACTGAACTGCTTTCCAGAAAGGAATGTTCTCTTTCTCACATCTGACCTGTATTTCTTCTACTGCCTGATACGCCATTATCCATTCCTCCCTTCCAAATTCAGCGAAATAACTTCCAGAATGTCTTCCTTCTTCCGCAGTTCTTCTGTCACACTAATCGGTATCCGTTCATCTATCTCTACAACCATCACTGCGCCACCGCCTCTTTTATGTCGAAACACCTGCATCGTAGCCACGTTTATTTTTTCGCGGCTCAGTGCTGCTGAAACTTCTGTAATACATCCCGGACGGTCCATATTCCGGACAATCAATGTATTACTCTCCCCGCTGAAATCTACTTCAATTCCATCCAAAATACTGACCCGGATACGTCCTCCTCCAATAGAATATGCCTGAAGTACCATCTTTCTTCCTTCTGCATTTTCCATCACAACGCGTGCCGTATTCGGATGTGCATTTTTTAATTCTCTATTTGCAATGGTAAATTCCATCCCAGCCTTTTTTGCTTCTTCAAATGCCACCGGAATCCGAAGGTCGTCCGGCTTCATGCCAAGAAGTCCGGCAATAATTGCCCGGTCTGTACCGTGTCCTTTCCCTGTAGCAGCAAATGAACCATGAAGATAAACTTCTGCTTTTTTCACAGGTTCATCAAAGAGCTGCCTGGCCGTATAACCGATCCTGGCAGCTCCCGCTGTATGGGAACTGGACGGACCGACCATGACCGGTCCCAAAATATCAAAAATACTTCCCATATCCGTTCCTCTTTTATTTCTTTTTATTTCTTTTTCTTCGGCATTACATGGATAGCTCCGCCTTCCAGCTCTTCAAGCGCTTCTCCGATTCCTTCATTGTAAGTCGGATGTGCCCGCATACCTTTCAGAAGCTGTGATACTGTCATATTATTGGCAACTGCTGTCACGAATTCACCGATCATGTCGGTCGCTCTTGCGCACATCATCTGTGCTCCGACAATCACGCCACTCTCTTCTTCTGCAACGATTTTAATAAATCCCCGCTCCTCTTTTGTGATGAGCGATTTTCCATTTGCGCTCATAATGAACTTACCAACTTTAACGGCAATACCTTTTTCTTTTGCCTCATCTTCCGTAATACCGACAGATGCAATTTCAGGATCTGTGTATACACAGCCCGGAACTACATTTACATCGACAGACACTTCTTTTCCGGCAAGCTGCTCTACAACCTGGATTCCCTGGGCACTTGCTGCATGGGCAAGCTGTGCTCCAAAGATCAGATCTCCGATTGCATACACGCCCGGAATACTTGTCTCGAACTTCTCATCTACAACGACACGTCCGCGGTTCATCTCCGGTGTCGCATCTTCTGCAAAGAGTCCATCTGTGTTCGGGCATCTTCCAACCGCACATAATACATACTGGGAGGCTGCACTCTGCTCTTTTTCTTTCTCCACATACTTACAAATGTACTGGTCTCCGTCTGCTTCTACACCCTGTACAGCAGCTGCTGTGTGAATATCAATGCCGCGTTTTTTCAAAATCAATTTCAGATTCTGAGAAATCTCCTTATCCATATTCGGAAGAATTCTTGGGAGTGCCTCAAGAATCGTCACCTTACAGCCAAGTTCTGCGTAAACCGTTGCGAATTCCACACTGATAACTCCGCCACCGATAATTGTAAGGCTCTCCGGCACACTCTTCATACGGAACAGTTCATCACTGGTCAGGACTCCCGGAAGATCCATTCCCGGAATCGGCAGGATCAACGGCTTAGATCCTGCTGCCAGAATGATATGCTCTGCTTCCAGCACCTGTTCCCCGCTTTCAGACACAACTTTTACTTTCTTATCCGGAAGAAGGGTTCCTTTTCCGGCGATCTGGTCAACTTCATTGCCCTTAAACAGCCCTTCCACACCGGAAACAAGCTGCTTTGTTGTCTCTTCTTTATATTCAAATATTTTTTCAAAATCAAATGTTACATTTTCTGCATGGATACCAAAGCGCTCACACTCTTTTGCGCTTCTATATACTTCTGCTGCATGAATCATTGCTTTTGCCGGAATACATCCACGGTTCAGACATGTTCCGCCTGCTTCTCTTGCCTCAATAACAGCCGTTTTAAATCCAAGCTTTGCTGCCTTAATAGCAGCCACATATCCTCCCGGTCCGGCACCGATCACGATTACATCATATTTCTCGCTCATACTGATGTCCTCCTGTAATTATCCACAATACTGCCAGATGGCAGTGTCTTTTTCCACAACTTCTTTCATATCTTTCCACCTTGTTCAACTGGATGTAACACTTGAATTGAATTCGGAAAGACATTTTTCTGCTAGAGTTCTTCCTCTTTTATCCACTCGATAATATCTGCTATCATCTCTTCTTCCTGCTTGTCCTCAGCCCAGTAAAGTCTAAGCTCCGAGCAAATATTCTTCTTATGATAACGGATTCCTTTTAAATACTTCGGAAGCTTCTCGATCGTCATAGGTTTCAGCGAATCTGAGTACACATTGACATCAGAAATCTTTCCTTTATCCACCTGGAACTGAATATTCATCTGCCCCCACGAAAATCTCTTTGATATCTCATACTGGAAATCAATTTCCCGTCCAAAGCGCCAGTCCCAGGAGGAAAAATGTTTCGTCCTCATTTCGATTTCTTTCTGATCCAGATCTTCCATCTTACACTCATTCGATGTCAGGCCATAGACTTCTTCAAATGCTTCACGAAGTGCTTTTTTCAATGCTTCCAATGTCAGATCCGGTATGTAATCCACCAGATTAGTCACTCTTGATTTTACAGAGTCCACACCTTTGGACTGTAATTTTTCCTTTGATACAGTCAGATACTTGGAAAGCATCTCTTTGTTCACATTCATCATCAATGTTCCGTGATGATAGCAATGCTGCTCCTGCTCATAAAATGCATTTCCGGAAAATTTCTTTCCATCAATTAAAATGTCATTTCTTCCGGACTTCTCCGCTTTTGCACCTAACTTTTGCACTGCTTTGACAATAACTTCCAACTGTCTGTCAATGCTGTAATTTTCTTTTGATACGAGAAATGTGAAATTCAGATTTCCCAGATCATGATATACCGCTCCGCCACCGGAAAGACGACGTGCCAGATGTCCTCCATTTTCCTCAAGACTTTCAACTTTACATTCTTTCCAGGCATTCTGATTTCTTCCGATTACAACGGTATTCTGATTCTGCCACAAATATAAAATACACTCCTGAGGTTCACAGTGGAGGAGTAAATACTCCTCCACTGCAAGATTTTTATATGGATTAAACTGACCACTCTCAATGTATGTAATCTTCTCTACCATACGCGATCCCCTTATCCTATTTTCAAATAATATCTTTCGCTTTTATTTACATTACTTCTGAAATTATACCTCAAAATTATACTTAAGTACCGGATGTCTTGCTGCCTCTACCTCATCCATTCTTGTGACCGGTGTTGTCACCGGTGCCTGAAGCAGGCTTTCCGGATTCTCAAGTGCATCATTGTAAAGCTTACGAAATACCTCAATTGCATGATCCAGTACTTCTTTTGACTCTGTCTCTGTCGGCTCTACCATCAGCGCTTCATGTACAATTAACGGGAAATACATTGTAGGCGGATGGATTCCGTTATCCAGAAGTCCTTTTGCGATATCCATTGCAGATACGCCTGCTTTCTTCTTCAGATCTTCCAGACTCATAACAAACTCATGCATGCATACCTCATCATATGCCATTGTATAGAGGTCTTTTAACTTGTTCATCATATAGTTCGCGTTCAGAACTGCGTTCTGGCTTGCCTCCGGAATTCCTTCTTTTCCAAGTGTCATCAGGTAAGTCAGTGCTTTGACAACTACAAGGAAGTTTCCATAGAATTCTTTCATCTCACCAATGCTGTGCTCGGCTTTCTCCATTGCCAGCGCCCCTTCTTTTTCTACCACTCTGTAGGATGGCAGGAACTGCAGCAACATACTCTTGCAGCCAACCGGTCCGCTTCCCGGACCTCCGCCTCCATGAGGTGTTGAAAATGTCTTATGAAGGTTCAGGTGAATCACGTCGAATCCCATATCTCCAGGTCTTACAGTTCCCATAACTGCATTCAGGTTTGCTCCATCGTAATAGCAAAGACCGCCGCATTCATGTACGATTTCTGTAATTTTTAAAATATTTTTGTCAAACAGTCCGACAGTGTTCGGATTGGTCAGCATCAGTCCTGCAGTATCTTCTCCACACGCTGCCTTTAACGCTTCAAGGTCTACTCCTCCGTCCGGTGCAGATGCAATGCTGACTACCTTATAGCCTGCCATTGTAGCACTTGCCGGGTTGGTTCCATGCGCAGAATCCGGTACAATGATTTTTGTTCTCTTCTCGTCTCCTCTGCTCTCATGATATGCCTTAATGAGCATCAGACCTGTAAACTCTCCGTGAGCTCCTGCTGCAGGCTGGAATGTCACACCGTCCATTCCTGTGATCTCGCACAGGTATTCTTCGGATTTTTTCAGAACTTCCAGGCATCCCTGTACAGAATGTTCTGGCTGCAGCGGATGGATCTGGGTAAATCCAGGCAATGCTGCCATATCTTCATTAATTTTCGGATTGTACTTCATCGTACAAGATCCAAGTGGATAGAATCCATCATTGACTCCATGGGATTTCTTTGCCAGTTCTGTATAGTGTCTGGAAAGGTCATTCTCAGACATTTGCGGAAGGTGAAGCTCTTTTTGTCTTGCATCCTTCTCACCAGGTTTTTTGATTTCTACATCGCAGGCTGGGAGCATGCTCATGCCTCGTCCGGCTCTGCTTTTTTCAAATACTAACATGCTCTACACCTCCTTTAAAATGCGGACAACTTCATCCATCTCTTCTTTTGTGTTCATCTCTGTACAGCACCATAATACTCGATGGTTTCCAAGTGGATATCCTCCCAGGATTCCATGCTCTTCCAGCGCCTTTAATGCTTCGCAAGGACATTTTTCAGATACAGTTACAAATTCGTGGAAGAATTCTCCCTTATTCTCTACTTTGAATCCGATCTTATCAAGCTCTGCTGCCAGATAATGTGCTTTGGAAGCAGACTGAAGCGCTGCTTCTTTGATTCCTTCACTTCCCATAGCCGACATGTACACGCCAACTGCCAGCGCACAAAGTGCCTGATTGGAACAAATGTTACTGGAAGCTTTTTCTCTGCGGATATGCTGCTCTCTTGCCTGAAGTGTTAATACATATCCAGTCTTTCCATTATGATCTTCTGTCTGACCGACAATTCTTCCCGGAAGCTTTCTCATCATGCCTTCTGTGGCTGCCATAAATCCTAAGTATGGTCCTCCAAATCCAAGTGGAAGTCCCAGTGGCTGTCCATCTCCGACTGCCACATCTGCACCGTACTCTGCCGGTGTCTTGATGATTCCAAGGGAGATTGGATTCACACCCATGATATATTTTGCCCCGGCACCATGAGCAATTTCCCCGATTGTCTGTGCATCTTCCAGATTACCGTAATAGTTCGGATGCTGGATATAGACACATGCTGTCTGCTCGTCTATATTTTCTTTCAGATAATCCAGATTTGTCACACCATCTTTTTCCGGAATCTCCACGATCTCCATTCCATTTCCATGACAATACGTATGTATCGTTGCCAGTGCATCCGGCAGGATCGCTGCGGATACGAAGGCTTTCTTACGCTTTCTCTCCTGGCACATTGCCACACCTTCTGCTGCCGCCTCGGCACCGTCATACACACAGGCATTGGACACGTCCATTCCGGTCAGATCACAGATCATTGTCTGATACTCGAAAATGGACTGTAAGATTCCCTGACTGATCTCTGCCTGATACGGTGTATATGCTGTCAGCAGATTTTCTTTTGAAATCACACTGTTCACTATGGATGGAATAAAATGTCTGTATGCTCCTGCACCTCGGAAAATGGTCTTGAATACCTGATTCTTTGACGCAATATTTTCCATCTCTCTGCGAACTTCCAGCTCTGACTTTCCTTCCGGAATATTCAGTCCGCCTTTAATCTTAACCTCATCAGGAATATGTGCGAACAGATCCTCGATAGAACTGTATCCGATCTCTTTTAACATTTCCTGACGTTCTTCTAACGTATTCGGTACATAGCTTCCCATATGCCGTACACCTCCCGTCTTTGTCTTACTGCTCGCTTGCTACAAATGCCTCGTATTCTGATGGGGATAATAATTCCTCTTTCTCAGATACTTCTTTTACTTTGATAAACCATGCATCATATGGTGCTCCGTTGATAGATTCCGGTGCATCTAAAAGCTCCTCGTTAATCTCACACACAACTCCGGAAACCGGTGAATATACATCGGAAACAGCCTTTACAGACTCAACATCACCAAATGCCTCACCAACGGATACGCTATCTCCCTCTTCCGGAAGATTTACAAATACTAAGTCTCCAAGCTCAGACTGTGCGTAGTCTGTAAGACCAATTGTAACAACATCTCCTTCTTCTTTTACCCACTCATGTGATTTTGCATATAATAATCCTTCTCTGATTTCCATCTTAATAATCTCCTTTTTTATATATTCTCTTTTTAATCCTTCAACAAAACTTATTTCGCTCTCTTGTAGAATGGCAGTGCTATGACTTCTGCCTCGACTTTACGTCCTCTTACATCTACTTCTACTTTATTACCGATCTCTACACTTCCGGCATCTACTAATGCCATTGCGATTGGATATCCCAGGAACGGACAATGTGTTCCGCTTGTTGTATGTCCGATTTTGTTTTCTCCAACATAGATATCCTGATGTTCACGGATAATTCCTCTTCCGGTTACTTTGAGTCCGATTCTTGTAATTTTCGGCTCACCACGCTCTTCCATGGCTTTCTTTCCGATGAAGTCTTCCTCTTTTCCCATCTTGACTGCAAATTTCAGGCCTGTCTCAAGTGGTGATATTTCATCATCCATCTCATGTCCGTACAGTGGCATCGCTGCTTCCATACGAAGTGTATCTCTGGCTCCAAGTCCGCATGGAATCAGCCCTTCGTCTTTTCCAGCCTCTAAAAGTGCATCCCACATTTTCTCAGCATTTTCACTTGCCAGATATAACTCGACTCCGTCCTCTCCTGTGTATCCTGTCTTGGAAATGATACATGGGATTCCAGCTACCTCTGTATCGAATACTGCATGATAATATTTCTTTGGAATGTTCTCTTCTGCCGTTAATTTCTTCAGGATCTCCATTGCTTTTGGTCCCTGAAGTGCAATCTGCCCATACTCAGAAGATGCATCTGTAAATGTGACCTCTCCGAATTGATGGTCTAACATCCACTGATAATCTTTATCTTTGTTCGCCGCATTTACTACGATAAAGTAATCATTATCTCCACGTTTGTATACGATCAGGTCATCTACCGTTCCACCATTCTCGTTACACATCGGGCTGTATCTTGCCTGCCCATCTACCATGTTGGTAAAATCATTTGTCAGCAGCTTCTGCAGGTTTGCAAGTGCATCTTTTCCCTGGCACAATACCTCTCCCATATGAGACACATCGAAAAGTCCTGCTTTTTCTCTAACTGCCATATGCTCTGTGATAACACCTGTTCCATACTGTACCGGTAAGAGATATCCTGCAAATGGAACGATCTTACCGCCTGCTTTCACATGCGCATCATAAAGTGGGGTTTTTAACTCCATATCATATCCTCCTTCTTGTTTTTAATAGAGACGTTAATTATAGGTACATTAATTTATTCATATAATGGATATTTCTCGCAGATTTTTGTAACTTCATCTCTGATTTCATCTGCCTTTGTCTCAAAGTCTGTCACTGTCATCTTGATCAGTTTTGCGATTATCTTCATATCCTCTTCCTTCAGTCCTCTTGTTGTAACTGCCGGTGTACCGATTCTGATTCCACTTGTTACAAATGGGCTTGCCGGATCATTTGGTACTGAGTTCTTATTGACTGTGATGTAAACCTCGTCCAGTCGGTTCTGAAGTTCTTTTCCGGTAATGTTCATGTTCTGAAGATCTACTAACATCAAGTGGTTATCCGTTCCACCACTTACCAGATTGAAGCCTTCTGCAATCAATGCATCTGCAAGTGCTTTCGCGTTATTCACTACCTGCTTCTGATACTCTTTGAACTCTGGTTTCAATGCCTCTCCGAAGCAGACAGCTTTTGCTGCAATAATATGCATCAGCGGACCACCCTGAGTTCCCGGGAAGATTGCTTTGTTAATTGCTTTTGCATGTTCTTCCTTACACATGATCACTCCGCCTCTTGGTCCTCTCAGTGTCTTGTGCGTTGTCGTTGTAACTACATCTGCGTATGGAACCGGATTCTGGTGAAGTCCTGCTGCAACCAGTCCTGCGATATGTGCCATATCTACGAAGAGATAAGCGCCAACTTCTTTTGCAATATCTGCAAAAATATCGAATCGGATCTCTCTTGGATAAGCGGAAGCTCCTGCAACAATCATCTTCGGCTTACATTCATGTGCAAGTTTTCGAATCTCATCGTAATCCAGTACTCCGTCATCGTTGATATTGTAAGGAACAAAATTATATAAAATACCGGATTGGTTTACCGGTGATCCATGTGTCAGATGTCCGCCGTGTGCCAGGTTCAGTCCCATTACTGTGTCACCCGGTTTAATCAGTGCCTGATATACTGCATTGTTTGCATTTGCTCCTGAGTGTGGCTGAACACATGCATGATCACAGCCAAATAATTCTTTTAATCTCTCAATTGCCAGATTTTCAACGATATCTACATTCTCGCAACCCCCATAATATCTCTTGCCCGGATATCCTTCTGCGTATTTATTTGCCGGTACAGTTGCCATAGCCATCATCACTGCCGGGCTGATAATGTTCTCAGATGCGATCAGCTCCAGGTTTCTTCTCTGGCGTCCAAGCTCCAACTCAATTGCTTTTCCAACCTCTTCGTCATAGTTCTTCACATAATCTGTTACTTGTTCAACCATGTTCATTTTCTAATCATCCTCCAAATTTCCCCAAAAATTTTTAAAAAAGGGTACAAAAAAAGCAGGTAAAAAATAATTTCTTAACAATCTTAAGACTAATTATTTTTTATCTGCCTCTGTCCTTTCACCTGAAAGATTACTTACCGGTCTTCGCGTGTATGGCAGGTAAGTTACTTCTTCGGTACAATCCCTTCCATTGTTCTCCAGAGTGTTGTCCAGACCCGTTCCTTTTGCCTGAGAGTTTCTGCTTGCCCCTTCGGCTCCAGTCTATCATTCCATGTGTCGCGTCTCACATGATAGTGGTATCTCACAAGTCCTTCCTTCAACTTAACCTCAGAATACAGCTGTCTGATAATAAAGTCAAGCGTTAAATATTTTTCTTACTTGTTAGAATTCTATCAGTGATTATCGTTAAATATCTGACACCGTATTTACAGCCTTTACACCAGTTTTACATGCTTTTTTCTCAGTAAATAACAACTATTCTGTACTTGTATCTGTACGATTGTCATTGCTACTATCCGTATTGGAATCTGTACTACTGGCATTACTGCTGTCCGTACTTGTATCTGCACCACTGCTCAATCTTGACTTAGGAATTTCGATATTCTCTTTCTTATATGCAGCCAGTACAGCCTCCTTGATACATTTTGCATATGCTTTCGCACCTGCCGGGAGCAAATGTGTATCGTCTGCATCAAAATACTCATCATGACCCTCGCTTGCAGCATACCAGTCGATCAGATATGTATGATCATTTTCTTCTACGAATTTTTTTATCTTGCTGTTGCTTTCCTCTTCGAACGTCTCATGCGGAATCCGGACTGTTGTCAGAAACAATGGCATATCCTTCCCTATCTTCTCCCGAATATCTTCAAGTTCACCATTGATCGGACTGTTCGAAAGTGATGCAAATATGACGCCTTCTCCTTCCCATTTCTTTTCGTCAATGTAGGAATCAAGAACTTGTTTACCAAGTGATGTGATCCGTCCGATTTTAGTATCACTAACACTGTTTGGAAACATTTCATAAAAATCATCTGTTACATCAACTGCAATAGAATCCCCGATGAGCAGGAGATTTAAACCTTCCAGAATCTCATCATCCGTCAGATCAGCCGTACAGATGGTATCATCACTCTCTGAACCATTCGCTTTCTGCTTTGCAAGTTGTTCTTCCGTCATCTTACCGGTCTCTTTTGCCTTTGTCTCACGTTTTTGTAATGTATCCAATGCATTTTTCTTCGGCACAAATATCATGCAAAGTATCAGTGACACGGTCAGTACAAATGTGCCTGCCATTACCTTTAAACTTCTTCTTGCCACCTGTATCTGGCGCTTCTTCTCCTGCCTGGATTTCGGTCTGCTTCTTAAAATATTCAAATATTCCCCAATAATACCATGGCGGATCGGTGTCTCAATAAAACGATAAGAAAGCTCTGCCAGGACAACACTTAATACAATCTCAATCAATGTAATCCACCAGGATGCCTTTATCCCCTTACTGATTAACAAAATGATTGGATAATGCCACAGATATATGCTGTATGAACGATCCCCAATCCATTTCAATACTGGATTACTTAAGAATCTGCTAAGCCAGGTCTTTCGTCCTGATACTGCATAGACCATCAATACGGTCAGAATTGTTCCAAAAAATTGTCCTCCTCTGTACCAGAAATTACTGGAACCATTGATTGCTATCGTCATCACGAGCAACACTGCAAAAGACACACTGCCCAAAACCATATTGACACTAGCTGAAAGTCTTCTTGGAACCATCCGATACTCCCACAGAATTGCAAGTAATGCACCGAATAAAAGGGAAAATGCTCTCGTGTCTGTCCCATAATATACCCGGCTAGCATCCTTCTGTGGATCAAATAATACAATCATCAAAATGACTGAGATCAGCGCCAGCAGCAACGTTACTCCTGCAAACAAAAGACCTCTCTTTGCCCGTCCCTCTCCTCTGCTTTTTACTAACTTATAGATTCCCAGAAGAATCAATGGATATATCAGATAAAATTGTGTCTCAATCGCCAGTGACCAACAATGCGTAAATGGTGACGGTACTCCGGCCGCTTCAAAGTAAGATACCTTATTAAAAATCTGCCACCAGTTATTAAATCCCAGAACAGATGCCAGGAAATCCTTACAGCCCTTTGTAAAAATAATCCTGTTTACGACTGCGCTGACAAATATGATAACAACTGCCATTGACATAACTGCCGGAACAAGACGCCTGATACGCCTCAGCCAAAAATTCTTCAAATCTATTGTTCCTTCTTCTTCTACTTCGGAAATCAGTATACCTGTAATTAAATATCCTGATAAAACAAAAAATACTGTCACACCAAGAAAGCCGCTCTTAAATAAAGCCAGCTTCAAATGATATGCCAGTACCATAATAACCGCAATTGCTCTTATGCCATCAAGCCCTGTGATGTATCTTCTCTTTTTCCCCATAACTCTTCATCCTCATTTGTACTTTTTATTGTTTAGCTCATAACTTCTGTTGCTTCTCCTCTTGTCTCTAATATCTATTATACATAATATTAAATAAAAGTACAAAAAAAAGCAAGAACCTTTAAAGTTCTTGCTTGTCTGCATGAGCGTGCGGGGATTCGAACCCCGGACAACTTGATTAAAAGTCAAGTGCTCTAC
>ERZ507072.101-NODE-101-length-63974-cov-16.071966_pt1 | contig 63974 bp, 65 predicted proteins | sample MGYA00512864_ERZ507072 | MGnify/ENA metagenome assembly ERZ507072 | reverse complement strand
TGATCTTGGTAATGTCCTGAATATCCGTATTCATATTCTGGACGCTTTGAGACAAAGCTTTCATGTCATCGAGTTCAGCCACCCAGTTGCTGTTGACGCTGTCCATCGTGTTCATGTTGTCCTGATTGATTTTGGCAGATTCGTCGGATTCAGCATTCATGGCCTGAACGCTTTCGTTCAACTCATCGATAACCTTGGAAAGTTCTTCCAGTTTCGTTACGCTTTGTTGGGTTTCTTGTGCTTGTGAACTCGTAACTTCGGCAATGCCCGTAATCGTTTGGGCAACTTCTTCCGTTGCCTTGCCCGTCTGCTTGGAGAGTTCAAGCAATGAAGCGGATTTTTCCGCAACGTTTGCCGACTGTTTCTTGACGTTTCCAATCAATTCACCGACGGCATCGATCATTTTATTGTAACCGAACGCGATTCTGTTAAATTCGCTGCCCTTCTGGTCCGGAGCAACAAGTCTTGCGGCAATCCTTTCCTTGAACGAATTTCCACCTTTGTCAACCTTGATTTCATCCAGGTTGCCGCTCTCCGCCTTCTTGAAGTACCAGAGCAGCGTTTCGGAAATCGCCTTGAATGCACCTGAAATGAACAGGGCGACAATGATGACGACAATGGCAACGACAACGGCAATTACTCCCGCCGTAATCATCATCGTATGACGTTCATTGTTCAGGTCACTTGCCATCACATATGCATAGGCCCAGTACTCGCTACCAGCTTCGCCCTTGTTGAAGTAAACGTCGGCAACCTTCGACTCACCGTCGATGTGCACGAAGCCCTTGCGCTTGTTCGAAGCCTTGATTGCCTTGTACATCTTGTCGTTGCTGAGATTGTTTCCGCGACTGTAATGACTGTCATCAATCGCACCTTTTGATGCAAGCGCAATGCCGTCATCGGAAACGAGCGTCACGCGACCGGTGTGCCCGATTCTGAGATTGTCCAGCGGACGTTCAAGCGCATTGAACGACACATCAGACGTCACCACGCGCGTCTTGCCGTCCTGGGCCTTGTAGGCATACGCAGCCGTGATGACGTACACTCCGCTTTCGGCATCCTTGTACGGCAGCGTCCAGATGACATTGCCCATGTCGGCAACGGCCTTTTGATACCACTCGCGGCTCGTCGGCTTGTATCCTGCCGGAAGCTTGTCAGAGCTTGCATAGTTGTCGTCCTGGTCGGCAACGGTCGTACTCAACAGAGCATCATTGGCGTTGCACGTCTTCTTCACTTCGCGTGCAAGCTGCTGTCTGTCAAATTTCTTCGCTGTAAATTCAGGGTAGGTAGCCATTTTCTTCAGCATGGCTTCAGATGTCTTCTGCAGATGTTCCCGCTCTTCCTGAATGAGGTCAACGGCGCTTTCCTTCGAGAGATTGTTGCGTTCAATCAGAACGCCAGTCGTCGTGCTGATTGAACTGATCAGCATGACGACGATAGGCACGATACCTACGGCAACAAGGACACTGGCTATCCACTTGCCGAGTGACCGGTATTTTGCATATGATGTATTGTTGTTCATAAATTATACGTCCTTTCAATAATATTTGGTACAACAATCCTTACAGACTTTATCGGACAAATAATTATGAAATTTTATGCAAGTAACATGAAAAAATATCGAACATAAAATGAACACCGTCATTTCAATTACAAATTTCACTCTTTTTAAGCTAACGTACAGTTATGTATATACATAAAAGGCGACAGACGCCATGCGCCTGCCGCCTTCGCAGCTGCCGTTTCATTCCTTTTTCAACTTACCGTATGAATACTTCAACCAAAGCTTCTGTCTGAACTTACCAAAGCACGTATTCAGTCTCAACTCAAATGTCCTCATCAAAATCCCTCCCAGCAAAAACCAGTGACAACAGATTTTGACTCATCAAAAGCAATGTCGTCCTGTCTCCCCCAAAAGCCAGGCAATCAATGCTTTACATCTGAATCATTTGTAGGCCTACAAATATAATAACGAAACCGATCTACGAATCTGAACGCTTCTTCAGAAAATTTCCCGCATCCTTGAGAAAGCTCACAACGACTATCAGTAATACTGAAACTTAGGGATAATGCCCGGAAATCTGCCGTCTAGATATCAACTCTTAACAAAAAATGACGCAAAAATCAAATCAACGGTAGCGGTAGTTGACATACTCAAAATAAGGTGTATAATTTAATAAAAATAAGATATAACCGAGCTTCATTCTGCATTATCTTATTTTAACAAAATATCTATGAAAGGATTGTTCTTAAATGAAATTACTAGAAAAAATCAATTTTTTTACCAGCATTATAAGTATTACATCCAACTTTTCATCTGCTTCTACAAACCGCAAATCACAAAATAAACGTTTCTTATATGGGGACCGAAAAGCAATTCTGATTACCCTACGTGAAATGTTGGAAGCTTATAGCAATAACCGGAATGCCCTCAAGAGAGACATCGAATCTGATAATATATACTATGCACCTGATTACCTTCTTGTCGCTTTAACCGAAAAAAACAACTACTTCAATCTTTCAGACATTCATAGCATTAGGTTAGAATGCATACCAAAGATACATCAGAGCAATGAAAAACTTTCTACAGATATCAGGCTTGCTTTCTCAGATAAATATATCGATACAGTTATATCATTCATGACTAAATATGTCGAGGTTGTTGATATTATTTTTAGTGCATACATTTATTGCCTGAGACGACAATCTAAAAGATATTATACACCTATAAAAACAAATCCAAAGTTGCCCGAGTTGATTAAATCACTTGACAACGACTTTGAAAAATTAGAGCATGAAAAAATTTACGATAGGTTAATTGATAAAACCGCAATTGAGAAACCGAAATCAAGTCAAAATATCTGATTTCTGACTTTCTCCCATGAAAAACAGGAAACGCAAGTCACCACTGCATTACAACTTAACTGCTAAATTCAAAGTAAGGAAGTGCTTGCGCTATAAAAAATATTGTATAGTGCTCTGACACAAGGAAGTAATCGCTCCTATATCCTCTTCACACCATTGCCACCATAGAAGTCATCATACACCTTGCTTATCTCCTCCAGCACCTTATCACTGGTATAGTTGATGGTTCTGCCATGATTTATTGCCCGTTGGAAGTTGACTAGTTCATACTTGAAACCTTCGCCTTCGAGTTCATAGAAGAATCTCTTGTTTCTGTTCTGGTCCTCGTATCTTATCTCAAAATAGTCCGTCTTCCACCAAGGGGACGGAACATATACATAACCTTTGGTGCCGGAGATTATCATCTCTCCTTCGGACTTTACACCTTTTCCTACCTTGGCTGTAGCAACGGCATTACTGTAAACAAAGTCCATCCTGGTGAAAAGGTCAAAGTAACTGTCAGTTTTTCTGGTAATTATTCTCTTGTCAACATAATCTGTACCCAAGATCTGGAAAACGGGCAACAAAGCCGTCGCACCCCAGGCATCCATGGAGTTCCAGATATTTTTTGCAGCATACTCCGAAAGTTTCGAAATCTCATCAAGGCTTGTACAGGTCGTCTCAACAGAAAACACATCACCTATTTCACCACTCTTAACCATGAGTAGTAAACGGTAATATGCCGTCGAATAGGCTGTCTTTATACCCGACATTAAAACACAGTTATTCTGTCTGGCTGTTTCCGACAGTTTCTTCTGATGTTCTGAACCTATTGCCATCGGCAAATCACATAGGACATGTCTGCCGTGATTTAAGGCATAATCAATCTGTTCATACCTGTCTTTCACGTCGGATTCAATAAAGACCGCATCAGATTTCTCAATCAACTCATTGAAGGAATAATCCGGCAGTTCTCCAAGCCGACTGTCATGTTCGGAACCACTGGTACCGACAATGTCAATCCCATTAATTGCAACAGCCTCATTTGCAACCTTCCACAAACGTTTTGCTTTGCCGACAAGGCCTAACTTAAGGTGATTATTTTCTGATCGTATCTTTGTGCTGGATATTCCTTTGGTCCTTTCCAAGTAGACGACTTTGCAAAATTCTGATAAATAATCAAATTTTCCTTGCCAATCAGAACCGATTGCAAAAATATCAACGCCGAAACGATTGATGTCATCAATTTTTTGACCCTCATATTCTTCAATAATGATCTGATCTGCCAAGCCCGTTTCTTTTACCCCTTCTACCCGTTCCATCATTGATTGCTGAACGTTGATTTTGCCTCTGCGAGAATCAAAATCATCGCTTGTGACGCCGACGATCAAATAATCTCCAAGTGCTTTGGCTCTTTTCAAGATGTTTAAATGACCTTGATGAAGCATGTCAAACGTTCCATAAGTTATTACTTTTTTCAAAAAAACACCCCCTCGTCAATTATCAATCAAATATATTTCCAAAAGATATTTCATCGGCATCGTTATGAGGATATCGTTCTTCTTCAGGCGGTGGCTGCATATAGTCTTTGCCGTATGAAATGATCAACTGTTCTTTAAAATATTTTGTAGCCAAAAATTTATGTCCCTCAAATTCAAGCTCACATAGATCATCATATAATTTGTTGGGATACCCGAAAAACGCATTATCCTCAATCCCCCATGTATAGATTCTTGACAGTTCCGTATCTTTTTCATTGTATTTCTTTTGAATCCTGTCCAACCTGTCAAACAACCTGTCTTTAGGAATCAGATCCAGCATTCTGTAAAACATCCTTTTATACGAACTATATGAAGCATGTTTAAATATCTTCGAATTGAGAACGTTTCTGATAACATACAGTTCAAACTTATTCAATAACCTTCCTATGGTACCATCAGGAATATTATCATATATGAACAGATCCATAAAAATACCGTCACGTTGTTTTACATGCCCCTGACCTTTTCTCTTGAATACGGTATTCTTTCTTCTTAATTTTCCGTACCCGAACAGGTAATGCGGATCGGTACGATGCTCTTGCAAAAAGAATTTTGAAGTATCCAGGTCCTTTTTGCATGCTTCAAAAAATTTTTCGTACTCTTTTCGCTTGAAAACAACGTCGCAATCATCATCCCATGGGATAAAGCCACCGTTTCTTACGGCTCCTAACAGCGTTCCGTACATGATCGAATATTTGATATTATTTTTTCGGCAAATTCGATCAACCTCGATTAACAGCTCCAATTCGACTTTCTGTAATTTTGCCAATACGTCTTTGGTAATTTCAAAACTTTCCGCCATCAAGTTCATCCTTTTGAAGTAGCTCTTTTAACATATAGTCATTTATTTTGGAACCGCTATTTTCTAAATCGAGATGTTTCCCATCTTTTAATTCGTCATTGCCAGCAATAATGCCGACGATATCTTCAAGAGAACAGTCAGGTTCATCAACGACGTTGTTTTCTTTTAAATTGCCTAAAATATCTTCCGTACCATGCACAGGAACAAATTTTGTCAATTTAGGCGCATCTTCCAAAACAATCTTTCCGGTATACTTATAAAGTTCAGTCATGCTTGAAGTTTTGTAACCGTAGTACATATCGGACCAAAACATCGCATAGTGCATGCTTGAATTAGCATCAAGCACCCCATAATCGCCAGTTATGAATTCATTCATCAATTCATCGTATTCATCAATCAGATTGGGCAACATGGATGTCAAGGTCTGCTTCATCAAAGGGTGCGGTCTCCAAATAACAAAAGCTTTCTCGCTGTTCTTTTTAAAAAAGTTCAATGTTTCTTTAACTTTATCAAAGGTTCTGGATTCGAAAATCTCATCTAACGTCGTATTGTATAAAACGTTCACTCGTGATTTGATTACTTTCCCTTTCCAATCATCCGGCATCGGCACATTGTCCTTGCTTAATGAAAGAACTTTGTCTACTTCAGGACTTCCCAGATTAATCAGTTTCTTTTCCATAGCTTTTCTGACCACGATGGTTTCCATTCCTAAGATGCCTGCATATTCAGGCGACGCTTCCATACACCGCTTAACTGCGTCATCCGAACTCTGAACTGTATAGTCCGCATGATACATTGCTGATTTAAACGATGCCGAAGATACTCCGTCAACCCACTTGTAGTAAGGAACATAGACCAGTTTTTCGCAATATTTCTTTAAATTCCAGGAATAATATCTGCTGTCGACTCTCGTTACCAAATTTGTATTGTCATATGGATTGTGAATATAAATTATATCCGGAAAATCATTTTCCAAATCATATTCTTCATCATTGATCGTATTAACGTATTCCGGAAAACGGTCTCTTTCGTTTACTTTTTTCACCGGATTTCGATTGCTGTCCAATTCATAATATGTGATTGGAACAACCAATGCCTCACAACGTTCATCTTTATCCGCAGCCATCCAGATGCTTTCCAATGAATCCCACATTGATGCTTTATAAGGCATAAAGACGACTTTATAAATAATGCTCTCGGAAATCAATTCTTTCATCTTCTTCGAAATTTCCGCAGCATCCTCAAGATTGATCTTGCTTACCGACTCTTTAAATTTGTCCAATAATTCAAGATATTCTTTGTTCTCAACGCCGTCTGCGCATTCTTCCAAAACAGCCATGTTGTCGCTGCACAGCTTGTTGATTTTTGCTGAAATGTAACTGTTTCCTTTGAAATTTCGAAACATCTCCAAGCTGGATAAAATATTGTCCACGCATTTTAGCAATTTTTCCGATGTTTTCTTTCTCATATATAAAAGCCTCCCCTGATCTGCGATTAAATCAAATTGCGTCTTTGCATATCTTCAAATGCCTCAATAAGTTTGTCGTTATCTTCAAACGTTAAGCAGCCAATATGTCCGACACGAAAGACTTTCTCTGAAAGTTCGCCGCCATTTGGACAAACCCAAATTCCGTATTCATTTTTGAGGCGTTTGAAAATATCGTATGCTGAACCATTTAAAGGATGGAGCGGAGTAACTGCATTCGAGAGTGATTTTGAAGTAATTTCAAAAGGCAAACGTTCAATTTTGCTCCTGAAATCTTTTGCGATTGATGCCGTATGCATAATTTCTTGATCCACGCCGCCGTTTTTTTCAATTTGCCTCAATCTTGCATTGATCTGCAATAGAATTCCCACTGCCGGCGTAAATGGCGTTTGACCTCTTTCACCATTTTTAAGAGCTGATTTTAAATCAAAATACATGCTTTCAACTTTTTTTGAGCAGACACGTTCGACAGCTTGGGGACTTAAAACGATCATTGACACTCCAGGAGGGCATGCAAGGGCTTTTTGTGAACCAGTTATCATGACTTGAACATTTAATTTATCCATGTCAAATTCATCGCATAGAAAAGAACTGATCGAATCAACGACTAAAAACAAATCGTTTCGTCTGCAAAAATCACTGATAACGTCAATGTCATACAATACTCCCTTTGAAGTTTCATCCAAATTGACCAAAAATCCGGTAAAATCTTTATTGTCAAAATTTGAAAGCTGTTTTTTCGTTATGCTGCAGCCTTCTTCTGGAACGACGATTTCATAAGGAATTTGATGAATCTCGCACAATTGAACGAAGCGATGTCCAAAACTTCCCCCATCAACGATCAAAACTTTGTCATACTTATCAAAAACATTCATCACTGCCGCTTCCATTGCAGCCGTTCCTGAACCGGTAATGAAAACCGTTCGTGAGTCGGTTGGAGCTTTAGCAAATTTATTCATTAGTTTTTCGTTTTCAAACATAACTTCTGAAAATTCTGCCGTTCTAAAATATGGAACTTGTTGGCCGCCTATTTCCAAAATTTCTTTGCTAATCATTACTGGTCCAACTGTAAAATTAATCATACGAAATCCCTCCTAAAACTATTGAATAATCTCATCTTCATCTTGAAATTTTATTTTGCAAAACGGTGCGTGCGGCTGGCGCTCATTTTCAGGAGGAAGCCGCATATAATCTTCGTATATATATTTCAGCACGTCATCATATTTTTTAGGAACGTAGAAATCATGTCCCTCAAAGGTCAGCAAAGTTCGATCTAAGAACCATTCCTTTGGCATGCCATACCTTTCTTTCAATGGCAATTTGCGTTTTCTCTTATACAGCTTTCCCATTGCCGGGAACAACAGGCATCTGACTCTGTTATGCGTATTATTATTGCTTTTAGCAGTATATTTGGTGATTCGCTCGTATACGTACGACATCGGAATCTTTGACAGCAACTCATAAAGTATTTTTACAAAGCCCTTCGTATTGTATTTTCCTACTTCTGAATACAATGTCTTTCTCATAAGAAAACAATCAAAATCCTGCATCATCTGGCCAATAACGCTTTTTGGGACATCATCCATCGGAAAAATATCAACAAATATTCCGGTCTTGCACTTTATGCGTTCCTGACCTTCCCTTATGAATATGGTATTGCTTCTGCGTAGTTTGCCGTACTCCCAGCGATATTCTGGATCAGTTTCATGATTTTGAAAGTAGCATATTTCAGGATTCAGTTCATTGGAAACTTTTTTAAATTTTTCATAATCTTCGCGCAGTATTCCTATGTCCGCATCATCATCCCAAGGAATAAAGCCCTTATGCCGAACTGCTCCCAAAAGCGTCCCCGTAAAAATAACGTAATTTATCCCGTGTTTCCGACAGACTCTGTCGAAATCAACCAACATGTCAAGTTGTGTCAATTGCATCTTTCTGAATTGTTTTGGAGTTAATTCTTTTGCTGACATTTAAATTCACCTTTATCGGATAATTTTTTCATTAGCGCATACCCTTCGAACAGCTTGATATCTTCTTTGGTGGTAATTTTGATATTTGTCTGATCTCCGTAAGCATAATTGACGTTATCTCCCAAAGCATACATCAGACTTGTCGTATGGGGTTCCGTCTTATCAACGATTCCTTTATTTTCTGCTCTTTGATAGATGTCCAAAAGGTATTCGAATCTGAACCCTTGCGGACATGCAATTTGAATGTATTTATCGCGATCGACAAATTTTTGCGACGTATCCTCCGAATCGCGACTCCCAAGCAATTGGTAGCATGGAGTAGCGGTTACTGCGCTACCTTTTTCCTTGGTCATTTTAATTACGGCAGAAACTATCTTCTGACTGGTAAAAGGTGCCCCACCGTATTGGATATATACGTTGTCGTTCAACGAAATTTCTCCATCGTCAACCAGTTTCACAAGATGCCTGATTCCGTTCATAACGGAATATTGGAACGTTTCACCGCCTTCAACGATCCACTTGACCTTGCTGATGTCATTTTCTTTTACCATATTTTGGCAATAATCGATCCAATCACGATGACAAACTATTTCAATTGCATCGATCTCTTGATTTTTTTGAAAAATATCACAAGTATACGCTAAAATAGGTTTTCCCAAAACTTCAACAAATTGTTTCGGCCGATCCAAGCCTGTTCTGGACCCTACCCCGCCAGCGAGTACGATTACAATGTTTTTATCCATAATACCACCTATACTATTCATAGCTTTCAAGTGCAGCATCTATAAATCTTACCAAATTTCTATACGATGGGAGGAAGAAGAAACTGTCATCTTCACCAACGCTTCCTTTGTACAATCCCCAACAGAACCAATAGTAAGCACTGATCGGTATATATGCATAATAGAATCTTCTTTCTTTTTCCGTTAGGTCATGGCCAACATATGCTCTGATATACCGTTCAATCTGTTCATCGTTAAAGTCATAGCGACAGATAATGCTGCCTATGTCATTAGCGGCATAATTCAATCCAGCATATTCCCAATCTACCAGGTAAACCTTGCCATCACTGTCATAAATGAAATTCGGCTCATATACATCGTTATGACACAACACAAGTTTATAATCCATCTTAATGGCATCATCTTTAATATGCTTATAGAGACGTTCGACTTTTTCAATCAAGTCAGAAAACTCTCTTTTTAAATTTCCTTTTGTCAACGATGCGATTTCAAGCAACTTATTGCCTTCGACAACGTTATCAAAAATCTTGACATCATCTTTAACGTCAACATCAATGTTGTGAATTCCGTGAAGATAACCCATAATTGCTTCAAGTTGCTCATCAGAACTCTCCAGATCGCAATTTTTGGCATCCGTAATATAATGCGAAACTTTCCAGCCTGATAGATCCATCTTGATTACAGAATCATCGATTCCCAACTCTTTTGCTTTGTTTTGTGCAAATAGTTCCGTTTTTCGATTTATCAAATTACCTGATGTTCCGCCCGGATGGCGATAAACGTACTTTTTTCGACAGCATTCAAAAGAAAAAGAAACGTTGGTCAATCCTGCATTGATAACATTTATATTTGAAATATCATTTGGCGAACATTGCAATGTTTCGCAAATATTCGTAATTATGTCTGAATCGATGTTCATTAAAAATTCAGAATCAAACTTCCTTAAAGCATCGATATCTTCAAATTCATATATATCATCAGCAGCGTACTCTTTCATGAAAAAAGTCAGACTATGTAAATGCTTCGCATAAAATTCTTCCCAGAAAAGATCGGATACACCAAAATCATTTATTTCGTTTTCAATAAATTTTCTGAATACGGCAGAGAAACCTTCATTCATATATGCATGTCCCACCATTGCCATTTTGTCGCTGCCGCCGACATCGACTCCTGTTATAACCTTGGCATCCGAATAATCAATTGCGAATTCTTTAAATTTTCCAGGAATATACGTGCATGCTCGATACGACAAGTTGTCCGGATTATCATCAAGATAAGGATTCTTTGGAAAATAATGATCAGCACAGCATACGTAAGTGTTGCCTAAATGCTTTCTGGCAACGTACAGGCTGTAAAGATTTCCTTTCTTTCCAAATTGATTGTTGATCAGAAGCTTAACGCCATACTTTTGTTCAAGATAAAAAAACTTTTCTTTCATATATCCGACAACTACGTATATTTCATTGATTCCGGCTTCATGAAGCTGTTCAATCTGTCGTTCAATCAAAACGTCACCTTTAACGCAAAATAGGCCTTTAGGCTTCTCATAGGTAAACGGTGCAAATCTGTCTGATTTACCGGCCGCTAATATAATCGCATTTTTAACCAAATCAGTTCCTCCTAATTTTATTTATACAAAATCTGCCAATCACCAACGATCTTTCTCGGCTCATAATCGCTGAGCGGCATTTCTTCGGCAGTATGAATCGCCATTGCCCCGCCATCTTTCAAACGCTCAAGCAGCTTGAGCAGCAACATCAAATCAAGCAGTTTATCGTTGGTCTTTTCCATCACGATATAGTCAAAGCGAGCATTAGGGAAACATTTGTCAAAGTCTTTATCCCAATCAGAGATGAAACGTCCTTTTTTGGCAATTGCCTCAAGATCGCGCTCATATGCTTCTTCTTCGTTTAAGCTGTAGATGTTTGTTCGAAGATTTTTTGATTCTTCTCTAACGCTATCCTGAATCGCTAACAGATTAATTCCGAAGCTGCTGTTGATCCCTAAAATATCGATTCTTTTTTCCTTGTTCTTAAAATCAAGTCCAGACAGCAAATCTTGATCAACATCTTGGTCAAGCATCGGGTTGATCCCCATGATTCGTTCAAATTGCTTGATTCCTTCCAAAACAATATCTTCGTCCTTTTCTTTATGAACTTTGTATGCCAAAGAATCCCCAGCCTCATACAGAAGTTTCCCGTTTCTTCGCCCGATCAAAGACATTGCCTTGCTTGAAAATTCCGTATATCGTTTTGCCATAAACGGGAAGTATGCCCCGAGCATCGTCGGCATCAAAATTTCGTTTGATCTGGCCAAAACAACGTCCGTGTTCAATTCTGATTTTTGATGCCACAGATACTCGTTGCTTTCAGCATCATTAAGTTTGTTTTCCTCGACAAATGCAGGGCAAACGGCACCGATTTTTTTATCTGACGTCAAACATTTCATCATATTAAAAATGGCTTTTTTGGACAAAATATTTTCCGTCGTCAAAAACAAGACATATTTGCCTTCAACAAGCTGATATAGTACGCTCGAAGCGTTTGTTTTGTGCTTATAGTTAATGACTTTGACATTCTTATCCGCAAGATCATCAAAATAATTTTCAATCTTTTCCCCTGCACCGTCATTGAACAAAACGTATTCACATCTCAATCCTTCAGGAATTGCGGCATTTACCGATTCCAGACATTTTTCAATTTGTTCAACGTCGGTATTTGCCATCACCGCAACGGACAAATCATAGCGATAGTGGCCTTTATCCGTTTCAGGCGCAGGATAGAACTCTTTCATCTGATTGTTGTAATATTCGAACATCGCGTCAGGATCCGGAAAACATCCGCCCCAAAACAGCAAATCAACGTATGCTTCGCCGATTTCGGGAATCAGTTCATTTTTGATTATTCCGAGCTTTCGCTTCTTTGTGCTGGTTTCACCAAATCTGTCCAACGTGTCCAAGGCATTGTCAACCAATAGATTACACTTCAATGCCGGTTCTTCAACGACCAAACTGGTGATGTTCCCTTTTATTCCGATTAAAAGCGCCTGCATCGTTTTAACGAAATCATCTGCCCGTTCGCTGTCATTTAAAACCATCGTATAAAGCTCGTAAGCCGCCTCGTTTAATGTCTCGATGCTTTCTAAAAGCTTATTTCCCATCTCTTTGTCTTTGATCATTTGATTTCCTCCGTACCGTCAGTTTGCGTTAACTATATTGTCTGATAAAATTGTTAATTTTCTAATTCCTGTTTATGTAAAACTCTTAACCATTTTATGTAAATTAAGTCATCAAGAATTCAAATACGCTCTAAGCAAAAGGCGGAAGAATATTTCTTCCGCCCTCTTCTTATTTAGTAATCTGCTTCCAAGCATCGAGCAGCTCGTTCAACATCGTCAACGCAATTTCAAGATGATTTTTGTCTTTATGAATATTTGCCTGAATCAATTCCTGTTCAACAACATCATATGTTGAAATCAGCTGTTGCGGAATGTCACCTTCAATTTCTTTATTAACGCTGAACTTTAATTCATCCACAATGTCTTGCGCATGAACGATTTCATTGTTTGCTGCTTCGATCTTTTTATCCTCGATTGCCATCTCAGCTTTCTTGATGCTTTTGATCGCACCCTCAATCAGCATTTCGATCAGCTTATTAGGAGAAGCGCTCATCACCTGATTTCTCAGATAATCATTTTTATGACTAGCGTAAGGATTTGCCATCTCTTCCTCCTTGTTTAGTAGTAAAGTTCAATTCTTGAAGAAAGCTCTTTATCGTCAACGTAACCTTTTGCCAACTTTTCTGCTTGGGTTAATCTTCCGATTTCACGTGATACGTCAACTTTTTGATCTTCAGTCCAAATCATTAATTCCTGATATTTGGCATTAATTTTGTCAACTAATTGAGCTTCATCGGGACTTAATGCAGCAAAATCAAGTGCTTCTCTTCCTTCAATAAGCTTTGCGTTTTTTTGAATAACGTCTTCAATTGAAGAAAGCTTTTTGTCACATTCTTCAAGATTGTCAAGCACTTCTTGAAGAAAAGCCATCGTTTCTTTTTTATCCGCCATAAATCAACACCCTCTGACTGACTAACTATTGCTTGATGAGTTTTGAGACTGGAAGTAAGAAAATTGTGATTGCAAGTTTCCGATTGCCGTATCCAGATTGGTAAACATCGTGACGTAACGTGCACGCTTTGTTGCAATCTGTTCCGTGATTCGTTCAATCTGCTTGTTGTAGTCTTTGATTTCGCTTTGATATGAGGCCTTGCGCAACGAAATGACGCCTTCGCTGCCTGACTTGGTTGAAGTATAACGATCAATTACTGCTTTGAAATCAGCCGTATAACCCGTCCCGGTTTTTTCGGCCGCATACTTGGTTGAAGTGTCAACAAAGAAGAAATCTTTGACGGCATTAGGATTCTTGGCAAGTTGTGCTTTAAATTTCGTTTCGTCAAGCGAAAGCGTGCCGTTACGATCAACGCTCAGTCCAAGCGTCGATGCACTGACGCCGTTGACCGACTTGCCGCCTAAAACCGTGCTTTGCAGCTTCGATTGCAACGAAATCAAGGTAGAATCTCCAGCCAAAGCACCGGTCGTATTGTCAGATTTGGAAGGATCGCCGACATCCATCTTTTCGCTGAGAAAACTCATGACGCTGTTGTACTGGCTGACGAAATCCTTGACTGCGGAAAGTTCCTTGTCCGTATCGTTCGTTAATCCGAGCGTAATCGTTTTAGAAGCATCAGCTTTCTTGAAATTAAGCGTAACTCCGTCAACAACGTCCGTTGGCGTATTGCTGTTTCGTTCCATTTCGATGCCGTCAAGCGTGAATTTGGCGCTTTGGCCTTTTGTCGTCTGCGAATCTCTAAAGCCAAGGCTGTCTTTCAGGTCACCGCCGATCGTCAATGTTCTGTCGCCCATTTCTTCTGATGAGACGACAAGCTGATTGTTGACAATCGTTGCTTTAAGACCTGCGCCCTTTGTTCCTGTGGAATCTGAAGGATCTTTGGCATTGTTGATGGCATTTGCGATGTCTTTTAAAGAATCCGTTGCCTTGACGTCAATTTCGACCGTCAATGCCGTATCGCTGCCATCGGTTGCGCCATTCGTGATCGTCAGCTTGCCGCTATAGCCCAACGCATCCTTGGTCGAAATTTTAGTCGTCCCGTCCGCCTTTGAAACAACGCCGCCCGTAATCTTGCTTGACGTTGCAAGCTGCTTGACCACGAGATCGTATGACCCTTCCATCGAATCTGAGGTTCCTGAAATAGTCGCAATCGTATCATCGCTTGAAGTGACCTTTTTCGTTTGATAAGTAGCTTCATCCTGCAAAACGTCGAGCTTGCTTGTCAAATTGCCGAGACGCGTGCTGATGTCGGTCCATGCTTGCGACTTGGTATTGATTTTGTCAATCTTATTTTGAATAACGGTCTTTCTGAGTTCGTCTGACTGAAGCAGTTGATCGATCGTATCAGAAGTAATGCCGGTATATTGACCCATGTAGCTTGAAGAACTGATGGATCCTGCCGTTGTAGAGGTTGTAATGCTGCTCATGATATTCACTATCCTTTCTTATCTACTGCGATTCCCATTTCATCCCAAATTCTGCCGATCATGTCGAGCATCTTTTTGGAAGGAATTTCTTTGACGACTTTTTTGGTTGTCTTGTCTACCATTTCAACGTAAATTCGGTGCGTCCTTTGATGCATCTTGAATTCCAAATTGATATTTTTGTTCGTCAATCTGTCATTTATTTTTTTAAGTTCTTCGCTGATCTGTTCTTTGAACAAATCCATTTCCTCATCCAGCTCCATGTCATCGGAACCGTCTGATTGAACGTTTTGACCTCGTTGTTTTTGATTAGACGTCTCATAGCCGTTCAAATGTTCTTGATCGCGACTGACGTTTGTCTTAATTGAATTCTCAGCCGGATTATAGACATTGGTATTTATTTTTTGAACCCGATTAACCCCAGACATCGGCTGAAGCGACTGAATTCCTTGCGTTCCATCTAAGTTCATAGCCTTACCCTCTTTCAACATAACATAATCAGTGTCGGACATGACGAATCCTTTTACTACTCTTCTATATCGACAAAAAGTGAGGGCTTTTTAATGCTTAATTTCTTAAATTTTCACAAAAACAACAAAAAACAACCGAGAAAAGTTTACATAATTGTGTTTTACGCCTGACATAATTTCTCAAGCGTCGCAAGATCCGGATCGGATGGCGTTATTTGTTTCAGTTCATTCAGCAGACTGGCAGCAACTTCATTTTGCCCTTGAGAAATCAATGCTACAATCTGAGACTTGACCTGGTTGCCAAGCTTGATCATTTCATCGTTGACCTTGGCTTGTTTTCTTTGATCGAGTTCGACCGATTGGATAATTCGCCTAATCAATGTTTCGGATTCGTTGAAAACATCGAGAGCCTGTTGAAGGTACGCCAGACATCCCCTTAATTTGCCCGATTTTTTAAGCTTCAGCGCCTTGCCGAACAAACCGGCAAATCTGATTTCCTTAGGAAGAAGCTCTGATTCTGAATCGCAAAGTTCCGGCAAATAAATGCCTTTGGCATATTCAATCATATTGCGGCAATATTTTTCGCTTTCATCCAAAACTTTATTCAAAACCATCGTTCCTTGGAAGATATAACGTTTCCTCAAAGAAGCCAAAAGATAATTTCTTTGAACTGAGGATTGCCAAACATTTTCAATTTCCGCTGCAAACAACGGAATTCTGTCAAGATGATTTTCTTCCTTGGCAACGATTGCACCGACCGATTCTTCAACCTCCTCAAACGACACTCCTTCAACGTATTTTTGCGGAGGAATCCCGTTTTTGACGCAGATTCTGACGAGATCTTCGTTTGGATACGCAAACGTCGTTTCATCGCTCAATGATTGTTCCAATTCGTCTTCTGAAACTTTTTTTCTGGCATGCTGCTTGATCCAAAGCGAATCGCTTGAAACGTCGATGGATTCAATCAGCTGATCAAATTTCTCCTGGGCAGTCTCGGATTCAATTCCGATATCAACTCGATCAAGCTGCTTAAAGAATTCCTTGCTCATGCTTTCATCATGCATGAAAGCATCGCATAAAAATTTTACCGTTTCCTTGTCTTCTTCGTTAATGGACTGCCTTAAGCTAAAAGCTAAAACATCGCTTCTTTTTTGTGAGCAAATATGCCAAGGAACGTCCAAAATCATTTTTTTGATATCATCATATGAATCTTGACTTTCTTTCAAGCACAGATTGAAATACATTGTTGCTATTTTATACACATTTGCCTTATTTATATCGCTTGAAAAGAAGTATGATACTTCCTTTTCATCTCGATTTACATAGTACTTTACCGCATCAAAATAGATATGAATCCAATCACTCGTTTTTTCGATCCCGATATCATCCAAATTACGGCTAAGCTCAAATATGGCAGCTAATCCCCTAAAAAAAGGATTTTTGACATGTTTCAAAAACTCGTCAACGTTTTCATCGAGTTCATCCCACATTCTCAAACGGGCATATGACTTCATTCGATAAAGAAATATTTCAATCCAACCCTGATTTTTCCAATCTGATAGCCCAAGTCTTCTAAGTTCAAAAACTGCTTTTTCTGACAACTCAAGAGTTTCATCGGCATCGCTCCCTACCCCTGCAATCTGCTGAAGCCATAAATGAAGGTTGTCAGGGTGCTTTTCGAGTTCAGCATCCATAATTTTACGATTGCGATCGGTTTTTTTATCGCTGAGTTTGCCGATATATCCGACGTGATGCACAAAAGTTCCCTTAAGATCATATTCATTCCTGTAGACGATTCCTTTGAGCAGCTCATGAACGGGATTTACGAACTTTGCTTCCGGAGTCAATACGGTTATTCTTGAAAATCCACTGCTTTCATAATCAATCTGTGTTGCTGAATTATAACTGTGTTCCATCATTGAGACACGGTCATAATTTTCGTAAAGCTCTGGTTTTGAGAAAAAATCGATCAGCGGACCTGCATCATCAAACCATTCATCGTCATCCAGATAAATCAGCCACTTGCCACGTGCTTCTTTGAGTCCGGCGTTTCTTGCCTTGGCAAAGTCATCGCACCATTCAAAATGAACGATCTTATCGGCATATCTTCTTGCAACGTCAATCGAGCCGTCGGAATTTTCATCACCGACTGTATCGACCGCAATAAATTCGCTTGGTATTTGCTCCAATAATGGCCTGAACGATTCAAAGCACTTTTCGACCGTATCGATTCGATTTGAAACCAACATTGAAATTGTTACCAGACATTCTGTCGTATTTACTCTTGAAAAAAACTTTTCCTTAGGTAATTCTTCAACCCATGTCTCCAAACTAATCACCTCTTCTCTTACTGTATCGAAAAAAAGCTGATATCCTTAAAGAAGGATATCAGCTTTTTCTAAGTTATTTCAAACTATTTTCAATTTTAACCTTGAAGCAAGTTCAAAACTGAGTTTGGCATTGCATTTGCTTGCGCAAGCATTGATGTCGCAGCTTGAGAAAGAATGTTGCTCTTCGTGAATGTCATCATTTCTTCAGCCATATCAACGTCACGAATACGTGAGTTGGCATCTGACAAGTTTTCGTTCGTTGCCGTCAAGTTGTTGATCGTATGTTCCAAACGGTTTTGAACGGCACCAAGCGTTGCACGTTGATCGGAAACTTTAGCAATAGCAGCATCAATACTCTTAATCATTTTACCGGCATTGCTACCATCATCCTTGATACTGAATTGGGTATCCTTAGATACAAGAAGTGATGTGCCGTCCATTGCAGTAATTGCAACGCTCAAAGTTTGACCGGCATTGGCACCAATTTGGAAAGTAAACGTAGATGCCTTACCTTTCGTTTGTGAGAACAACTTCTGAGTGTTGAATTCGGTCGTGCTGGAAATGCGCGTAAGTTCTTGGTGAAGAGCCTTCAATTCCTTGTTGATGGATCCGCGATCCGATGACGTCAGCGTACCGTTAGAACCTTGAACCGCCAAGTCACGCATACGTTCAAGAATGCTGTGTGATTCGTTCAAAGCACCTTCAGCTGTTTGAACCAAAGAAATGCCGTCTTGGGCGTTACGCTTTGCTTGTGTCAAGCCACCGATTTGTGACTTCATCTTTTCTGAAATTGCCAAACCTGCAGCATCATCGCCGGCCTTGTTGATACGTGAACCGGATGAGAGTTTTGCCAATGAGTTTGTTTTTGCGGTATTTGCAGCTGTCAAACGGCTGTACGTGTTCATAGCTGCAACGTTTGTGTTAATACGCATGTTAAATTCCTCCATTTCTCTTGTATCATTAACTGATTACATGATTATATATCGGCAATCAATCAATTTGTTTAAGCATCTTTTAGCAATTTTTATTCAGAAAAAACTTAATTTTACATAATGTTTCTTTACAAATCTTACACATTGCATTGATATAATCAAAGCATCAATGCGGAGGTCCATCTTTAATGAAAAAATTACCGTTTTCAGTTTGCATTATCACCAAAAACAACGCTAAAACGCTTGAAACATGTTTACGGTCAGTCTCAGATTATTTTGATGAAATCGTTGTTGCAGACACCGGATCAAGCGATTCGACAAAAGAAATTGCCAAATGCTACACGGATTGCGTTTTCGACTTCAAATGGAATGCTGATTTTGCGGACGCCAGAAATTTTGCCGTTGAAAAAGCACGAAACGATTTCATCTTTTCGCTTGATTCAGACGAACGGATTGAAAAAATCGACTGCTCTCAGCTGCTCGATTTCTCAAACAATCATTCAACTGACATTGGCAGAATCGAAATCTTGAATCTTCAAGCCGATCGAACGTTTCAAAGAGAACGCGTTTCAAGAATCTTCAACCGCAAAAATTTTCGCTTTGAAGGCTCCGTTCATGAACAGCTCGTTTCAACCATTCATGCTGACCGGTCAATGGTTGAGTTGAACGTTTCGATCATTCATTCCGGCTATGCGGATGAAAGGCTCAATCAAAAAAAAGCCAAAACATACAGAGAAATGATCGAAAAAAAACTCAAAGAAAATCCCAATGATAGCTATCTTTTATATCAGCTCGGCCGAACGTTCGATATTCAACAAGATTTTGTCAATGCTGCCAAAGCCTATCTGAAATCATTGCGGACATCACCCAGACATGATCTTGAATATTTTCGCTCCGCTCTTGACGATCTGTGCTTTGACTATCTCAATTTAAGCGAAGCAAAAAAAGCAGCCGAAATAATTAATTTTTACGGCTATCCCTATGAAGATGCCGATGGATATTTTTTGTTCGGCCATGTTTATATGAATCTCGGAAACTTTGATGAAGCCGTCAGATGCTTTAAAAAAGCCACTGAATTCGATGATTCAAGCCGTCCTGGCTCAAACAGCTTTGCTTCTTGGTTTAACATCGGCGTCATTTATGAAGTTTTAGGTTTTAAAGAAAAAGCAATCAAGGCATATCAACAATGCCGCGACTATGCTCCATCAAAGAAACGGTTGAAAAATCTTCGATAATCAGTTTTATTTTTCAGTCAATCATTCTACTTGAGTTTTGCGAGGAAACAATATTTCAACCAAATCAGAATCATCACCCACTATTCAAGACATATCAATAAAAACACAAAAAAGCGACAACCGAATTCAATTGTCGCTCTTATTATCAGAAAAATTATTTTTAGCCTTGAAGCAAGTTCAAAACTGAGTTTGGCATTGCATTTGCTTGCGCAAGCATTGATGTCGCAGCTTGAGAAAGAATGTTGCTCTTCGTGAATGTCATCATTTCTTCAGCCATATCAACGTCACGAATACGTGAGTTGGCATCTGACAAGTTTTCGTTCGTTGCCGTCAAGTTGTTGATCGTATGTTCCAAACGGTTTTGAACGGCACCAAGCGTTGCACGTTGATCGGAAACTTTAGCAATAGCAGCATCAATACTCTTAATCATTTTACCGGCATTGCTACCATCATCCTTGATACTGAATTGGGTATCCTTAGATACAAGAAGTGATGTGCCGTCCATTGCAGTAATTGCAACGCTCAAAGTTTGACCGGCATTGGCACCAATTTGGAAAGTAAACGTAGATGCCTTACCTTTCGTTTGTGAGAACAACTTCTGAGTGTTGAATTCGGTCGTGCTGGAAATGCGCGTAAGTTCTTGGTGAAGAGCCTTCAATTCCTTGTTGATGGATCCGCGATCCGATGACGTCAGCGTACCGTTAGAACCTTGAACCGCCAAGTCACGCATACGTTCAAGAATGCTGTGTGATTCGTTCAAAGCACCTTCAGCTGTTTGAACCAAAGAAATGCCGTCTTGGGCGTTACGCTTTGCTTGTGTCAAGCCACCGATTTGTGACTTCATCTTTTCTGAAATTGCCAAACCTGCAGCATCATCGCCGGCCTTGTTGATACGTGAACCGGATGAGAGTTTTGCCAATGAGTTTGTTTTTGCGGTATTTGCAGCTGTCAAACGGCTGTACGTGTTCATAGCTGCAACGTTTGTGTTAATACGCATGTTAAATTCCTCCATTTCTCTTGTATCATTAACTGATTACATGATTATATATCGTCAGCATCTCAGATCTTTTAAGCTGTTTCTTAAAATTTTTCGCAAAAAAACCGCCGTTCGAAACGGACGGCAGCTTTAGCGTAATCAGTTAATAACATTCATGCCTGCTCAAAACGAAGCTTCGCGCTTGAAACGACGTCTGAACCAACGCATGATCAAAGAGGATTCTTTCATAAGCATCTTATATTCGAAAGATGAGGCGTTCGGATCTTCAATCCCGGATTCGCGGAGCAGATCCAAGATGACAGGTTGGCTGTCGCCAGCAGTCAAAACAATGTCCAGACGACTGAGACGCTTTCCTTCACTGTGTTCTTCAACCAAGCGATAATTGAAGTTTTCCTTATTATCTGCAATTACGGAGAAGAAAGCAGCATCTTCCCGTTCCGCTCCGAAGATTGAAACGGCTGGCTGCGAGATGAAGTAATAGCGTCCGAAGCATAAATCGCATGCTTGCGTCAGAACGCTCTCCTTAACTTTTGTACCCGCTTTCATACCTTTGACCTCATTTTCTTTTGATGATTATCGAGCAGAGCCCTCCATCGCTGCTCATCTAACATTTTACATAATTCAATTAAAAAATTCCAGTATTTTTTCACATTTAATTCTAGTTTTTATCAAATATTTCACAAGCCATCCGTCTGATGCTGTTACGCGCACGATAAACTTTGGTGTGCGTCTGTTTCAGATGCCGCGAAATCTCCATTTCGGTGTATCCTTTCAATTTATATTCAAGATATTCGCGTTCAAACTCGTTGCATCTTTTAAACAGTTCGCTTAACTGATCCTTGATGGTGACCAGTGTTTCAGCATCGACGTCATTGTCCGGAAGCTTGGCAAAATAATCATTGGATATTTCATCGACGACATCCGTTCTGTGTTCTTCTTCACGCTTTTTTCTTCTCAATTCGTCCAAAATCCCCCATTTTATCTTTTGATACAAATATGCGTTGATCCTGTTTTCTTCTGCGTCAGGATCCCTGTTCATTAATTCGACGTAGCCTTTGACGAACAAAATCATCCCCAACACGACGTAATCATCATAGCTGCTTGAATACCTGCTTATGCCGAAGCGCTTGATGATTCCGTAGATCATTCCCTCATGATTTTTTTCTTTCATATATTCGACTGCTTCTTCTTCATGTTCTCCCATAAACATCCCCCGTTTTTCAAGATAGTTGTTATTTTAAAGGACTCTTTGATCTGAATAAACCTGTAATCTCATTTTGGCGCATTTTTTTAAACAAGATGTTTTTAACCGAAAACAGTCGTCATTTTTGTTAAACAGAGGTCTTTAGTCCACTTTGCTTGAAACGTGCCAAAAACCAATATTACATTTGTGTTAAAATAAAGAAAAAACTTGATTTAATTTAAATTACATTTTAAACTGAAATTGTTCTTTTCCAAAAGAACGCCAAAATTTAACTGTTATTGGGGGAATTATATGAACAAAAAACAGGAATCAAACTGCGCTTGTTGTCAGGTAGTTGATTTTTCAAAAGACGGCTTCAAGCATTTGATGCGACATGCCGTGTTTGAAAGAGAAGCAAAAATCGATATTTGCAAAACCAATCTGATCCTGAACTTCAGACCAAATGAGGATGAATACCCTGAATTTGCCAGGATCAATGCCATGCTCGTTGAAGCTGACCGCGTGATCGTTACTCAAAAACAGACCAAGCGCCTGATCAACGAATTGATCGAAACGCAGGGAATCGGGCTTTTCGTCGACCGTGCCTGCCTTGGGCTTAAGCAAAAAAAGCGCATCGCTCCTTTGAGCTACGTGTGGGGGGAAATTGAGCTTATGCCGCTTGGCGGAACGTATCGTCATTCAACGAACTGGATCATGCTGAACAAGGTCAAACTCGACCTGCGTTCCGGTGAAAAAACGATGGCCGTCACGTTTTGCGACAGTCAAACATGCTATCTCTTGCCAACGTCACCGCAAATGTACTTTGAAAACAAGAAAAACTGCAGATATATCTATGAAAAAGAACATCAGGTCATCGGTGAAGTTTTGAACGCGTTTAATTTGAACAAAACGATTGAAATCTATGAGAAATTTTGCCAAACAGAATTTAACGAAGATGATACTCCGATTGCTGCGCTCAAGCAAAGCGCACGCAAGCTTTTGACGGATTCGATTTTAAAAATGCTTTTTAATGAAGAAGAAATCACTGAGATGCTGTTTGCTGACGTCATGAACGGAATCAGCAGCAGGTACGATAAGCTTAATTCGTAGAAATGAAAAAAACTTGGAACTCGCTTGAGTCCCAAGTTTTTTCTTACATATAATCAAGTACCGTCGTCTGCATGATCTTCGTGCCCATCGCAAGCGTTGACTTGTAAGCAAGCATCTGGTTTTGATATTCCATGTACTTTTGCGCAATATCAACGTCCTGGCGCGTCGACAACGTGTTCTTCAACGTTATCTTCTCGCTGTCGTTGCGATCTTTGGCCGCATCGATCCGGTTTTCGATTGCCCCGACGCGAGTATTGTAGTTGACGATGTTGTTCTTGAACACGTCGACTTCGCTGAGCTTCTTCGATAAGTCTGAAATCGAGGCTTCGTCATGCTTGTCAAGGTCGGCAACGAGTTCGTTAAAGAACGTTCCCAAATCTTTTCCGGCACCTTGGGCGTTCATGACCGAATTGCCGTTGGTCAGCAGGTTGATCGAAACGCCGTTGGAAATTTCACGCGCAAGATTGGTTTCATCGCCGTTATACTTCAAGCCGTTGACTTCGCCGTTTGCATCCTTCGTAACTTCAAACGGCGGTTCCGTCGTCTTCGATCCGCCAAAGATGTAGCGACCGTCGTAGTTGGTATTCATTGCGTCGACGACCGTGCCGATTTCCTGTTGAAGCTCAGATCTGTATGCCTTAAATTCGTCATTGGTCAAAGCCCCTGAGTTGTTAGCGGAAACGATAATGTTGCGGATGTTGTTCATTGACTTCTCAACCAGCTGCAAAGCACCGTCCTGAGTCGTCGTCCAGTCCTTGGCATCGCTGATCGTCATTGCGTATGAACTGTTTTGTGAAATAGACACGTTCAAGTCAAGAATCTTCGAAACAAGCAACGGATTGTCGGAAGCCTTGTTGACTTCCTTCAGACTTGCCAGCTGATTCATCGTACTTTGAACCTTGTTTGTCGTTGTTGCCAGATTATTCAAGAAATCGGCATTAACCATGTTAGTCGAAATTCGCATCTAAATCACACCCCCGTCTTGTTGACAAGCGTATCGAGCATTTCTGCAATTACGCTCAGCACTCTGGTATTTGCCTGGAAGCCTTGTTGGAACTTGATCACGTCGGACATTTCTTCGTTGATGTTGACGCCTGACATTGATTCGTTCTTGTTTTCCAAGTTGTTCAGGACAACCTTCTGTGCAGCAGCCATGTTGTCTGCCTTTTGCTTTGAGATCCCGTTTTTCGTCACGATATTGTTGAACGTTTCGGCAAACGTCTGGCCGTCCTGGCTTTCGTTAAATTTCATCGTTGATTCGTCGTAAGTATCAAGATCGGCATCCCTGACCGGTGTCTTGAACTTCGTCTTCATTGCCCAGGAAACGGCCAACGCTCTGGAGCCGTCGCCGGCACTGCCCGTGCCGTCAAGAGCCTTTCCGGCCGGAATCTTTGAAGGATCCTTCGCAATCGCATCGTTGACCTTGAAGTCAAGCGCATATCTTGAAGGATCATTTCCCAACGTGAAGAATCCGTCAAGCTTGTTTTTTCCGCCGGTCATGACCATGTTGGTGGCCTTGCCGATTTTTGCGATGAAGTCGTTCAATTCGTCCATGTGTTCAAGGATTTCCTTGGCAGATTCCTGATAGCCGCCCATATCGCCTTCTGACGTCTTGATTTCGGAATAAGCCGTGTTGCCAGCATCATCTTTCTTCGTCAGCATGACCGTGCCTACTTCGGCCTGACGACCCAAAGCAACGTTTGCCTTTGATGAATCGCCGCGATCGGAAACGAGCGCATTGCCGTTGGCATCAGTTCCGACAACGACGCTGAGCGTGTTGTGCGTTTCATTCTTGAAGTCAAGAATCGTTTGACCGTCAACGGAAAGCGTCGTGCGTCCGTATTCGTCAAAGTCGGTATTGATGTTGACGAGACCGGAAATATCCTTCAACAGGGTATCGCGCTGATCAAGCAGATCGTTTGGCGTTTCGCCGCGAGACGTCAACGTGAACACTTTCTTGTTGATGTCTGCCAATTGATCAATCTTTTCATTGAAATCAAGCACTGATTTTTGCAGATTCGAAATCGAATCCTTGTGCAGCTGATTGATCTGCGTTGCCATTTGGTGAATCGAATCAGCAAACGAGTTGGCATTTTCAACGACCAAAGTCTTGGAAGTCCCAAGTTCAGGGTTTTCTGCCAATTTTTGCCAACTGTCGGTCAAAGTGTTGAGCGACTTGATCACGCCGTCGTCTGACGGTTCATGCAAAATATCTTCCAACTGACCGAGCGTGTCTGATTTTTGCGTATTGTAAGTATATTTAGAATTTGCTTCACGAATCTGAGAACGAACGAAATCGTCAACCACGCGTTCTACGCCGGTAACGTTAACGCCCGTTCCGATTGTTCCGGTTCCCGCGATCACGTATGGAGGCTTCGTCGTCATGTGGACACGTTGTCTTGAATAGCCATCCGTATTCGTGTTCGCAATATTATGTGCAGTTGTCTGAAGGGCAACCTGATTGGCAGTGATGCCGCTCGTGGCCGTGCCCAATGTGCCAAATAAACCTGACATGTTTTCTCCTCCTCTTAAGCCTGCTGATCAACCAGAGACACCGAACTTTCCTTTGGCATCTGCTTGTACTTCGAATACGTTCCGCTTGGCTGTTTCAGATTGGCTTGAATCGCATCCATCAATGTCTTTTGAAAAGCAATTGCTTGATTCGTCAGCATCAGGTTGACTGATTGCAATTCCTGAATCTCATCAATCATTGCTTTTGTTTTATCAGAAACGGGACCGTCATAGTTTTCAAAAATCGGAATGAACTTCTCTTTTTGGGAAACCGTTTCGGTCACCTTTTCACCGTCATTTTTAATCAGATAGCGCTTTTCGCGCTTCAAAACAGCTTTGAATCTTGTTAAATTGCGTTGAAATTCGGCCTCGTTCATGTTTATGCCCTCTCTTCATCGACGGCATCAAGCATTTTATCAGCAATCTTTTCAGCTGATACCTGGTATGAGCCGTCGTTAATAGCGGCCTTCAAACGTGCAACCTTGTCGGGATCGATGCCTGAATGAGAAGACTGGACTTCAGCACGGCAAAGAAGCTTCTTTGCCGTGTCTGAAAGGTTGATCTTGTCATTTGAAGCATTGATTGCTTGACTTTGCTTGGCAACGTTCTTAGAACCCTTAACGGTTGGTAAGTTCGTATATTCTGTATAACTTCTTTGAATCTTCATGGAAGTTCGCCTCCTTAAACGATTTTTCTGCTCAATATATTATATCGACAGGTAGAAAAAAAGTTAAACCTCAAAATTCGATTTTTTTCAAAATAATGAATTTTTTTGGAAGACAAAGCGAAATAAAATCATTAAATAAAAAAGAAGCCGCTGACAGGCTCCTTTTTTATTTAGCGCATGTTATTGATTCTTTGGCTCTGTGACAAAATATTCGTGATGCGAACGCCAAAGTTGTCATTGATGACGACGACTTCGCCTTGAGCGATCAGTTTGCCGTTGAGCAAAATATCAAGCGGCTCATCGGTCAGTTTCTCAAGTTCGATAACCGAACCGGTGTTGAAACTGAGAATCTCACGCACGGACTTCTTGCTTGTTCCGAGCACGACGCTCAAGTTAAGCGGAATGTCCATCAACAGGTCAAGATTGTCTCCTTCGACCTGTGCATGACCATCGAGCGTTTGGAACGAAGGCTGACTGACTTCAACCGGCTGCTGCTTCGGTTGCGGTGCCGGCTGCGGTGCGACTTGCGGTTGTGGCTGAGGCTGAGCTTGCGGCTGCGGTTGAGGGGTCGGAGCAACAGCCGGTGCCGGTTCAGGCTGCGGTGCGGCCGGTGCCGGCTGCTCTTCTGCAGGAACCTCGCGATCGTTAACGACCGTTGCCTTGTCGGCCATCATTGCGGCCGCAATATCGTTGACCATTTCTTTCGTGAAAATCTGCATGATTTCACTTTCAATCAGTCCTTCAACGTCCAGATTGAACGAAATTCGATAGACGATGCTGTCGGGATTGATGCCGTCATAGCTGATGTTGTCCGGTTCTCCCCAAAGTTTGACCATTGGCGGCAAAATATCGACCTTGCGATTGATCATCGTTGCCATGGAAGTTGAAGCAGAACCGATCATCTGGTTCATGGCTTCAGCAACGGCACTTAATTCCAGATCCCCGAATTCGGCATCCTCTTTGGCGTTTCCGGGACCGCCCATCATCAGGTCGGCAATGATCGAAGCATCCCTGACCTGTAAAAGCATCAGGTTCGTCCCGATCACGCCTTCCTTATATTCAACCGTCGTTGCGACCTTAGGCGTTTTGATTCCTTCCATCAAGGAAGCGAATCTGATCTTCGTTACTCTTGGCGTCGTAATCGAAACGCGGTGATTAAGAATCGAAGAAAGCGTCGTTGCCGCCTGCGACATCGAAATGTTGCCGACTTCTCCGATCAGGTCCATTCGAGCCTGTTCGTCCATGCCGGCGATGATCTCATCGTCAACGTCAAGCGTTGCATCTTCCACGGCTTCTTTTTCAATCTCTGCTTCAGATTGTTCTTCCGTCTTTTCTTCTACTTTTTCTTCTTTGCTGTCGTCTTCTGCTGCGGCTGAACCGCCATTCATCAATGCATCAATTTCTGCTTGTGATAAACCGTCGCTCATTGATCTTCTTCTCCTTCCATCTTATCCAGTAATTCGATTGCCAACTGTCCATCCTTTTGACCTGGCTTGACATAAAAGAATGGTTCACCTTCAATATAAGTTTCCAGCGGTGAAGTCGTCTTCTTATCCAGTCGAATGACATCCCCTGCTTCCAAGTTCAAGAAGTCCGCAAAACTCATTTGCGCATCGCCAAGTTTCGTCTCGATCACCATCTCGACGTTGTTCAATCCGCGTTTGATTTCAAGTGAATCATCTTCATTGTCGTCACTGCTGGAATCGAACCAATTACGGATACTTAATTTGTCCAAAATACCTTCAAAGAAGACATACGGAATGCATAAGTTGATGAAAGTGCTGATTCCAAACACCTTGACTGTAAAGGTTACTAACACGACTGGTTCATTTGGCGACATTGCCTGTGAAAGCTGCGGATTCGTATCGATCGTGTCAAACTTCGAATTGAGCTCAACGATATCTTTCCATGACGTCTTGTAAACATTCACGATTTCCTTGAACAGTTCACGCATCAATGCCAAATCAATATCCGAAAACGATTCAATCGAAGGAATCTTTTCGTCCGGATGCTGCGTCCTGACGTCGAGTCCCCCGCATAAAAGTTCAACCATCAAACTGCATAACTGGGGATTGATTTCCAACAGCTGCGAGCCTTTTAAAGGCTCGGAGTGGAACATCCCAAGCAAGGTTACTCTTGGAATCGAATGCATGAATTCATCATAGCTGATCTGTTCGATTGCGGCCAGATCAACGGACACATTCGTCCTGAGCTGCGTTGACAATACATTACCGGTCATCTTGGAAAAGTCCTCGAAGATCATGTGCAAGGTATTGATATATTCTTTTGAAAGGCGCGTTGGGCGTCTGAAGTCGTATTCTCTGACTTTAGGCGCATCGTTTTTTTCCTCTTCGATTGTATCTTCGCTGATCTCGCCGGTGTTCATTGCGTTGAGAAGAGCGTCGATTTCTTCTTGCGACAGTACCTGATCCACATGTATCCTTCCTTTTCCGATTTAAATTCCTGATCAAACAACTAACTGCTGACTGTTTTTATGCCTTTGCCGTGTTTTCTTCAAAAATCATTTTTGAAACGTTGACGACATTGGCAACCTTGTCTTCGAACGAAACGACCCCGACGTAAGACGTCTGATCCGACTTCTCAGGCGGAAGCTCGATGTCTTCCTCGTTGATGTCAACGACTTCGCTGACTTCTTCGATCAGAAGTCCTTTTCGCTCTTCTTCATTTTCTTCATTTTTCATAATGAGGATGTTCATGCATTTTTCAGGAGAAGGAATCCCGATCAGCTCGGATAATCCGATTACGGTCATCACGTTGCCGCGAAGGTTGATCAACCCCTTGACCCAGTTCGGAGCAAGCGGAACGTATGTAATCGGAACCGTATCGATGATTTCTTCAACCGACTTAGCTGAAATCAGATAATACTCATCGCTCATTTTGAACATGATCATCTGCATAATATCATCTCCAAATCATTAAGAAAGCGCTTTGTCCAAGGACTGGATAACGCGTTCCGTATCGAACGGCTTAACGATGAAGTCAACGGCACCTGACTTGATTGCATCCATAACCATGCCTTGCTGACCCATGGCACTGCACATAACGACTTTGGCGTTGGCATCTGCCTGCTTGATCATCTTCAAAGCTTGAAGTCCGTCAACTTCAGGCATCGTGATGTCCATCGTGACAAGATCCGGCTTTTCAGCTTGATACTTGTCAAAAGCTTCTTGACCGTTTTGTGCTTCTCCGGCTACTTCATAGCCGTTCTTTTCCAAAATGTCCTTCAATTTCATACGCATGAAGACCGCGTCGTCTACGATTAAAATTCTTTTTGCCACTGTAGTTATCTCCTCTCAAATTCCTAATGACTTAAACATTCTGTCAAGCATGCCGACTTCAGGTATCAAAAACAGCGATGCATCCAACTTGTCATCCATATACAAGAACTCGTTTCTGATTACCATCACCTGCTCGTCATACTGATCCAACGCCATATATGCGCTTGAAATTACGGCACCGAAATAATCATATGAGGTTGCAGGCAATGAAGCAATCAGCTGGATGTTAAGCATCGTCCCGATTGCCCGAAGAAACGAGTTTGCCACGATGTTCGTCAGCTCGCTTACGGCTGAAGCCTTGACTTCTCTGGAAACTCCTTCGACATCGCTTCCCATCATCAGTCCGGCAAGCTTGTCTGCTGCAGCGTCAGAAAGCACGAACAGCAATGCTCCTTCAAAATCGCCCACGAATCGGCTTAAAATCGCATGCACTTCGACATCATCAGCTATCACGCGCTTGTATAAATTTTCGTATGACAAGATTTCCACGCTCGGAACCTTCATGTCGATTTTGCTGTTCACCATTTGCGAAATGCTCGTTGCAGCATTTCCTCCGCCGATATTTATGATTTCTTTCAGTCCGTCAAGTTCTAAATCGGTGTATCTCTTATCCATGGCAATGCCCCTTACTGTCGACTGTTGCAAATTGCATTTACGTCAAGAATCAAAGCAATTGAGCCGTTTCCAAGAATCGTTGCGCCCTGATACTTCTTGATCTTTTGAAGCATCGGATCGATCTTTTTGATCACGATTTCCTGCTGTCCGACCATTTTGTCAACCAGCACGCCGTAGTATTGCTTGCCGATCTTGACGATGATCGCATACTTCTTGTCTGATGAAGAAGACGGCACCTGAAGCAGCTTGTCCGTTCTGATGATCGGAATCAAGCCTTCCTGGAACTTGCATACTTCTTGATTGGAGGTTTGCATGATGTCTTTTTCGCGAACCATTACGACGCGTTCAACAACATCCAGCGGAATCGCAAAACTCTCCTTACCAATTTGTACCATTAAAGCTTGAATAATTGATAAAGTTAATGGTAATTTTATGATAAATGTCGTTCCGACGTCAACTTTGCTGTCCATTTCGATGGATCCGCCAAGTTCGGCAATCTTTGCCTGAACGGCATCAAGACCAACACCGCGTCCTGAAATGTTCGTAATCTTCTTGGCAGTCGAGAATCCCGGGTGGAAGACAAGCATTTGAAGCTCGCGATCGGTCATTCCCGTCGTATCGATGCCCTTCTTTTCAGCACTTGCCTTGATGATTTCAGGTTTCAATCCCTTGCCATCGTCAGACAGCGTGATCAAAACCTTGTTTCCTTCCTGATAAGCCGCAAGGGTAATCGTCCCGACTTCAGGCTTGCCGAGCTTCTTTCTTGTTTCAGGATCTTCAATGCCGTGATCCGCTGAATTCCTGAGCAAGTGAATCAACGGTTCTGAAAGTTCAGAAACGACCGTCTTGTCCAATTCCGTTTCTTCACCGATGATTTCAAGCTTCATTTCCTTGTTCAACTGGTTGGACAAGTCGCGCACCATGCGCGGGAAGCGAGAGAAGACGACGCTGACTTGCTGCATGCGGATCTTCAAAACAAGATCCTGCAATTCGGAAGTCAATCGGGAAACCTGCTCCAAAGAATCGCGAATCTCGCCGATGCTTTCGCGATCAGTTGCGTCTTCCAACTGATTGCGGTAGACAACGATTTCTGAAACGAGGTTCAAGAATCGATCAAGCCTTGTCAGATCGACACGAATTGCTTGATTTTTAGCCTTGTGCGCAGGTGCCTGCGTTTTGGCTGCAGGTTTCTTTGCGGCCGGCTTCTTTTCTTCAGCAGGTTTTTCTTCTGTTTTCTTTTCTTCTGTTTCAGTTTTTTCTTCGGCTTTTTCTTCTTCAGCAGCGGGTTCCTTGAATTCTTCAACGATATAGCTGTCGATTTCCGTATTTGATTCGATGATATTCTTGACGTCGTCAACGCTGTCCTTGGTCAGATAGATCATTCTGAAATCAGTATCAAAATCTCCGTCTTCAAGCAAGTCGGCCGATGGTTCCGTCCTGATGATTTCGCCGTTTTTTTCGAGATGTTCCGTAATCAGGAACACGCGCGGCCCTTTGAGCATCGTATCTTTATCAAGACGAATCGCAATCGTATAAGCGTTCATCCCGTCAGCTTTGGCCCCATTGACGACGTCCGTATCGGCATCGTCATAACGTTCGAATTTCGTCGACAAAGCACCTTCGTCATGTTCCTCAACCGGAGCAGCAGGAGCTTCGGCTTCGCCTGCGCCTGCAGATGATTCGACGCGATCAAGCTCGTTCCAAAGATCCGTAATCTGGCTTTCTTCAAGCTCTTTATCGTCGCGCAGATCGTCAACAAGTTCCTGCAGCTTGTCCAGGCACTTGAAAACAAGCGAGATATGATCCGTGTTGATCTTCATTTTGCCGGTCTTGAAAAGGTCGAACATGTCTTCCATCTTATGCGTAAGTTTGGTCATAACGTCATATCCCATCGTTGCGGACATGCCTTTTAAGGTATGGGCAACGCGGAAGATGCTGTTGATCAGGTCAATGTTGTCCGGTTCCTGTTCAAGTTCAAGAATACTGTCATTTAATGTTTGTAAATTGTCATCACTTTCTTCAAAGAAGAGATCGCGATAAACACTGTTGTCATCAGCCATGAATTTTTTTCCTCCTTCTCTTCAGCTTATGCCTTTTGATAGATGAATGAAGCAACCTTCTTCAATCCGAACTGTTCGGGATTATTGATCGTTTCCGTTGCACCGGTGAAGAAAATTCCGCCCTTGTTGAGCGCATCAGCAAAATTTTGATAAACTTCGTCACGGGCATCAGGCTTGAAGTAGATCGTCACGTTCCGACACACGATCACGTCGCAGCGACTTTCGTAGCAATCCTTCAGCAAATCGTGTCGTTTGAAAGTGATTTTTTGTTTCAAACCGGGCTTTACTTCGTAATCGCCATCTTCTCTTTTTGAAAAATAATTGCTGATATCTGTTTTTGAAACGTTCTTAAGCTCGTGCAAAGAATATCTTCCGCTTTTCGCCTTGTCCAGGATAACCTTGTCGATATCCGTCGCGACGATCGAACCGTTGATTTTGTTTTTGTCAAGAATCATTGCGAGCGTGTACGGTTCAGCCCCGGTAGAGCAGGCTGCGCTCCAAATCTTTGGTCTTGACGTATTCTTTACCACGATTTTTTTCAAAACGTCTTCGAACTCGTCGAAAATATCTTTGTTTCTGTAGAATTCAGTCACGTTGATCGTCAAATGCTCGATAAACTCTTCGCGAGCCTTGCTGTCTTTTGAAAGAATCTTCGCATATTCTTCCAAAGTCTTGGCTCCCGTCGTCTGCATAATATTTCCGATTCGACGCTGCATTTGACGTTCCTTATATGCTTCCAAACGAATGCCCAAATTATCCTGCACCCATTTGTTGAAAAAATCAAAGTTCATTGCCATCTTGATCACCTAACAATCCGATTTACTCTAGTTGCAATCTCATCAAGTCCGAGGACTTCGTTTACGACTCCTTTTTCAATTGCGGCCCTCGGCATTCCGAAGACGACGCACGTTTCTTTGTTTTGCGCAAAATTATAACCACCGTTTTTAGCAATCTCGACCATTCCGTCAGCACCGTCATGGCCCATGCCGGTCAGGATGACCGCGACCAAATGATTGTGATAAGCCTTAGCTGCGCTTTTGAACAGATAGTCGACTGCAGGTCTGGTTCCGTGAAGCTTTGGTTCCTGATTCAAGTAAATCTTGATGCCGTCCGTCGTCATATGATAATCGCCAGGAGCCAGATAAACCGTATTCGGCTCGACCAACATTCCGTCCTGTGCTTCAACGACGTGCGGTCCGCATTCGGCATCGAGCCTTTCAGCAAATGATTTCGTAAAACCTTTCGGCATGTGCTGAACAATAAAAATCGGAACCTTGGATCTTCTCGGCAAAGCCTTTGCCACAGTCAAAAGCGATCTTGGTCCGCCGGTTGAAGAACCGATCACCAAAGCATGGACTCCGCGGTTGAGTTCCACATCCGTCTTCTTTTCCTTGAGCGCAACTTCCCGGCTAAGTTTTTTGTCTCGCTCAATCGTTGGATGAAGACGCTCGTTTTTTTTCATCTGCGAGCCTTTGATCTTTCTTTCCAGGTCGCGCGTCCAATCGCTTTCGATTGCAGTCAGGTTAACGGGTTTCGTTACGAAATCCGTTGCGCCAAGTTCCAAAGCTTCGATCGTAATTTCCTTGTTGCTCAATGCACTAAGCATAATAACCGGAGTTGAGTATTTCTGCTTGATTTGTTTTAAGGCTTCGATACCATTCATGATTGGCATTTCAATGTCCATCAGCACAAGATCGATGTCATCGTGGGCTGCCAGGTAATCAACCGCAGCCTTGCCGTTTCTGGCGATCTCAGCCGGTTCAACGCCATTCATCTTTTTCAAAAGGTCAGTGATTACTTTGCGCATGAAAGCTGAATCATCAACTATTAATACTCTTATCAACGAGGTATCTTCCCTTCTAAATATAAATCACATCTTGATGCACGATCCTCACCATGCAGGTGAAGTCATTGAGGTCAACAATCATCGTCCTCCCCGAATTTCCTCCTGTATGCGATGATACGACCGGAATACGCAGTTCCTTTAAAACCTCCATGACGGCTTCGGCATTTCGCTGTCCGATATTGCCGGTTCCTGACGTTGCGGATTTGAAAGAAAACATATTTGCCCCGCCAACGACTTTTGCCTTAAAACGTCCGTTTGGCACCTTTCTTTTTAGCTGCTGATACATCAAGGGAATTGCCGTATCGGCAAATTTGGCCGGATTGACGTCAGACTTTGCCGCAAACGGCTTGCTGTCCGGCAGCATGATGTGGCTCAATCCGCCGACTTTGCTTTTTTCATCATAGATGATCGTTCCGATGCAGGAACCAAGCCCGACCGTCATGATACGATGCGGAGCCTGTCCGATTTTGTAATCGGCAATTCCGACCCTGATATCGTCGCTACTCATTTTCCCCGTCCTCAGAATCACTGGATCTCAAAGCCTGATCAGCTTCCAAATCATCAAGTGACTCCATGAGTCCATCAGCTTCCTTGTTATCGAATAAATAATCAAGTTCAAGCGAAATGACGACGTCGTCTTTCATCTTGAGGAACTTGCCGACATAGCCCCGCTTTAATTTTGCCTTTTCAAGTTCTCTTTCATTATCATTCGTTTCGAGATAAACGATTCCGACGATCTTTTCAACGTAGATTCCAAGCGATTGTTCTTTCCAGTTGCACAAGATGACCTTGGCCTCTTGCGTCTGTTCCGTAAAATCGTTGAAAAGCTTGCGTCCCAGATCAATAATCGGAAGCATTTGTTCTTCATATTCGTAAACGCCCAAAACATAATCGGCAACTTCCGGAAGCGGAATGAATTTGTTTGTCTCAACAACACGACGAACAATAGTTACAGGCAATCCGAAAAGCTGATCATGACTTTTAAATACTACATATTGTTCCATTTTGCCGCCAATTCCTTTCATCGTTTAGTTTTACAGTTTAAAAGCTTCCTGTTGAAGTTTCTTGATGTCAGCAGCTTCTTGCAACTCATCAACGCTCTTTTCAAATTCAGAGATCAGATCGCGCACGTCTTCGAAGCTTGCGGCAACCTGTTGCGTTCCGGCTGAAGTTTGGCTGATTTCTTCTGCGATGTTCATATAAGCATCCGTTACTCGATCCTTGACGTCAACAACGCCTTGAATGCTTGTCTGCATCTCTTTGATGCCTTGCGCGAATTCGTAAACGATGTCAGAAATGTCGCGTGAAGCAACCATTGCTTGACCGAGTTCTTCGTTTTGTTCTTCGCCGTTGTCATAAGCAGTGTTCAGATCGCTCGTGATTCTTTCGGACTTGTTTCTGATTTGTTCGATGATTTCACGAATGCTCTTCGTGGAATTGCCTGACTGTTCAGCCAAAGAACGAACTTCTTCGGCAACGATCGCAAAGCCCTTGCCGGCTTCACCCGCGCGTGCAGCTTCAATGGAAGCGTTCAAGGCAAGAAGGTTCGTTTGTTCCGAAATGTCGTTGATCAAGGAAACGATGTTGCCGATGTTTTGGATGTCCTTGTTCATTTCGTCCATTTCCTTGACGAGACGTGCCTGGTTTTCGCGTTCTGCGCTCCATGACTTGGATACGGCACACATGATTTCAGTGTTGCGCTGATTCGTTTCCTGGGACTTGTCGGCAGATTCGCCGAGACGTCCGATCACGTCATTGATGTTTTCAATGTCTGAAGAAAGCGAGTCGATGTCTTCCGTTGCCGTTTGCGCATGCTGTGCCAAAACCTGTGAAGTATCGGAAAGCGTTGCAAGCGTGTCGCCGACGCTTTCCGTTGAGCTCTTGGCCTTGCCGCAAGCAGATGACAGCGTTGCGACCATCTTTTCGTTGTCCTTCGTATCTTCGCCCCATTGAACGGCAAAACCCCTGAACGTATTGCCGACCGCATGAAGCGAAGTTGCGATTCGACCCATGTCCGTAATGTCGTCTTCTGTATCGGCCAATTCGTCAATGTTTCTCAAATCACCGTTGGCAATTTGTTCCATGTGTTCTTCAATGTACTTCAGGTTCGTGCCGACGCCCGTCTGGCTGGCAATCTTGCCGCCGAAAACGAGATAAACCGCTTGCGCAACAATCAAAATAACTGCTAATACCCAGTATGTGGCAACGTTTGCCGGCACGCACAGGAAATATCCGGCAATTACCGCTATGATCGTGACAAACACCGGCACTAGTTTTTGTACAATATTCTTTGTCTTGTTATTCATGATAATTTTCCTTTCAATAATGAAATTAATCCTAATTGACCTCTGTGTAGATCAAGCAAAAAACCACTTTCACCTCACAAAAACATATTAACCTGACAGCGATCCCATGCTATTCATATCGGTTGATAATGAAGCGATTTTAAGTAAACTACGCGTGTTACTATGCGGAGTTTCTGTGATTTTTAGCCTAAAATATAGAACGATTTATCTGAAATTTGTAATTTTTGTGACTTTTTCTTTAAAATGCAGAGCTTATATTTTGAACTGAATTTAAAATCAATTTGTAATTCCGGTATGACGCTATGATTATTTCAAATATCGGTCAGTCTCTTGACCTTCCGTTTGCGTCTACCATACATACACGTTTTTAGGATCATTCGTTGCCGAATACCCGCCTTTTTTGTCATCCCTGATCAAGTTGCCGTAAGAAAGCTCCAACGTTCGCCGACGCAGCGTATTCACCATCGTCGAATCATGCGTCGCAAACACGACCGTCATTCCCTGCCGGTTGATCTTGTTAAAAAGTTTCATTACGTCCATCGCCGACCGGTTGTCCAGATTGGCCGTTGCCTCATCTGCGATCAAAACCGGAGGCGAAGTCACGATTGCCCTTGCAATCGCAATTTTCTTCTGTTGTCCGATTGACAACTCATATGTACGATGCTCGCGAAAATTCCACATGCCAACGGTCGTAAATGCATCCAAAATCCGCTTGTCCCATTCTTCTCTTGGAACCTCGCACGCACTCAGAACATATTCGACGTTTTCATATGCGCTTCGATTAGGCAAAAACAAATCCTTTTGCCGGATTACGCCGACCTGGCGTCTCAACTTATAGACCTGATTGTTCTTCAATCTCGAAATCTTGACGTTTCCCATTAAGATTTCGCCGGACGTCGGCATGTCTTCACGATTGAACATTTTGAGCAGAGTCGACTTGCCCGCGCCGCTTTTTCCGACGACGTAGACAAATTCCCCTTGTTCAATCTTAAAGGAAACATCTTTTAGACCATAATTTCCGTTGTCATATTTTTTACTGATATGCGTAAATTTAATCACGAGACATCATTCCCCATTATTATTCCGTAAACTTGTTGATCGTCTGCAGCATTTCGTCCGTCGACTGCAGGGCCTTGCTGTTCATCTGATACGCGCGCTGGGTGATGATCATTTTCGACATCGTATCGGCAACGTCAACGTTTGACAGTTCGACCAGGCCTTGATTGATCTGACCGAACCCGGCGTTGTTATTTGCCGACGAAATCAAGTTCCCGTCGCAACGGTAAAGATTGTTCCCGATGTCGTTCATATCGATCGAATTTTGCGGACGAAACAGCAGGATGCGCCCGACCCTGACGTTTCCGATCGAAACGTAACCGGATGTCGAAATGCTGACCTCGCCGTCTTTCGGCCACTGACTTGAAGGAACGTTTGATTGAACTTCAACCTTCATTCCCTTGCTCGTCACAAGGTTTCCGTCGGCATCGCGTCTGAAGCTGCCGTCTCTTGTCAGGTACAGGTTGTTTGCACCGTCCCTGACCCCGAAGTATCCTTCGCCGTCAATTGCCAAATCATAAGTTCCGGCAGTCGATTTGAACGCTCCCTGGCTTAAATTTTCGTTGACCTGTTGCACGTTTAATCCGGCATTGATGGCAACGTTGCCGGCATTTTGCGACAGACCGACCTCGTTTTCGTTGGTTCCGTTGTTCAAAAGTTCCTGAAACGTTGTTCGTTTGTCCTTGTATCCGAGCGTATCGACGTTCGCAAGGTTGTTTGAAACGACGTCCATTTCGCGTTGATAGGCATTAAGCCCCGAACGACTGATGGACAAAATCTGACTCATGTTCATTGTTAAATCCTCCGCTAAATCTTGCCAAGCTCATTTACGGCTTTGCTGAGCGTTTGGTTGGCAGTGCTTAAAACTTTCTGGTTGGCTTCAAATTCACGTGAAGTCTGAATCAGATCCACCATGTTTTGTGCCGTATCCGTATTCGATCCTTCAAGCATGCCCTGCACGACTTCGCTTCTGATCTGCGTTCCTGCGGTATTGCTCGTATAGATCGTATTGCCTTGGTTTTGCAAAGCGGACGCATTGTTGAACGAAACGATCATAAAATTCGGATTGGCTTCATTTGCTTGGATCGCCTGGCCGTTTGCCCCAAGAACGGCATATCCTTCCTGAGTTACCAGCTGTCCTTGACGATTTTCGGTAAAGTTGCCGTTTCTCGTATAGCCGATCTGACCGTTGTTCATGCGAACCGTGAAGTAGCCTGCTCCGTTGATTGCAAAATCAGTTTTCAAGTCCGTTTCATGCATCGCACCGGACTGCGTATTCAAATATGAACCGTCTATCTGATTTCCGAACGTGAAATTTCCGACGTCGACGCGCTGTTCATTTTTTAATCCGCCCATGAAGTTGTGCAGCTGAACGTTTTTCAGCGTCGACTGGAACAGTTTCTTTTCCTGATAACCGTTCGTATTTACGTTGGCAATATTTGCAGAAATTGCTTCCTGCCTCTTTTGCAGTACTTCAAAATTGCTTTTCAAGGTATCAATTGATCTGATCATTCCTGATTTGCCTCCTCAATATAGCCTCTGATCTTGGCAATCGCCCGGCCGTGAATCTGTGAAACGCGGGCAATCGAAACATCCAAAATTGCGGCTATTTCTTTTAATGTCGCATCTTCTTCGTAATACAGACTCAAAACGAGCTGTTCACGTTCCGAGAGACGCTTGATTGCTTCAACCAGTTCTTTTCTTCTCTCTTGCTTCATTAATTCCTTCTCTCCGCTCGGAGCCTTGGAATCTCTTAGCGTGTCTTGAACCATGACCGTTTCGTCGTTATTTGAATAAAGCGTGCTTTCAAGCGAAACCGATGAAAGGTATTGAATGCTGTCATAAATGTCGCCCAGCTGGGATGAAGTGATTCCCATCTTCTTCATGATTTCCTTGTCGGTCACTTCACGTTTCATTTCCTGTTCAAGTTCTTGCTTAGCCTGATAGAAGCTGTTGACGTTCCCCATTTTGTAACGAGATATTTTTGAATGGCGTCTGACTTCATCGATGATGGCTCCGCGAATTCTGATGGCCGCATAGTTTTCAAACGGAACTTTCTTTGACGAATCAAACTTCTGCATTGCATCAATCAAACCAATAACGCCGATGTTATACAGATCATCATATTCATATTCAGTATTTTTGATGGAGATGCGGTTGGCAACACGTTCTACCAAGGGCAAGTATTTCAATATTTCCTGTTCTCGATCAACCTCGTACATGAAACGGCACTGCCCCTTTCTTTGATTAATCCGCTGCATCAGATTTCAATGTTCCCGATTGATTCAATTGCGATTTCATTTGGAATTTCATTCAACGAAAGCACTGCAACGTCAGGAAAGTTGAATGCGATCAGTTTTCTGAAGGCCAAACGAATCTTTGGCGACGTCAAAATGACGTAATTCATGTTTTGTGCCGCCATTTGTTGCGAAATGTCGCCGATTGCGGTCAAAATCTTGTTGACGGAATCAGGCTTCATTACCGGATATGATCCGGTTGCGGTCTTTTGAATGCTTTGCGAAACCATCTCTTCGACTTTCGGATGAATCGTGACCACGTTGATACGATCGTTTTCATCCGCATATTTATTGGCAATCGTTCGCCTGAGTCCTTGACGGACGTACTCGGTCAGAACTTCGGTATCTTTCGTAACCGTTCCGTAATCGGCCAGAGTTTCAAGAATCGTGGCCAAGTCATTGATCGGAACGTTTTCTTCAAGCAGATTTTGAAGAACCTTTTCGACTTCGCCCAAACGCATGATATCAGGAATCAATTCATCGATGACGACGTTGTTGTTGGCCTTGATGCCTTCAAGAAGCTTTTGCACTTCCTGTCTGCCAAGAAGCTCCGGCGCATGCGCATGAATGATTTCTTTAAGGTGCGTTGCAATGACCGTCAGCGGTTCGATCACCGTGAAGCCTTGCAGATCTGCATTTTCCTTATCCTTTTCATCGATCCAAAGCGCATCGAGCTGAAAGGCCGGTTCCTTGGTCGGAATTCCCTGGAACGGGAAGCTTCCGTCATCAGACTGGCTGATGATCATGTATTTGTCAGGATAGATGTCTCCGTGACCGACTTCATTGCCGCGAATTTTGATCGAATAGTCGTTGGCGTTCAGATACAGGTTGTCGCGAATGCGGACCGGACTGACCAAAATTCCGAGCTCATGGGCCGTTTGCCGTCTGATGGCAGAAATTCTGTTCATCAGACTGTTGTCGATCGTGCTGTCGACCAAAGGAATCAGGCCATAGCCGATTTCAATCGACAACGGCTCGACCTGAAACGATGCCACGTCGTCGTCTTCTTCCTGCTCCTCTTTTTTGCGCTGCAATGCAAGCGTCTGTTCTTCCTTGATTCTTTCCTTGATTCTTTGTTCCTCTTTTTGCTTGACCAAAACGTTGGCGGCAAACATTGCCAGTGACAGCGCGATGAAAGGAATCTTTGGAAATCCAGGGACGAGTGCCAAAACCAGCAGGATGACCCCGACGACTTTGAAAAGCTGCGGATTTCTCAATGCGTCGCTTGCGATATCAGTCCCAAAAGTGCTGTTGTCTTCAGAACGCGTTACGATCACGCCGGTTGCCAGGGAAATCAGAAGCGACGGGACGGAACTTACCAAACCGTCACCGATCGCCAATTTCCCGAACTGGCTGAGCGCATCTGTAATCGACAAATCTCCTTTGGCAGTAAAAATGATGGTTCCGCCGATCAGATTGACCAGCACGATGATGATTCCGGCGATCGCATCACCTTTAACGAACTTTGAAGCACCATCCATCGATCCGTAGAAATCAGCTTCGCGCTGCAGATCCTTGCGACGCTGTCTTGCTTGTTCTTCAGTAATCGCCCCTGAATTCAAGTCAGAGTCGATCGCCATTTGCTTGCCGGGCATCGCATCCAAAGTAAAACGAGCAGAAACTTCGGAGACACGACCTGAACCGTTTGTCACGACGACCAGCTGAACGATCATGATGATCACGAACAGGATAATGCCGACGATGTAATTTTCGCCGGCCACGACATCGGCAAAGGCCTCAATCACGTGTCCACCGTTTCCCGTCGTCAGGATGGAGCGCGTCGACGACATGTTCAAACCGAGTTTAAACATCGTCGTAATCAGCAAAACAGTCGGAAAAGTCGAAAATTCCAAAACTGATTTGGTAAACAACGTAATGAGCAAAATATTAATTGCAATCGTCAAGTTCGTAACGATAAAAATATCAAGCAATGACGTCGGGAGCGGAATAATGATCAATCCGACGATGCCTATGACAAGAAAAGAGATTACAATTTCAGCGGGCGTCAACCCGCCCTTTTTTGCTTTCGCTTTATTGTCCAACTTACTTCCTCCTGACTAAATCTTTCCTTTTGCTTCCTGCTCAAGCTTGTAAACAAGAGCAATGACTTCTGCGATGGCTTCATAAAATTCGACCGGAATAAAATCGCCGGCATCGACTTTAGGATAAAGCGCTCGTGCCAACGGTTTGTTTTCGATGATCGGCACGTTTTGCTTTTTGGCTTCTTCCTTGATTCTCATTGCCACGTCATCGGCCCCTTTGGCCAAAACCTGGGGAACGCCGGCACCTTCCGCATCATATTTGATCGCGATTGCCAAGTGCGTCGGGTTGGCTAAAACAACCGTGGCATCTTTGACCTGCGCGACCGCATTTCGAATCATTTCGCGGTGCTTGGCTTTGCGTTGGGCCTTGACCTGAGGATCGCCTTCCATTTGCTTCATTTCATCTTTGATTTCCTGTTTTGACATCTTCAAGCTCTTCATATGCGTGTAGCGTTGAAACGCATAGTCAAAAACAGAAACAACGACAAGCAGGATGCCGATCTGCGTCGCAAGGTCCTTGCAGATGTTCAGCATGAACAACAGGACCTTGCCCGTTCCGACTTCAGACAGGCTCGTCAGAGTCGGAATCGTTTCAACGTATTTCTTGTAGCAAAGGTATCCGACAATAATCAGCTTGACCAACGACTTGGCCAGATTCTGCAATGCTCTCAGACTGAACATCTGCTTAAGGCCGTTCAGCGGATTGAGTTTTTTGAAATCCGGCTTGATCGGAGTCGCCGTAAAGAGCAGTCCGACCTGAACGATGTTGCCGACGATGCCGATTACGATCGCAATCAGCATGAACGGCCCCGTCATGATAAAAATCATCAAAATTGCCTGAAACGCAATTTTTCCCAGGCTTCCGATCATCTGATCGGGATTTGCCAGCATCTCAAGATAATTGACAAAATAAGGCGAGAAGTGGTTTATGGAAAATTCGCAAAGTGGAACAAATAGCATCGCAAAGACAAACAACGCGACTGCCGCAACGACATCCGGGCTCTTTGCTACCTCACCGCGTTTCCGTGAATCACGAATCCGCTTCGGGGTGGGTTTTTCTGTTTTTCCATCCTTGTCTCCCATATCACTTCTCACCTGCCTCTCCTAAGCGATTGATTTGATAAAGTCGGCCATATTTTGAATCATCTCTGAAAAGTTGCTTGCCAGAAAATCGACCATGTTCGGCAAAACCAGCATGCAGATAATAAAACTGACTGTCGTCTTCACGTTCAACGACAGCATCAAAACGTTCAGCTGCGGAATCGAACGCGATAAAATTCCAAGCACGATATCGATTACGAGAATCGAAATAATGATCGGTGCTCCCATGTTGAAGGCCATCTCAAACGTCTTGGCAAACAGCTTGACGATTCCTCCGATCGATTCGTCCGTCAAAGTCGGATATCCGAGACTGACGATGTCAAACGATGTCATCAGACCTCTGATCATCTGCCTGTACAACCCGCTGGCAAAAAAGACCATGATTGCAAGCCAATAGTACATTTTGCCAAATTGCGACGTTGATGCCTGCATCGTAGGATCGTACGCCTGCGCCATGATGAAACCGTCCTGAAAATCAATGAGCTGGCCCGTAATCATGACCCCGAAAAAAACCAGTCGGCATAAATATCCCATCGCCAAGCCAAAAATCGTTTCCTTGACTGCCATCAAAATGAAGACGGCCAAAGCAACTTCTTCTTCGAAGGCTGCTGCAAGCGAAAACGCCGACAGAATCAACCCGCCTCCAAGAATCAGCTTGCAAAGATTCGGAAAATTCCTTTCAGAAAGAATCGGGGCAACTGACATGAACGAAAACACGCGGCATGCAATCAAACCTAATATTTGGATCTGCACCATGCTCATGCCTTTCACCTCACAAGTTGCTGATCATTCTGAAAATATGCCGAGTAAATTCAAGCAAAATGTTGATCATGAAATTTCCCGCTATGATCAGCGTGATGAAGATTGCTGCAAGCTTGGGAACAAAACTCAACGTCTGTTCCTGAATCTGCGTTGTTGCCTGAAAAATACTGATGATCAAGCCGACGATCATTGCAACTAAAATGACAGGTGCCGAGACGATCAGAACGCGAACCAACGCGTCACGCATCACATCTGTTACGACTTCAATACTCATTTGCCTGCCCCCTTAATTGAAACTTTGAACGAGCGATTCGACCAGAAGGTACCAACCGTCGACCAAAACAAACAGTAAAATCTTGAACGGAAGCGAGATCATGATCGGGGACAACATGATCATCCCCATCGACATCAGGATGCTGGCCACGACCAGGTCGATGATCATAAACGGTATGAACAGCAAAAAGCCGATGCTGAATGCGGTTTTCAATTCGCTTAAGATAAAGGCCGGTGCCATTACCGTAAACGGAATGTCCTTATATGTACGATATTTGATCTTCTTTCGTTCGTTTTTTTGATCCAGATCCTTGAACAGCTTGACGTCTTTTTTGTTGGCCTGCTTATACATGAATTCCTTCATGCGATTTTCAGACCTGTCGAACACTTCTTGCTGAGTAATCTTGTTTTCATTGTATGGCTGAATCGCATTATGATAAATATCGTTATAGACGGGGCGCATCGTAAACAGCGTCAAGAACAGCGCCAGCCCGATCAGAACCTGATTGGGAGGATTTTGCTGAGTCCCAAGCGATGACCTGACAAACGACAAGACGACGATGATTCGCGTAAACGAAGTCGTCATGATCAAGATCAGCGGAATGATCGACAGCAGCGTCATGATGACGAACGTATCGACGATCTTGCTCGATGAGCCCTGATCGTTTCCGTTGATCAGCTTATTGACCGTATTCGTCACGTCGCTCGTGCTTACTGCGGCAACGTGGTCAGGCAGCCTGACCGCGATCAAAAAACAGGCCATCATTCCGAAAAGTACCAGTGCCGCAATTTTGATATTCTTCTTATTGAACTTCATCATTACTTCCTCTTAGCTTTCTCGAAAATTTTTTTGAAGTTTTCAGCCATTTCGAGCTGCCTTTCTTCATTTTGCCTGTTTTCCCGAATCAGCTTTTCTGCTTCTTCTTTTGACAATTCCTTTATGATCTTGTTTTCCTGTTCCGAAAAACTCATCACGTAATATTTATCGATAATCAACACGATTGCCAAAGATGACGATTTCGTGACCGCAATCTTTTTCATGACGCGAAAATTTTCATTCGCTTGACTCGTGAAGCGATTCAGATACTTCAGCGTCAAAACGATCAGCAGCAAAACCGCCGCCAATCCGGCAATCATTTTGACCAAGGCCAAAATCCCGTCCATACAACAAAACCTCCAACTAACTGACGCGGATTAAACCGCAGAATTCATTAATTGAGTGTATTTTACATAATGCTTAAAACTCAATCAACAGAATTACATCTAACTTTTTAAGAAGTTTTATTGAACAACCAAATCCGTTACGTAAACCTGAATTGCCAGCGTTTCGCCGAGCTCTTCGTTGATTCCGTCTTTTAATTCGTTCTTCAAAGCCGTTACGCTGCCGGAATTGCTCAAAATGTCCGCGGCCTTTTTCTTCTTCATGACATTGATGACGGCGTCACGAATCACAGCCATGTTTTTCTTGGCTTCAGCGGCCTTGTCGTCATTTTCGACCAGGACCGAAATTTTCAGACGCGCATACTGCGTATTGGCCGGATCGTCCGTTGCAAGGTTGACAACGAACTTCGGCACGCTGACCAGTTTTTCTTCATCGGAAAGCTTGCCAGTTCCGGCGTTGCGCTTGACGGAAGAACTTGCCTGTTCGGTCTTAGGCGCAAGGAAATGCGTTGCGAGGACCGTGCCGCCGACACTGCCGCAAATCGTCAAGATCACGATCAAAGGAATCAGGATTCCCCACTTTGGACCTTTTTTAACTTCTGTTTCTTCAATTGCAGCAGGCTTTTTTGCCTTTGCCTTTGGTGCTTCTTTTTTATTATCCATTTTCACCCAACTCTCTATCGTTTTCTGAGGATTTGTAGTCATCCTCCGTTGCATTTGCGTCTAACAATCCGCTAAAAACAAGGCGGCGATATGCAGTGATTTTTTCAACCGCTTCTTTTGCGGTATCTTTGACGACGATCGGCGTCCCGTCCGTCAAAGTAATCACCGTGTCCGGTCGTTCGTCGATTCTGACGATCATGTCCGGATTGAGATAAAATTTTTCGCCGCTCCATGCTGTTAATTCAATCACGCTACCACTCACTTTTTATTTATTTCGCAATTAGCGCTTCAGGTTCAGCAATTCCTGCAACATTTCGTCCGAAGTCGTAATACTGCGCGAGTTTGCCTGGTATGCACGACTTGCGATGATCATTTGCGAGAATTGATCGGCCAAATCGACGTTTGACATTTCCAAAAATCCTGATTCCAAAGTACCGGTACCGCCAAGACCTGGAGTTGCAAAGTTCGGATCGCCCGAGTTGTTCGTGACGGAGAAGTTATTGCTGCCTGATTTTTTCAAACCGGACGGGTTGTTGAACTTGGCAAGTTCAATCTTGCCCATTGCATAGCGCGTATCACCGTATTTTGCAACAACAAGACCTGAATTATCGATCGTAACTGATTCGAAACGCTGACCGTTGACCGTTTCAGGAATATTGATGTCAGCGAGATTTGAACCCGTAGCGTTCGGATTACCGAAATAGTTTTCACTCTTGAAATTGTTGTCCCAAGCGGCAGGGATGTTTCCCTTTGTCGGTTGCCCCTTGACGTGATAACCATTGGAGTTGACGAGCAACCCTTGGCTGTCGCGCTTGAAGGCACCGTCACGCGTGTAGTATGTCACGGCATCAGAATCGGCCGTTGCTTCCTTGCGCACGACGAAGTAGCCTTCGCCTTGAATGTAAAGGTCCATGTCCTGACCGGTAGATTCCATGTTGCCACGGCCCGTCATCGTATCAACGGCACCGGTCTGCATCCCAAGTCCGACCTGCTTGCCGTTGACACCGCCAAGGCCCAAGCCGGGCGCTGAGGCTGACGTCGTATTTTGGCTGACCATGTCCTGGAATAAAACACGACCTGCTTTGAAACCGTGCGTATTAACATTTGAAACGTTGTTGGCGATAACGTCCATTTGAGTCTGAAAACCTTTCATGCCGCTAACGCCTGAGTAAAGAGATCTTAACATTAAAAATTCCTCCTGTTAAATGATTGCATCTTTTTCAGTCGTTCGAAAGATGCAGCAGCTTCCTTTCGGTCCGGCTGCTATTTGATAAACTTGGTACTGTCGATGTTCGTGACAGTTCCGATTTCGTTCATGTCCATCGCCGTAATAATCGTTCTGTTCTGAACGTTTGCGATGAGTCCCATATCTTTGTACAAGAGCAAAGACTCCCGACTTCCTTTTTCTTGAAGCTCAGAGACTGCTTTTGAAATTTGAACATAATCGTCATCCGCAAGATTTAATTTTCTGGCACTCATTCTCTTTTGAGCGTGATTAGAAATTTTCAATTGCGATTTTTCAAGTTCATTGCCAAAATCTTGCTGATTCCTCTTTTTTTGTGCCTGGGTCGTTGCGTGATTTTGATTTCCCAAGCCAACTTGAGAAATGCGCATCATTTATTCACCAACCCCGCTAAGAGAACTCATGTCATAATACTTGCCGTTGACGCTGATCTGAGCAAACCCGTTTTTGAACGAAACGCGTTCAACCTTGCCGGTAAACGGCTGATTCTTCTCATCAACCATGTCAACCGTTTTGCCGATCAATGAAAATGCCTGTTGCTGCTGTGAAATCATCATTGCCGTCGTAACGGTCTTGTTCAGCTCATTTAAAGTTTCCATCGTTGAAAATTGAGCCATCTGCGAAATGTAGTCGGTCCCGCTTGAACCTGACGATGACGAATCGCCGGAAAGCGAAGGATTGCTCATCGCAGTCGAAATAATTTTCAAGAAGTCGTCAATCTTGATCGTCGAGTTGTTGTTCCCGATGTTTTTCAACGTCTGGGAATTAGCCGCACCGGCAACCGCCTTGGAAACGTCGGCCGTTCTCAACGCTTGACTGATGGCCGTATTGTTAACTACTTCTGTCATCTCTTTCTCCTTTCCTATGCCAAAATGCTGATCGTGCTCGTCGGCACTTGTTCTTTTTTGTCCTCGTCTTCCTGCTTTGTCTCAAGAACCGGGGCTTTGCGATAGCCGTTGACCGTTCTCATCTGACGCATGCCGTTTTGATTGAACTGTTGAGATCCGTTTTGATTCGAATTCAACAGACTGCTCGTATCCTGTTCAAATTGCGGCGTCTTCGTCACGGTTTCAGGCTGATCGGCTTTTTGAAGATTGAAACTTTGCGTTGTGCGCTGCGTCGCGTTGGCCTCTGCATTTTTCAAAATCTGCTCAAGCTTGCCTGTAACCGACTGCAGCAACTGTTTTGCCTGATCGGTTTGAACGTTGAACTTGAGCGAAATGCCTTGCTCGGAAACGTGCATCACGATGCGCACGTTTCCGAGCTTGGCCGGTGTCAGCTGCAACGTGATCGTTTTGAGTCCGCCGTTTGGGGCGACCGACGTCGAAATTTTTTCAACGATCGGCTGAGCGAGTTTTTCAGCTGCTCTCGTTGTCGCAACGTTCATCTTGGCTGAAAATGCAGCCTTCGTATCTGCCGGAGCTGTTTGAATCGCCTGTGCCTGATTGTTGAGCGTTGCAAGCTCGTTCAAATCGACCTTCGCATCGCTTGCTTGAGTCTCAACGTTTTGAACCGTGCCGACCTCTTCGACTTTGACGGTCGATTGAGTCTGTTGCGGCTGATTCATCACTTGCGGCTGATTCGTCGCTTGCTGAACCTGATTTTGACTCGTCTGCTGAGTCTGTGCAACGCTTGTGGCTTGAACTGCTTGCATTTGTTCCCGAGAAGTTTGAACATTGTCTTTTGTTTGAACGTCAACGGTTTGCCCATTCTGTGTCGTTGCAGCGGACGCTTGCGTTTTTTCGTCCGCATCTTCCGCCGGCTGCGCTTGAGCTTCGTCAGTTTGGACATCAATCGTGACCGTTTGCTGAATCATTGCCGACTTTTGATCGGAATCCGATTCCGAAACTTCTGAAACCGTCGTTGCATCAGACGTTTGGTTTTCAGTCACTGAAGGCTTCACGTCAGTTTCAGAAATTGCTTTGACTTCCTGGACCTGGACCGGCTGAATCTCAGCCTGAACAGTCGCAGTTTGATCTTTTTCCGTTTGCTTTTCATCAGACTGCTGATCTTTGCCCGCAACCTTTTTGTCATCGGCATCTTGCTTGGAATTATCGGAAACTTTTTTCCCGTCATCTTTTCCGTCGTTGTTTTGATCGGCATTTTTTTGATTGACTTTTGCCTGCGTCTTCGACTTGCTCTTGTTGACAAGCTTGCTGAATGCGTTTTTGTCGCTTGCTTTGACTGTTTTTGGCGATGTGCCTGAAACGGATTCGACCGTGGCTGAACCGACGTTTGGCATTACCTTTTCCATTTTTTCACCTCCCTTCAATTTCATGATTCTTACGCCATTTTATACTTGGGGCGATTGGCCATCTCATCAAGTTGTCTTTGTTCTTCATGATTTGCTTCAAGCTGATAGTCTTCTTTTTGCTTATCGCGCAGCTTTTCCAAGACTTTGCGCTCTTTTTGCGCTTCGACGTATTCGTTCAAGGCTTTTTGATGTTCGGAATGAAGATCTCTCAAACGGCTCTGTGCCGCCATTATTTCGTTGTCAAGCTCGGCCAGATACCTTCTTTGCACTTGAAGTCTGCCAAGATTGAATTCGCGAACGTCCATCATGTCGCGTTTTTCATGACCAAGATCAACGATTTCCTGTTCGGTCTGATTGATCATCCTTTGGACGTTTGCAAATCTGGCCTTTGCCTGATCTTCCAACGTCATTCGATACTCCAAAACTCTTTGCAAAGAAAATTGAAATTTCTTCATTTAAAAATGCCCCTCTCCTTTGTCTTGTCAGCCGGACCATTGACCGCTCGGCACTTCTTCAAACAACCCGTGCAATCTGCTTTCCGTTTCTTCAAAACTCGAATATTCTTCAACGCGCTGCTTCAAAAAATCTTCAATCGGCACGTGCAGCGAGACCGCGTAATCAATCACTGCATTCGACCCTTTCTTGTAGGCCCCGATATCGATCAGATCCTTTGAATCGTTGTAAACGCCCATGTTTTCGCGCAACTCGCCGGCATCTTTCGTATGTTCTTCCGAAACAAGCTCCTTCATCAGACGACTCAGACTGACTTGGACGTCGATTGCCGGATAATGATTTTGCGAAGCGATTTTTCTTGAAAGAACGATGTGTCCGTCCAAGATACCGCGAACGGCATCGGCAATCGGCTCGTTCATGTCGTCGCCTTCGACCAGCACCGTATAAAATGCAGTGATCGAACCCTTCTCAGACATCCCGCTTCGTTCCAGAAGCTTTGGCAATTCAGCAAACACTGACGGCGTATAGCCTTTGGTTGTCGGTGGCTCACCGGTCGAAAGCCCGATTTCGCGCTGTGCCATCGCAAAGCGAGTCACGGAATCCATCATCAACACGACTTTTTTGCCCTGATCCCTGAAATATTCAGCAATTGCAGTTGCCGTATGCGCGCCTTTTAATCTGACAAGCGGCGGCGTATCGGACGTTGCGCAAACCACGACCGATTTGGCGTAGCCTTCTTTTCCCAAATCTTTTTCAATAAATTCCATCACTTCGCGACCACGTTCACCAATCAGTCCGATCACGATCACGTCTGCCTGACAATATCTCGCAATCATCCCAAGCAAAGTACTCTTGCCAACACCCGAGCCGGCAAAGATGCCCATGCGCTGACCTTCGCCGACGGTCAAGAGTCCGTCAATCGTTCTGACCCCGGTCGGCATGACGTTTGAGATTCGCTTTCTTCTGAAAGGATCCGGTGAATCTTGAATAACGGGATAATCGACCAGCTTGTCGTTATCGATGTCCGAATCGTCAAACGGTCTGCCCAAGCCGTCAAGCGTGTGACCCAAAAGCTGAGGGCCGACTCTGACCTGCAGCGTCTTGCCTGTCGGTTTGACGATGCACCCTGGTCCGATTCCTTCAAGTTCGTCCAGAGGCATCAAAAGCACCGTTTCTTTAACGAAGCCGACAACCTCTGCCAAAGCGACCTTGTCAGAACCTTTGACGGCCACCTCGCAGATTTCACCGACGAACACGCTGAGTCCTTCAGCCTTGATGACCAATCCGACGACTTCGCTGACTTTGCCATAAGTCGTATAAAATTTGTGATGTTCGGCTTGATATAAGTAATCTTCGGCCGAAAAACTCAAATCAATCATGCTCATTCTGCTCACCCAAACTCTTTAAGAACTTTTCCAAATCTTCTTTGATATCAACAGTGATAAACGACTCGTTTGACTCGATTTTCACCGTGTACGGCTCAAGGCCTTCATCTTCCAACACCGAATAACGCAGATTCGGAACTTCCTTGTGCATTTTGTCCAACCGATCGATCAACGGCTGCTTGTAGCAGGCGTTTGCTCTGACGATAATCATTTCATCCGGTTTTTCCAGTTCCATGAAGACGGGAGCCAGAATGCTGGTAATCGTCGAAGCATCGACATCAAGCTGCTTTTTGATCAGAATCTCCGCCAGCTTGATCGCAAATTTTCGCAAATCTTCTTCTTTTTCCTTGGCGAACTTTTGACAATCTTCATTTGCCTGATTCAAATTGCCTTTTTCCTGCTCGATGACTTTTTGCGCAATCTTCAATCCCGCTTGATAACCATCCTGGTAGCCTGATTGCTGACCGTCGTCATAGCCCTTTTTTTGAGCATCTTCTCTGATTTGTTCAGCCTCTGCATTTGCCTTCGCGATGATCTCTTGTTCCATCTGCTCAAGCTTTTTGCGATGCTCTTCACGTTCCTTGGCAAGTTTTCTTTCCGTCCGACTGATCAGGAGCTGTTCTTCGTTTGGCAAATTGTCCTCAGGTTCTTTTTTCTCAACGACCTTCGTGACGATTTCCTTTTCTTCTCCTTTGGTTACGGACGATAATTTGACTATGCTGCCTCTTTTACTTGACCACTGCATCTTGATCGCCTCTTCCGATGTAAATCTCTCCTGCATCGTCTAAGCGACGGATAACTGCAACGACTTTTTGCTGTGCTTCTTCGACGGACGACAGACGAACCGGTCCCATGTACTCGAGATCTTCTCTGATGTTGTCGGCTGCACGTGTCGACAGGTTCTTGAAAATGAACTCTCTGATATCTTCTGCAGAACCTTTGAGCGCAAGTTCCAGAACGTCGTTAGGCACATCGCGCAAGACCTTTTGCACGTCGCGACCTTCCAACGTGATAATGTCGTCGAACGTGAAGAGGTTGGCCTTGACTTCTGCGCCAAGTTCCGGCTGACGTTTTTCCAAATCGTCGATGATATTCTTTTCCGTGCTGCGACTTGCAGAGTTGAGAATATTGACCAACGTGTTGACGCCGCCGACCTTTTCCGTTTCGGATTCGTCGAAGCTCGTGAACTTGCTTTTCATTACCTGTTCGATTGCCTTGATGACCCAAGGCGACGTTGATGAAATCGATCCGATTCGCTCTGCAACTTCTGCTTGAAGCTCTGTCGGAAGTTCCGCCAAAACGCTTGCCGCCTTATCCGGCTGAAGATAGCACATGATCAGCGCGATCGTTTGCGGCTGTTCTTCAAGCAAAAGATTCAGCAGCTGCTTTTCATCAGCCTTGCGCGCGATGTCGAACGGACGCTCACGCAGCTGAATCTGATTCAAAACATCGATGACTTCTTTTGCTTTTTGCGGTCCCAACGCCTGATTGAGCAAGTTTCTGGCGTATTCGATCCCGCCGTCAAGCACGTATTGACGTGCCTGAGCAGTGTTGACGAATTCGTTCATTACCTCATCGCGTTCTTCGGGAGAAACGTAATCGGTGTTGGCGATTTCGTAACTGACCTGCTGAATCATTGATTCAGGAAGCTGCTTCATGATTTTTGAAGAAGTTTCCGAGCCAAGTGCAATCATTAAGATCGCTGCCCTTTTTATTCCGCTTAATTCTGCCATTTACTCAAAACACCCCAATCTACTGCTTATTCCCTTTTCCGCCTTCCTTGACCCATGCTGAAATCAAGTCAGCAACGACATCAGGATGCTTCGTAGCGTATTCTTTTGCCCTTTGTTCGGTTGAAACGGCGATTTTACGCTTGGTTTCTGTTTCTTTTCTTTGACGTTCCTGTTCTGCCAAAATTTCCGGATCGAGTTCTTCAGCGGCTTCTTCTGCCTCTTCCTCTTCTTCTCCTTCATCGGTTACGTCAACGTCATAATCATCATCATAGTATTCTTCTTCCTCTTCAGCCAAACGACGGCGACGACGAATCACGAGGAAGATGATCGTTCCAAGCGTAAGAACGCCTGCTGCGATCAATGCTCCGATCAATACCCAGTTCGTCTTCTTGACCGGTTTCTTGGCAACCGTCTTCTTCTTCGTCGACTTCGCTCTTGCAAAGTTGACTGCCTGAACGGAAACGGTATCGCCGCGCTGCTTGTCGTACCCGAGAGCTCCTTGAATCAGCTTGCGGATGTTTCTGGCATCGCCTGCCGACAGGTCCCCGTTGATGACGACTGAGCTCGTCATGCGGTTGATCGATCCCGGTGCATTGATGACCTTCGTCGTCTCGGTATTCAGCTCGTTGTTGACCGTTCTGTTATACGAAGCATTGTCATTGTTGGCATCTCCCGTAACGTTATCAACGTTGTCGTTTACCTGACCGGTTTGCGCCTGCTTGATTTCGGCCTGCTTGCCGCTTGCCTGAACGTTTTCGCTTCTGATCTGAGGATTGCTGTAATTCGTAATTTTCTTTTCCACTGCGTCAAAATTCAGATCAACGTTTACGGATGCCTTGACTTTGCCCTTGCCGACAACCGGTTCGATCAAGCCCGTAATCTTCTTTTCCATCTGTTTTTCATACTGACTCTTGAGTTTCATGTACTTGCTTGTCGCGCTGGAACTGTCGGAAGCATCGTCTTCTTCATTTTTATTCAAAATTTTGCCGGTCTGATCGACGACTTTGACGTTCTTTTTGTCAAGTCCCTGAACCGCACCGGTCGTCAAAGCAACGATTCCCTGAACCGCATCCTTCGAAATCGAAGTTCCCTTAAGCGTCAATACGATTGATGCCTTGGCTTTTTTTGAAGTCGAATTGTCAAACACGTTGTCTGATTTTGGAATCGTCAAATTGACTTTTGCCTTGTCAACGTCATCCAAAGCAGCAATCGAGTTTTCCAATTCTCCTGTCAAAGCCCTTTGATACATGATTTTGCGATCTTCATCAGTCGTCATCATGCTCGCCGAGTCAAACAGCTCAAACCCTTTTGAACTGCTCGGAAGCTTGTTGTCGACGGCCAGATCGATTCGATACTGATCGACCTTCGTCTTGTCGACCATGATTGTTTTGCCGTCGTCTGCCAACTTATATTTGATGTTTTGCGAATCAAGATCCTGAGAAATCGTCCCAGCGTCTGCTTCGCTCAAATTTGAAAACAGCACGCTGTACTCAACGCGCGTGTTCATGTAGTAAACCGTGCCGATTATCGCAAAAAGGCTGATGATTCCAAGAACGATGGCAATCTTGACAAGGCGGCTTAATTCACTCCATTTTGCCTTCAAGGCTTCTAAAGCGTCCTTTACTTTATCCACTTGATTTTAACCCCCTGCTGCTGACTAAAACTGCATGTTCTTGATATCGTTGTATGCTTCAATCACCTTGTTGCGCACCTGAACTGCGGTTTCCAATGATAATTGAGCTTCCGTCATGTTGATCATGACTTTTCCCAAATCGCTTTCGGTTCCGGAAATCATTCCGTTCGTTCCCTGATCCAGGGTGTTCATGTTGCTGTTCAAGCCTGCAATGGCTTTTTCAAGAACCGATCCAAAAGACTTTGCATCAGTTTTTGATATTTGATTTTGTCCATCAGACAGTCCGGTAATCTTGGACAACTGATTCTGATAGTTCTCTAATCCTGAAATTGAATTCATAGCTTATCTCCTAAATTAGTCCTTTGAAATCTCAAGCGCTTTCTTCAAAATGTTCTTGTTTGCTTCAGTTGACGAAACATTTGCTTCATAAGTACGCATCGCTTGAATCATGTCGACCATTTCATCAGCCATGTTGACGTTTGGCATTTCAACGTATCCGTTTGCGTCAGCATCCGGATTCGTCGGATCATACGTCAATTTGGTCGTATTGTCTTCGGCAATGTTCGTTACCTTGACGCCTGCACTTGTAATCTTGTTCGTTCCTTGAGCCTGGCGAAGGTTTTCGGAAAACTCAACCGTTTTTTTCTTATAAGGACCTCCCTCGGCCGTTCTTGTCGTATTAACGTTTGCAATGTTTGTTGATGCCACGTCAAGTTTCATTCTTTCAAGCGAAAGTCCGCTTGCGTTGATCTGAAGTCCGTTAAAAATACTCATAATCTATTCCCCTCAGTGATTAATTACGTAATTCATCATTTTATATCGTCCGTTCAGTTGAGAAGTAATCGCACTGTAATACAGACCGTTTTGTGCTTGATTTACCATTTCGGTATCAACGTCAACGTTATTTCCGTTCTTTTGAAATCCAGTATTGCGGGATGTGATGTAAGGGCCGCTTGTTCCACCGGTTTGCATGTGATTCTTATGAGTTTCCGTCAGATTCAGATTGTCCATCGCTTGACTCAGCTGACTTTCGAAAACGACGCGTTTTGCCTTGTAATTTGGCGTATTGACATTTGCGATATTGTTTGAAATAAGCTCTGAACGCGTTTGCGATACGTCCATTGCCGTTTTTAACAAGTTGTATGTATCCATTTTCTATCCCCTCCTCAATCAGAATACGAAAAAAGCCAATCAGTTGCCTGACGTTGACTGCATCTGGCTTATTCAATTGCAACTAACTGCTTAACTGACTATTCTCTTGCTTTATAGTTAAATTATGACATAGCGATTATAAATTCATTCGTCTATTGATTGAAATATTACCTAAAATAATTATATTTAAAATAATTTTTTATGTTAATTTAGTGAATTTTATTCGATTTTTAAAAACAATAATTTCAAAAAAAATCCACATAATTATTTTATCGAGACCAATCGCAGCGTTTTCATCTCTTTTCGATTCAATTCAGTTGCGTTGCAAACGCTTCAATATAGACTTTATTCACTGTATTTTGCCATAAGCTGCGTTTCTTGCTTCTTTCATACTTCTAATGATGCGAATCGTTTTTGTTATGCTTGTCTAACAACATTCAAATAAATTGATATTCACGCATCTCAAGAAAACGATTGCTTCAAAAAGCAGCTGGAAAAAACTCTGTCGCAAATTGAAAAAACGGGTGGCTTGCAACCGATTGCAAATTTGATCAGATTTTTGCGCATGCATGATAATCGCCTTCCGTGATGGAAATAGTTTGGCGCGCTGATTTATCAGGCGCCGCATTTGGCAAAATTACGGACACATCGATGAAAATGGGTCGTCTGTCCGTAAATGTCCTGCTCCAAAAAAGGCGATTACGGACAAAATGGGCAAAAACGGCCGTTTGTCCGTAAAAATTCAGCCGTTTCGACCCGGTTTTACGGACAAATGCTCCAAAAAGCGGCTTGTGTCCGTAAATCCTCATCATAATGTGCAAAAATTTACGGACAAATCACCGGAAAATGCCGGTTTGTCCGTAAAATGCGTTTTGCTTACGGACAAAATAGGCAAAAATGGCCGTTTGTCCGTAAATTTGAGTGAGATCCTGAATAGATTGGTTGAGCAGCACTGCATTTAAAAAAGCCGGACAAAAGCAATCGCAAATCGACCGCCTTCGTTCGGCATTTCATTTGATTAACTGTTTATTTTTTGAATTATAATCTCAACGCGGCGGTTTTGCGCCTTGCCCTCGTCAGTATCGTTTGAGGCTTTGGGCTTATTTTCGGCATAAGCCTGAACGGAAACGTTGCTTTCGCTGATGGCGCCCTTTGAAACGAAGTAGCGCATCACGGTTACGGCACGAGCGGAACTTAATTCCCAGTTTGATGCGTACTTGCTTCGTTTTGAAACCGGAACGTTGTCGGTATAGCCGGCAACGATGACGGGATTGCTGCTGACCTGCTTAAGATCCGGAACAAGCTTGTCCAACATTTGCTTGACCGCATCGGAAAGATCTGCCGAACCCGAATTGAACAAAATGCTTGAATCAAGATTCAAGTGCACACCGTCGCTCTCATAGCTGACGGTCGTATTGCCGGCACGTCCGGTATTTTGGATGTCCTGCTTAAGTTTTTCAGCAACTTCTTTTAACTGCTGCCGTTCTTGAACACGCGCTTGCTGTTTGCTGAGACTGTTTTGAACGTGCTGCTCGCTTGCCGCGGCCTGCTTTTTGGTCGAGGCGGATGATGCGCCCTTGCCCTTTGTGGCTGTTTCACCCATGTCAATCACGTTGTCAACGGCTGAATTGCTCTTGATCGGGTTAAGCGACATGACTTGACTGAATTCGTTTTTCAAAGCATTGAATTTGTTCGAATCAACGTTGGACATGGCAGAAACAACGATGAACAGACCCAGCAGCAGGGTCAGCATGTCTGAATACGGCAGAAGCCAAGCTTCACTGGCCTCTTCTTCTTTTCGTTCTTTCTTTCTTCTAGCCACGTGCTCCCCTCCTATTCTTCAGAAACTTTGCGCTTTTCTGGCGGAATTTGAGCGTAAAGCTTTTGTTCGATAACTTTTGCGGAATGTCCCGCCTGAATGTCCATGACACCTTCGATAATCAGCGTCTTAAGCAAAACTTCTTCTTCGTTTTTGGCTTCCAAACGCGTTGCGAACGGCATCATGACCAAATAACCCATGAAGATACCAAAGATCGTCGCAACAAAGGCCGAAGCAATCATCGGTCCTAATTTGTTGATGTCGGAAAGATTGCCCAAGGCACCGATCAAACCGATTGCGGCACCCATAACGCCCAATGTCGGCGACGTTGCACCGGCTGTTTTGAACAAGCCCGACATGCGGTGATGTCTCGTTTCCATCGCATCAACTTCTGATTCCATCAAATCTCTGATCTGTTCTGCTTCGGCCCCGTCAACAACGAGCTCCAGACCTTGTTTCATAAAAGGGTCGTCAAGTTCGTTAACAGGTGCTTCAAGAGCAAGCAGTCCTTCGCGACGAGCAATGTTTGAAAGTTCGACCATTTTCTCGATCGTCCCGTTCAAATCAGGCTCTTCATTTGACATCAACACTTTCATGACCTTCGGAAGTCGCTTGATGTCCGCCATCGTATAGGAAGACAAAACAGCAGCAATCATGCCGCCAAAGATGATTACGGCAACTTCACCGTTCAAAAGCATCGCTACGCTGGCACCCTTCAAAATCAGGGCCAACATGATACAGATTGCCCCAAGAACAAGCCCTATTATCAAAAATATATCCATTTCGTTCCCTCCGTAACTAACTGCTATATATGTACACATTTATTATATCGGTAACATATGCTTAAAATTAAGCCGTCCGATTAAGATGTATAGTTGACCTTTTTGAGAGTAATTCTTGAATATTTATGAAAATGCGGAGAGCAGCACTACATTTGACAATGATTTGAAGAGTCCGGACAAATGCAGAGCGCGCATTGGTGAAAGCAGGACAAAACATCCAATAGTCTACCGCCACCTCCAAATTCGGCTCGCGCGGATCCGGAAACAGAACAAAATCTCCAAAATTTGGAAAAATGTTCTACCGCAAAGGCAAAACTCAAATCACGCTGGAAAAAAGCTCCAACATCTCGGCGAGCGTTGCTAAGTCGTAGCCATCAATCGACGCGGCAGCACGCACGCTCTGCATTTGACAAAAAAGAGGATCTTCCCCCTCATCTCTTCCGGGAAAAATCCTCATGCTGAATATTACTTGAAACGTTTCGAATGCTTGGCCAGCTCATCAGCCGTATCGCTCAGTTCGCGAATTGCGACTGCAAGTTCTGACATCGAAGCCGAAACTTCTTCCGCATTTGCGGAAACTTGTTCCGTTCCTGCAGCATTTTCTTCAGTCGAAGCTGAAATTTTGTCGAGGCTTTCGCTTACCTTGGTTTCGATTTCGTTTAACGAATCATTGCTGTGCTTGATTCGCTCGGATGTTGAAATAAGCTGCTCGGTATTCTTGTAAACGGCCTCCGTCGACTTAATCGCAGAATCAATCAGTTGCGTCTGGCGCTTGCCGACTTCTCTTGAAATTTCGACTTCATCCGACAAGCGATCCGACTTCTGTTTGATTTCTTCAATGATGCCGGCAATCTGATTGGTCGACTCCTTGCTTCTGACCGCAAGCTTTCTGATTTCCTGTGCAACGACCGCAAATCCCTTGCCGGAATCGCCGGCACTTTCCGCTTCAATGGATGCGTTCAAAGCCAACAGGTTGGTCTGGCGCGCAACCTCATTGATTACGCCGATAACCTGCGTGATGTTTTGAATGCTGTCGCTCAAATTCTGCATCTCGTTAACGAGGCGTTCCGTTTGTTCTTGCGAGCTGTCCCAGTTGGTGCTTACTTCGGTCATCGTTGCCATGTTTTGCTGATTCAAAGAAGCCGTCTGTGTCGAAACGTTGTCCAATACCTCGACGTCCTTTGCAAGCTCATTGGCAATTCTTGAAAGTTCCTTCATCTGCTCATCGCCATGAACGGTTTCACGCGCCTGGTTCTCGGTGACGCTTGCCACGTCAGTGATCGTTTGCGACACTTCGTCAACTGCGCTTGCCGTCTGTTCAGAAGTTTCGCGCAGTTTCTCGGCATTTTTAGCCGTCTTGACGGCACTTGATTTCACGCTTTCGGTCAATGCAGAGATTGCATCGATCATTTCGTTGTAAGCAAGCGACATCTCATTTAATTCGCTGCGATCTTTTCTTGGCTCAACTGCCATTTTGGCAACCTTGGCCTGAAGACTGTTTCCAAAATCATCCGTGTTAATGCGTTCCAAATAACCGTCCTTGCCGCGATTGAATGCTTCCGTAAAACCGCCGAGCATGATTTCGACTGCCCCGATCACAAACATCGATGCAAGCACGACCAACACGACCATCACGATCGAAACAATCAAAGATGTCGTGGCAAGCTTGCCCAATTCTGCGCTGAGGTCGTTTTGAGGAACAAACGCAAAGGCCCATGCCTGACTGTTTGAACCGCCCTTGTTGTAGTAGATTTCGGAAACTCCCTTGATTCCTGAAACCTTCAAAGTCCCTTTCGTTCCCTTTGCCGCCTTGATTTTCTTGTACACATCGCTTGATGAAATATCCTGGCCCTTCTTGTACATTTCTTTCGTATCGCAAGACTTGGTTCCCATTACGGCCCCTTGCTTTGAAATCATGGTAATCGTCCCTTTTTTACCAACGTTCAAAGGCCCGATGGCAGCTTCGACCTTGTCATATTCGACACGCAATGCCAAAACGCCGCGCTGATTGCTGCTGTTTGCAACTGCGCCTGACACGATCGAATAATACTGTCCGGTTGATTCGTCATATGCCGGTTTCGTCCAGTAGACGCTGGACGTGTCGCTCATGGCGCCTCGATACCAATCCTGAGTTCTCGGATCGATTTTTTCCGACAAGCTGTTCAATGCGTAAAGCTTTCCGCTTTGCGTTCCGAAATAGACGTTAGAATAAACGTCGTTTCCGGAAAATGAAGTCTTCATCGTATCAAGTATCTCATTTTCCGTGAATTTTCCCTGCGTAAATCCAGAGAGCGAAGTTCCGGCGTTGACCTTTGCTTCAGCATCGGATGCGATGTCTGACAACGTTTTTTCCATCACTTGAGCAGCCGTTTCCTTGGAAAGTTGGTTGCGCTCGTTCAACAGATGCTTAGTCTGAATATATGATGACGAAAACATCACGACAATCGACAACAATGCTGCGATAATCATAAAGAACCCCGCAAATCGTCCTAATGATTTGCGACGCTCCTTTTTCTTGCCGCTTTCGACTTTGCCCTTGTTTTTAAACAATGTATGTATGTTTTTTTTCAATTCTCATTCCTCCGAAAAATGCATATACTTCTGATAATCGGATGTTTTGCCTAGTTTTAAACAGATAAATAATATAATTTTTCGAAACGTCTTAAAATATCATGAAAATATGATATAATGTTAACCATATGTGGTACAATTTATCAGATTTACTGTATTTCATTCGGATTTAATCAAAGTTATGAGAAGGATTTTTTGCCATGACCAACAGAGTTACGATCAGGGACGTCGCACGTTACGCTGACGTTTCAATGTCAACCGTTTCGCAGATTTTAAACGGAAAAGCCAGCCGTTTTTCGAACGATACGCGCCAAAAAGTACTTTATGCGCGTGATGCTTTGGGCTACGTTCCTGACTTCAATGCGCGAAATTTGATTACTAATTCGGTCAAAACCATCGGCGTGATCGTTCCTGACATCGGCAATCCGTTCTTCAGCACGTTCATCAAAAGCATCGAGCTTTTGGCAATGGAACAAAACTGCATCTCGCTGATTCTGAGCTCAAACGACAATCAGGAACTCGAGCGCAAGCACCTTGAACAACTGATCAATCGCTCAATCGACGGCATCATCATTGCCAGTCCTTCGATTGGACAGGCCGAAATTGACAATCAGCTGAAGAAAAACCATATTCCATATCTTCTGATCGATCAAAATCCGATTGCAGACGGCGATCGCGTCATGACGGACGATTTTAACGGTGCCGAGCTTGCCGTCAATCATCTCGCTCAATTGGGTCATCGCAAAATTGCCATGATTATGGCAAAGAAGCCTTCGGACAACCTCAAGCGAAGGTTTTTCGGGTACAAGCAGGCACTTAATTCAAACGGGCTTGAGTTTGACGAAAAGCTCGTCATTTCGACCGAGATGAGCAAAATCGGCGGGATGAACGCTGCGAACAAGCTGATCCAAACTGATGCCACCGCCGTTTTGACGGTCAACGACGAGGTTGCCATCGGACTTTATCACGGGTTGAATCTTTTAGGCAAAAACGTTCCGGACGACTACTCGGTCGTCGGCTACGACAACATTGACCTTGACGAATATCTTGCACCGCCTTTGACTTCAATTTCTCAGCCGGTTCATGAGCTTGGCGCAACTGTTTTCAAAAAACTCATCGAACGCATCAAGAATCCTGATCTGCCGCAAACCGAGATCATGCTTCCGGTCAAACTGGTTAAGCGCAATAGCACAAAAAAATTATCTTAGAATTTTCAAAAATGCAAAGCACGAGGCAACGACTTGCTTGAAAAAATCCGCGCAAAAAAATGAAGTGCCCTATAATTGTTAGACAAAGTAGTCTAATGATTGTGGGGTATTTTTTATGGCAAAGTACAGTCCGGAACTGAAAGCGGAAATTATTAGTAAATATAATCAGGGAATGGCAACGAGTATACAATTAGCTCGAGAATACAACCTCAATTCAAGGGTTATTCGAAGCTGGATTCAAACATATCGACTTCAAGGTAAAATTCGTCATAGTAGAAATAAAAGAATATTTGACACTGATTTTAAACTGGCTGTGATAGACTATTATCAAACACATGAGGCAACCATAGCTGAAGTTGCTGCCAGGTTTGATCTACTTCCAGGCCAAGTATCCCATTGGAGGACACTATTTAAAACGGGTGGTATAGAAGCTTTGCGTCCTCATCAAAAGAGAAGGAAGCCAAAACAAATGAAATCACCAAAACACCCGGAAAAGAAACCAACATCATCAGAATTGAGCGAAAATGAGCGGCTGAAGGCTGAAATTATCAAGCTAAAGAAAGAATTGTATGATGCACGTCTGGACGCAGCCATATTAAAAAAAGCGGCGGCCCTGTTCTGGAACTCAAAGCACGACGGAAAACGATGATTCTTGACCAGATCAGGGCCGAACAGTTACAAATGCCTAAAGCTGAACGTTTCAGGCTTAATGACTTACTGTCTAAATTAGAGTTGAAACGGGCAACTTACTATGATGAACGTAAGCGCATCAGTAATAAGTTTGACAAGTATCATGAAGTTAAAAGGCAGATGATGATTATTGCGCAGAAGTATTCCATGAGAAATCGTTTCACTGCCGGTTATCGACGAATTCAAGTTGAATTGGAACGTCTGGGAATTCATCTGGCTGGTGATACCATTCGGAGTCTAATGCGTGACCTGGACATTCAGGTAACCATCTACAACCGTCATCAAAATCGAAAGTATTCATCCTATCGAGGTACCGTAGGTCATCTTGCGCCTAACCGGTTACATCAGAACTTTGGCGCGACAAAACCCTATCAGGTGTGCCATACAGATGTCAGTCAGGTCCGTCTTGCTAATCAAACCTGGGCTTACCTTTCGGTGATAACTGATGAGGCTAGTAAGGAAGTTCTGGCATGTCAGGTCAGCCTGCACCCGAATTCAGATTTAATTACAAGTACTGTGGATGAATTAATCAGGAATCTTCCTGATCATGCCTGTCCCTTGATTCACTCAGATCAGGGATGGCAGTATCAGTTGCCTTTCTATACTCAAAGATTGGCTAACCATCACTTTGTTCAAAGTATGTCTCGTAAGGGACATTGTCTGGATAACGCGCCAGTGGAAAGCTTTTTCCACATACTTAAAACTGAGTTGCTGGATGGGTTACCATTATTTGAAGACATTACTGCATTTAAAATGATGGTTCAAGACTACATCCATTTCTTTAATTACGAACGGGTTTCTTTAAAAACAAAAGGCATGACTCCGGTAGAATACCGAAATCATGCCATGACAGCTTAATTGTTTAATTTTGTCTAACTTTTTTATTGCACTTCAAAAAAGCGCGGATTTTTTCGTCTCATTTTTTTGAAAATTCAACTAAAGCAGGATGCACGTGCAGCGTGTTGGGGCATTTACGGGCAAATTCCAGTTTTCCACGTTTTGCCCGTAACCGCCCGTCTTGTTTTACGGGCAAATCTCAATTTTCGCTGTTTTGCCCGTAACCGCCCGCATTGTTTTACGGGCAAATCTCTGTTTTCGATGTTTTGCCCGTAACCGCCCGCATTGTTTTACGGGCAAATCCCTGTTTTCGATGTTTTGCCCGTAACCGCCCGCATTGTTTTACGGGCAAATCCCTG
>ERZ507072.89-NODE-89-length-68389-cov-16.662833_pt1 | contig 68389 bp, 53 predicted proteins | sample MGYA00512864_ERZ507072 | MGnify/ENA metagenome assembly ERZ507072 | reverse complement strand
TATAATAACCTCAGACAGATAAACCGCATAAGCGGATTATCCCGTGCAAAAGCACGGTAGGCGGTTACCCGCCTGTCTGAGGACATTTTATCATCAAATCCTTTTGTCAAAAGACAAAAGCACAGCGTACCGCCGTGTCGGCTTACGCCGATTTGATTTGTGATATAATAACCTCAGACAGATAAACCGCATAAGCGGATTATCCCGTGCAAAAGCACGGTAGGCGGTTACCCGCCTGTCTGAGGACATTTTATCATCAAACTCTTTTGCCGATTTCACGCTATACCTTAGTTTATCTGATTATGACGGAGAATTATTATGTATCACTCATTGAGCTTTGAGGATTACTGCAATGGAATGGTTCGTGAAGAAAATAAATCAGACGGTACCGTAAAAGTATCCGGTTTATCCGTTGTACACAGCGCTATGTCAAGCCGCAATTGCTATTCTTTTTCGCTGTATCACGCAAAGAACGGTAAATATGTCATGGACGCATTCTGTAATTGTGCTGACGGCTTCGAAACAAAGCGGATAGATATGGGATATACAGCAATAGAACACGAAGACGCTTTAGCAGTGCTACGTCTTGCAGATACAACGGGGCTTATTAAAAGAATAGAGGAATACAAAACCCGGAATAACAGTTGTCCTGCGGGTATGCAGCCGCACGACAAACCGGTAAGAAGTTGCTTGTTATATTATTCGGACGGTTTAGTAAAGAGTGCGCCTTTTGAGATTGACAATGAGATAAAGAGTGCTTTTATAAAGCTGGCTGAGAAATACACTAAAGGCAAGATCTGTACGCAGAAATGAGCTGAAAAATGGGAGGAAACACATGGGCTTTTTAGAAAGAACAAAAAAATACAATTATAATGATGTAATTGAGATATATGCGTCCTGCGGTCATATGTGTTACACCTATAGCTATAACTTCGATCTTAATAAAAGCGGCGATAAATGGCTGTTCAGCTGTAATTGCTCGGTAAGCGACAAAGAAGAAAGAGTCAAATCGGATAACCGTGAGATAACGCAGGAAGAAGCCGAAAATGTAATCAAAGCGGCAGAGGAAAGTGATCTTGCGGATAAAATCAAGAAATACCGACCAAGACCGTTAAGCCGTGTGGTTTTTGTATGCGATGAAACGATGTATTCGAGCAGCCTGAAGTTTGCAGACGGCACTAATCTTAATGCAAATTGTAAGGTAAGCGAAAACGTAAAGGATTTGTTTTACGCACTGGCAGAAAAGTACGGCGAGGAAGAGGATTCCTGAGCGGAGCAGTAATAGCCCCATACCGCCGCATTGATAAATGATATTACGATAGGAAATATAAATTAATTACCCGGTAAAAAGCTAATCAGCTTAAATACAGATGATACAGGAGGAACACAATGGGACTTTTTGACAAACTTAAAAACACAGCGGCAAGCGCTGTAGGAGGTGCGGTAAATAATGCCGCAATGTCTATAGGCAACAAGAGCGAAACATTTACATTCACAGCACTTCCCGAAAGCCTTGCGCAGATGCAGGCACTGCCTGAGGCAAGTCTTGATTCGCCGTTCAAGACGGCTGCACTTACTGTGTGCGCACTGTGCGCTTATGCGGCAGACAAAAATATCGGTACGGAAATGCTCAACTGGCTGAGAGGTCCCCGTCCGCTCAACGGTACGGAAATATCGTTCCTTAACGATCGTTTCCGTGACGGAAAGACCTATATTCCGTTCTCATATTTTGAGGGAGCAACACCGGATAATGATTACACGCCTTCAGAGCCGTTCAGAATAACGGTACAAAGTACGCACGTTTCGGGTGAGGAACAGGGTTACATGAAGCTGTTCATTCCCTGTGGCGGCGCTGACAGCCCCAGACCCATAAAACTGCGTATGAAGGGCGACGGCAAATGGTTCTTATGGGAGCAGTACCTGCTTACAGGTATACGCACACCCAAATCCGCGGACCCCTGGGCATAAGCTTTAACGGCTTATGTTCGCATAAATCAGGAAAATTCAGAGTATGAAAGGATGAATAGTATGAATCTTATCGGAAAATGGAAAGTTAAAGAATTGCCGGTTTATCCCGAACCCGGTAAAATGATTTTCGTAGCGGTTGAAGACTTCCCAAAGTATATCACTGACGAGGATCTGCTTAACGATTATATGCAGCAGGCATCTTTTATTTACGAATTTTGCGAAGACGGCACGGTTGAAACAATGATGCCTATTCCGGAAGAAATGATGGAAAAGGCAAAGGAGCAGGGAGCTAAGATAAAGGGTAACTACGGTGTGATTGACACTACCGTGTGGAAGGAAGAAGACGGTAAGATCTTCTATGATACAAAGATAAACGGTACCGTTATGGATGAGCCTGTTTCTTCATTCGCTGAAATAAAGGAAGCTGAGGACGGAACTATCCGTTTTAACGCAGGCTTCACAGTTTTAGAAAGAGTATAATCTCCTTGTTGATCCGGGGTTACCACCGTATGCTTAGGCATACGGTGGACTTTTTTTAATTCTGTATTTTTGTCTTGCAATCTTCCCGATAAAGTGTTATAATCATACGTCGAGTGATTAAGAAAAGAAGGTTATTTTTTGGCAGAAAAAGCAAGATCCGTTTCTCCTGAATTTTTCGGAACAGAAAGCGTGTGGAAGATAATGCTCCGTATCGCTCCGCCTATAATGCTGGCTCAGCTGATACAGGCAATGTACAATATAATCGACAGCCTTTTTGTCGGACAGTATTCCGATGACGGACTTACCGCCCTATCGGCTATCTATCCCGTTCAGCTTATTATAATAGCTCTTGCGGTCGGCACGGGAGTAGGAACCAATACGCTTATGGCAAAGCAGTATGCGCTGAAAGATGAAAAAGGTGCCAGCCATACGGCAGGTGTCGGAACTGTTCTTGCAGTTATAATGTGGGCGCTGATTTCCGTAATATCAATAGCGTTTATGGGACCGTACGTTGCAATATCGGCTCAGTCGCCCGTTGCAATGCAGTACGCAAACGAGTACGGTATGATAGTAAGCATAGGAAGCATAGGACTTTTCCTTGAAGGAAACTGGACAAAGGTACTTCAGTCGGAAGGCAATATGAAGCTGCCGATGATTGCCCAGATTATCGGAGCGGTAACAAATATCGTTCTTGACCCGTTGCTGATTTTTACCGCAGGACTTGGGATAAAGGGTGCGGCAATAGCTACCGTTATAGGTCAGATAGCCGCCGCAGTTATCGTCGGTGTAAAAGGCGCACGAAAGCCGCCTGAAATAAAGCGTATCCCGTGTATCGCCAAAAGCATATACAAGCTGGGTTATCCGTCAATATGTATGCAGGCTCTTTACACTGTCTACATAGCAATTCTGAACATTATCCTTGCGGGATTCTGCGATGAGGCTGTGACCGTGCTCGGACTTTACTATAAATTACAATCGTTCTTCTTCATACCGCTTCTGGGGTTGCAGACGTGCATCGTACCTGTACTCAGCTACAATTATACATCGGGAGATTACTTAAGGTGCAGAAGAATCTTTCGCAGCTCACTGATAATATCCGGCGTGTTTATGATACTCGGTGTGCTGTCCTTTGAGCTTATCCCCACTCAGCTTATTGGGCTGTTTACTCAGAGCGAAACGGTAAAAAGCATAGGTGCGGTTGGATTTCGCCTGATAGGAGCCAGCTTTATTCCTGCTGTATTTTCGTTTATGACGCCGGTTTTCTTTCAATCTATCGGTTATTCAAAGACCAGTACGTTCCTTTCCGTATTACGTCAGCTTATCTGTCTTGTGCCGTTATTCTGGATATTCTCTTTTATCGGACTTGATTACGCTTGGCTTGCATTCCCTTTGACAGAGATAATTACCGGATCTATCGGTATGGGGATGTACTATTACGCAATAAAGCGTTTCTGATTTTCTCCAGTAATATGAAGCAACAAGCCCCGTTCCGACTAAGAACGGGGCTTGTTTTACGTTTTGTTTATCAGAAGCTCAATGTTTCCTGTGGCTTTGTGAACGATGACAGGGTAGCGGTGGCATTTTTAAAGTAAAACACCTGCGTGTTGCCGTCATCCGCATCATACAGAGCCTTAAGCTCAGGGTAAGCGTCAAGCATAGAAATTCTTGCCGCACGGTCGTCGTCCTCGACAAGCTCCCCTTCGATTCTCAGCCAGTCGCCGTCTGCCATAGCGCATATCTCAACATTGGGATTTGCGGCTATCTGATGCGATACCGCCTTTTTCTTTCCTGTCTGGATATACAGCTTCCCATTGTAGATGTGAGCCGTACCGAAAGGTCTTACTCTCGGCTTGTCACCGTCTACGGTCGCAAGGTAATATGTACCTGCGGCTTTCAGAAATTTGCACACATCAAGTAAAGTTTTCATAGATATACCTCCTGAATTAAAACCCTTTCGGGATATTGTCGTTATCTTATTGCCGCCTTGAAAGCGTTATAGTTGCCTGCCTCACGCTCGGTATGGAATACGGCAAATTCGATAGCCTTGAAACAGCCTTTGAACGCCTGAAGCTGCTCTGCGAAAACCTTTGCCACAACTATCGGTGGATTTTTGAACGCACCGCAGCCGAAAGCGCCCAGTATCAGCGCCTCGTTGCCGTTTGCCGCCGCAATCTCGAATATCCTGCGTATTCTCGATGTCAGAAGCTGTGCAAGCTCTTTATCGTTTATATCAGCCCGTTTGTCGCCGGCTCCGGGATTCATACAGTTGCTCGGCTTGTGCCGCAGATTCGGTGCGGCACAGGTGATTATGTTCACCTTCTGCCATTCGCTTTCGGGCAGCAGCTTAGGTATGCTTGTGTCGCTCTTTATCACATATACATCGGGGGTGTAGATGCAATCGTTGTTGTAGAGCGGATTTTCAGCTTGTCTGTGCGGAGTGTAGAAACAGCTCCACATATCGCCTGTGTTAAGGCAGGGGTACAGCGTCGAACAACGGCAGATTGATTCTTCCTGCGCCGATGCACCGAGAGTAACACCGCCGCCGGGATTGCTCGCCGAGGCAAAGTTCAGTACGCAGGTCTTCATACCTTGCTTCGTATACTCAACAGCCGCCTCAAGAGAGCGCTTTCCGCTTACCGTAACGGTCGGCGAATATCCGGCACACTGCGGCAGCTCTACAGTTTCGTCAGCCGCCGTAAACTTCTGGTTCGCAACCGAGTTGCTTACAGCCGCTTTAAGCGTGGGATTGCTCTTATAGTGCTTCATTGTGTCTTCAAATACTTCTATGTTGATTTCTCTTCTGTCTTTCATTTTATAATCCTTGTCTTTGGAATTATTTGTCGGTTGAGCCGAGCAAATCGGTCATAATGTCCGAGGGATCGTCGAAGCCGTCCATTCCGTCGAGCATTTTTTCGACCGTGGTCTTGTCCTTGTCGTCCTCATATTCGCTCTTGTATTTTCTGGGCTTGTCATTGTCAAGGCGGCGCATAAGAATAGCCTGCTTATATAAGTCGGGCATCTCCTCGGCAAGCTTTTTCCTGTCTGTCATAGGCACCTTATCGCCGTTCATTATACGCATTGCTATCTTCAATAATTTACCGTAATCTGTAAATTTCTTGCCGCTTTTTTCGGCTTGTTTTTCCGCCTCACGCTGTTTCTCAAGCTGCTGAATTACGCTGTCGTACTCCTGCTTTTTTTGCTCCCTCAGTTGCTCAAGTCTTGTTTTTTCTTCGGCGTGCTTATCCAAGTTCGCTGAAATTTTTTCTTTATTCTCTGATTTGTCGGAATCGGCTTTGTTGAGCGGTTTTTGCTGATTGGTCTTTATCTGTGACGGGGAGTAAATGCCGGTTTGTTTGAATGTTACGTTCATAAATTTCCTCCTGTTCCTGTGCGTTTCTGCTTACATATTTGTATAATTGTGGTAAATCATCACTTAAACCGCAAAATGTAGTTTTATGATGAAGAAAAAGGGCAGACTGTCACCTTGTCTGCCCCGATATTAAGTTAATAAATATATGATAATTAAATGCAACTTATAGAAAAATTATGTTTTTATAAAATAGAGCAAATTTTCAATCCCTATCCCCCCGCCCCCTTTCCCATGTGAAAGGCTGTGTATGCTTTGTTGGATCTGCATCGTGCAGAGCCTTTTGGCATACACGCCCGGCATCCGTGCCGGGGGGAGAATACGGGGACTGGCGTCCCTGCTCAAGCAAGGATGCTTGTAGTCAGCCACACCCAGTCGTTGCACGATGCAACGACACAAACTGGCTGACAACCTGCTACTTGGGGCTACGCCCCAAACCCTATTTTTCTTATAAAATATATAATTCTTCGATAGATTGAATATAAATACTTGAATTTTCGATAGCATTTACATTGCAATGAATGAAATGCTCTTATAATAAATTCCGATATTATATAATCAATTACTTGGAGAAGCTGTACTTATCCGAAAAATCGAAAGTAGCGAAATAATCCTCCGGAGTTTCTGCACGGCGGATGAGCTTGAACGAGCCGTCCTCTTTCAGAAGAACCTCTGCACTGCGGAGCTTGCCGTTGTAATTGTAGCCCATCGAGAAACCGTGTGCGCCTGTATCGTGGATATAGATTATATCGCCTATATCAATCTTAGGAAGCATACGGTCAACTGCGAACTTGTCGCAGTTCTCACAAAGGCCGCCTGTTATATCGTACTTGTGGTCGCAGGGCTGATTTTCCTTGCCCATAACCGTAATATGATGATATGCGCCGTAGATGGCAGGACGCATAAGGTTAGCGGCACAAGCGTCAAGACCGATATATTCCTTGTAGATATGCTTTTCACGGATAGCCTTTGCAACAAGTGCGCCGTTGGGTGCAAGCATATATCTGCCAAGCTCTGTGAAGATAGCAACATCGCCCATACCTGCCGGAACGAGTATCTCTTCGTAAGCCTTGCGAACGCCCTCGCCGATAACCTTTATATCGTTTGCGGGCTGGTCAGGCTTATAAGGAACGCCTACACCGCCGGAAAGGTTGATGAAGCTTAACTGTACGCCTGTCTTTTCCTTTATCTCAACAGCCGTTCTGAACAGAATACCTGCGAGTACGGGGTAATACTCGTTTGTCAGCGTGTTGCTTGCAAGAAATGCGTGCATACCGAAACGCTTTGCGCCCTTTTCCTTAAGTATCTTGTATGCTTCGATTATCTGCTCGTGGGTCATACCGTACTTTGCGTCCTTGGGGGTGTCCATTACGTTGCCCTTTTCGCTTGTCTTGAATTCACCGCCGGGATTGTAACGACAGCAGATGGTTTCGGGGATACCTGTCAGCTTGTCGAGTACATCTATGTGAGTGAAATCATCAAGGTTAATTATAGCGCCGAGCTTGTAAGCAAGCTTGAAATCCTCGTCGGGAGTAGCGTTTGAGCTGAACATAATGTCGTGCTGTTTAGCGCCGACCTTATCGGACAGCATAAGCTCTGTATAGCTTGAGCAGTCAAAGCCGCAGCCCTCCTCCTTAAGTATCTCCATAAGGTAGGGGTTAGGTGTTGCCTTAACGGCAAAATACTCTCTGAAACCCTTGTTCCACGAGAATGCGTCATACAGCTTTCTTGCTGTTTCTCTTATTCCTTTTTCATCGTAAATGTGGAAAGGTGTGGGGATTTCTTTGATTATCTCCTCCAGCTTTTCCTTAGTGGTGAAAGGTACTTTGCTCATTTTTATGCCTCTTTCTTTTGTTTATATTCTGCCGTTCACGGCTTGGTTTATAGTTTGCTTTTACTCAGACTCCGAGATACTTTGCAAGGAAGTCAACGGACATCTTTATCCACTGCTTGCAGTTATCAAGATAGAATGCCTCGTTCCAGCCTGTTACCTTATCGCAGGTCGAAAGTCCGTGCGGTCCGCAGTCGAACATATGCAGTTCAACGGGTACTTTATTAGACACGCACGCTTTAGCCATAACAAGACTGTTCTGTGCAGGAACGCAGTCATCGTTTGCGGTGCACCATAAGAATATTGGCGGCGTCTTGGGTGTTACACGGTTTTCGATAGACAGCTTTGACAGCTCATCTCTGGTAGCGTCCTTGCCGAGCAGTACGTCAAACGAGCCCTTGTGCGGATTTGTCGTTCCGCTGATAACAGGGTAGCTGAGTATTGCCGCATCGGGACGGATGTCCTCCGGCTTACAACCGAGCGCTTTGTATATCGACGGATCTTGCCACATTGTAGCTGTACAAGCGGCAAGGTGACCGCCTGCGCTTGCTCCCCATACTGCGAGCTTGTTCGGGTCTATGCCGAACTCCTCACATCTCTGACGGAGCTTCAGAATAGCGTAGGACGCATTGAGAAGCGGGGCAGGGTGTCTTGTGTTACAGCTGTATATAAGCACGAAAGCGTTATAGCCCTCGGCAAGATAGTGCATTGCAACAGGCTCTCCCTCTCTTGCGGAGCAGTATTCGTATCCGCCGCCGGGAAGAATAAGTATGCCCGGACGTTTTTCGCAGAAGGGAAGTCCTTCTACGTTATCAAGCATATATGCCTTTAGATAGACCGTTTTATCTTCGCTGAGAAAGTATGTCTTTATAGTCATACGGTAGTCCTTTCTTTATGTAAATATCCGCATTTAAGCTCAGATAAAGTTTCACACAATAATTGTACTACTTTTTTGTGGAAAAATCAAGTACCGCAACATAATAATTGCGGTACTGAGCTTGTATAAAAAGTCTTTTATTTGATGTACTTCTATTATATCATTCAGTTTAGTCTACGAAGGCAAGCTACCGATAGTTCTTTTTGTCGGATAGCACTTCTCGGGTTCGCTATTCCATTTAATAACGTTGCTGCTATTCACGCGGGAGACAACCAAAGGAACTAGGGTGAGGGACTGCCGCCCCTAACCCTATCCCTTAGGTTTTCTCCCTCGTGGCTCCCTCTTTCCTTACCCACACCCGTACCCCGCTGGGGTGTTGGCGTAACTCGTAAAACTACCTGCACATTGTATATCTTGTCCAAATAGGGACGCTTAACGCTACACGTCCGCAGGTTAGTACATATATCTAAGGTTAGTGGCGTTTTTTTGAAGAGTCAATGTTAGAGCAGTTGCACTGATAAGGTCACAAAATTATTAATGCCCTATCGATATGGGAACGGTTTTAAGCAGTGTTGGCGATGTGTTTTACGGTACAGTACAGCTATAATAACAATAGGTTTATCGACAGTCTGAGACCGCCCTGCGTTTTTATACACAGGGCGGTCTTGCCATTCAGAAATTTTCTGTAATGCTCTTTGCAAGCTGTTTTATTTCGGGAACGTCTGCCGCTTCCCACAGTCTTATACTGCAATGAAGAATACCGTTCCTCTTATACAGCATTCCGAGTCGGTGGCAACGCTCGGTGTTGTCCACAACCTGAACTATCGGAGTAACATCGGGTGTATCGTCAAGAATATCCGCCTTGCTGTGCGTTACCGCCTCATACCACTGCGGCGTGGTAAACTTTTCACACGGGAAAGCGCTCAGCAGCTTATCGTTCTTATCTATAAGAAGTCCCATCGTACCGGGTGCTACAGGCTTGTTCATACTCTCCGAAATGACACGGAACATATGATAGTTCCAGAAATCCGCACAGTATGCGTTTTCTATAGCATTACTGCCGTCGGTTATGACCATAGCCTTTTTGCCGCTCGCTATAAGCACTTTTGCCTTTTCAACGCTGTCTGCAAAAATCAGTTCGTCATCGGCTGTCTTTATGCCGTTTTCGGTAATTTCAACATCTGTCTGCGGATAAAGCCAGAATACATAGCTGTTGTGCAGTTTGCCCATAGCAAGTGTAAGGACGGCTTTCTGCGGTTTTGTGATACCGCTGAAGTCGGGAACAAATGTTCCGACAGAGGTAAGGCGTGCATCCGATGAGGTAAACTCAACACTGCCGCTTATATCAAGTTCATCGCTTCTGAGTGAATACCGTACTGCTCCGCTCTTTATCTTATCCTTGCCGTATGACGAAAGAAGAATCTCTACGGACGGTTTTTCATCCGCACCATAAACATACTTTTCTGTCTTTGCAAGCAATACGTTACTGTCGCAGAAGCCTCTCCAGTCCTCAGGTGTTATAAAGCCCTTCGATTGCATAAAGGCATTAAGCACGCCGACAAGCGAAACTCCCTGTCCGTTGAAATCCTGCAGATCGAGAAGCTGGAATCCGCTGAGTTCGGAAGAACGCAGAGCAGTTTCTATCTCGTCCTTATAGCACTGAGTACAATGTGCGCCGACCGCCTCGAAGAAATCTCTCCACTGCGTGTAAAGTCCCTTTTCTTCAAGCCTTTCTCTGAAAATATCGAGATAGCGAGGAACGAGAGGACCTGTGTACATTTTCATCTCGTCAAAGTCGGGGAAATAATCATACTGTCCGACCTCGTGAGATATTACCGGCTTGTGCGGAATATAACTGCCGTCTGCGGCGCTAAGCTTTACCGTCTTTACCCCTGTGCCGTACTGTATCTGTATCGTATCGCCGCCCTCGTTCTCCGAGCCGTTTTCGCCTCTGATTATCGCATCATAATCGTAAGCGGTATTCGGCTTGTCCGTCTGGATATGACCGAGAGGTGCGTCACACATAGCATAAGAGCCTCTGAAAAGTCTGTCACGGGAAAGTCTTACTCCTGCGAAAAAATCCTCCTGCGGAATTTCGGCAGGCCAGAACTGGAAATTGTTTGAGCCGCTTGTAAAGAAGATTGAATGATTTTCACGGCGGAGAATGTCGATTATCTCTCCGAGCCTTTCACGGCTGCCCCAAAGCTCGTTTCCGAGCGACATCATAACAAATGAAGGATGGTGGGAAAAATCTTTTATAATACGGATACCCTCGTTTATAAGGTAGTCCTGTTCTTCCTCGTTATAACCGTCCTCGCCCTTTGCGGCAATCGTTCCCCAGAAAGGAAGCTCCGGCTCCATATAGATACCAAGCTCGTCTGCGGCGGTAAATGCGGCATCGGGAGGACAGCAGGTGTGGAAACGGTAATGGTTTATGCCATAGCTTTTGGCGATTTTAAGACGTTCTTTCCAATCGTTAACATCACAGGGAGCATAAGCGGTAAGAGGAAAAATCATTCCGTCGTGCTTTCCTCTGAGAAATGCCTCACTGCCGTTTACGAGCAGTTTCCTGTCATTACCCGAGAATGTGACAAAGCCAAACGAGGTATTGAATATATCTTCACCGCAACGTAATTCAAGACTGTAGATATTGCGTTCAAATTCATCCCACAGCTGAGCATTTTCAAGTCTGAATTCCGATTCAAATGTATCTCCGTCAGCTATGATATTAGCTTTAAGCACACGGATTCCGCCGGGAGCGGTAACAGTCGCAGTAACAACGGCATTGTCAGCACCGCTAGCCGTGCCTCTTACCGATAAACTTCCGTCAGCAGATGCGATAACTCTTACATCAGAAATGTAGCTCTTGGGATATATTTCGATATTCATCTTTCCTACAATGCCCAGCCAGTTTGTCTGGGTATCCGGACTTGTCATGTGACCTCCGCCCGTCTTATAGCCGACATTTGCCACACGGATGACAATTTCGTGCGTGCCTGCGGTCATATATGAAGAAATATCATAGCGGTGCGTACTGCAAAGGCTGTCGCAGGTACCAATCTCCGCACCGTCAATATACAGCGTGCTTACTCTTGTGCGTTCAAGCGTGAGTATCGACACCAAGCCCGTCATATCGCTTTCAACGGTAAGCAAACGTCTGAACCACGCATATCCCGTGAATGTGTATTTATCGGTAAGGTATCCTTCGTCCCTGTTCTTATTCTCAGCCACTTTTGCGGCATCTGACAGAGTATCGGGAAGAATTATGCTGTCGTTGTAATTATCCGGAAGCGAGGTACGGTTATTTTCGCTTATGAAAAGCTCCCACTTTCCGCTGATATCTATCGTATTTATCATAGCTGTTTCCCTTTCGTGTGAACGTTTACATTCTTTGACTATGATACTATAAAGAAGCAACGCTGTCAATAGACTACGGGGAAGAAAATATTAAAAATAATCCGCAGAATTTAAATTCAGTTAACAAACGTCGAATATAATACAGGTACAGGGTGAGGAAAAGCCCTATAAATGTTGCTATCTTCGTTTTCATATATTTCCCCAAAGCATTGATGCCCGGCTGTAAAAGGTCGGGCATCAATGTTTTTTATTGATTTTTTTCGGCGGAATAGTCCTTCCACATTTCAGTTACGTTTCCTTCGCCGTTATGCTTCGCATAAATATCTCCCATAAGCATAGCGTATGTATAATCGCCGCACTGCCACACCTCGCGGTAGCGTTCACGCACCTCCATAACAATACCTTTTCCGAGAGCCTCCGCAATATAGATATTATTCTCGTCAAAGCCGGCGATTATCGCAATGTGACCGTCACATCCGATAAGATCGCCCACCTGCAATATTCCGCTTCGCATTACCTCCTCGTCAAGCCATACACGCTCTCCGAAATCGGAATATTCATCGTCATAGCCGGGAGTATCCCCTGCGCCGACATCGCCCAGCGGAACACCGCCGTTATACAGGCACCACGAAACAAATCCGGAACAGGTCATGCCGTTTGCATATTTCGCACCCGGAATAAGTCCGAATGCGTCCTCCCAGTTTGTGAGCGGTTCTCCCCACGTTGCAGGACCGAATAATATGCCTTTCTTATCAAGAATGTCAAACTTGCTGTGGGTAAGATAAAGTCCCTTGTGATAAAATCTGCCCTCGCCGTCACAATACGGCCTTTCGGGCTGTGGATTCAGCCTGCCGTTTTCATAGAAATACGGTATCTTGTAATTGAATTCAAGCGGAATAAACCTTGCCGCCGCAACTACGCCTGCTCTTGTTCCGTAGCCTGCGGTATTTACACGGCTCTCAAGCACAGCGTCAATCATACTTCCCTCCGCCTCACTGTATTGACCGGGCTGAAGAAGCGGCTTTGTTGCAGTAATCTTCGGCGCTCTGAGTAAATCCGTGACCGTTATTTCTATACTGTCTGAAATGCTATCCGATACGCTTGCTGTTATTGTCGCCGTACCCGCTTTCAGTGCGGTGATCACACCGTCCTTGACACTGACCGTTTTCGGTGCGGAGCTGTTCCACTTTACCGACTTTTCGCTGTCTGTGGGATTACCGATAGTTTCAAAAGCGGTTGTAAGCGTACCTGTCATTCCAACATTCATATATGTATCGGTTTTGTCTATTGTGATTTTGGTTACTGCATCAACGTTTACCGTAAACTCATCACTTTGCACGGCTTTTCCGCTGTCGTTAGTCACGGTTATAATGTAGCTTCCTTTTGGCAGAGATAATACCGCTTTTCCGCCTTCAAGCCTTTTCCTGTCACTATCGCCGTTATATGAATAATACAACCCGTCCGTTGTACCGTCCTCGTTTCTGCATTCTATTGCTACATTGCGTGTGAAGTCTGCATTCAGTTCTTCCGCTACCGATACGGATATGATTCTCGGTACAGGCTTTATTTCTGTTGCTGTCAAAGACGGCTGTACTTCGGTAGAAGGTCTGTCAGGTCTGTTTTGATTCATTTGTGTCATAGCATAACCGCAGAAAAGCATTATCCCCGTACAAAAGGCTATCACGACCGAAAGAAAAACTATGCAGAAATCCCGCAGCCGTCCTTGTTTTCGCTTTTTATGCCCGTTTACAGCCGTTAAGGCGTTTTTTTCACAGACAGAAACAGAAATATTTTTTTGAGCGTTGTTATTGACCGTTTTAGCTGATGTTGATGCTGATGAAGATAAAGATGTCATGGCTTTTACCTTTTTATTCTTGATTTTATGATTTTTCGGATTTTAACACAAATAACTGTTTACTTGAGTATAGCATTTAAATTTTGAAAAATCAACTAATAAATGGTTACAATTTGGTTACAATTTTTGCATATATTATCGAAAAAACAGTATTGCGTATTTTTCGAAAAATTTTTTCAAAACCTCTTGACTTGGAGTTAACTCCATGTGATACAATACGGTTGTAACAGAAAAGCAACGTGCTGTCCGTCTTATAGCGACAGACGCATACTAAAAAGGAGAATAACAATGTATCTTGAAAAAATCAACTCACCGTCGGATATAAAGAAGCTGAGCGTTGACGAAATGAAAAAGCTGACTCAGGAAATGCGTGACGCACTTATATTCAAGCTCAGCCGTCACGGAGGCCATTGCGGTCCCAATCTCGGTTTTGCGGAGGCAACGGTCGCTCTGCACTATGTATTCGATTCACCGACAGACAAAATAGTATTTGATGTATCCCACCAGACATACTGCCACAAGATGCTCACAGGCAGAAAGGACGGTTTCCTTTACGAAGAGCATTTTGACGATATTTCGGGCTACTCAAATCCCGCCGAAAGCGAACACGACTTTTTCGTCATCGGTCACACCTCAACTTCTGTAAGCCTTGCACTCGGTCTTGCAAAGGCAAGGGATTTAAAGCACGAAAGCGGAAACGTTATTGCGGTAATAGGCGACGGTTCGCTCAGCGGCGGCGAGGCTCTTGAGGCCATCGACTACGCAGGCGAATTTGACGGAAATCTTATCATTATTATAAACGATAACGAAATGTCTATCGCTGAAAACCACGGCGGTATGTACAAAAATCTCAAGGCTCTGCGTAATGGCAACGGAAAAGCCGATACGAACCTGTTCACAGCTATGGGTCTTGACTATGTGTTCGTAAAGGACGGCAACGATATTGAAAGTCTTATCGCCGCTTTCAGTAAAGTAAAGGACAGCAAGCGTCCTGTCGCAGTGCATATAGTTACCGAAAAGGGAAAGGGTCTGTCTTTTGCGGAAGAAAACAAGGAGGACTGGCACTGGCATATGCCGTTTGACGTCGAAACAGGCAAGGCAAAGTACAATTATGACGGCGAGGATTACGGCGACCTTACAGCTAAGATGCTTCTTGAAAAAATGAAGAAGGACGAAAGCGTATGCGTTCTGACCTCCGGTACTCCCACAGTCGGCGGCTTCTGGAAAGGCAGAAGAGATGAGGCAGGCAGACAGTTTATAGATGTTGGAATTGCGGAGGAAAATGCGGCGGCTATGGCCTCGGGAATCGCAACAGGCGGCGGTAAGCCTTTGTACACAGTATACAGCACATTTATCCAGCGTACCTATGACCAGATTTCGCAGGATATATGCATAAACAACAGCCCCGTTGCGATAAGCGTATTCGCAGGCTCTGTCTACGGTATGAGCGATGTTACCCATCTCGGACTCTATGACATTCCTATGCTCTCAAACATTCCGAATCTTGTTTATCTTGCTCCCGCAACAAAGGAAGAATATCTTTCTATGCTTGACTGGGCGATTGAACAAAACAAGTATCCCGTTGCGGTGCGTGTACCGGGCGGTGCGGTGATTTCGGACGGCAAGGAAGTTAAAAGCGACTGGTCGGATATAAACAAGTACGAGATTACAAAAAGCGGCTCAAGAATAGCAGTGATAGCGCTCGGCACCTTCTATCAGCTCGGTGAGAAAGCGGCAAAGCTAATCGAAGAAAAGACAGGCACAGCTCCCACTCTTATAAATCCTCACTATATCACGGGCATTGACAAGGATATGCTTGAAGACCTCAAGAAAAACCACGATGTTGTGATAACTCTTGAGGACGGAATTCTTGAGGGCGGTTTTGGTGAAAAGATAGCACGTTTCTACGGCAGCAGCGATGTTAAAACACTGTGCTTCGGCCTTGAAAAGAAGTTCTACGACAGATACGACGTAAACGAGCTTATGCGTGAAGCTCATCTTACACCTGAACAGATCGCCGATGACACGATTGCTCTTCTGAAGTAATTCTATATAACCACAGCCCGTAACGGTCTTACCGCTGCGGGCTGTAATTTTTATGAATACTTCTTATAAAGCAATTCAGTCAGCTTTATAATATCCGAACGTGTATTGAACACCGACGGTGCAAGCCGTACCGTCCCCGTTTCAAGCGTACCCTGCTTTTTGTGGGCAAGGAAGTTGCAGTGAAGTCCCCCACGCAGATAAAATCCGTTTTTCGACAACATATCGGCTGTGACCGAGCTGTTTTCATCTCCCGCCGTAAAAGATACCACAGGGAGAGATTTTACGTTTTCCGGACGGTAGACCCTGATTTTCCCGATATTTTCAACACGCTTTATAAATAAATCACACAGCGACATTTCGTGAGCATAAATCCTGTCGATTCCTTTTGAATTTACAAATTCCACTCCCCTGCCGAGTGCGATAGCACCGGGAGTATTTATCGTTCCGCTTTCAAAGCTGTCGGGCAGAAAGTCGGGCTGGTCGATTTCTCCGCTTGCACTGCCCGTTCCGCCCTCTATAAGCGTGCTGAGCGGATATTTTCCGTCAGTCACAAGCACTCCTGTACCCATAGGACCGTAAAGTCCCTTATGACCGGGTGCGCATATAATATTGATGCCGTCCGTCAGATTAAGCGGTATAACGCCTGCCGCCTGAGCGCAATCGGCGATAAGACATATATTGTGCTTCCTGCAAAGCTCCGCAATTCTTGAAAGCGGTGTCACTCTGCCGTTTACGTTACACCCTGCGGTCATAATGACCACAGCAGTGTCACGGCGGATTTGGTTTTCCACAGCCGACAGCAGTTCATCGTCACTGCCGCCGCTGTCGGCTATGCTGTAATTTATCCGTTTTTGTTTATACAGTGCGTGAAGCGGTCTTATTACCGAATTATGCTCAAGGTCGGACGTTATCACATGGCAATGCCCTTTTGCATTGCAAACGCCCTTGAGCGCAAAATTTATTGCATGGGTACAGTTGAGCGTGAAAACCGTATTTTCGGTTTCACCGCCGAAAAATTCCGCACATTTCTCCCTTGCGTAAAACACCTGCCGTGAGGTTTCGAGCGAAAGCCTGTGACCCGACCTTCCGGGATTTGCCCCGTAGTCGTACAGTGCCTTTTCCGCCGAATGAAGCACCGAAACGGGCTTTGGATAGGTGGTGGCGGCATTGTCAAGATATATCATCCGGCATCACCGCCGTTTCTGATCTCCATACAGTTAAGACCGCCCAGCGACAGCAGACGGCAGGTCTTGTCAGGATCGTGTTCCGTGTAAATTCCGAACCTGCAGCCCTTTGAAGTGGTGATTTTTCCCGTAGTAGATGATATTTTATAGCCACTGAGGATTTTTCTTGCTTTTTCGGCGGCTGTAGCCGAGCGTAAAACAATAAAATACATAATCAGTCCCTCGTTTCCGTATATTCACTGCTTCAATATATGCCGCAGGAAGCGAAAGAGTGATGATAAGCAAAGCGGCAAAAAAGCGGAAAAGCAAGATAATTTACAGACTGTCGATAAACCTATACAATTTAAAAATCGGGTTTGGGGCGTAGCCTCAATGCGGGTTGTCAGTCGTTGGTGTCGCTGCGTCGTGCAGCGACTGTGTGCGACTGACTTCAAGCGTCCTTGCTTGGTGAGGGCGGCAGCCCCACACTCAGCCCCTTCCCGAGGGGAAGGGGTTTGGGGATAGGGATTGAGGACAAGCACTCTTTTTGAAAAACATACTTTTTCTACAAACTGAATTATTTATTTTTCTCTTTTTCGGCTTTATAAAACAAAATACGACCGTTTCACCATACTTATTATTCTTGACAATATCGTTTTTATGTTGTAAAATATATGTTGAATGCGGCAGTAACCGCTTTCCGCTTTTTTTCACGGTGACAGCGTGACAGATTTTCCATGCAGGCTCGGCAAATGATTTTAAGCGGAATGAATAACGGATTTATTTTAAGTAAATTATAAAAACAAAAGAATAACGGAAAAGCGGCTTTAAGAAATTATATATTTTCCTTTTACTTCAGCATAAAATTTCGATAGCACGAATACGGTACTTACAAGGTAAACGTTCAGTTACGGTAATAGCAACACGTTTATTGTACTCAGGACGACATATTGACAATGCCGCTTACGGCAGGAATGGCTGTATCAGTGATACAGGCTTAGCTTCGCTTTGGCTTTTGCAGGGAGAGGTGTGTCTTTTTGCAGGAGCGTACAAGCGGTTTTGGCTTTTTGCCGTAAAAGCTGTGGACGAAATTATATACCGCCGCTTTTCCGTACAGAACCGCCGATGAGGGCTGTATGTCATACATAAAGATAAAAGGACAACACCTGTCGGATATTCGGAAGGATGGTATACTGAATGGGAATTATTGACTCAAAAAACTTACTGACGGCGACTGAAAACATAAAGCCGAAGGCTACAAAGCCTTACTCAAAAAGAAGAAAGAATCCTTTTGCTAAGCAGTTCAAGCTGACCGACAGGAACGCCCCTAAGGACGCTCCCGCAAGCGAATCGCTTACAGGGATCTTAAATGCAAAGCCTGCAAATAAAACAGTTCTGACCGACAACAGACAGCAGGGCAAAAAGCCTGTGCTGACTGACAGAAGAGCATCTGAAAGCAAAAAGCCGGTACTTACCGACAACAGAAGTCAGAACAAAAAGCCCGTGCTGACCGACAATAAAAGCAGTGAAAAGAAAAGTATGTCCGCAGACGGCAGAAATGATAAAAAGCCTGTTCTTACAGACAACAAGCCGCATTATAACAAGAATAAGCAGGAACCGAGAAAGCAGGAGTATCCCTCTTTCTTTGCGGAGGACGAAAAGAAGAGCGGCAGAAAGACACCCGTAAGGATTATGTCGCTCGGCGGCGTAAACGAGATAGGCAAGAACATCTACGTTTACGAGTGCTGTAACGATATATTCATCATAGATTGCGGACTTGCCTTCCCCGATGACGATATGCTCGGTGTCGATCTTGTTATCCCCGACTTCACCTATCTTGAAAAGAACAGGGAGAAGATAAGGGGCATTGTGCTGACGCACGGCCACGAGGACCACATAGGCGCACTCCCCTACTTCCTCAAGAAGATAAACGTACCCGTATACGGCACAAGACTGACGCTCGGACTTGTCGAGGGAAAGCTCCGTGAGCATGGAATACTGTCGCAGTGTTCGCTGAACGTGGTCGTACCTCGTCAGAATGTCAGAATGGGCTGTATGAGCGTTGAATTTATCAGAGTGAACCACTCAATCCCTGATGCCTGCGCAATGGCAGTGCATACGCCTGCAGGTGTGATAGTGCATACAGGCGACTTCAAGGTTGACTACACGCCTATCGAGGGCGGTATAATTGACCTTGCAAGATTCGGTGAGCTTGGAAACAAGGGTGTTCTTGCACTGCTTTCGGAAAGTACAAACGCAGAGCGTCCGGGCTATACGGCTACAGAAAGAAAGGTCGGAGAGAGCTTCAAGAGCCTTTTTGCAGGAGCAGAGGGCAAGAGAATAATTGTCGCTACATTCTCCTCAAACATTCACAGAATACAGCAGATTATAAACAATGCGGAAAGCTGGGGCAGAAAGGTCGCCGTTTCGGGCAGAAGTATGCTCAATGTGCTTACTACCGCAATTGAACTCAATTATATAAAAGTACCTCAGGGTATGCTTGTAGATATAGAAGATGTCAACAAATATCCTCCCGAAAAAATGGTAATTATCACAACGGGAAGCCAGGGCGAACCGCTTTCCGCACTTTCGAGAATGTCATCGGGAGATCACAGACAGGTATCTATAACACCGAGCGATCTTATCATTATTTCGGCTACTCCGATTCCCGGCAACGAGAAGTTTGTCGGAAAGCTTGTAAACGAGCTTATGAAGCAGGGTGCAGAGGTAGTATACGAGGCTATGTACGAGGTACACGTTTCGGGTCACGCCTGCCAGGACGAGCTTAAAATGATGCTTGCGCTGACAAAGCCGAAATTCTTTATACCGATACACGGCGAATACAAGCATATGAAAAAGCACGAGGGTCTTGCAATAAAGATGGGTATACCCGAGAAAAACATATTCCTTCTGAATATCGGTCAGGTGGTTGAAACCGACAGTGTTGAAATGAAGGTAGTAGGTCAGGTGCCTGCAGGAAAGGTGCTTGTCGACGGTCTCGGAGTGGGAGATGTCGGCTCGGTCGTACTGCGTGACAGAAAGCATCTGTCTGAGGATGGCCTTATTGTTGTTGTAACCACTATCAACCGTGAAACAGGTATGGTAGCGGCAGGCCCCGATATAGTATCAAGAGGATTTGTATATGTAAGGGAATCCGAGGAGCTTATGGACGAAGCAAAACAGCTTGTCAAGAAAACGCTCCAGACCTGCGCAGACAGGAACATCAGAGAATGGGGCAATATAAAGTCTAACGTAAGAGATGAGCTTGGCAACTTCATATTCCAGAGAACCAAGAGAAGTCCTATGATACTGCCTATCATAATGGAAGTGTAAAATAACGGAATACAAAGGAGGCGCAAAAGGTGAAGAATTTTTATCGTGACGGCGGACTTGTAATATCGGTTTCCGCACTGGTTATCGCACTGGTAATAATCCAGGGATATATTTACACGAAGGATATCAATGTATTCTGGCTGTCTGCGCCTTTTGTTGTGCTTATCGGCGGTTTTGCGATAGGAAAACTGATACAGGTCACAAGGAAAACATTCCAGTATTATGCACGAATAGACGATGAGCTTGAATCGAAAATGCATATGTCCGTGCATAGCTTTCCTATGTCCGCCGTTATAATCGACAGTGCCGGAAGAATAGTCTGGACAAACGGAAAGTTTACCGAGGAATTCCCCGACTGTTGCGAATACGGTATGGAACTGTCAGATATAACCGATATTCCGCCTGCCGATTTCTTCACCGATGACGGAATAACCGTCAGATACAAGGACAAGGTATATAAGGTTTTTGCAAGAATACCCGATGAGAACGAAGCAAAGGAACTGACGCTGTTATTCTTCAAGAACATAACCGACATAACCGCTCTTGAAACAGAGAAAAAGCTGTCACAGCCCGTTGTTATACTGTTTATGGTAGACGGCTACGAGGAGCTTATAAGCGGTTGCCTTGAAAGTGAAAAGGCGCACGTTTCGGTACAGATAGACAAGCTGCTTGAAGATTTTGCGGGACAGACGACAGGCGTACTCAGAAAGAATGCGTCCGACAGATTTATAGCCGTAATAGAAGAAAGACACCTGCAGGAAATCCTGCGTAACAAGGTCGAAATTCTCGATAAAGCAAGAGAAATTTTCGTAAATGACCGCCTTAACGTAACAATGTCGATAGGTATCGGCAGAACAGGTAAAACGCTCAAAGAAAGCGAACAGTTTGCACGTCAGGCGCTTGAAATGGCACTTGGACGAGGCGGCGATCAGGCGGCTGTAAAGACGGACAACGGCTTTGAATTTTACGGCGGTGTTTCAAAGGGCGTTGAGCGTCACACGAAGGTCAAGACACGAATCATCGCAAACTCACTGCTTGAGCTTGTCGACAATGCAGACAAGATATTCATAATGGGTCATAAGTACAGCGACCTTGACAGCGTAGGCTCATCTGTAGGTCTTACCTGCGCCATAAGGAATCTTGGCAAGAGTGCCTGGACGGTATGCGACTACAACACATCGCTTGCAAAAGTCCTGATAGACAGATTCCCCCACGTTGACGGTGAAGAACCGCTGTTCACAGAGCCTGCGGATGCTATGGAGGAGTTGACGGACAATTCACTGCTGATTATCTGCGATACGCATAATCCGCTTATAATAGAAAGCAAGGAGCTTTACGAAAAAGCAAAGAAGGTAGTTGTCATCGACCACCACAGGAAGATGGTAAACTACATAGACAATGCGGTAATATTCCACCACGAGCCGTATGCTTCATCCGCATCAGAAATGGTGACGGAGCTTATACAGTATTTCGGTGAGGCAGGAAAGCTGAGAGCAGTGCAGGCGGAGTGTCTGCTTGCAGGCATTATGCTTGATACAAAGAATTTCGTTATGAAAACGGGCGTAAGAACATTTGAGGCGGCGGCTGTACTGCGTAAGATGGGTGCGGATACGATAACCGTAAAGAAGATGTTCTCAAGCTCTATAGACAGCTACAAGAGAAAAACACAGATAGTCGCAGAGGCGGAAATTTACCGCAAGTGTGCGATAGCGCCGTGTGACTTCTATGCGGACGATCTTAGGATAGTCGCTCCGCAGGCGGCAGATGAATTGCTGACTATCAAAAATGTTGACGCATCGTTTGTATTGTTCAAAACGATGAGCAACGAAATATCAATAAGCGCAAGAAGTATGGGCAACTTAAACGTCCAGCTTATAATGGAGGCTCTTGGCGGCGGCGGTCATCAGACTATGGCAGGCGCTCAGCTAAAGGACGTTACGGTAAACGAAGCGCTTGATACTCTCAAGAAGTCGATTGACGACTACTATTTAAGTCTTATAAAGGTAAACTCAAACGATAATAAGACTGCACAGCGCAGTTAAAGAAAGGACGATATAAAATGAAGGTAATTTTCACACAGGATGTTGCAGGCTCAGGCAAGAAGGGCGAGGTAAAGGAAGTAAAGGACGCTTATGCAAGAAACTGCCTTATAAAGAAGGGTCTTGCGGTCGAGGCTACAAACGAGAACCTTAACCACCTTGAAGGACAGAAGGCGTCCGCACAGCACAAGCTTGATGTTGAAGCAGCCAACGCAAAGAAGATAAAGGATACTATCGACGGCAAGGTGCTTACATTCAAGGCAAAAGCAGGTCAGGGCGGAAAGCTGTTCGGCTCTGTTACCGGCAAGGATATAAGCGCACTTATAAAGCGTGATTTCGGCTTTGATGTTGATAAGAGAAAAATCGTTACAAAAAGCGATATAAAATCATTCGGTACATTCACTGCAGAGGCAAGGCTGTTTACAGGCATCGTTGCACAGTTCAGTGTAAAGGTTGAGGAAGAATAATGGCTGAGATGGAGCTTGCGGGGGTAAATCTTCCGTACAGCCTTGACGCAGAGCAGTCCGTACTGGGTGCTATACTGCTTGACGGAAACGCAAATATGCCGAAAGCGTCGGCAAAGCTGCACCCGGAGCATTTCTATGTAAAAGTCCACACAGATATATACACTGTTATGATGCAGATGTTTGCGGCAAGTGACAATATTGATGTTGTTACCGTGCTTGAAAACTGCATGAAGAACAATGTTTTCGAGTCGCAGGAGGAAGGCAGAAACTATCTTGTAAAGCTGATGGAAACCGTCCCCAGCATCTCAAGCATTGACAGATATATAGAAATAGTCGAGGATAAGTACACAAGACGGCTTCTTATAAGCATAGCAGGCGATATTCTTGAAAACGCAAACGAAGGACAGACGGATACTGCCGCTCTGCTTGAGCTTGCCGAAAAAAGAATATACGATATAAGAAACGAGAACCAGGTAAAAGGTCTTACAAGGCTGAACGCTGTCATTGTCGGCATTCTCAACGAGCTTTCCGAGCTTTGCGCAAACCCCGACAAGCAGGGTATACAGGGTCTGAAATCGGGCTTTCCGTCGCTTGATAAGTACATACACGGACTGAATAAGTCTGATTTGCTGATAGTTGCGGCACGTCCCGGTATGGGTAAAACGTCATTCGCTATGAATATGGCGACAAATGTTGCAAAATATCATCCCGAAAAATCTATCTGCGTATTCAACCTCGAAATGTCAAAAGAACAGCTTGTAAAGCGTATGCTGTCCTCTGAGGGAAGAATTTCGAGCGAGCTTATGTCAACAGGCAGATTTGACCCTGCACAGTGGAGAAATCTTGCCGATGCCGCATTCGTACTGTCAAATATGAATATCTACATAGACGACAGTTCAGCGATAACGGTCAATGAAATGAAGGCAAAGCTGCGCCGTGTCGATAATCTCGGGCTGATAGTAATAGACTATCTTCAGCTTATTTCTTCGGGCAGAAGGGATCTTAACCGTGTAAACGAAATTTCGGAAATGACACGAAACCTCAAGATAATGGCAAAGGAACTTAATGTTCCGATAATCGTACTGTCACAGCTTGCACGTTCCGCCGAGAAAAAGGATGATAAACGTCCTATGCTGTCAGACCTGCGTGATTCCGGTTCTATCGAGCAGGACGCAGATATAGTTCTGTTCCTGTACCGTGACAGCTATTATAACAAAGAGGCAGAGGATCAGAGAGCCTGCAAGTGTATCGTTGCTAAGAACCGTCACGGTGAAACCAACGATATAAACATGATATGGGACGGTCAGTACACGAGATTTACAGATGTGGAGTATGTCCATGCCGAGCAGTAATTTAAAAAATTCCGTTAAAAATACTATAGAACGGTATTCGATGATAAATAAGGGCGATACTGTAATTGCGGCGGTAAGCGGCGGCGCAGACAGCGTCGCCTTGCTGTATGTCTTATATTCGCTGAAAGACGAGCTTGGCTTTTCGCTTGCCGCCTGTCATGTAAATCATAATCTGCGTGGCGAGGAAAGCGACAGCGATGAGCGGTTTGTCCGCAGGATGTGCAGATTCCTTGACATTCCGCTGTACACCGCAAGCATAAAGGTAAACGATTTACGGCAAAAGCACGACAGCCTTGAGGAATGTGCAAGGCGGTTAAGATATGAGTTCTTCGACAGCATAAGCAAGGGTAAGCTGATAGCGACTGCCCACACAGCATCGGACAACTGTGAAACCATTCTCATAAATATGGTCAGAGGCACTGCACTCTCGGGTATATGCGGAATTCCGGCAAAGCGTGACAATATAATACGTCCGCTGTTATACAACACCCGTGAGGATATAGAACTTTATTGCAGTGAAAACTGTCTTGATTATGTCACAGACAGCACCAATCTGTCCGATGATTATACAAGAAACAAGATAAGACATAAGGTCGTGCCTTTGCTGAAGGAGATAAACCCCTCGCTTTTCGGTGCGATAAGCAGGCTGTCGCAGTCTGTGTCGGACGATGACAGGTATCTTGACAAAATAGCATCGGAGCTTATGGAAAAGGCTCGCACCGCCGATAATAAATATGATGTCGGTATACTGCGCACCGCCGATGAGTGCATACTTCGCCGTATCGTTACGATGATTTTCAAGGATAACGATATACCGCCGAATATGAAAGCGGTTGAAAGCTGCGTAGGAATTATAAGAGCCGGACAGGGAAAGATAAATCCGTGCCAGTTCAGATTTGTTCAGATAAGAAAGAAAAAGCTGTTTGTTGTTACAGACCGTGAGAAATTCAGACGAAATTAATGTGATAAACAGCTTAAAAATGATTATCGCCGTTGCTTTTTCGGCATAATCGTGCTATAATGGCTGTATTGCCGTTTTGTTTTCATCGCTTAACATTTATTTAACATAAGCGATGTATTATTTAATACAACGTGATTACGGAGAGAATTAGTAGTGAAAAACATACATGATGACATTGAAAGAGTGCTTTTTACGAGCGAAGAGCTTGTAAAAAGAGCAGAGGAAATAGGCAGACAGATAACACAGGATTATAAGGGCGAAGAAGTAACCGTGATAGGCATACTGAAAGGCTCGTTTATGTTCCTGTCGGATGTGTTGAAGAATGTCGACCTTTATACAAAGCTGGATTTCGTAACGGTTCAGTCTTATGGAAACGGCACCACATCCGGAGAGTTAAGACTGACTAAGGATATTTCGGCAGATATAAAGGGCAGGCACGTTATTCTTGTCGAGGACATTCTCGACAGCGGAAAAACGCTGAAATTCGTAAAGGATCTTTTCCTTGAAAGAGAGCCTGCGTCGATAAAGGTATGCACTCTGCTCAACAAGAAAGTCAGAAAATCAGAAGTGATCAAGGCTGATTATATCGGCTTTGACGTTGACAATGTGTTCGTAGTAGGATACGGACTTGACTATGCCCAGCTTTACAGGAATCTTCCTTACATAGGTGAGCTTAAGGTCGAGGCACGTTGAAAGCAACGTCGAGGCTGTAAAAATATAACCGTAGAGGCGGTCGGATGCTATGCAGATACGACCGACAGAAAGGGAAACTGATGAATCAGAACAACAAATTCAAAGGCGTTTTCATTTACCTTGCAGTTATCGTTCTGCTTGTTATCGGTATGGTAACAATGCTTCAGATGAGTGCAACTCCCGGCGAGCATACGACATACTCAAAGGTGATAAGCGAATTTGACAACTACAACGTATCGGGCTACACGCTTGATCTCGGTTCGGGTGAATTACAATACACCCTGAAAAGCGACAACACAAAGAAGTATAAGTATTCCGTACCGAACGTAAGCCTGTTCTTACAGGATACGCAGGGCTACAGAAAGGCATACAACGAAAAGAATCCCGACAGTCAGCTTGTCGAGGACTTCTACCCCGTTTCAGACAACTCGTTCCTGCTGAGCTTCCTGCCTTATCTGCTGATGGTTGCGCTGATGATAGGATTTACATTCGTCATAATGCGTCAGGCAGGCGGCGGCGGAAAGATGTCGCAGTTCTCAAAGGCAAATGCAAGGACACAGCCTTCAAACGGTCCTAAAATAACCTTTGCCGATGTTGCCGGTGCCGAAGAAGAAAAGGAAGAAATGAGCGAAATCGTTGATTTCATGAAGAATCCCAGAAAGTATCAGGAGCTTGGTGCAAAGATACCGCGCGGTGTTCTGCTTTTAGGCCCTCCCGGTACAGGTAAGACCTTACTCGCAAAAGCTGTTGCAGGCGAAGCAAACGTTCCCTTCTTCTCAATAAGCGGTTCGGACTTCGTTGAAATGTTTGTCGGTGTCGGTGCAAGCCGTGTAAGAGATCTGTTCGATCAGGCGAAAAAGCACACCCCGTCAATAATTTTCATAGATGAAATAGATGCCGTAGGCCGTCAGAGAGGTACAGGTCTTGGCGGCGGTCACGATGAGCGTGAGCAGACACTGAACCAGTTACTCGTTGAGATGGACGGTTTCACGGATAATCAGGGCGTAATAGTTATTGCGGCTACCAACAGACGTGATATTCTCGACCCCGCACTGCTCCGTCCCGGACGTTTCGACAGACAGATTACAGTAGGCTACCCCGATATCAAGGGCAGAGAGGCTATCCTGCGTGTTCATACAAAGAATAAAAAGCTCGCTCCCGATATAAGCCTTGCTACAATAGCAAAGGGTACGGCAGGATTTACAGGCGCAGACCTTGCGAACCTTGTAAACGAGGCGGCTCTGCTTGCGGCAAGAAACAACAGAAAGGCTATCACTCAGCCTGATATAGAGGAAGCTACCATCAAGGTGGTTGCAGGTCCCGAAAAGAAGTCGAAGGTTGTAAGCGAGGAAGAAAAGCGCCTTACAGCATTCCACGAGGCAGGTCACGCTGTCTGCACGTTCCACTGCAAGACACAGGATCCCGTACACCAGGTTTCAATCATACCGAGAGGTATGGCAGGCGGCTACACAATGTCGCTCCCCGAGCATGACAGGAGCTTCAGAAGCAAGACGCAGATGGAAGAAGAAATCATTGTTCTTCTCGGCGGCCGTGTTGCCGAAAAGATTGTGCTTGACGAAATCTCGACAGGCGCAAGCAACGATATTGAACGTGCTACAGACCTTGCAAGAAGTATGATAACAAGATACGGCTTCTCTGAAAAGCTCGGTCCTATCGTATACGGACACGATAACTCGGAAGTGTTCCTCGGCAGAGATTATTCTCAGGGCAGAAACTACTCCGAAAACGTTGCGGCAGAAATTGACGGCGAGATCCGTGAGCTTATTGACACAAGCTACGAAAACGCAAAGCAGATACTGCTCAACCACAGAGATCAGCTCGACAAGGTTGCTCATTACCTTATGGAACATGAGAAGATTGACGGCGAGGATTTCTACAAGCTTATGAACGGCGAACCGCTTGATGATAATACAGCCGCTCCCGTCAGCGAAAACAGTGATACCGCTCCTGCCGATTGCGAGGATACCGCAGAGGCCACCGGCGATAACAACAACGAAACAAACGAATAATAGCATCTTTACATTCGCTCCCTTTTTCAAGGGAGCGATTTTTTTGCAGATACAAAAAAATCCGTACCGGCAGCTAACCGGTACGGATTTTATTAAAAACAGATTATATAATATCCTTTATGTCGATGTTCTCTCCTGTAAGACCGACATAAGCACCCTGCTTTGCCTCATCGCTTTCTGCGTGAGCCAGTAACCACTTGTTGCAAGCCCAGAGCGTCTTATCTTCATCATAAACGGGAGTAATGTTGGGCTTTGCTCCGTTTGTTCCCTTAGGAAGTGCTATGACCACCTTGAAGCATCCGTCCTTAGTCGCATTGCAGGGAGCATAGTGCAGTGTTGTTGCATAAACCTCGACAACATCTCCTGCCTTCGCCTTGAATGCCTTGACCCTTGAAGTGTCAAGCTTGCCGTCAACAATATCATCCTCTTTCGCAACCAGCAGGACAAAATCGTATAAGCCTATGTTGAACTCGCTGTCACGGTGGTACTCAAGGCAGTTGAGCTTTGTGTTGTGACCGTTGCACCAGCCGAGCTGAACAGGCATACCGCCGTATGCGTTGTTCTGCAAAAGGCCGAACAGCTTTGTATTTTCAAGCGCCGCCGCGCTCGGAACATATCCTACAGCGTCAGGTAACGGCGTGCTTTTGTCAAGTGCTGAAAGCAGGTCGCTTACGTCATAGCCGGTATGTACCTTGCCGTATGCGGCAAATTCCTTATCGTTTACCGAATATATCTTCATATCAGATTCTCCTTTTAACTTGCAGAATTCTTCTGCGTGTTAACGTTTTCACAAACAGTAAAGAAAACAGCCATAAGCTGAAAACTCATGGCTGTCCTTGATTTAAAATTATTCCTCAGCGGGAGCGCCAACAGGACATACACCTGCGCAAGCACCGCAGCTAACACATGTGTCAGCGTCGATAACGTACTTGCCGTCACCTTCAGAAATTGCCTCAACGGGGCACTGAGCAGCGCAAGCGCCGCAAGAGATGCAATCATCAGAAATTTTATAAGCCATCGGAATGATCCTCCTTGTGATTTTTTGTCATAGAGTTATATGACTTGCTTATATTGTAACACAATTTCAAAAAAAATCAAGACCTTTTGATAAATTTATATTGAAATATCACACTTTTTTCTGAAAATTTACGTCATTTTCAAGTTAGCGTTAAGCAACTGTAAAACCGCTCCCCGTCTTGCTTTGCAGTTTTAGTCGAGTAAAGCGAGCAACTTGTCCTTGCTGACAAAACCTACCGATTTGTCTATTTGTTTACCGTCTTTAAAAGATATTACGCAGGGTATAGAATCTATGCCGAAGCTTATTGCAAGCTCACGTTCATCGTCCGTATTGACCTTGCATATCTTGATTTCGGGATGTTCTTCTCCAAGCTCCTCAAGCACAGGGCTGAGCATTCTGCACGGGCCGCACCACGATGCCCAGAAATCCACCAGAACGGGCTTATCAGACTGTAAAACCTCCTGCTTGAAGTTTTCTGACGTTACATCTATATGGCTCATAATTGATACTTCCTTTCATTTTTTAGGTTTATTGCTTCCAAAGAATATAGTGCGTAAATTTATCGCACTTATTCTGTATACGATTTTATCATATTTAAAGGGAAATGTCAAGATAATTCGTAAACGTTACTGATTTTATTTTTTCAAAAAGCCGTTGCAAAAGCCGTCCGGATATGTTATACTTTAAGAAATATGTAATATCACCATCGGTGCGGTTTTTCGCACTTGAATTCCCAAAGACAAGAAGGAAAGGAAACTGGAAAATGGCGGAATTTTCAACAAGCGAGCACGAGCTCGTACTCGTCATTGACTTCGGCGGTCAGTACAATCAGCTTATCGCACGCAGAGTCAGAGAACATAACATATACTGCGAGGTCATCTCATACAAGACACCTATCGAGCAGATAAAGGCAAAGAATCCTAAGGGCATCATCTTCACGGGCGGTCCGAGAAGCGTATATCTTGACGACTCCCCCAGAATGACAAAAGAAATATTCGAGCTTGGAGTACCGATATTCGGTATCTGCTACGGTGCGCAGTTTATGGTTTACGGTCTTGGCGGTACTATCGGCAAGGCAAATGAAAACGCCGCCGCAGAATTCGGCAGAACAGAGTGCGAATTTGATACAGAATGCGCCGTATTTGACGGTCTTAAGAAAAACTCGGTAGTATGGATGAGCCACAACGATTATATCGAGGTTCTCCCCGACGGCTTCAAGGCTGTAGGTCACAGCGACAAATGCCCCTACGCCGCAATCGAGAACGTTGAAAAGGGATTTTACGCTACACAGTTCCACCCCGAAGTAAACCACACCGAGCAGGGCTTTGATATGCTCGGAAACTTTCTTTACAAAGTATGTCACTGCAAGGGCGACTGGACAATGAGGAACTATGCGGAAGAAGCTATAAAGCAGATTCGTGAAAAAGTCGGCGACGGCAAGGTACTGCTTGCTCTTTCGGGCGGCGTTGACAGCTCGGTAGCCTGCGCACTGCTTTCAAAGGCAGTCGGCAACCAGCTCACCTGCGTGTTCGTTGATCACGGCTTTATGAGAAAGAACGAGGGCGACGAGGTCGAGCAGGCATTTAAGGACTGGGACGTAAATTTCATCAGAGTAAATGCCGCAGACCGTTTTATCGGCAAGCTTGAAGGTGTATCCGACCCCGAAACAAAGAGAAAGACCATCGGCGAAGAATTCATCCGTGTATTTGAGGAAGAAGCAAAGAAGATAGGCAAGGTCGATTTCCTTGTACAGGGTACGATTTACCCCGATGTTATCGAAAGCGGTACAGGCGATGCCGCTGTTATAAAGTCACACCACAACGTAGGCGGTCTGCCCGACTATGTTGACTTCAAGGAGATAATCGAGCCGCTCCGCCTTTTATTCAAGGATGAGGTAAGAAAGCTCGGCACCGAGCTTGGCTTATCGGATGTCCTCGTATGGCGTCAGCCGTTCCCCGGCCCCGGTCTTGCTATCAGAATCATTGGTGAAATTACCCGTGAAAAGCTGGCAACTCTTCAGGACGCAGACTACATCTTCCGTGAGGAAATCGCAAACGCAGGACTTGACCGCAGCATCAACCAGTACTTTGCGGTACTTACAAATATGCGCTCGGTAGGCGTTATGGGTGACGACAGAACTTATGACTACACCCTCGCATTAAGAGGCGTTACGACCAGCGACTTTATGACCGCCGACTTTGCAAGAATCCCTTATGACGTGCTTGAAAAGGCAAGCGTAAGAATTGTAAACGAGGTCAAGAATATCAACAGAATCTGTTACGATATTACGAGCAAGCCACCGGCTACTATTGAGTGGGAGTAATAAGTTAGAATAAATCAGCGGAGGAATTACAATGAGTGCAACTGAAACAACATATAAAACCTCATTGATAAACAATAGACGCTACTTAGGTAATAAATATAAGTTGCAATATAAAACAAAAATTATAAAAATTAATAGATAAATGTATGAAAGACAATTTTAGCAAAACATTATATGTTATAAAATGGAACAGTGATCATCAAACTATAATTACCAGCGGTTGGCAAATTAACGCTATAAGGCATAGTGAAAAAAATGGTATAATGGTGAATCACAGATGAGGGTTTTACGAAAAGCCACTGACGAAGATTTCGAAAAGATAGAAGTGATACTATAAATGGAAAAAACAACATATCTTTCATCAATTATATCAGCACTTAACAAATTAAACGGTATGGGATCGTTAAATGAAATATATGATGTTATTGAGAAGGAAGGAAGATTGAGTTATATTTTTTCCAACCCTAATTGGAAAGATAATGTAAGGGCAACAATACAAAGACATTGTATCCAGACGAAATCTTACAGAGGAAGCGAAGATTTATTTCGCTCAGTGTATGGGTTGGGTGAGGGTTACTGGAAATTCAAAAATTTTGATTCTTCAGAATATGATAATCCTATAATCGATCGACAACTGAAAATGATTGCAAATTTAGATATTTCAAATACAGAAAAAGAAATGATAATAAAATCCAGAATTGGTCAAGGAATCTTCAGAGATAGGATAATACAAAAATATGAGCATTGTATAATCACCGGAATTAATGATAACCGTTTGTTATTAGCAAGTCATATTAAGCCTTGGCGTTCAGCTTCAAATTACGAACGATTAAGTTCGGAAAACGGACTATTATTATCCCCATTATATGATAAGCTTTTTGATATTGGGTTAATTACTTTTGATGATAATATGAAGATTCTGATATCTAATAAACTAAGTTGTGAAAATGTTTCTAGAATCAATATTGACACAAATAAGATATATTTTAATAAACCTTCAAACGAAATGATGGCTAATATGAGATACCATAGACAAAATATATTTGTAGAATAGTTATATTGAAATGCATCTCAACATAAATGTTATTTCTGATTTCCGTAGCAGAAAAACAACGCCGTTTTATGATTCACAAGACTATTCAAAGTCTGTAAACGGAATGAAAATTATCCCTCTTCAAACATCAGAACTGAAAAAGATTATATCAAACAGCAAGACTTATAAGGAGTTGTATCCGATATTTGAAGAGGCGTTTAATTCAACATTGCCTCCACACGAGTGGTATAATACGTTTGTTCAAATGCTATGACATAGGTTTGAATAATAATTAATTATTGGCGATAAAATATATTGTATAATCTTTTTAAGGAGTTGTGCAATATGGACGATCGCTTATCTAAAAAGGAGAGAAAAAGAGAATTGAATATAAAACCGCAAGATAAAACCATAAAGGAATTACTGCTCTCTGGTCGTCAATTTATTATTCCAAGATTTCAGAGAGAGTATTCTTGGGACAAAAAAAATTATAAAGAATTTTTAGACGATATGCTCAATTGCTTAATTGTTAGTGATGGAAAAGTTATTTACGATCAATATTTCCTTGGAACAATGTTGTTTGTTGGAGATTGTTTTGAGGGAGATAAGAGTGAAATTGATGTAGTTGACGGACAGCAACGCTTAACAACTATTACCATATTATTTTCTGCTTTATCTGATCGTTTTTTACAAATAAATCAAGATACACTCAGTAAGCAAATATTCAAGTATATTATGACCAAAAATGATGATGGCGAAGATGTAAGGATTATAAAAAGCAAAACTCATTACCCATTTTTTGCTTTTTATATACAAGAGCGAGAAAAAACAAATACGAAGAAACCGTCAACTGAAGAGGAACAGTGTATAAAAGAAACTTACGAATACCTTTACAACAATTTAAGTGAAGAAAAGCTTAGAGCGTTTTTAAAGAAAAAATACGGCGATGACAATATTGATGAATTAAACTATGTAGATATTCTTAAAGCAGTGAGAGATCAGGTTTTGAATACCACCTTTGTATCAATATCTACAAAAGAGCGCAAGCAAGCAAATATGATTTTTGAGATACTCAATGCTAAAGGTAAAAATTTATCAGGCGTTGATCTAATTAAAAATAAAATTTTTGAAATAGTAAATGACACAGAACCAGCAGATTATGCCGAAGAAAAATGGAAATCAATAAAGAATATTTTGAATGCACGCAATGTTGATGTTGGTTTCGTGCAATTTTACCGCTATTTTTGGATTTCTAAATATAAGAAATCTAATTTAAATAAGTTGTACGATGATTTTAAATCCACTATTAAACCAGCCAATAAAGATCGATATAAAAAATTTTTAACAGAAATAGAAGATACCGCAAGAATATATGTTCAAACCGTTTCTCCTGAAAGAAATGATTTTCAAAATAAAAAAGAGTATTTTGGACTTGTTCAAAGCATTAAAGTTATGTCGGATTACTTTAATATAACGCAAGTACGAATAGCTTTAATTGCGTTAATTGAAGCTAAAGAAAAAGGAATTATAACTTTGACACAACTAAAATCAATGGTTTATGAACTCGAGAATTTCCATTTTTCTTATAATGCGATTTGCTCTAAACCCACAAATAAACTTGAAAAGATTTATTCTGATTTTTCAATTTCTTTAAGAAATTGCAATGATAAAATTGAAGCAAGAAATATTATAAAAAAATTAACTAATCAGTTGAATGAAATTTATGTTTCATATCAAGAATTTGAAAGTGAATTTATCAATTTGACATATACCAAAAAAAGCAATAATCCTGATAATGTGATAACTAAGTATGTTGTTAATAAAATTGCTTCTTATTATGAAGGTAAAGAAATTTTTGAAGATGACGGAAGTATTGAACATATACTTCCTGAATCAAACGATATAAAAAATAATAATAATATAGGAAATTTGATTTTGTTAGAACAAGTCTTAAATGGAGAAGCGGATTGTTTAGAATATATAGACAAAATTACAGTGTACAAAAAATCATCGTATAAATGGATAAAAGAGTTTGTAAGTAGTAACACAGAATGGTCAGATGATAAGATACAAGAACGATCAAAAAAATTATCTGAATTTTACTACACGAAGATTTTAGCAAAAAAGATATCATTAAATGCTTTGAAACGATAATTCGTGACAACAAAATGACAACAGAAATTTGAAGAGTCCATATTTTATGGATATTTCAGATAATTAAAATAACTCGTGCTAAATCACCAATACAAAATTGTTTAAGTGTTGGCTTTCAGGAGCGAGTGGCAATAACCTCCACCCCCGAAACCGTTTTACATCACGGTTTCGGGGGTTTGTTATGCAGCGGCATCACTTTTCTGCCTCCTCCCACTCCAAAACCGTCGGCTGTTCGCCCTACATTTCGCAGTACCGAAAAACATCACAGTTATGCAGTTTATAAATTGACATACAGGCTCGGATATAGTATAATTATACTGATTAGGGTCTGCCTCAAATCAGGCAGACAAAAAATTACAGATACTAAAAGCTGCAAAAGAAAGGACGATACAGTTGATATTCGCCGATTTATTTTTTCTGTACTTCTTTATGGCTCTGTGCTTTATAGCATATTTCATCTGCCGTAAAACAGTATATCGAAACTGGGTGCTTATCGTATTCTCAATGATATTCTACGCATGGGGCGAGCCGGTGTGGGTATTCCTGCTTATAGGAAGCGTTACCGTAAACTATGTCGGCGGACTTCTTATAGATAAGTTCCGTGACACTAAAAAAGCTACGATAGTGACCGCCTGTACGCTTGTGTTCGATATAGGACTTCTTGTATTCTTCAAGTATACAGGCTTCCTTGTCGAAAACTTCAATGCAATAAGCCCTGTGGATTTGCCCGTTCCGCATATTGAAATGCCGATAGGCATCAGCTTCTTCACATTCCAGATTATCTCTTATATTCTCGACTGCTACTGGGGCAAGATAAAGGTGCAGAGAAGCTGGTACAAACTGCTTATGTACATTTCGATGTTCCCACAGCTCGTTGCAGGTCCCATTGTCCGCTATGCCGTAATCGAAAACGAGATAGACAACAGAGTTATAACCTCTGCCGATGTAAGCGAGGGTATTACACGAATCTGCATGGGTCTTGGTAAAAAGGTCATTCTTGCAAACAACCTCAGCACTATCGTTGATACGTTCTTCAAGACCGGCGATCTTGCGTCTTTGTCCGTTGTCGGAACGTGGTACACGGTAATAGTCTACGCTATGCAGGTTTACTTCGACTTCTCCGGATATTCCGATATAGCCATAGGTCTTGGACGTATATTCGGTTTCCACTTTGACGAAAACTTCCGTTATCCGTTTGTCAGCAAGAATATCACTGAGTTCTGGCAGAGATGGCACATCTCGCTCGGTACATTCTTCCGTGACTACCTGCTGTATGTTCCTATCTTCGGTAAGAGAAGAAAATACCTCAACCTCTTTCTCGTATGGTTCTGCACAGGCTTCTGGCACGGCGCAAACTGGAACTATATAATCTGGGGTCTTTACTTCGGACTGTTCATTCTGATAGAACGTACCATAGGCAACAAGAATATGAGAAAGATGCCTAAGGCTGTTGCACATATTTACAATACAATAGTAGTTGTTGTCGGCTTCGGCATATTCTACTTTACCGATTTAGGCAAGCTCGGCACATTCCTCGGAAACCTTGTCGGACTTAACGGAAACTCGTTCACAGACAAGATTTCGATGCAGAATATGACAGCTAACGCTTGGCTTTTCATCGTCAGCGTAGTGCTGTGTATGCCTGTTATCCCCGCACTCAAGAAAAAACTCGAAAGCAAAAATCTTTACCTTGCAACCTCTGTAGGTCAGACGGTGCTTAATGTTGCGGTATTTGCACTGAGCAGCATCCTGCTTGTAAACGCCACCAACAACCCGTTTATCTACTGGCAGTTCTGAGAAAGGAGTGAGTAACATTGTCAGACCATATTGATGATAAGGAGCTTGAGGAGCTTAACGAGATATACCGTCGGAAGATGGAATCCCAGAAAAGCCACGAGCCTAAGAAAACAAAACACGAAAAGCCTGTCAGAGCCGCAAAAAGCGAAGATACTCATTCCGTAAAAGCCACGAAAGGCAAAAAAAACTCAGAAAGCACAAAGCAGATCAGAGTAAAGCCCGAAAAACAAGACAAGGAGGATAAGGTACAGCCCGAAAGCAGTTCCGATTCCGAGCGTAAAAAGAAGCTTGCCGTCAGAATAAACATCGGCGTATGCGCCGCCTTCTTTGCGGCTGTGGCAATCGGTCTGCTTGTATTGCCACGCCCTACCATATCCGAAGCCGAAAAGCGTAACCTTGCCACCTTCCCTGAGTTTACATGGGACGCTTACTGGAGCGGTAAATACACAGAGGATATAAGCTATTTCTTCAATGATACCGTACCGTTCAGAGATACCTTCAAGTCTATCGGCGCAGGCTTCCGCTCGCTTTTCGGATTCTCGCTGAACGGCGCAGAGATTAAAGGCAATGTCACACAGGTAAACAGCGGTTCATCTCAGACCGAGGTTACAACTGCGTCAACAAAGCCTATCGTTATCGTTACCCCCGCACCGTCGGACACTTCAAGTGACGCTCCCTCAAGCGCACCCGAAACCGAAAGCAAGAATGATTCTTCTTCAGGAAATCAGCAAAGCGAAACCGGTTCAAAGCCCGATGAAAGCAGTAATTCGCCTAAGCCCGAAAACACATATACAGAGCCCTCCGACCCGGATGCACAGGTGCTTTTCGAAGAAGGCTCACAGCTTGTTTATCAAAGCGGCGACACCATATACGGCGCACAGATTTACAGTGGCAAACGTGAAAATGCGGAGGACTATGCCAACACGGTAAATTCGCTTGCAAAAGCACTTCCCGGTGCAAACGTCTACAGCCTGCTCGCTTTGACGCAGAATACATTCATAACCCCCTCTCAGCTTCAGAAGGCTCAGTATACCGAGCTTAGCGACTCCGTATATATTTCAAATATGCTGAGCAAGGACGTCAAGGTCATAAACGCTATGGATGCTCTTTTGCCTCACCAGAAGGAGAATATTTTCTTCCTGCGTGATTGCCACTGGCAGCAGCTTGGCGCATATTATGTCGCTCAGAGCTTTGCCAAAGCCGCAGATGTAAAATTCGCAAAGCTGTCCGATTACGATAAATACGAGAAGGATTGCTTAGGCTCCGTATATGCCGCAACAAATTATGACGGACTTATGTACGAGGGCGAAACATTCACTTATTATGTACCCAAGAACGACTATACCACCGAGTATTACAATGCGGATTATGAGTATCAGTTCGAATATCCGCTGATGCCCGCCTCCGACTACAGCGCAAGCTCGTTCTACAGTCTTTATATGGTTGCCGACAGCTATATAAAGCATATCACCACCGATGTAAAGAACGACAGAGTTCTTGTTGTGCTTAAAGACGATTACCCCAGCGCAATGATACCCTGCCTCACGTCATCGTTCAGTGAAATATATGTCATAGATGTGCGCTATTGCAACTTCAACGTTGCTTCCTTCTGCGTTGAACACGGAGCGACCGATGTTCTTGTCGGTATGACGCCTGAAAATGCACTCGGAGAAATAGGCGATACACTGTCATATCTGCTGAATATCTGATTTATAAATCAGCCTGTAGATAAATCTATACAATTTTAAAATGAGGTTTGGGGCGAAGCCCCAAGCGGGGTGAGGGCGGCAGCCCCACACTCAGCCCCGGCACGGACGCCGGGCGTGTATGCCCAAAGGATCTGCACGATGCAGAGCCAACCAAGCATACACAGCCTTTCACGAGGGAAAGGGGTTTGGGGATAGGGATTGAAAACTTAATCTATTTTATTAAAAGCGTACTTTTTCTACAAGCTGATATAAATATGCCTTTGCGTAACGCAGAAACAATCTGCGGCAAGGGCGTATTTGTTTATATCGGCAAACGGCAGGCGGTTTATATTCGGTTAAATGAAGAAAACTATAATATAAGTAATTAACACCGGTTAAAGAAACGGAGGAAATAATATGTTTCATATAATGGTTGCGGAAGACGATACAAACACAAGAAAACTGATGTGCACAGTGCTTAAGCAAAACGGCTACGAGCCGGTACCTGCCGTTGACGGCATAGACGCACTTGACATACTCGACAGACAGCACGTTGATCTTATCCTGCTTGACGTAATGATGCCCCGTATGGACGGCTACGAATTTGTTAAAACGCTTCGTGAGGGCGGTTGCAACACCCCCGTTCTTATGGTGACCGCAAGAGAAACATCGGCTGATAAAATTGCGGGATTCCGTGCAGGAACGGACGATTATATGGTAAAGCCCGTTGATGACGAGGAAATGCTCCTTCGCATATCCGCACTCCTGCGCCGCAGTAACATTGCCAACGAGCATAAGCTCCACGCAGGCAATACCGTGCTTGACTATGATGCGCTTACAGTTACCTGCGGCGGTGTCACACACGAGCTTCCCAACAAGGAATTTATGCTGCTGTTCAAATTGCTCAGCTATCAGAACAAAATATTCACACGCCGTCAGCTTATGGACGAGCTGTGGGATATGGAAACCGAAACCGATGAAAGAACGATAGACGTACATATCAACCGCCTGCGTGAGCGTTTCCGTGACAACGAGGATTTCGAGATAGTAACTGTCAGAGGGCTTGGCTACAAGGCTGTGCTGAAACAGCATTGACTTAAAACGGAGGAATAAAATGCACAAGAGAATAAGCGATGAAGAAAAGCGTTTACGCTCGATAAACGCTTATGTTGTGTTGTTCGTATTTTTCATAATGGTAGCGGCAGGCATTATCTGCGTGATGATCTATAATATCCTCAGTGCTTTCGGTCTGATGAAGCATATTGAGGTAGTACCTATGCTTATGCCCCTGATAATGCTCTGCTCGTGCGTAATTATCGGCAGTATACTGTCTGCGATGCTGTCAGGCATACTTCTCCGTCCGCTAAACGATCTTAAGGAGGGTCTGCTCAGGGTTTCAAAAGGCGATTTTTCGGTAAGACTTGAGGAAAACGGAAACAGCGAGCTTTCGCATATACAGGAGAATTTCAACATAATGGTAAAGGAGCTTGGCAATACCGAGCTTTTCAGAAATGATTTCATAAACGACTTCTCACATGAATTCAAAACTCCCATGGTTTCCGTATACGGCTTTGCAAAACAGCTTAAAAAAGGCGGTCTTACAAAGGAGCAGGAGGATGAATATATCGACATAATCATAAACGAATCGCAACGGCTCATAAATATGTCGAGCAATATCCTTATGCTGAATAAGCTGGAAAACCAGGAGATAATCACCGATAAGAAGGAGTTCTCTCTTGACGAGGAGCTTCGCAGATGCGTTCTGCAGTTACAGAGCCAGTGGGGCGCAAAGAATCAGGAGGTAATACCCGAGCTTTGCGAGCTTAACTATTACGGCAACAGCGAAATGCTGAAGCAAGTATGGCTGAACGTTATAGGCAATGCTATAAAATACACTCAGGACGGCGGTACTATCGAGATACGCCTTGACATAAACCCGAAGAACAGCAATGAAATCCGTGTGCGTGTCACCGACAACGGCATAGGAATGGACAAAGCCACCACAGAACGTATTTTCGAGAAATTCTATCAGGGCGACAGCTCACACGCAACAGGCGGCAACGGGCTGGGTCTTGCGATGGTAAAGCGTATCGTTGAGCTGTGCGGAGGAAGGATTCGTGTTAAAAGCGAGCTTAACAAGGGAACGCAGTTCACCGTCTATCTCCCTGTTGTAAACAAAGAAAACGAAAAAGAAGATAAGAAAAAGAAAAGTTTAAATACTGTTAACACAGCAGGTTTAAAATAAGCCGAAATATTGTTTGATACAGAATATAAAATAATCTTATACCCATTATTTAAACTAAGCGAAAAGGACAAAACGATGCTACAACTGAAAAACATAACAAAGGATTACAAAATCGGAAACGAAAAGGTCCACGCACTCAGAGGCGTCAGCATTGACTTCCGGGAAAGCGAGTTTGTGTCTGTACTCGGTCAGTCGGGATGCGGCAAGACCACGCTTTTAAACATTATAGGCGGTCTTGACAGATACACCGACGGCGACCTTATCATCGGCGGAAAATCCACAAAGGAATTCAAAAGCGCAGATTGGGATACATACCGCAATCACTCGATCGGATTCGTATTCCAGAGCTATAATCTGATACCGCACCAGACGGTGCTTTCAAATGTCGAGCTTGCTCTGACTCTATCGGGCGTGTCAAAAGCCGAAAGAAGACAAAGAGCAAAGGAAGCGCTTGTTAAGGTCGGACTTGGCGACCAGCTGAAAAAGAAGCCCAATCAGATGTCGGGCGGTCAGATGCAGAGAGTTGCCATCGCAAGAGCGCTTGTAAACGACCCCGATATACTTCTTGCCGATGAGCCGACCGGTGCACTTGACAGCGAAACCAGCGTTCAGATAATGGAGCTTTTAAAGAAAATATCCAAAGATAAGCTGATAATTATGGTAACGCATAACCCTGAGCTTGCCGAAAAATATTCAAACAGAATAATAAGACTTCTTGACGGTAAGGTAGTCGATGACACAAACCCTTATGACCGTAACATTGTCGAGCCTATCGAAAATAAAAAAGGCAAGGAAAAGAAGGCGAAGAAGCCGTCAATGTCCTACCTTACTGCTCTGTCGCTCAGCCTTAATAATCTTATGACCAAAAAAGGCAGAACGTTTATGACCTCTTTTGCAGGAAGCATAGGTATTATCGGCATAGCGCTTATCCTGTCAATATCGAGCGGCGCACAGCTTTATATAAAATCGGTCGAGGAGGAAACGCTCGCAAGCTACCCCATATCCATTTCACGCAATTCTATGGATATGACCTCTATGATGACGTCAATGATGAAGGAAAACAAGAGCGACGGCACCGATGACGGCAAGATACATTCAAACAATATAATGGGCAATATGGTTAATTCTATGCTCACCCAGCTTAAATCCAATGATTTAAAGAGCTTTAAATCCTATCTTGAAAATGACGGAAAAGAAATAAACGATTATGTCAGCGATATAAAGTACGGCTATTCCACTCCGCTCAATATTTTCAGAAACGATAAGGATAAAGGCATAATTCAGGTAAACCCCGCTACCCTGTTTGAAGATATGGGTATGACTAACGCAATGTATGACTCACAGCTTATGAGCAACGTTGTAAGCACAAGCTATGACACCTGGACAGAGCTTCTTGACAATGATAAGCTGTTAAACGAGCAGTACAAGGTGCTTGCAGGAAGAATGCCGAGTGCTTACAATGAAGTTGTCGTAATGGTAAACAAGGATAACGAGATTTCCGACTACAGCCTTTACTGTATGGGACTTATGGACAGCGACGAGCTTATCAATGCAGTAAAAAGCGCTATGAGCAACAATAACGAAAAGGTCGACTTCACAAGCAAATTACAGACCTACACCTACGATGAGCTTCTCGGACTTGAATTCAGACTTGTGACAAACCCCGAATTCTACGAAAAGGAAAACGGTATCTGGACAGACAAGAGCGATGACAAGATTTATATGACAAAGGTTGTCGAGGATGCTGAGCCTATAAAGGTTGTCGGCATTATAAAGCCCGAAGAGAACAGCATTATGTCGTCAAGCTCTTCATCCGCAATAGGCTACACCCACGCTCTTACAGAGTATCTTGTAAACAAGGTAAATGACAGCGAGGTTGTAAAGGAGCAGAAAAATTCTCCTGACACCGATATTTTCACCGGCAAGGAATTTGCAAAGGACGAGGATAAAAAGGCTGTCACAATGGATGATATAAAGGCATATATCGCAACACTGCCCGAGGAAAAGCAGGCTGAAATTATGTCACAGCTTCAGCAGGCACAGCAGATGGGTATGACCGAACAGCAGATAGCCGACGCTTTCGCAAAGCAGATGAGCACCGAATCCGAAGCTACCTATGACGGTAATATGACGCTTTTAGGTGTCGCTTCTCTTGACGAGCCGAGTATGATCAGCATCTATCCGAAGGACTTTGACGCAAAGGAAAAAATCGAAGAAATCATCAGCACTTATAACGATAAAGTCAAAGCCGACGGCAACGAAAACCTCAAGATTGAGTATACGGATATTGTCGGACTGATGATGACCTCGGTATCAACGATAATCGACGCAATAAGCGTTATCCTTATCGCCTTTGTTGCAATCTCGCTTGTCGTATCATCTATAATGATAGGCATTATCACCTACATTTCCGTGCTTGAGCGTACAAAGGAGATCGGCATACTTCGTGCTATGGGCGCAAGCAAGAGAGATATTTCCCGTGTGTTCAACGCAGAAACGCTCATTGTCGGCTTTGCCGCAGGCGCAATCGGTATCGGAGTAACTCTGCTCCTGCTTATCCCCGCAAACGCTATAGTTTACAACCTCACCGGCATTTCAGGTATGTGTGTACTGCCGTGGCAGGGCGCAGTAATACTGGTAATTATCAGTATGCTCCTTACCCTTATCGCAGGACTTATCCCCTCACACTATGCAGCTAAGAAAGATCCCGTCCTCGCACTGAGAAGCGAATAAGACAGCTTAAACCGATATGTAAAAACGAAAATCCACTGCTTTCGGGCAGTGGATTTAGTCTATCGATAAACTGATTATTATTAAACCCCACACAGTGAAATATATCGCCAACACCGCCGAAAACATTTTCAGTGCCGACAGGGCATTAATAATTTCGTGAGTGTATCAGTGCAACTGCTCTAACATTGACTCTTCAAAAAAACGCCACTAACCTGAGATATATGTGCTAATCTGCGGACGTGTAGCGTTAAGCGTCCCTGCATTGACAGGATATACAATGTTCTGGTGGGTATTCGAGTTTAGCCAACACCCCAGCGGGGTACGGGTGTGGGTAAGGAAAGAGGCAGCCACGAGGGAGAAAACCTAAGGGATAGGGTTAGGGGCGGCAGTCCCTCACCCTAGTCCCTTTGGTTGTCTCCCTCTTTCATATCGACAAGTGTACCCACTCGAATAGCGAACCCGAGAAGTGCTGTCCGACAAACAGAACTATCGGTAGCTTGCTATCGTGGTCTAAGCTGAATGATATTGCAGAAGTACATCAAATACAAAACTTTTTCTACAAGCTGAATCCACTGCTTTCGGGCAGTGGATTTTTTCGTCAGTAAACCGCTTGTATCATCAATTCATTATCATACACAAAAATTGCTCCCGACATAAAGACGAGAGCAATCATATTAACATAATTATCAGTTACCTCTGTTGTTCAGAAGTGCCGAAAGCTCCGTGAAAGGATCGTCATCACAGGACTCCCCTGCATTTGCAGGTGTTTCGGGGAAAATAAGGGATTCCGTGAAAGAGTTATCCGCCGATTTTTCCGAGCCTGTATCCTCTGTGGGAGTAGAAGCGAGAACTGTCTTTGCTACAGCCTCATCAGATGTAATCATAGAATGACCCTCGCTGTCCTTAAAGCAGGTAGCGATAACGGTAATAACCATCTCATCCTTAAGATCGCTGTCAAAGTCAACACCGTGTATAACCTGAACATCCTTTGAAGCCGACTGTGTAAGTAACTGCATTACCTTTTCTGCGTCATCAAGAGGCGTATCCTCAGACATAGTAAGATTAACAAGCAGCTTTCCTGCATTCTTGATGGATGTTTCAAGCAGCGGACTGTTAACAACCTCAGCTACAGCCTCCTCTGCTCTCGTATCACCTGAGCCGTGACCTATAGCCATATGTGCGTCGCCTGCACCCTCAAGAGTAGATCTTACGTCCTCAAAGTCTATGTTGATAAAGCCGTCGTGTGTGATAAGATCCGAAATACCCTTTACAGCCTGATAAAGCACATTATCCACCATTGCATAAGCCGCCTTGATAGAAATGTTCTTTTCCTTAATTGAAAGCAGCTTCTGGTTAGGCACGATTATAAGTGCGTCAACGTACTTTCTCAGCTCCGCAATGCCCTGGAGAGCAAGATTCATCTTGTACTCTCTTTCAAATTCAAAGGGCTTTGTAACTACGCCGACAGTAAGTATACCTTTCTTCTTTGCAATCTCTGCAATAACGGGAGCCGCACCTGTGCCTGTACCGCCGCCCATACCTGCGGCAACAAATACAAGAGATGCACCGTTCAGTGCTTCCTCAATATCATCGCTGTTTTCCTTTGCAGATTCAGCCGCAACGGGAGGCTTTCCGCCCGCACCACGACCCTTGGTGGTCTTTCTGCCTATCTGCACACGCTCCATAGCACTGCCGTCCTTAGCCTTAAGTGCCGCTACATCCGTGTTTACTATGATAAAGTCAACGCCTTCGACGTTGTTTCTGACCATGTTCTCTACTGCGTTTCCGCCGCCGCCGCCAACGCCTACAACTTTTATCTTGACGTCACGCTCAAACTCTTCTTCATCGAATTCAAAGCTCATTTTTGCATTCCTCCGTTTTATTTACAGATAAAACTGTCTACTATAATATTTTAACAGATTCGTATTGTAATTGCAAGCGTTTTGTTAAAAAATATCATCATAATTTGAATAACGCTTATAAATTACCACAATATCTTGGGTTTTAGCCCCTGTTTCGCCGAATTATAACGTTAATTTATTCATAATATTCATCAAGCGAGGTTTCGGTAACAGATTCAGATTCGGTTTCCGGTGTGGTATCCGGTTCGGGATCGGGCTGAGGTTCTGTTTCCGAATCAGTTTCGGGAAGTGTTTCCGGCTCAGTTTCTGATGGCGGTTCCGTTTCAGGCGGTATTTCGGTTTCAGGTGGTGCCGTTGTTTCGGGAACGGATTCTGTCTGCGAATCATCGCCGCCGGAAGTATTATCATCCTTGCTCGTATCGTCCTTACTGCTTGTGTCTTCATAATCGGGTCTGAATGTGACCTTCATATTATATGCGTTTTCGCTCAGCTGCGAAAGAATAAGAGTTCCCTTTTCACCGTCAAACTCGCCCTTTTCGATAAGATTCTTCGCTACCGTCAGTTTAAGTGCGGCGTCTGTGACATCGCCAAGTTCAAGCGTCAGCTTGTTGTCATAAGTGAGTTTGATGCTGTATATACTTGTAATATCTATCGTTGTGATGTGTTCGCTTATTCCTACATCCTTGCAAAGCCCGATAAGCATAAATACATTTTCGTATTTCTGCTGTGCCTCATATTCATCCTCATCGTCGATTCCGTCATACGTCTTGACCGCCCTTAACAGCTTGCTCAGCATATTTCTGCTGCCCTCATCTGTAACCGACAGAAAATCTCCCGATGAAGCATATTCGGGATCGAAGCCCGTCACCACAACACATTTCTTATCGGGTGTTTTAAGATTAGCGTTCATTATTCTGCCGTTCTCGCTTACGAGATAATAAACATTGTTTTTCTTTACATTCGCTATTGCGGTTGCAGGATTCAGATTTATTTCAAGCGCACAGGTGAATATATTACGTCTGACCTCGACCTTATCTACATAAGGGAGCTTGTCGATAAGCCGCTGTCTTACCGCACCCACATCCATAAGTATCAGATTATCTCCCGTGTTTACCCCTGCGGCATCTATTATCTGCTGTTCGGTATACACTGTGTCGCCTGTTATCCTGTACTTTGACAGATTGAACAGTACGGTTGTCGAAAGCACCGCCAGTATTACTGCCGCCAGAATACCGAATATCACATAATATACAATGTACGCCGAAAGGCGCTTCCTGCGTTTCTTTTCTTTCCTGTCCGACTTTGAACGGGGCTTGTTGCGCAGTACCCTGTTTTGTATATCCACAGGTTTCACTACAGGAATATCGGTGCGTGTATTCTCGCTTAAAAAGCTCGGCATCGGGCTGTCACAGCTATCGGGACAGGCTGTTTTGTTATCCGTCCGCTCCTGCCTGTTATAAGCCGCAGGCTGTTTTCTTGTATCCTTTTTCTTTTTCGCCTGCTTTACCGCTTTTTTGTCCGCTTTTTTCTTATCGCTCTTTTTTCCTGCTTTACTGTTGCTGTTATTGTTTTCGGGTACGGGTGCGGGTATCGGCTGTCTTACGTCGGGCTTGCGGTTCTTTGCCGAAGGGGGCATTTCTGTCCACATACCGCTTTTATCTCTTTTAATTGTGTCAGCCATTTTCGCACCTCCTTCTTTTAAATTCTTCTGATGTCTGCTCCCACGCTGTAAAGCGATTTCTCTATTGCTTCATATCCTCTGTCGATATGCGATATACCGCCTATTGTCGATGTTCCTTCCGCACACAGAGCCGCAATAACCAGTGCCGCCCCTCCTCTGAGATCGGGAGAAACCAGCTCCGCCGCAGAAAGACGTCGTACTCCCTGCACCACAGCAACTCTGCCCTCCGTCTTGATTTTAGCCCCCATACGAAGGAGCTCGCTCACATGACGATAGCGGTTATCGAATATATTTTCCACAAACACCGCAGTTCCGTCCGCCACAGTGCATACAGCCATAAGCGGCGCCTGTGCGTCTGTCGGAAAATACGGATACGGCATCGTCCTTATAGTATGCGGAGCCTTCAGCCTTTCCGGCGCTTTGATATAAATGCTGTCCTTGCCGAATGAATATACCCTGCATCCCATTTCCTTAAAAACCGGTACGACAGCCCCGATATGCCCAATATCCGCACTGCTCAAGATAAGCTCACCGCCTGTTACAGCCGCACAGCACATATAAGTCACCGCCGCTATCCTGTCGGGCATCACGCTATGCTCCGCTCCGCAGAGCTTTTCCTTGCCTCTGATAACTATCCTGTCAGTGCCTGCACCGCTTATTTGCGCTCCGCAAGCCGTCAGAAATCCAGCAAGGTCGGTTATCTCAGGCTCTTTCGCCGCACCGTCCACCACAGTAACACCGTTTGCGGTCACCGCCGCAAGCATAATATTCTCTGTAGCGCCTACCGACGGGAACGAAAGCGATATTTCCGTGCCATTAAGCCCTTTAGGTGCCGAGCAGTCAAGAAAACCGTGCGTTTCCTCAATCACCGCACCCATACTGCGAAGTGCCGACAGGTGCAGGTCTATCGGTCTGGGTCCCAGTTCGCACCCTCCGGGATATGACATTCTGCAATGCCCCGTCCTGCCAAGCACCGAACCGAGAAAAACTATCGAAGAACGCATTTCACGCATCAGCCTTACCGGTATCTCACAGTTGCCTATAGCACAAGCGTCCGATATAACGGTACTGCCGCTGCGCCTGCATTTTACACCTATATGCGAAAGTATACGCAGAGCCGCATCAACATCGGTAAGTCTGGGACAGTTATGTATTACACTTTCCCCGTCTTTTATCAGCACCGTTGCCGCAAGTATCGGCAGTGCCGCATTCTTTGCACCGTGGAGCGAAAGTTCGCCCTCGATTTTGCGGCCGCCGTTTATTATCAGCTTCTGTTTATCCAAATTATCACCCTCTCATAGCTTTTCTTCATATTATGCTACTGAGGATAATAAGGTGAAATCTTTACTTTATTCCCATAAGCTCCGTTATCTCACGGAGTATTATGCCTGCCGCATCATGCTTTGACAGCTTTGCGGCATTTTCGCTCATCAGCCTGAGAAGCTCGGGATCGTCCGCAAGCCTGTTCACAGTGTCGATAAGCACACTGCCTGTAAGCTCCTTGTCGTCAATTATCCTGCCTGCGTTTGCATTCTGCAATGTAAGCGCATTGTAATACTGGTGATTTTCAGCCGCATACGGATACGGTATAAGCACCGATGCCCTGCCTATCGCCATTATTTCCGTCAGCGTCATCGCTCCGGCTCTTGTTATTATAAGGTCGCTTGCGCACATACAGGTGTACATATTGTCAATATATTCCTTTATGATAAAGTGAGGATTTCCTGCGTCCACCCCGTTATCCTCAAGGCTTTGCATGAACGTATCCCTGCCGTGCTTTCCGTAGCCGTGTATGTGATTTATGTTACCCTTTTTCTGCTCATAAGCAAGTAGCTGTACAACCGCCTCATTGAGCCGTGAAGCGCCTTGGCTTCCTCCTGCGGAAAGTATAGTCAGACAATCGGGAAGACCGAGCCTTTTCCTTGCCGCAGACTTTTCCTCTATCGGAATATTGTTTCTCAGCGGATTTCCCGTTACCACGCATTTTTTGCATTCGCCAAGATGCTTTTTTGCATCTTCCGTGCCGAGCATCACAAGGTCAGCCTTCGGCGCAAGCATCTTTACCGATACACCCGGAAGAGAGTTACTTTCATGAAGTGCGGTTTTTATTCCGCATTTTATCGCCGTTTTCAGCACCGTACCCGTGACATATCCGCCCGTTCCGATAACAAGGTCGGGCGAAAAGTCACTGAATATCTTTTTAATACGCTTTCCTGCGCTGAGATAATAATGCACAGCCTGCACATTCAGCTTTATATTATGCGGTGTCAGCTTACGCTGGATACCTGCCATTTTTACCGATGCAAAATCATATCCCGCCTTTTTGACGAGCTTTGCTTCAAGCCCGTCTGGAGAGCCGATAAACAGTATATTTGTATCGGGAAATACTTCCTTCAGCTTATCCGCTATGGCAAGCGCCGGGTTTATATGTCCGCCCGTACCGCCTGCGGCAAATGCAACATTCATATTCTTTTCCTTTCATAAGCAGTAAATCAGGTGTTTGCGTCTTTGGATATACTGAGCAGTATTCCTACCTCAGCCAGCTGCGTCAGCAATGCGCTTCTGCCGTAGCTGAAGAACGGGAGCGAAATACCGGTATTCGGTATCGCATTGCAGGCAACCGCTATATTAAGGATAGCCTGCAGGCCTATCTGCAAAGTAATTCCGAATGCCACCAGTGAGCCGAACTTATCCTTTGCCCTTGCCGCAATGAAAAATCCTCTCACCTCAAAAAGCACAAACAGAAGAATTACCGTCATACCGCCGAAGAATCCAAGCTCCTCGCATATTATCGAGAAAACAAAGTCGTTCTGGCTTTCGGGCAGGTAGTAATATTTCTGCCTTGAGTTACCGAGTCCCAGTCCGAACAGGTTGCCCGAACCTATAGTTATAAGCGACTGCGAGGTCTGATAAGTCGATTTTCCCATATCCGAGAAAGGAGCAAGCCAGCCCTGCACTCTTTCCGTTATATAGTCCCACTGTACAACGTAGTACATTATAAGCACTCCGACTACGGCAAGCACGGCAAGCAGGATCAGACCCTTTGCGTTGCACTCACCGACTATCATCATTGCGTATATCAGCACACAGAAGATTATCATAGCGGAAACGTGTCTTTGCGCATAACAAAGCGCACATATAATACCCATAAGGCAAAGATACAGCAGGCAGCCGAGTATTCTTTCCTTCCTGCGTTCGTAATTTCTCTGAAGGAGATATGCTACAAGCAGGATAGATGCTATTTTCAAAAGCTCCGACGGCTGTATCTGTACACCCGCTATAGTTATCCATCTCTTTGCGTCCGCAACAGCGTCGCCCTTGAAGATAACCAGTATCATAAGTATAACGCTGAATCCGAAAAACGCCATTGCAGGATTAAGACCGTTGCCGTTGTCAAAATCCTTCTTTTTGCCGATCATTTTGAACGGCCTTGCCCACATACGATAATCTATGCGTGACAGAATTATCATCACGACAAATCCGACCACCGCCGCAACAAGCTGTTTTTGTGCGTAGGCAAAGCTGTTGCCTTCTTCCTGTAAAGCGTAAGCATAGCTTGCGGAGGACATCATGATGATACCCATAACAAGCAGTATTATCACTACAGTGAACAGCGGCATATCGAATCTTCCACGCTTTGCGTTGGGAACATATTCCATCACCGGTGCGGCTGGAATATTTTTCCACCACTTTTTGAATCTTCCGCTTTTGTGCTTCTTTTCTTTCTTTATTCTATTTTCTGGGGCAGGCTCAGCCTTTTGCTCCGGTATTGTTTCCCTTACGGGCGGAGTAAGCTGTATTCTTTCCGCTCTGCGTCTTTTTGAGGGATCATTCTTTTTACTTCCGTTATTATTTGCGTTGCTGTTATGTGTATCGTCACGCAGCTTGTCAATGTGTCGCTTTCCGTCTGTGTCACGGATATTCTGCTCATACATTGCCTTTCGCTGCTCATAGCTAAGACCTTTTTTATCCGACACGGACAATCCCCCTTTCGATATATTTTAATCAGTTGCCGAAATACTGCAGTAACACTCCGACTACGCAGGCAAACAGTTCGATAGCCGAGAACACCATTACGATCTTGCCCTCTTTCCAGCCGCTCATTTCAAAGCTGTGATGTATAGGTGTCATCTTGAAAAGGCGCTTGCCCTTTGTCAGCTTATAGTAAGTCATCTGTATCATAACCGAAAGTGCTTCCCAGATATATATTGCACAGCAGATGACCATTACGAATTCCGTTTTCGTGCCTATTCCGACAGCGGTAACTATACCGCCTAAGAACATTGAGCCTGTGTCGCCCATCATTACCTTCGCAGGATGAAGATTCCACACCATAAAGCCAAGACAGCCGGCACCTGCCGCCGCCGCAACAAGACCCATCTCACCCATACCTACAAGCGAGCAGATAAGCACATACGCACCGCAGTAAACAAGCGTTACAGATGAGCAAAGCCCGTCAATGCCGTCTGTAAGATTGACCGCATTTACAAGATACAGTATGCCGAGTCCCATTACTATATAGTAGAAGATTCCGAAATCGAACTGTCCTAAAAACGGGAATGTTATTACAGTAGAAGTATCTCCTGCGATAACGTGAGAGGTAAAGAATGCGGCGATGATAAGCACCTGCATTATTATCTTCTGCATGGGCTTCAGACCCTCGTTCTGCTTCTTCTTTACCTTTATAAGATCGTCCACAAATCCGACAAAGCCGAACATAAGAGCCATCACAACAGCCGATATAGCCTTTGCGAGCTTCTGCGAGCCTACGCCGTCCATATCTATCGCACCGCTTGCCCACATTATCGCAATGCCAGCCGCAAACGAGATAACAACACCTGCGATGAACATAATACCACCCATTGTAGGCGTGCCGTTTTTCGACTTATGCCAGGCAGGACCTATATCAAGTATCGTCTGACCGAATTTCAGTTTTCTCAGTGCTGGTATTGCCACAAATCCGAGCAGTGCGGTAATTCCGAAGCAAAGCACTGCGGTTATAACGGTAGCGGGAATATTCATAAATCAGTTTTCCTTCCTCTTCATTATATCTTTAACTATTTCCTTCTCGGAAAACGGCAGATACTCGTCGCCGATTATCTGATAGGTTTCGTGACCCTTGCCGCAAAGGATTATAACATCGTCCTTACGGGCGGTATCAAGCGCATAGGCTATAGCCTCACGTCTGTCTGTGATACATCTGCACGGCTTTTTACCGCTTATGCCCGTCATTACCTCCCTGATTATTTCATCGGGGTTCTCGTGAGCCGGATTATCGGAGGTGATAACAAGAATATCTGCATTATCCTCAGCCGCCTTTGCCATCATCGGACGCTTTTCCTTGTCCCTATCGCCTGCCGCACCGAACACGCAGATAAGTCTGCCCTTCGTCAAAGGTTTAAGCGTTGACAGCACCTTTATAAGTGCATCATCAGTATGAGCATAGTCTGTTATTACGGTAAAATCGCCTCTGTAGACAACGTTCATTCTGCCGTCAACACCGTCAAGATCCGAAAGTGCCTTTGCGCATTCCGTCATATCAAATCCAAGAGCCGTCACCATCGCTATGGCACACAGCGAGTTCTGAACGTTATACAGCCCCGTCATATTCATATCAACACGGCAAGCGGTTTTCTCACGCTCGTTTACAAGCATATACGAGCATCCCGTTGCATTCATCCTGATAAATTCCGCATGATAATCGGCATTGCCTTCGGCGCTGTAGGTTACCGCAATATCGGAAAACTCCTGTGCAAGCCTTTTGCCGTACTCATCGTCAATATTTATTACAGCGGTTTTGCACATTGTGAAAACACGCCGTTTTGCCTGAAAATAATTCTCCATCGTACCATGATAATCAAGGTGATCACGGGTAAGATTCGTAAATCCTGCGACCGCTATCCTTTCATCGCCTATGCGATACTGGTCAAGAGCCTGCGAGCTTGCCTCCATAACGCAGTAATCTGCGCCGTTGCTCACCATTTCTCCAAGCCACGAATACAGAACAGTCGCTCTCGGTACGGTAGGAGTGCCGTGCTGTGACGGCTTAAGCTCGCCCGAACAGGTATCGTTTCCCGCCGTGCCTACACATCCGCACTTCTTGCCGAGCGTGGTAAGAATATGCTTTACAAAATGCGCCGTAGTGGTCTTGCCGTTCGTTCCCGTGACCGCAAGCAGTCCGAGTTTCTCCGAAGGCTTACCGTAAAAGCTGTTAAGCAGCCTTGCAAGGCACAGCCTCGTGTTATCCGTAACAAGCTGTTTTCCGCACTTTATATCGTGGTCGGTGACTATCATAACAGCACCCTTTGAAAGCATTTCAGCCGCAGCGCTGTGACCGTCAAACCTTGCACCCTTTACACAGACAAATATACTGCCCTGCTTTACCTCTGCGGTGTTATCGGTAACACCCGTTACAACCGCATTTTCTATCCCTGCCTTTTCGGCTTCGGGACAAATTTCATACAGCCTGATAATACCCACTCCTGTCAGAAAGATCGAATAGCCGAAAGCATCAGCCCGTTTCGTTGTTTACAAGGAAATTGACCTCTATAACAGATCCTCTGTATACCACCAGTCCGGAATTAACGCTCTGGCTTACCGCCTTTGCTTCGCTTCCCGTTGCCGCACCGGTAATACTTATGTTGAGGCCTGCCTCGCTCAGTGCCTTGTTTGCTTCTTCGACCGTCATTCCTATTACATTCGGCACAGTAGACATTCTGTAATCCGATAACGGAATATCTCCCATATACAGCATTACCGTGCTTCCGCTCGGCATAACCGTACCTGCCGACGGCACCTGACCTGTTACCTCTGTACCGTCCGTACTGCCTATGTACTCTGCTTTAAGTCCTGCGGCTGTAAGCTGTGCCTCCGCTCTTATACTGTTATATCCTCCGACCCACGGAACAGTAACATCCTGCTGTGCAAGTTCGTCAGCCGTATACTGAGGATATATTCCCATATATTCGAGGCCTTCCTTGAACACAGCCGATACTACGGGCGCAGCTATTGCACTGCCGTAGATATATCCCGATGTAGGCTCGTCGCATACGACAAGCATAACATATTCGGGGTCGTCTATCGGCACTATGGCGCAGAATGTCGCAACATATCTAAGTTCCGGTGTCTTTCCGCTGTTGTAGTCGTCTATCTTCTCTGAAGTACCGCTCTTGCCGCCTATGCGATAGCCGCTCATATATGCGTTACCGCCGCCGTTTGCGGTTACAACGTCCTCAAGTATCTTACGCATCGTTGCGCTTGTTTCTTCGCTTATTACCTGACGTCTTACCACCGTCTGTGCCGACTTCACGACATTTCCGTCACTGTCTATTATCTTATCCACAACATAGGGTGTGACAAGCTTACCGCCGTTTACGACAGCAGCCGCCGCTGTAACCATCTGTATGGGCGTAACCTTTGTCGTCTGACCGAATGCCGAGCTGGAAAGCTCAACTATCCCCATATCCGATTCTTTCACATACAGCGAATCCGCTTCGCCCGGCAGATCTATTCCCGTCTTTTCGGTAAATCCGAATGCCTCGAAATATTTGCTGAACTTCTCCACTCCGAGAAGCTGACCTATCTTTATAAATGCAGGGTTGCACGAGCGGATCATCGCTTCTGTAAGATTTGATACACCGTGACCGCCTATGTTCCAGCATCTTATCTTCGTTCCCGCAACATCTGCAATGCCCGAGCATTCGAATGTGCTGTCAAGCGATACGACTTCCTCCTCAAGTGCCGAAGCGCAGGTGAACATCTTGAATACAGAACCCGGGATATACAGTTCGCTTACCGCCTTGTTCTGCCACTGCTTTCCCCATATCTCCTGCTTTTTAGCAAGTATTTCTTCCTCGGTCTTCTTGTCCGCCGACATCTTGGCAAGCGTCAGCTTGTCGCTTTCAAAGTAAACATGTGACGGATCGTTCGGATCGAATCCGGGCGATGTCGCCATTGCCACAATAGCGCCAGTTTTCGCATTCATAATAATTCCTGTACTGCGGTTCGCCAGCTTATGCTGTGAAACCGTGATTTCAAGATTCTTTTCAAGATAATACTGAAGCGTTTCGTCAATAGTCAGCACAAGGCTGTTGCCGTCCTTTGCCGAATAGCGTGCGGAATAGTCATAAGGCATTGCGTTTCCGTGAGCGTCTGTTGTTGTGATAACTCTGCCGTCCGTACCCTTAAGATACGAATTGTAGTATGCCTCGATGCCATAGCCCTCTTCATTCTCGTTTACAAATCCCAGAACGCTTGCCGCAAGAGTTCCGTTAGGATAGCTCCTCTCACTGTTTTCAACAGTGTAAACGGAATAACGGTTAAGGTTGTTCTTCAGTACGAAGTTGTTGATTTTTTCAACGGTACTGCGGTCCACCTTCTTCTTGACCACATAATAGCGTGAAGAAGTGTCCTTGCACGCTTCCGTCAGCGTTTCATATTTAACGCCGAGTATCTCGCTTATTCCCTTGCATATAAACTCACGGTTCTCAGGCTCGTTTTTTTCAATGTCGCCCGGCGAAATGATAACATCCCACACGGTAGCGCTTTGCGCCAGCACCTTGTTATTGCGGTCATATATCGTTCCACGCTTCGCCTTTATGTCAAAGCTGCTCTGTTGCTGATCGGTAGCCATTGCAGACAGTTCCTTGCTGTCAATGACCGAAACCTTGAACAGCACACCGCTGACAATGCCGGTGACACCTATACACAATGCCACCAGAATAACCAGTATGCGTTTTTTCATGCCTTGCGTGAGCTTTAAGTCCATAGATTTCTCCTTGCCGGTAAAATGAGATAACGGCAAAAGCCGCCGGTGATTCAAGCAATAAAAATTACTTTCGATAAAAAAGCATTATCCTTTCCTCGTAAACACAGCCGTATCAACGTGGAAAGGAGCCCTGCTTGTTCATTTATATGCCCTAAAATCCGAGATATTCTAAAATCCCGTTAAACCAGTCCTGAACAGTGACAAAGATATTGTCATTATCATTCTTCGCTGTTTCGGTCATGTTTCCGGTATTCATCTCAACGTATCTTTCCTGCGATGCGCTGACCTTCTGCATACCGAGTTCGTTGACTGCGTATTGCTCTACATTCTCAAGCGAAACCGAACCGCTCAGCTGATTGCTCAGTGCGGTATTTATGCTCTGTGCGTCCGATAACGCCTGCGTTTCGTTGCTTATCTTCAGATTGACCTCGCTGAGTGCGGCCTTGCTGTATAAGAACATTACAAACACTGCGAGGAAAACTGCGCCTATTACTGCCACTGCCACAGGTCTGCCCGATTTTGCAACGGAAGACGTAGCGACCTTAAGCTCCGGTTTCTTTTCGGGAGTCTGCTGTTCTTTTCTTTTTGACGTGTCGAACAAGGACATATCATAAGCCGTACTTGTTCTGTTGTGCGGTGTTGTCATTATTATTCCCCTTTATTAAAGTTTCTCTATTACTCTGAGTTTTGCACTTCTTGATCGGTTGTTCACCGCAAGTTCCTCTTCGCTTGCGGTTACCGGCTTTCTGTAAACCGTTCTGCCTCTCGGCTTCTTTCCGCATACGCAAACAGGAAAATCCGGCGGACAGGTACAGCCTGTGCAATATTCTCTGAATGTATTTTTTACTATCCTGTCCTCTATCGAATGGAAGGTGATGATTGCGAGCCTTCCTCCTGCCTTAAGCCTTTCAAAAGCCTCCGACATTCCTTTTTTCAGTTCGTCAAGCTCACCGTTTACTTCTATTCTTATCGCCTGAAAGGTCTTTTTGCAAGGGTTCTTCTCCTTGCGGACCTTCAGCGGTACGTTCCTTTTTACTATCTCGGCAAGCTCCAGCGTTGTCTTTATCGGTGCGGTTTCTCTCGCTTTAAGTATACCGCTTACTATGCCGTGTGCGAATTTCTCCTCGCCGTACTCGAAAAGTATCTTTTCCAGCTGTTCCTTGCTGTATTCGTTAACAACATCATAGGCGCTAAGCCCGCTCTTGCTCATTCTCATATCAAGAGGTGCGTCCTCGTGATAGGAAAATCCTCTCTCGGCCGTATCAAGCTGATATGATGAAACTCCGAGATCCATCAGCACCCCGTCAACCTTACCAACTCCGATTTCGTCAAGACTTTCGTCAAACGTCGAAAATTTCCTGTTGATAAGCGTGTGGGGATAGTCCTTCAGCTTTTCCTCCGCCGCCTTTACAGCGTCGGGATCACGGTCAAAGCCGATAAGCCTGCCCGTTGTAAGACGCTTTGCTATCTCGGACGAATGTCCCGCAAAGCCTGTCGTACAGTCAACATAAATACCGTCGGGCTTTATATCAAGCGATTCTATCGTTTCACTCAGCAAAACGGGTATATGAAAAGGTTTTTCGCTCATATTTCCTCCCGTTTATATTCCAAGCTCAAGCGCAAGTTCTGTCAGATCTTCGTTGTTTGTGTTCTCGTTGAACTTTACCCACGAAGCCTTATCCCATATTTCCGCAGTACCCTCAAGTCCGACTACCACAACATCAGCGGTCAGCGTTGCGTACTCTCTGAGCGGCTGAGGAACAGAAACTCTTCCCTGCTTGTCCGCCGAAATCTCATAAGCACTGCCGAATAAGAATCGTTTTATACTCTGAGTTTTCACCTGCGGAAGCTCATTTATTCTGGCAACCAGCTTCTGCCAGTCCTCTTTTGAATACACCTTTATGCAGGCTGTACCTATTGTTTTCGCAAGGACAAGATCGTTTCCCATTTCTTCACGGAGTTTAAGCGGTATGTTCATTCTGCCCTTTGCATCAAGTGTAGATTTGAATTCGCCTATCACGAGCCTGTCCCTCCTTTCACAAAAAGATACGCCGAAGAGGTGCGGCCCCGCACATTTTTCAGAAAAGTTGAATTTCAATGAAAAATAAGTGTCCAAAGCCCCACCAAAGTGTCAAAAAGTGTACATTTATATTATACAGCCCACAGAAAAAAATTTCAAGTGGAAATTTTATCATTTGCTCCAAAAAAGTATCTAAATGCAGTTTTTGAATTTAGTGTATTTTGCACAAAAACAGCCCTTGAAACAAGGGCTGAACATGATATTTATTGTTACTTTTCAACATATTGTATTTCTTGAAGTGGCAGCAACAAGATATAGAGAAAGTGGCGCTTGTGACACAAAATCACAGCTTCCTGCAAAAAGATTTATTTTTTTCTGCGGACATACGTCACATACCTGAACGGGTATTTCTCACCTGTGACAATCTCCTCCTCGCTTTCCTTCTCCCAGTCCGGATTATTATCAAGATTCGGGAAGAACGTATCCGCCTCAAAGCTGTGAAGGATTTTTGTTATATGCGCCTTTTCGCAATAAGGCAGAAGCTGTTCATATACGCTTCCGCCACCAAGCACGAATATCGGCTTATCCGCCGTTTTCGAATACTCCAGAAACTCATCCACACCGGTAAAGCACTTAATTCCGGGATAATTTTCCGGATGGTGCGTGATTATAAGGTTCTCCCTGTCGGGAAGGGGTCGCTTAGGAAAGCTCATATAGGTCTTGCTTCCCATAACTATTATGTTTCCGACCGTCATAGCCTTCAGCCTTTTCAGATCCGGCGAAAGATGTGCGAGCAGGTCGCCGTCCTTGCCTATCCCGTAGTTTTCATCTACCGCTACAATAATTTCCATCTTAAAATCCTTTCCGTTTATCTTATTTCAGTGTGTTGACCGAAATATAGCTGTATATGCTGTAAAGCGTATCTTCACCGCTTTTCTTATAGCCCTTTATTCTGAACTTGTACGCCGATCCGCTCTGAAGTGCGGTTGCGGTGCATTTTGCCGTACCGTTGCCGACAGTCACAGTGAGCTTCGTCCACCGTCCGTCCTTATAGACCTCCGCTGTATATGCGTCATAAGAACCTTTGTACCAGCTTATCGTTACAGTGTTCTTCGTAGCCTCTGCCTTATAGAATTTCACAGTTTCGTTTATCAGAGTATAGAGGGAAATATAAGCATAATCGCTGTACAGAATTTTACCGTCCGCATTTTTATATGCTCTTAACCTGAACTTATACTTTGCTCCGCTCTGTAGCGAAGATGCAGTGCATGACGCTGAATTTCCGCCGGATGATACAGTGAGCTTCGTCCACTGTCCGCCCTTATATATTTCGGCAGTATAGCCATCCGCATAAGAAGATTTGCTCCAGCTGAGGCTGACAGAAGAAGCCGAACTGTTACCTGCCTTAAGTCCCGAAACGGCTGAAGGCAATGTATATGCGGATATGTAAGCGTAGTCGCTGTACATCGTGTTGCTTCCCGACCTTCTGTATGCCCTCACTCTGAACTTATACTTTGATCCGCCCTGTAAAGCGTGTGCCGATGCTCTCGCCTTATTTCCGCTGCTCGACAACGAAAGCGATACCCATCGACCGCCCTTGTATATCTCGGCTGTGTAGCCGTCTGCAGAAGGGTCGGTATCCCACGAAACCGTCAGCAAATCGTCCGAAGAACTGTCACAGGCAAGACCGCCCACATTACAGGGAGGTATCGCTCCTGTTATTTTCAGCGTAAGCGACGTACTTATACCGTTTATTTTTGCAGGCAGTGTGACCGTACCCGCCGCCCACGGCCGAACGCTTTGCGTATCGCTTATTTCGAGCCGACCGTGCAGCTTGGCGCAAAGCTCGCCTATCGGATAATCCGCCGTACTTCCGTTTGTATAAACGACCTTCGCCCTGATTTTCGTTTCGTTGTAAATAAATCTGAAATATGTACTGCCGTCGCTTTTCTTTGCATAGTACCCGTCATTTCCCGCTGTAAGCGAATCCGCACCGCCGGTCATATACAGCGATACGCTCTTTACAGGATTTTCGATAACGTTGAACGAAAACTCCGCCGTAATTCCCCCTACAGTGCAATAACCCGTGTTAACACCCACAGAGAGCGCCTTATCCCCTTGCGAAAACTTAGGCTCATACCCCGTTATCTGCTTTAAATCGGCGGCGGTACAGCTGACCGTAGTTCCGTCCGTGTAGATTATTCTTACGTTGTAGTCATATCCTGCTAAGTCATATTCAAAGCGTTGCGATATGTTGCCGCTCTCGTCTGCGACCACCCTGTAATCGCCCTTCACGTTACAGATTGCATTGATAGTATACATCGGAGTGACCGACAGCGACTTTATCCTTGTTGCCGCTACCGTGAAAACCGCTTTTGCGCTTTTCGTGCCGAGCGTATATGTTACGGTGTGCCGACCGTTTCCCCACACGCTTTCACTCTGTCCGTCCGAAATGACAAGCGGAGCTCCGAGCGTAGCGGTCAGTGCGGTGATTTCGCTTCCTGTATAACTTCTGCTGTAACCGCCGTAGTCTACCGTCAGCTTTATTTTATCATAATCGTAAACGTCATAATAGCTTATCTGACTGTATTTACCCGTGCTGTCGTCATAACGGTAGACAGTGCGCCTGTCCGAAACATCAAGCACAGATTGTATCGGTGTCACGCTTATTGACGCTACCGCATCCGCCGCATAAGCCCTGCCGTCATCGCCCTGCATAGCAAACAGCGATACCGCCGTAATAAAAATCACGGCGGTGGCAAAATATGACATTACTTTTATCAGATTTTTCACGCTATACATATTTTACTTTTCTTTCGGGAAATCACTTGCTCTTTACCAGTCCTAAAATATCGCCTAACTTAAGTCTGTTGCCTGTGTGCAGTATTATCTGCTCATACACACGGGCAACCAGCAGTGCCATAAGCACCACGAACACACACAGAACCAGTACGGCAAGAAGTGCCTGAGGTATATCTATCGCCCCTGTCAGCAGTGCCGAGGGAATCGAGAACGGCGAGGAAATCGGCAGATAGTATGATACAAGTGCCATTGTGTTTGCCTCTCCGCCCATTGTGGACGGGAAATAAGCAAGATAGAAGCCGAGTACCCCTATTATCGACATAGGCTGCATTGCGGCATTGAGATCCTCCATTCTGCTGACCGTAGCGCCTATAAGCCCTGCGATAAGCGCAAAGAATATAAATCCCACTATGAACACGACTATAATAAGCAAAATTACAACAGGCGAGAATCCGCCGAGTGCATTTCCGACTTCATTCATAAGCTGACTTGTAACAGTTCCCGTTTCTTCAGACGAACCTATGATTGATGAAGACAAAGGCGTCGAAACAACGATTCCGAGTACGCCCGATGCAATGATCATCATAAACTGTATCAGCGCAAGCGAGCCCATAGCAAGTATCTTGCCGATAATTATCGCAAGCGGTCTTACAGATGTCAGCAGAAGCTCCATTACCTTCGATGTCTTTTCCTGCGCTATCGACTGTGCGACCATCTGACCGTAAATAAAGATAAGCATAAACAGCACAAGAGAAGACAGCATAGGCAGTACCATTTTCACCACAAAGCCGAAGTCATTTTCGGTAGGCTCTCCCGCAACCGACTGGTAGACCGAAACCGTCTTGTTGGCAGCCGCAATCTGCTCATCGGTAAGCCCTGCCCTTGACAATCTTACGCTGTCAAAAACGCTTTTAAAGGTTTCACCGAAGCCGTTCGCCGTACCCGATGACACCGATTCGTCACCCGGACGTGATGCGTAAATATCATACCCGATTTTGTTTTCCCTGATAACTATCAGCAGGGACTTGTTTTCACCCTTCACCTTTTCGGTAAGCGACTGAATATCTGCGTCCTTGCCGCAATCATTGATTTTTACGCCAAGTCCGGATAAAAAGCCCTCATAATCCTTGCCCGTTGTTATTCCCGTAGTATCGGCAAAATATACCGTGCCGACAAGCGCTTCTCCGTCACCCGTTATATCCCCGTCACCAGAGGTTGAACGGCTTCCGATAAGTGCAGGGAGAACTCCTGCAAGAAGTGCGATTGCAAAAACAAGCACAATGATTATTACCGAGCTTACCTTGAACGCCTTTGACTTTGCCGTCTGTCTGAAAGTAAAAGCAAATACGCTTTTCCAGCCGTATGTACCTGTTTTCATGCCTCGTCACTCCTTCCTGCCTCTTTGTCGGCTCTTTCTATGTTCTCAACAAATATTTCATGCAGGCTCGGCTCACGAAGCTCGTAACGTACAAGCGGCATTCCGCTGTCAACGATCATTTTAAGAAGCGATTTTGCCTGCTCCTCCGACTGTATTTTAAACGTGAGCTTATCGGGAGTTATCGTTTCGGGTACAAGACCGCACTGTGTGGCAAGCGGCAGTACATCGCCGTCACACTTTACCGACAGGTTCACTCTGCCGTAGCTTTTCTTTATCTTGTTAAGGTCGCCCTGCAATACCGCCGTACCGTGATGAAGTATCGTAATATCCTTGCAGAATTCTTCTATTACGGGCATCTGGTGGCAGGACATGATTATATACTTTTTCTTATCTATCTGCTCGTTTATAACGCTCTTGAAAAGATCGGCGTTCACAGGATCAAGTCCGCTCAGCGGCTCATCAAGTATGATAAGCTCAGGGTCTGCGACAAGCGCCGCTACAAGCTGTACCTTCTGCTGATTACCCTTTGAAAGCTGCTCCGCTCTCTTGTCCTCATAGCCGCTTAGCTCAAGCCGCTTGAACCAGTACGCAAGCGACTTCTCAATATCTGCACTGCGCATACCTCTCAGCTTTGCAAAATAGGTCAGCTGTTCGCTTATCTTGTATTTCGGATAAAGCCCACGTTCTTCCGCCAGGTATCCGACTTTTTCTGTGACAGGCGATAATGCCTTACCGTTCCACAGCACCTCGCCGCTGTTGCGGCTGAGCATACCTAGTATTATTCTTATAGCGGTAGTCTTGCCTGCGCCGTTTGTTCCGAGCAAGGCATATACACCCGGCTCGCTAAGTGTAAAGCTGAGCGGATAAAGCGCCGTGAAATTACCGTATTGCTTGGATATTCCGTTTACTTCGAGCGACATATCAATATTCGTTTCCTTCCTGTATTCTGCGATAAACGCCGTCCTTGCCGTCTGTCGCATTTATTCAAGTATAACACAAAAGCCGTGATTAAGCAACATCCGGTAAATTTTGCACGGAATTTGCCAACTGTTTATGTGTTATATTAACAGTATAACCACTTCAGCCCGATTTGTCAATACTGTTTCGCAAATTTTTTGAAAAACTTAATTTTTCTTTTTTCCTGCCGATATTAATTATAAGGAATATTGTATGTCGGTTACAGCTTACAATACGGTTTCACAATTAGATTAATAATCAGGAAAGGACTAACTGATATGGAAATAGCAAAGGTAGCAGAACAGGCGGCTGTCACAGCTCAGACAGCACCAAAGACAAGTGTACAGACATCAACGGAGAAGGCAAAAAGCACCCTCACAGCCGATAACGCCGACAAATATGTAAAGAGCGAGGACACCTTCACTCCCGCATATACAAAGAAATCGGCTCAGAAAAAAGAGGTCGACAACGCAGACAGATCACAGTTCAGAACTGTCGCACAGTCAAAGGCAGACCACCTTGCAAGCGTAGTCGAAACTATAATCTCTCATCAGGCATCAAGCACAACAAATAAAAACGCAAAGCAGATAGAGCTTTCCGATGCGCTTAAGAGCCAGATTGAAGAAGCAACAGGAAAGAAGTTCGAAAGCGAAGATGTGACCGACAAGGAAAGCAGTGCTGATTACTGGGGAGCAGAAGCTACAGCCAAGCGTATGTTCGAATTCGCAAAGAATCTCGCAGGCAACGACAGCAAGTACGCCGATTCTCTCAAGGACGCTTTTATCAAGGGCTTCGGCCTTGCAGAAAAGGCTTACGGCGGCAAGGGTAAATTACCCTCTGTATGCTACGAAACATACGACAAGGTAATTGATATGTTCGACAGCTGGGGCAAGGAAAAGACAGAAGATAAGACAGACGGTAAGGATACCGCAAAAGTAGAGGCGGGCAACAAGTCCGAATCATCCGCACAGTAAAACGTAAGGGCAGTTTCAGAGTGCCTTTACACAGCCCACTGTCTTATATCACAACGAATAATGCTTTTACATAGTCTGAAACGGCTGTGTAAAAGCATTTTCTTTTGTAATCAGTATAGATTTCCGATGTTTATTTATGACTTTTATTTACATTTTCCGTAATATTATTACAAATTTATCTTGACATATTCTCGGATTTCTGATAAAATTTCCATAGAATTATAAGATAACTGTCGATAGAAGGTTATCGTAAGCGTATTCTATAAAACAAGAAGGGTTCGGCGGTCTGTTGGCAGACCGTTTTTCAGTTATGAAAAGATTTGATTTCAAGACACCGGTAAAAATATTCATAAAATGCGCCGCAGCCGCCGTTTTAAGTGCGGTTTTCATATTAAGCGGCTGCTCCGATAAAAGCGCTGTATCGTCAGACGCTCTGCCTGTGATAATTATAGGCAGTGACGAATACGAGCCGTACAACTTCAACGACAAAAACGGCAATCCTGCAGGCATAGACGTGGAGATTGCAAGCGAGGCATTTCTCAGAATGGGCTACAAGGCACAGTTTAAAAACATTGTCTGGGACGAAAAGGATGAAATGCTCGCTGACGGCAAGGTCGATTGCCTGTGGGGGTGCTTTTCGATGAACGGCAGAGAAGACAAGTACCGATGGGTAGGACCTTATATGAACAGCAGACAGGCTGTAGCCGTCAGAGCCGACAGCAATATCTACGCTCTGTCCGACCTCAGCGGAAAAAGAGTTGCCGTGCAGTCAAGCTCCAAGCCCGAAGAAATACTCTCACAAAATAGCGCCGATATTCCGCAGGTAAGCGGACTTTACTGCTTTGTCAGAACCGAATACATTTTTGCCGCCCTGCGTAAGAATTATGTTGATGCTGTCGCAGGTCACGAGTATATGCTCCGTGTTTTCATAAACGAGTCGGACAATAAATACAGGTTGCTTGATGAAAGCCTTCTGCTGTCAAAGCTGGGCATCGCCTTCGCAAAGGACAACGACTCCGCACTTCCCGAAAAGCTGAGAGCAACGCTCTATGATATGAAAAATGACGGCACACTGGCGCAGATTGCCGTAAAATACGGACTTGACCCAAATACCGCACTCGGAGGTATAACCCTTGAATAAATTAGAGCACAAAAAGCACTATCGCAAGCCGATCTTTATTATAACCGTCATAGGAATAATTCTGGCGGCAGGGATTTTCTCCGTTTTTTCATATATTAATACAACGAATGCAAAAAACGTGACCGACCGCACAATAGAATATATCAGAAGCCAGTGTATCCGCTATGAAGAAATAACTGCGTCCGACCTTGCAAAGAGCCTTTTCAGGATAATCGACAAGACGCAGGAAATAAGCCATGACATTGCGAATTTCAACGATTGCTCCATCGAAAGACTCAAAGAATTCGTGGCAGATCTCAGCATCACCGGAGTTATAGTGCTTGACGAAAACGGCACACCCGAAAACGAGTATTACACCGATGATACAGGCTATAACGTGTGGCAGGATTACATAAAACAGAAAAAGCTGACAAGCGTTGCGACCGATACATCGAAGACCTACTCGGACAGGCTTTTCTCGTTGCCGTATGACGCAGACAGCGAAAGCGATTACTGCTACGACTTTGCGGCGGTCACCAGAAAAGATAAAAAGGGAATCGTATTCGCCTATCTGAAGCAATCAAAAGAAACTATCAATAACGGTCAGCTGACTCTCGATTCTCTGTTTTCCGGCTTCAACCTTGCAATGAACGGCCATATCATACTGACAGACGGCAGTAAGGTTATAGCCACAAACAACGATTTATACAAGGGTAAAACAGTTTCCGAATGCCCCGTGATAAACAGCTTTGCAGAAAAAAGCACCAATGACGCCGATTTTGCAAGGATAACCGACCCTTACGGCGCTTATTACGGCGGTATGGATAAATGCAGAAGCTACTACGTCTACGTTTACTATCCCGCAAAGGAGGTCTATATCGGAAGCTGGACCGCCACCTCTATTTTCACAACGCTTTATATAATTCTCTTCCTTGCCGCAAGCCTGATTTACAGGATAATAAGCCTAAAGCACCTGCGTGAAAGTCATATTACAGAGGAAAAATACAACGAAAAGTTGCTGAAGTCTGCCGAAGAAGCAAGACGTGCGAATGCCGCCAAGAGCGACTTTTTACGGAGAATGAGCCACGATATAAGAACGCCGATAAACGTCATAATGGGAATGACGGAGATTGCCGACAAGAACGCCGACGATGCCGAAAGGCAGGCAGAGTGCAGAGAAAATATCCGTACCGCATCAGGCTATCTGCTTGAACTTGTAAACGATGTACTTGATATGGGCAAGCTTGAATCCGGCGAAACCTACCTTGAGCATGTTCCCTTCGACCTTTATGAGATGTTTGACGAGATTGCCGTCCTTAACGGGCAGAGCCTTCAGCGAAAGAACATCACGCTTACCTTCGAGCATTGCGAAAACCTTCACAACAAGCTGATAGGAAGCCCTCTGCACGTCAAGCGTATTCTGATGAATATCATAGGCAATGCCATAAAATACGGCAAAAACGGAGGCTATGTAAAGGTTTCCGTCAGCGAATCCGAGTTTGACGAAAAAATTCCCGATACGGTTGTTATAAATATAACGTGTAAGGACAACGGCATCGGTATGGGCGAAAACTTTATGAAGGTAATGTTCGAGCCGTTTATGCAGGAAAACGATCAAGCCAGGACATTCTATCAGGGTACCGGACTCGGTCTTGCTATTGCCAAAAGGCTTACCGAAAATATGAACGGTAAGATCGATTGCGTAAGCCGCAAGAACATCGGCACCTGCTTCACAGTGAGCCTGCCGTTTGAAACGGATAATTCGTGCGAATGCACCGACAGGAGCAAAGTCACCGTCGGAGAAATCTCGCTCGAAGGACTTACAATACTGCTCGCAGAGGATAACAGGATGAATATGGAAATAACCGAATTTCTCCTCACAAACGAGGGTGCCAACGTCATAAAAGCGTGGAACGGCAAAGAAGCAATCGAGATTTTCGAGCTATCCGAAGAATACAGCATAGACGCTGTGCTGATGGATATAATGATGCCGGTAACAGACGGCATCACCGCAGCAAAAACGATACGTTCAATGGAACGCGCGGATGTTGCCACCGTTCCTATAATCGCACTTACGGCAAACGCTTTCACCGATGACAAAGAAAAGTCACGCAGCGCAGGAATGAACGAGCATCTGACAAAGCCTGTAGACTCGTCAAAGCTGAAAAGCGTAATTTCCGGATACACCGGCAAAAAGGATCTCACACTGAGAGAATGCTACCTTCTTGCAGGCGAAAGCTATGACGATCTGCTTTCCCGTCTTGGTTGCGATGAAAAGATAATATATAATGCGGTAAAGGAATTTATGCTCGACCTGCATTACATAAGGCTTCTGCGTGCGATTGAAAACCGTGATACCGAAACCGCTTTCAAGGCCGCCCACACAATGAAAGGCATCTCGGCAAACCTCGGGTTCACTAAAATGTTCTCTGCGTTCTCCCTTGTCACAGAAGAACTGCGTTCAGGCAATATCGAAAAGGCCGCAGAGCTTATGACCCGTGCGACCGATGAATATCAGAAGATAATTGCCGCTCTCAAAAGATGTATGTTCGACAAATAGCTTAAATCACATCCAGTGTAAAATCCACAGCCTTCCAAAAAATAAAGCGGTACACCGAAAATGTACCGCTTCAGACTGTCGAAAAACCTATATAATTTTTAAAAAAGGGGTCGCAGGGGCGTAGCCCCCGACAGGGTCTAGGGGCGGTAGCCCCAGTAATATAGCCCCTTTCCCGGGGAAAGGGGCTTGGGGTTTCGGCAAGGATGCCGAGATAGAACGCCCAAAGGCTTTGCAGGACGCAAAGCCCACAAAGCGTTCTTATAGGGATAGAGAACAAGCACTTTTTTGAAAAAACATACTTTTTCTGCAACCCAAAGCGGTACACCGAAAATGTACCGTTTTTTAATCCCACCCTTCGCTCCCCTTAACAAAAAATTCACCAAAACAGATCATTTTTTCCTTTTTTCTATTGATTTTTTGATAAAATTGTACTATAATAAAAGCAAGATTAAAAAATAATTGAGCATTTTCAACAAACTTAATCCAAAACGCTGCTAAATCCGCACTTTACCGTACCCGATTTCTTTTGAAGGGAGGCGTAGATATGAAAGTATTAAGCGGTAAAAGCCTGAACGCATTTACAGTAAGCGGACAGGCGTTCAAGTTTGAAAGAAAAATCACCACCGTAAGCTGCATACATACGCCGAGCGCAGAAGATGAAGCAGGTCGGTTCGCTGCGGCACAGCAGACAGCTCTTGAACAGCTGCACGAGTTGCGTGACACGGCAGTGAGCAAGGTCGGAAAACAGCTTGCGAAAATATTCGATATACATATGGTTCTGACGCTTGACGACGATTTCAGCGATGCCGTCAGAAGCATAATCTCTACCCAGCGTGTCAACGCCGAATACGCAGTATCGCTTACATCCTACAACTTTTCAAAAATCTTCGCCGCAATGGATGACGATTATATGAAGGCACGTTCTGCAGACATTCACGATATATCCGACAGGCTCGTTTCCATTCTTTCCGGCAGAAAGCAAAAAAGCGCAAAGGATTTTGCAACAGGCGCAAACAAAATAATCTGCACCGAGGACTTCCTCCCCAGCGAAATAATACAGTTCTGCGAAAACAACGCACAGGGCTTTCTGACGGCTTTCGGCTCGTCCGATTCGCATTCTGCGATTCTCGCAAAGAGCCTCGATATTCCGGTTATCGTAGGACTTGGCTGGGATTTGCTGAACGATGTACGCACAGGCGACAGCCTGACCGTTGACGGCAGAGAAGGCACGGTAATATTGAACGAAAAAAGCGAAAGCTTCGTTTCCTGAAGCAGTAAAGATATAAAAACGCACGGCGCAACCGTTAAGATTGCACCGTGCGTCAGTCTGTCGAAAAACCGATTATTAAAGCTGTATATCTAAATGCACCGCCAACACAGCTGAAAACATTTTCCGTGCCGACAAGGCATTAATATTTTCGTGAGTGTATCAGTGCAACTGCACTGACATTGACCCTT